>CAAGKR010034455.1_pt1 | contig 61215 bp, 49 predicted proteins | sample 2556971 | NCBI WGS metagenome assembly CAAGKR01 (sample SAMEA5207829, study PRJEB30636) | soil metagenome | biome: forest; feature: boreal; material: soil | place: USA | collected 2011-09 | depth 1 m | reverse complement strand
GCCGAAGTTCTCTCCCGATGTGCGCGCCTCGACCTTCTGCCACCGGGATGGCGAATACATGTTGAACTTGGTGAGGGAGCCCACGAGAACCGCGTCCTTCGCGATCCCGGCGTGCTCCAGCAAATCGGCCGTGAGGCCGACGCGACCCTGCTTGTCGAACGAGAATGACTGCGTCTGCGCAAAAAACCTCGATGCGAAGTCCTGACCCGCACCATCGCTGAGGGCCAGCTGAGCTATCTTCGCATGGAGCTTCTCTACCTCGGACGGAGGAAGCACGGCCACGTAGCCATCCGGGTGGGGAGTCGCCAAAAACACATCACCGTCGGCGTGAGCCGCGCGCCATGCCGACGGGATAGTGACGCGACCCTTTTCGTCGAGGAGGTGCCTGAATAGGCCGGTGAAAAATGCTTTGCCGGGTTGGGCCATGGGTAAGCGAGGGAGAGGACCTGCCCCACAATACCCCATTTCAACCCATTTTGACCCACACCGGTCAAGCTAAGACTGCACCCAAATGCAACTTTGCAACTTTCTTACTTACGCAGCGACGCCCTTCGCGACGCGGTAAACCGCGCTCCATGCCTGCAAGAAATTGGAACTCAGGCCGACCGCATTAAAAAGGTGAAGTTCGTTTCTCCTTCCAGACGTGCCGGATGTGGAACAAGCCCAAATAAATCATGCCGACGAACTCACATTTCGACGTGGGCCGATTAGCCCATTTGCGTGCAAATACGCGTTTGGTTGTACCGCCCCGGCCCTTGCCCGCCCACGGTCTACACGGTCCGAGAATACAAACAGGCCGAACCGAGTTCTCAATAGGCGATGGCCAGACGCATTGTTTGGAAACTTGGCTCAAGAGCGGGACCTTCAAGGCCGTCATATATCAATATTTAGAAGAGTGGGATCGATTCAAGGACAGCGATTTTTGCGGACCTCAGGGCTCCTTGCGCCCCGACGCCGCGAATTCCGCCGCCGCCTCCTCATCCCGGCCGGCCTTTTTGAGAGCCAGTCCAAGGCTAAAATGCGCGTCGGAGTACGCGGGCTCCAGGAGCAGCACACCCCTGAGCTCGACGATCGCCTCATCGAGGATTCCATCGGCGGAAAGAAGCACCGCCAAGTGGTAGCGATACTGCGCGGAGTTCGGCTGCAGCCGCACCGCCTCCCTATATTGGGCGATCGCGTCCGGCCTGCGGCCAAGAAGGGTGAGAACAACGCCCAGGTCATTGTGAAACCCCGGGGATTCCGGCTTGAGCTTCAGGGCACGCTCAACCTGGTCTACGGCTTCCGGGAAGCGGCCCACACGGGCAAGCGCGACTCCAAAATTGTCCAAGAACTCCGCCGCATTCGGCTCTAGGCGCACGGCCGCCCCGAATTCCGCGATAGCCTGGGGCAATTGCCGCGGATCCGCGGCAAATGCCGCGCCCAGATCAGCATGCACCTGCGCATAATCGGAATCGTCCTCTTTGCCCCTAAGTGCCGTCTCCAATTCCTCGATACCTTTTTCGCGCCGTCCTGGCGTTTTCACGAGCGCGAGGCCAAGGTTTGCGTGCGCCTGGGTCATGCCCGGTTCAAGCCTGAGAGCCGTCTCAAACTCGGTGATCGCCTCGGCGGATCGCCCCGGAATCTTCGAGAGTGCGTTCCCCAGGTTGTTGTGCGCGTCCGAATATTCCGGCTTGAGCAGCACGGCGTGCCGCAGGTGATCTATCGCCTGTTCCCACGAGCCGTTGTCGATAAGGAACACGCCAAGGTTGTTGTCGGCCATCCAGCATTCCGGGTTTCTGGCAAGGGTGTCCTCGTAGAGCGCCCCAGCGTTCCCGTAATGGGCGGACTGGCGCCAAGTCATTACAAACAGCGCGACGAGCAGCGAGCCCGCTGCGGCTGCACACCAAAACTGGGCCAAGACCCTTATCCCGCCGTTCAGGCGCTTGATTGCGTCACGGGCGACGGAGGCCCCGCCCGCGATCGCCAGCGCAATTATACCCAGGCAGGCAATGTATTGAAAATGGTCGGCGACAAATGAGAATATGAACGGGTACACGTTGATGAACCCGAGGGCCGGAAAGAGAGTGCCGACAAAGAACAGGAGGGCGATGAGCGGGGCCGGGCTCCAATTCCGAATGGTCCACAGCAACACGAGGACCGCGGCGAGTGCGAGGCAGCCCATGCTCCAGGACCAGCTCGGGGCAACGTGCCATCTCGGATATATGAAGATCAGGTGTTCCGGCCAGACGAGCTTGCCGAGGTAGAACCATACGATTCGGCCCGCGAGGAAGCATCTCTCAACCAGTCCCAGGTCGAATGCCTCTCCGCGTGCCCCGATGAAATTGCGCTCAACCCACGCCGTGAACAACCCCGAGCAGACGCCGGCGGCAAACCATGGAAGGAGCGGCGCTGCGTCGCGCCGAAACGACAGTTTGCGCCGCTGCAGCGCGATCAGAAGAAGCAGCGCCGCCGGGAGGGTCGCCGTCACCGATTTGCTCAGAAGGGCGAGGACGAAAAGGCCGAATGCCAGAAGGTACCATCCCCACCCGCGGTCGCGGTCGAACCGCAGGTACGCGAGCGCGGACAGCAGGTAAAAGGTGAGCGAAAGCGTGTTCTTCTGCTCCGATATCCAAGCCACCGACTCGACGCAGACCGGATGGAGGGCGAAGACCGCGCCGGCGAGCCACGCCGGCCAGAGCCATCCGCGCTCCTCGGGCCAAATGCGGGCGAGCACCAGCGCAAACAGGCACGCCGCCGTTGCGTGCAGCGCGACATTGACCAGGTGGTAGGCGAATAACGAGTCGCCCCAGAGCCTGTGCTCAAACCAGAACGCGCTGTGGAGAACCGGATAGTACTGTTGGGTGGTCCCGAGCTTGGACCATATCCTCCACAACCCCGGCCAAGTCTGCAAACGCGGGGCCGTGATGTGAGCGGCGTCATCCCAAAGCAAGCCGCCATTTAGGGCGGGGATGTACGCGGCCAGAGTCGCCGCGAAGATCGCCAGGGGCGCGAGGAGCGCCTGGAGTCGCGAAAACTGGTGAGAGTTGATCAGTCGCAAGAGACTTCAGGCGGCGACCCCGGCACCCGGCGTAGCAGAGTGAAGCAGATTGTTGACCGTGTTCAGGAACACTTCGCCCTTAAGCCGTTTAATCCGAAATGCATCTGCAAATCGACGCATTTCGTTGTGGAGACCGCCACTGGAACGGCCGCCCATCGCCGACAATCATGATATCGGGATTCAGGCTGCGTGCGGCGCTGGCAAGCGATGCGCCATCGAGGTCGGCATGTTCAGGTCCATGATGACTAAGCTGATTTCGCCGCTTCGGGGAGAAAAAAGCGCCACCATGGGGATAGCAGTGCATTTCGGCCCGCGGTCGCCTCATCGCGCAAGCGGGCTCCAACAAACGGCCATTCTGAAAAAAAGGCACAGGACATCACGGTCCCGCACCGCGGCAATCCTACCAAAAAAAGTATCTCTCTGAATTAACCAGGAACTCCGTCGTCGCCGGCCGGATGAGGACGCGCCAAACTGACGCAAATTCGGACCAGGGACCCTCGATCTCCGCATCACAAATCACCTCGGATTTGAACCGAGGGCCGGTAATCTTGCGATGAATCCGCTCCTGAAAGAGAGCGTGCCCCTCCGGGCTCGAGAAGAAGAGGCAGCGCCTCTCGAAGAGATCGGACGGGGCTTCCTGCGCGGCAAGGCCAAGGGAGACCCGGCGCAGGCCAAGGACGTATTCATTGCGGGCTAGCTCCATGACCGCCCGTTCACATGCCCCAAAATAATCAATCGCGGCACCCTGGCCATAGGCGAAGCAGTCGGGACGCACCTCACGAAAGGCGACAACCGTGACGCCAACTCCAATCGGGCTCGGAAGGACGAGGGCGCTGATCCCGGGCCACTCGGTCGTGCGCACCTCTCCGTCGAGGGCGCCCTCCCACCAAGCGATGATGCTCGTGCGCTCAACGGCCTCGAGCTGCGCGCGCTTGCGGGCCTCGGTGTGGAACAGGCCGGGAAACGCGGCCATCCCGTTCGAGGACTCGTCAATGTCGAAGCCGTAAAGCTCGCGGTCCGTGGCGCGGACCTTCACGCGGTACGCCCAGCGCTCCATTGTCTCGGAGATCGCCATGTAACGCGCGACCATCGGGGTGCCCGAGGTCCCCGTGCCGTCGGCGTCACTGTAGAGGGCAAACTTCTGGCGGCGGGAGACGATCTTGTCCGAGAGCCAAGCGTTAGCCTGGAACATCGGCCTGCCGTAAACCGGAAATTCTCGAAGGGAGATCCGGCTGACGGGACCGCCCTCGGATTCCAATACATTTCGATAACGATATCCTGCTACGCTGAGCATGGTAGCGTTCTGCGGTGGCTATGTAAATGGACTGCGTTAATTACTCCGGCAGATACATGCAGGGAAACATGCAGGGGCTCGCCGCCTCGTTTGAGACAGGGCCGAAATCTTTGTCGCCGATTGAATTGCTGAGTGGGTCAAGCTTTTGAGCTGCCCGGGCCAGGCCTGCACAAAGCAGAAGGCTGGAGAGAGTTCCTAGCGCCATACGATTGATTGTTTTCATCGGGATAAATATACCGTTTCAACACCCTTCCCTTTCGATCCTCAAAAACGCCTATTTTAACGCCTGCGATTACGTTATTTCCCGTAGTCGTTTTCTCTAGTTAGAAGGGTAGAGGTCACAGGTCGTTTTTTGTTCCCCCCAGCCAAAAGTGAAACGGACCTTTTACTCCAATTTCGCCATTATTGCGTCCCTGCTGGCGCTGTTCGAACCTCCCACGACTCGTGGCGAAGAGGGGCGCCCCATCGTCACGAGTTATTCGGCGCGGGACACTGGAGGCGGCGCCCAGAGCTGGGTCACCGTCCAGGACAACAGCAACGTCCTTTATTTCGGCTGCGATGAAGTGCTGGCCTTTGACGGTGAACGGTGGACGCGATACCCCGTGGTCGGAAGCTACGCGGTGCGCGCGCTGGCGATCGGCCCCAGCGATCGCCTATGGGTGGGAGCATCCAACGAAATCGGATATTTTGATAAAAATGGTGCGGCCCTCTTGAAATACCACTCTCTGGTGAAATTTCTCCCGGAGGCGGCGCGCCAGTTTGGAGATGTATGGCAGGTCTTTGCCCGCGATGGCGGCGCCGTCTTTGCAACCGCCGCATCCGTGCTGGTTTGGGACGGGAAGAGCCTTCGAAGCTACCCATTGCCCGGGTCGCGCAGGGTCGTGGTCTCGCAAGCCGGTGGCAGAATTTTTGTCAGCAATATCTCATCCGGACTCTGGTCGCTGGACGCTGACGGCCTGCACATTTTTGCTGCGCCTGAGGAGCTTAAGAACGCGGGGGTCATATGGATCGAAAAGGAAGCGGACGGATGGCTCCTTTGCACGACCGACGGCCTGCGGCGCCTCAACGACGGGAAGATCACCGAGTTTGGAGGCGATGCGTCGGAATTCATCCGAAAGAATGTTCTTATTTCCGCCTGCCGATCGCAGCACGGGGACCTCTGCATCGGGACGCTTTACGGCGGCCTGGCGATCGTCGGTCCATCCGGAGACATAAGGCGCGTACTGACAACGGGCGACGGATTGCCGTCCCGGAGCGTATTCTCGCTCTTCGCCGCGAAGGACGGTTCGATCTGGACGACCTCCGGTGTCGGGATTGCGCGGATTGCCCTCGATTCGGGTGTCACTGTTTTCGACGCGAAACAGGGATTGACCGGAAAGCCTTGCTATAGCACGGCGCAGAACGGTGCGCAGATTCTTGTGTCGACCGAGGAAGGTGTCTTCGGGCTGCCGATCGGGGATGGCAACACGGCGCGATTTCATGCGATTCCAAAATTGTCGGGCCTGTACATGGACCTGGAGGGCGGCGCCGACGGAACAGTGTACGCCGCGGGCTTCAAACGGGTTGATCGTATCACCGAAGACCAGGCAACGGAGATATTCTCCACAAAGGCGGATGTGCTCCTTTTCCGCAGGTCGTTGAAATATCCCGGCAGCTTTCTTGTCGTGAATGGCTTCGACATTCAGCGCCTGACCCCCTCGCAAGGGGAAGAGCCGGCGCCGGAGACGATTGCCCATCTGCCCGATCTCCCGCAGACCCTTGTCGAGGATGCGGAGGGAAACATCTGGGTGGGAACGAGCAGTCGAGGAGCATTTTTCATACGCCAGCCGTCCAGCAAGCCGGAGACTGCCCTGCGGCTCAGTTCCAGCGATGGTCTCGCGGACTCCGGCCGGGTGGGCGTCGCTGCCGTCGACGACATGGTGGCGGTCTTCACCGCGAAGGGAGTGGAGATCTATTCGAGCCAATCCGCCCCGCCCGGCCTGCAGCTGGTCGCCCCAAAGACGGTCGCAATAGCGATTTCCAACCGGGATTCATCCGGCTCCGTTTGGGTGGCCTTCGAAAGCCCTTTCTCGGATGGCCCGCGAATCCCCGTTGTCGGCCGGCTTTCGGCAAAGTCGGCCCGCAACGCGTCATGGAAATCCTACTCGGTTCCAGGATTGACGACGATCGGCGAGATGAGGTCCCTATTCGTCGACAATCGAGGAGTCGTCTGGCTCGGGGGGATAGACGGAATGCTGCGGCTCCTACCCGATGACCTCCGGCCGGTTGAGATGCCGAGCGCGCCCCTGATCAACGCGAGCGTCAGCTTCGGCGAAGAGTTATCCTCAGCTAAGAACTCGGTGAACTTTGACTATTCGGCGATCGAGTTTGGACAGCGTGAGACAATCAGGTTTGAGACCAAATTTTCCGGCAGCGGCGACGAATGGTCCGCCCCGAGCAACAACAACCACCTCACGCTCGCGGGCCTCCAGAATGGCCACTATGAGTTCGCTGTTCGCGTCATCAATGACGCGGGGATGACAGGCCCCAGCGCGGCGTGGGAATTCACGGTGCTGCCACCCTGGTACCGGACCCTTCCAGCCCTCGTCGCCCTCGGTTTACTGGTGGCCGCGGCCATCTACGGCGCATTCCAGTGGCGCATCGCGTTCCTTCGCCGGCAGAACGTCCGCCTTGAGGCCCTTGTCAAGAAGAAGACCGAGCAGCTGGAAAAGGCCAACGAGGCCAAGTCCGAGTTCCTCGCGAACATGAGCCATGAGATCCGGAACCCGATTTCCGGGATCCTGGGCCTCTCGCTCGCGTTCGAGGAGACCGTCCTCGACAAAAAGCAGCGCTACCTGGCGGACTCCATCAACAGCTGCGCCACCCTTCTTGCCACGCTCGTGGACGACGTCCTCGACTTTTCGAAGATTGAGGCTGGGAAGATCGAGCTCCGCTCGGCGCCGTTCATCCTCCGGGTGCTCCTGGAGCAGTGCATCTCGATGATGACCGAGAACGCACGCGTCAGCGGGGCCTCCATCAGTATTTCGGTCGACCCCAAGCTGCCCGAGGAGCTGGTCGGCGACTCCGCGCGCGTGCAGCAGATCGTCCTCAACTATCTCACCAACGCCATCAAGTTTGGCGGGGGAAAGCCCATTGTCGTCGGCGCGTCGCCAGGCTTCCATGACCGGGTGCGGTTCTTCGTCCGCGACCAGGGCGCCGGAATGAGCGAGGCCGAGGTGGCCTCGCTCTTCACCAAATTCACGCGGCTGGAGTCGGCCCGCACCGGCAACATCCGGGGAACGGGACTTGGCCTGGCGGTGTGCCGGCTCATCGCGGGAAAGATGGGCGGAAGGGTCGGAGTGGATTCAAAGCCGGGCGAGGGCTCATGCTTCTGGGCGGAGATACCGTTCGTGGCAAAGGAAGCGGCCGACAGGACCGCGCCGCGTTCCACGAGCCGCACGCCGCTCCGGGCGCTCATCGTCGAGGACATCGACTACAACGTCGTCGCGATGCAGGCCGTCCTTCGGAAGCTCGACATCCAGTCCGACGTCGTGAACGACGGAATCGCCGCGCTTGCCCGCCTCCAGAGCTCATTCTACGACGTGGCGTTCCTGGACTGGAACCTGCCGGGCCTGATCGGCACCGAGGTGGCGTCACGCTACCGCGCCGTGGAGCCGTCCACGAGGCGCACCATCATCATCGCCACCACGGCCCACTCTTCCGACTTCAACAAGGAGGCCTGCCTTCAGGCGGGAATGGATGCCTTCATCTCGAAGCCGATCACGCCGGCCAAGATTGCGGCTGCGCTCCGGGACCTGGGGGGCTCCCTGCGGACGGCGGCGTCGATCGAGGTCCGCTCGCAGAACATAACGCTCGAGCCTCCTGGCGAGATCGACATGGAGATGCTGAGCTTTCTTGGAAACGAGACGCTTGAGGGCCTCGCAGCGCAGATCGACCGTTTCCTGTCCTCGTTCGAGACCGACCGGTTCAACGCGCGCCGCATCGTGGAGACAGGCGAGAGGGAGGAGATCCACCGGATTGCGCACAGGCTCCTCTCCCACTGCAGCGTCGTGAAGTACGATCGCCTCACCAGGCTTGCGGCCGAGCTCCAGAAAAGCTCGGTGGACGCGAGTCCTGAAAAGCTCCAGCAGCTCTTCGCCGAGTTTGAGCGCGAATTCGCCTCGTTCAGGTATAAACTGGAATTGATCCGTGCTTCGACTGGATCTGCGTGAAGCCGTTCTCGACGGCGAAGGCGATCAGCTTGGGCGTGCCCTTCAGGTCCAGCTTGCGAAGGATGTTGCTGCGGTGGGTCTGCACCGTGCGCGGCGACAGGTTCAGCCGCTCGGCGATCTCCTCGTCGCTTAGCCCCTGGCCTATGAGCGACAGGATAGCCCTCTCCCAGTCGGAGAGCACTTTGATGAACGAGCGCGGGTCGGACCGCCTGGCCATCCGGGCCGCCTGGAACGCCTGGGAGAAATAGATCCGGCCGTCCGCAATCGCCTTCAGCGCATCCCGGAGGATCTCCACCGTGTTGGAGTTCTTGTCGATGAAGCCGTGCACTCCCGACTTCTCCACCCGAAATAGGGTGTAGTCGTCGCAGTGTGAGGAAAGCATGAGGATTCGCAGGCTCGGCATGACTTTGAGCACGCGGTCCGCCACGTTGAAGCCGTCCATGTCGGGCAGCGAGAGGTCGAGGATAACGGCGTCAGGCCTGTGCTTCAGGATCAATTCAACGGCCTGCACGCCAGAGTCGGTTTCGCCGACCACGTCGTATCCGAACTCGGAACTGCACACCTTTCGTATCACGTCACGAATCATCAGATGGTCCTCGACGATCACGATTTTCACAGGGACGAGGTTAGAAAAAAACCGAACAATCTCAAGCCTGCTTGTGGCAACGACCTAGCAATCGGTGAGAAATGTCAGAATTACGTAAAAAGACGTAGAAATCTAAGTCGATCGTCCACGGCAGTGCATATAATTTGCCTCTATATGGAATACCTAGGCCTCCATGTCCCAATTCAGATCATTCATTTGGCGGGTGGCCTATGGGCGGATATTCAGCTTCGCAGCCGGCGTCGCGCAACAGTTTCACCGCCATGAACGCACCGCTGATTTGCGAACCGGCTGGACAGTCGAACGAGAAGTCCCCGCAGGGCCGCGGCGGCTCGGGACCCGACGCCGAAGCCAAGAAGCGCCTGGACGAACAATTTCTGCGGACTCAGCGCCTGGAGAGCATCGGGATGCTCGCTTCCGGAATAGCCCATGACCTCAACAACGTCCTGGCTCCAATAATCCTGGCGGCACCGGTGCTTCGCGAGCATGCGACGAATCCAGAGGACCTTCGAATCATCACGTCTCTAGAGAAGAGCGCGGAAAGGGGCGTCGAGCTCGTGCGCCAGATACTTTCGTTCGCTCATGGGGCCGGCAATGCCCAGCAGGTCGTTCAGATGCAGCACCTCGTTCAGGAGGCGCTGGGCGTCACCAACGAGACCTTCCCGAAGAATATCCGGGTCGTGGACAACATTCCGGGCAACCTCTGGCCCATAATGGCCGACCCGACCCAGATCCACCAAGTGCTCCTGAACCTCTGCGTCAATGCCCGCGACGCGATGCCCGAGGGTGGCACCCTCTCGATCAGCGCGGAAAACTGCCTTTTGGACGAAGTCACGGCCCGGCGGATCGATGGCGCGCGTCCGGGCGCATGGACGGTCCTTCATGTTGAGGATACCGGGAGCGGAATTCCAGCCGACGCCCTCTCGCGCATCTGGGAACCCTTCTTCACGACCAAGGGCGAGGGCAAGGGAACCGGGCTCGGCCTCTCGACGGTGAAGAGCATCGTCGCGAGCCACAATGGATTCATTACCTTGAAGACGCAGGCGGGCCGAGGGACCACCTTCCGGGTGTACCTGCCCGCGGCCGAAGTCGAGACCATCGGGCGCGTCATCGATGTCGCGCCGCCCAAGAGGGACCGCGGCAACGGCGAGCTGATCCTTGTGGTGGACGATGAGCCGCAGATCCGCGACATAACCGCCGCCATGCTCACCCGAAACGGCTACCGGGTGCTCACGGCCTGCGACGGTGCGGAGGCCGTTGCCCTCTTCGCGACTCGGAGCGCGGAAATCAGCGTGCTGATCACGGACTTGATCATGCCCAATCTCGACGGCGCCGCCCTGGCCAATATCGCCCAGCACCTGAACCCACGGGTAAAGGTGCTCGCGATGAGCGGGCTTTCAAGCGCGGGCCGCGGCGCCAAGAGCGAACGGTTCGCAGGGGCATTCCTCTTCAAGCCTTTCAAGATCCAGACGCTTCTGGGCGCCGTGAACTCGCTGCTGCACCCGGTGCCCGTGGCCGAGGTGGCCTAGCCGGGTTTCGCTCCGCGAAGGGCGCCCCTCCCCCTTTGGGAACGGGCGCGCCTAAATGTTGTCTCTTACCGGTTGATCGCTGCCAAACTATTGTGCGGCCTTCATTCCGGACATGACCCCACAGCTACCCCGATTGACCCTATGCGTCGCAGTTGCGGCCGCGGTCCTAGGCATCGCCACAACCGCGAGCGCCAAATCCGAGGAGTGGAAGAACGCCAAGGGAGAGACCTTCTCGGCCGGCGCCTCGGACATCATAGGTCCCTGGGCCCTCTTTGACGACGGGACGCTGGTGCCGCTCAGCTCTCTTTCGGCCGAGGATTCCGTGCGTTTCTACCAGAGGCTCAAGGACGTGCCTGCGAGGGCCGATGACTGGAAGAACGCGACGAGCAAGATCAGCTCCGAGTTCTACGGCCGCCTCAATCGTTATGCGGGCTCGGAACTCACGACCGATAACGAGAACGGCCGCCCCGAGCCTGAATTCTTCATCATTTTCTTCACGACCGGCGACAAGAACATGTCCTGGAACGAGCTCCAGAGGTCGACGCCCGAACTCTACGCCAAGGTGATGAAGGATAACCCGGACCTTGTCCAAGGGGTCGTCTTCGGCGTCGGCGACACCGCCCAGGACCAGTTCGACATCTCGGTGAACACGAAGGGCGACTGGATGTTCACGACTTTTGAGACGGAGGTCCAGATGCGCACGCTGACCCACATGATTCCCACGAACTTTTACGGCATCGTCGTCATGACGCGCAACGGCGTCCCCCTCTTCGGCCCCGATTCCGCCACGGACGACCAGGTCAAGGCGACCTTCGAGAAGTTAACGGGCCTTCTTGATCACATGCGTCCGAGCGATCCAAAGGTGTGGCTCGCCCGCGCGCGCTACTACCTAGCCGTGCAGCCGGTGGCCTTCGCGCACGGGCACTCCGATCCGCTCCTCATGGGCAACCCCCTCGTCGCATCGACGCTCAGGAAGATGAATATCTACAAGGTGGACGCCATGTTTCACGTCGCCGCCGACGGCAAGGTAACCGGCGTCGACGTGACGCCGTACGACATGCCTCCCGGCACCGTCAAGATGTTCAACGACGGCTTCCAGAGGGGATGCGTGTTTGTCCCGGCGGTCGACGACGGCAAGTTCGTCGAGGGCACCTACAGGTACCACATGGAAGTTTCGCGGTAAGGGGACGCGGCCTCGGGCCGCGCGGGAATGCGAGGTTCTTTTGCTTGGCTATCGGAACTCAAACGCCGATATTGCCGCATCCCAAAATGAAACCCCGATCGACAATCTCCCCCGCGGCTTCGCGCGCGGCCGGAGTCGCGCTGCGGATTCTAGCCGCGGCATTCCTAGCATTACCGGCGGTCATGCGAGCCCAGGCCGACGCATTCTCGTCACCCCTCTCCAGTCTCGCGAACCCGCGGGCAGGGAGGGCCATGCACGAGGGATCGTGGGACAGGAAACACCTGAATGACGACGCCATCCACGTGAAGCCAGGCCAGACCGTGACCCTGTTCACACATGAAGGCGCGGGCTGCGTCCACCGGTTCTGGGTGACGATCGCGCCCCGCGAGGACGTTTCCGTGGAGAGCCAGGCGATCCTCAGGATGTATTGGGACGGGGACGAAAACCCCAGCGTCGAATGCCCGATCGGGGCCTTTTTCGGCGTAGGCTTCGGGGAGCAGAAGGACTACATCTCGATGCCGCTCGACGAGACCTCCGGGGGCTACAACTGCTACTGGCCGATGCCGTTCCACAGGTCCGCCCGGTGGACGCTGACCAATGGCTCCGACAAGCCGATCGACTCCTTCTACTACAACATTGATTTCACGGCGCTGGACTCGCTTCCCGCCGACACGCGGCACTTCCACGCTCAGTTCCGCCGCGAGAACCCGACGGCGCCCGGAAAGAACTACACGATCCTGGAGACGGCAGGGGCCGGGCATTACGTGGGGACGGCCCTCTTCATGGCGGGCAAGGCCCTTTATTTTCTCGAGGGAAACGAGATGGTGTACATCGATGGCGGCTCGACGCCCGCGATCGAGGGGACCGGGACCGAGGACTATTTCTGCTCGGGCTGGTATTTCGACAGGGGCGTTTACTCCGCGCCGTATCACGGCGTCGTCATCAAGGATGAGAAAAGGTCGAGGGTCTCCGCCTACCGGTGGCACATCGAGGATGCCATCCCGTTCACGAAATCGATCCGCTTCACGATCGAGCACGGCACAGGCAACTCCGTCACCGCCGACTATTCGTCCGTCGCCTATTACTATCTCGCGGGCGCCTCGCCGGCCCCGTTTCCGCTTCCGAAGGATCTCCTTCCGTCGAACCTTCCGCCGATGACTGGGTTTGCCCTCCCGGGCGCCGTGGAGGCGGAGGACCTGGTATCCTCCGCCAAGGCGACGTCGGGCGGCGTCTGGGCCCAGGACATGGGGCAATGGGAATATGGCGAGGCCTGGTCCAAGCGCGGCGCGCTCTTCTGGCAGATGGACCAGCCGGGCGCAGACCTCGCGTTCCAGCTTCCGTCCCCGACGGCCGGCAGATACGAGGTCGTCGCCCGCATGGTGACCGGTCCCGGGTTCGGGGTCGTCCAGTTCTCCGACGGCGGAAAGCCGATGGGCGGCGCCATCGACCTGTATGCGCCCGTCATCACCCCCAGGGAGGTCTCCCTCGGCGCGGTCGATCTCAAGGCCGGGCCGAACCCTCTCTCCTTGAGCGTCACCGGCAAGAACTTCCTTTCCAGAAACTTCACGGTCGGCATCGACGCGTTCATTCTGAAAACTCCGCAATAGGCCGTGCCCGGAAAACTCATCCCCCGCCGCGAATTCTTCCGCGCCTCGGTCGGGACGCTGGGCGCGATAGCCGCCGGGGCCTCGCTTTCCAGGGCTGCCGAGGGCGCCGCGCGGGCACCCGAGGCGGCGCCCGCAAGGGGTCCCGACACCGTCTACACGGGAGAGCAGCTCGACCAGCTGGCGTTCCCAATGGGCGGCATCGGCGCCGGGATGATCTGCCTCGAGGGATCCGGCGCCCTCACGAACGTCTCGGTGAAAAACCAGCCCAGGGTCCAGAACGAACCGGGATTGTTCGCGGCGATCTCGCTCGGAGGACCGGGAAAAATAGCGCGCGTCGTTGAGGGCCCCGTCCCGAAGTGGAAGCTCTACGAGCGCCGGCACGCGTGCTCCGGCACCGGACCGATGGGCGCCGGGCTGCCCCGCTTCAGGCAGGCGACCTTCCGGGCACATTTTCCATTCGGCCGGGTGGAGCTTGAGGACGCCGCGCTCCCGATCTCCGCCCGCGTGACGGGGTGGAGCCCGTTTGAGCCGGGAGATGCCGACAATTCCAGCCTGCCGGTCGCCGGACTCGAGTATACCTTCACCCACAACGGTCATGAGGAGCTGGATGCCGTATTTTCGTTCAACGTCAGGAATTTCCTGCCGGTCCTGATGGATGAGTGGCAGGGCGGACCGGAACCCGAGCGCGGCGCGAGGCGGATTCCGGGGGGCCTCGTCCTTCACGGCGGGGCATGGCCTGACAAGAACGAGGAGGAATCATGGTTCTCGGCCGCGGTCGACGACCCCGGCGTGAAGGTGAACCTCGCCTGGTTTCGCGGGAGCTGGTTCGACCCCCTGACGATGGCGTGGCGGGACGTCGAGCAGGGCGCCGCCTACGAACGCGCGGTCCCGAGCGAGGGCAAGCAGCCGACGGGCGCCTCGCTCTTCGTCCCCTTTCACCTAGTGCCCGGCGCGAGCAAGACGATCCGGCTGCGGCTCGCGTGGTATTCTCCAAGGAGCAGGATCCGAAGGGACCTGCCCCCCCCGTCCCCCCCGGCAAAGGCAAGCGACTACTACCAGCCATGGTACAGTGGACGATTCGCCAGCATCGACGAGCTGTCGGCCTACTGGAGCGAGAACTACATGGAACTGCGGCGGCGAACCGAGCGCTTCTCCGACTGCTTCTTCGACACGACGCTTCCGGCCGAGGCCGTCGAGGCGGTCGCGGCAAACCTCGGCATCCTGAAGTCGCCCACCGTCCTGCGGCAGGCCGACGGGCGCCTCTACGGGTGGGAGGGATGCGACGAGGAGGAGGCCCAGGGCGAGGGATCCTGCACCCATGTCTGGAACTATGCGCAGGCGATCGCGCACCTTTTCCCTTCCCTTGAGCGCACCCTGCGCGAGACGGAGTTCACGGTCGGCCAGGACGAGCATGGCCACCAGAACTTCCGCGTCGCCCTCCCGATCCAGCCCTCGGCGCACGACTTCTTCGCGGCTGCCGACGGACAGCTCGGGGGCATCATGAAGGTCCACCGCGAATGGCGCATCAGCGGCGACACCGAATGGCTGCGAAAGCTTTGGCCCCATGTACGGACGAGCCTCGACTACTGCATCGCCACCTGGGACCCGGATCGCAAGGGGCTGCCGATGGAGCCGCAGCACAACACGTACGACATCGAGTTCTGGGGCCCCGGCGGGATGATCTCCAGTTTCTATGTCGGGGCCCTCAGGTCGGCTGTCGACATGGGCCGCGCCCTCGGGGACGACACTGGCCCCTACGAGGCCCTCCATGCCAAGGCGGCCGCGCGGATCGGAGCCGAGCTCTACAACGGGGAGTACTATTTCCAGCGCGTCGAGTGGAAGGGCCTGAGGGCGGCGGCCGGGGAAAATGCCAAGTCCTACGGGGGAAGCTATTCCAAGGAGGCCAACGACCTCCTGGAAAAGGAGGGCCCAAAATACCAGTACGGCACCGGCTGCCTCTCCGACGGGGTCCTGGGATCGTGGCTCGCCCTCGTCTGCGGCGTTGGACAGGTGCTTGATGCCGACAAGGTGCGCAGCCACCTGACCGCCGTTCACCGGCACAACTTCAAGTCGGACCTCTCGCAGCACGCCAACCCGCAGCGCCCGACCTACGCCAACGGAAGCGAGGGCGGCCTCCTCCTCTGCTCGTGGCCCCGTGGAGGGATGCCTTCCCTGCCCTTTGTGTATTCGAACGAGGTGTGGACCGGCATCGAGTACCAGGCGGCCTCCCACATGATCATGATGGGCCTCCCGGCCGAGGGCCTCGAGGTCGTCCGCGCCTGCCGCGCGCGCTACGACGGCAAGTCGCGCAACCCCTTTGACGAATATGAGTGGGGGCACTGGTACGCGCGGGCCATGGCGTCGTATGCCCTTCTTCAGGCGCTGAGCGGCGCGCGGTTTGACGCCGTGGACGGCGTCCTTCACCTGCAGCCCCCCATGAGGGGAGACTTCCGCAGCTTCATCTCCACGGCGACCGGGTACGGAACGGTCGGGGTCACGGACGGCAAGCCGTTCGTGCAGGCAGTTTCCGGCACGATCGCTGTGAAGGAGATCCGGTACGTCCCCGCCTAGCTGGCGGTGTTGAGCGAAATGAGCGATATAGATCATTTCGTTTGCCTCGCCGCTTCGGGAGGCGTTAGGCCTCTGCGATGCTCGCGCCGGAACGCCATCGCCAAATCCTCCGCCTCCTCACGGAGCGGGGCCGCCTGACAGCAGCAGAGATCTGCTCCCGCCTCAGGGTTTCAACGGCCACCGCCAGGCGAGACTGCACGGAGATTGCCGGCGCCGGGCTTGCCACGCGCACGCGGGGCGCGCTCCTGCCGCACGACTTTTCCCTCGTCGAGCCCCCCTACTCCCGCAAAACCGAGAAGGCCGTGAACGCGAAGGTGCGGCTCGGACGCGCCGCGGCCGCTCTCGTGCCCGAGGAGGGAACCGTCTTTGTCGATGCAGGCACGACAAGCCTCGAGGTCGGACGCGCGCTCCTTGAGCGCCCTGCTCTGCGAATCTTCACAAACTCGGTCCCGCTCCTCGCGCTCGCCGGCGAGTCCAGGGCAACCCTCAGCGCCGTGGGCGGCGAGGTTCGACCCATGAGCCTCGCCATGACCGGCGCGCTCGCGCAGGCCTGGCTCGAGAATCTCCGCTTTGACGCCGCGGTGGTGGGCGCCTCGGGTCTGGACAGGTCCGCCGGCGCTTCGACAACCGAGGTGGCGGAGGCCGCTGTGAAGACCGAAGTGCTGCGGCGGTCCCGGAGGAGGATCCTCGTCGCCCACGCCGAGAAATGGGGCCGGCCGTCCGCTCTTCGCTTCGCCCCTTGGGAAGCCTTCACTGACTTTGTGACCGACCGCGTCCTTACCAAGGAGGAGCGGATCGCGCTCAGCGGCGCGCGGGTCCACGTCCACACCATTTCCACCCGATGAAATCCGCGCGCCTCAACCGCCTCTTCAATCCCAAGACCGGCCGCTGCTTCGATGTCGCCATCGACCACGGCTTCTTCAACGAGGCCTCGTTCCTGTCCGGGATCGAGGACCTGCCGAAGGCCGTCGCGACACTGGTCGCGGCGGGGCCGGACGCAATCCAGCTCACGGTGGGCCAGGCGTCGCACCTTCAGGGACTCCCGGTGCGCGGCAAGCCCGTCCTCGTCCTTCGGACCGACGTGGCGAACGTCTACGGCTCGCGCCTTCCCTACCTCCTCTTCTCGCGGATGATCGCGGACCCCGTCCTCCAAGCGGTCCGCCTCGATGCGACATGCGTCGTCGTCAATCTCTTCTGCATCCCCGACCAGCCCGCGCTGGCCGACCAGTGCATCCAGAATATCCTGCGCCTCAAGCCCGAGTGCGACCACTTCGGGATGCCGCTCATGGTCGAGCCGCTCGTTTTCCGGGCAAACGAGAAGGCCGGCGGCTACATGGTGGACGGCGACCCGGCAAAAATCATCCCGCTCGTGCGGCAGGCCGTGGAGCTCGGGGCAGATATCATCAAGGCTGATCCCACGGACGATGTTTCGATCTACCACAAGGTGATTCAGGTCGCCGGGGGCGTGCCGGTGCTTGTGCGCGGCGGCGGCAAGGCGCCGGAAAACGAGATTCTGGAGCGGACGTCAGCGCTCCTCCAGCAGGGGGCGTCGGGCATCGTTTACGGACGCAACATCATCCAGCACCCGTTTCCCGCCAAGATCACCCGCGCGTTGATGGCCGTCGTCCACGACGGCGCCTCGCCATCCGAGGCGCTGGCTTTCCTCAAATGAGCCCTCCTGCGGCAAACGTGCGCGTGGGCGTGATCGGTGCCGGCCTCATGGGCCGCGAGGTGGCCAGCGCCTTCGGACGATGGTTCGCCCTCCTCGACAGCCCCGTGCGCCCCGAGCTGACCGCCGTCTGCGACGTGAACGCGGCGGCGCTGGACTGGTTCCGCCAGGTTCCAACCGTGAGGCACTTTGACATCGACCACAGGGCGCTCCTCGCGCGAGAGGACGTCGACGTCGTCTATGTCGCGGTGCCCCATGACAGGCACGAGGCGATCTACATGGACGCCCTCCGCGCGGGCAAGGACCTCCTCGCCGAGAAGCCCTTCGGCATCGACCTCGCGGCCGCGTGTCGCGTCAGAGCGGAGGCCGCCCGGCTCGGACGCTTCGTGCGCGTATCATCGGAGTTCCCGTTCCTGCCGGGCGCGCAGCGCGCGTTCCAAATCGCCGCGTCCGGGGAGCTCGGCCGCATCATCGAGATAAGGGCGGCTTTCCTGCATTCGAGCGACCTCGATCCCGCAAAGCCGGCCAACTGGAAGCGCCAGAACATCCACTGCGGCGAGGCGGGGGTCATGAACGACCTTGGGCTCCACGTCGCGCATGTTCCCCTGCGCCTCGGCTGGAAGCCCTCGAAGCTCCACGCCAGCCTGCAGAAGATCCACCGCTTCCGGCCCGACGGACGGGGGGGCACCGTTGCGTGCGACACATGGGACAACGCCGTGCTTCACACGACAGTGGACATCGGCGGGGAGCCGGTCCCAATGACGCTCGAGATGAAGCGCCTGGCCCCCACGGAAACGAACACCTGGATCTTCGAGGCGCTCGGAACCGACCGCGGCGTCCGCTTCTCAACCAAAGAGCCCAAGACACTCTGCACCTACCGGAGGGACAAGGAGCAGTCCTGGCAGAGGACTGACCTCGGCTTCGAAATGCCATTCAAGGCTATCACGGGCGGGATCTTCGAGCCTGGTTTCCCCGATATCCTCATGCAGATGTGGGCCGCTTTCCTCGCTGAGCGGGCGGGACTCCTCGGCGGACGATTCGGCTGCGCCCCCCCCGACGAGGCCGTGTCCCAGCACGAGCTCTGGGCCGGCGCGCTCGTGAGCCAGCGCGACCAGTCGGTCGTGTCGATCTGAAGCGCCCGCGATGAAACGCTCCGCGATCAACCAGGCCTACCGAGAGGCGATCGCATGCTTCGCCCGCAACGGCTGGATACTGCCGCCGCGGCCGAGATGGGACATCACCGACTTTGGCCTGGGGGATTTCGCCCGCAACGGGCTGGTGCTTGTGAACCTGGCCGACGAGCCCGAGTACTGCGAGAAGTTGATGTTCGCCCGGCGCGGCCAGGCAACGCCTTGCCATACGCACGCACGCAAGAAGGAGGACATCATCTGCCGGGCCGGGGAGCTGACGCTCAGGCTATGGCCCCTGAGGCCGTCGCCGGCTACCGCCCTGCCGAGCGCGTTTTCTGCCGGCATCGACGGCCAGCCGACGGAGATTCGCACCGGCGAGGATCTTGTCCTCAAGGCGGGATCGCGGGCGACGCTCGTCCCGGGAGTGTGGCACTCATTCTGGCCCTCCTCCCCTGAGTGCATCATCGGGGAGGTTTCCACGCGGAACGACGACTTTAGCGACAACATCTTCCTCGACCGGGGCGTCGGCCGCTTCCCGGAAATAGACGAGGATGAGCCGGCGGCGATCCGCCTCATCCGCGACTGAACCATGCGCTCGGGAATCCTCGCAGGCGGCAACTGGATCCGCGACCACGTCAAGACCCTCGACGCGTGGCCCGCACAGGATGGCCTTGCGAACATCCTCGGACTCGCCGACGGCAATGGAGGCGGCCCCTACAACGTGCTGAAGGACCTTTCCATGCTGCGCGCGCCATTTGCGCTCGCGGGGATCGGTCTCGTCGGCGATGACGCCGACGGTCGCGCCATCCTGGCCGATTGCCACGAATCGGGAATCGACGCGTCCCAAGTGCGCATGATGGCGGGATTCCATACCAGCTACACGGATGTCATGGCCGTCAAGGGCGGTGCGCGCCGCACATTCTTCCATGACCGCGGGGCGAACGCCCACCTGGGTCCGGAACATTTCGACTTCACCTACTCGGCTGCGCGCGTCTTTTACCTCGGGTACCTGCTCCTGCTCGACCGGCTCGACGCTTCCGGAGCCGATGGCGCGCCCGCGGCGAGGGAAATCCTGCGCCGCGCGCGCGAGGCGGGCCTCGTCACGGCCCTCGACTGCGTGAGCGCGGCGGGTGACCACATCCGCGCCACCGCCGTGCCGGTCCTTCCTGAGGTCGACGTGCTTTTCGTGAATGACTACGAGGCTGAGCAGATCGCCCGGATCCCCGTCGGCCGCGGGCCGTCACTGGAGCGGCGCGCGGTCGAGGCGGCGGCCCGGGCGCTCCTCGGCTTCGGCGTGCGGCGCTGGGCCGTCGTCCATTTCCCGGAGGGCGCCTGCGCCTGTTCGGGAGCCGGCGAGGTCATTTGGCAGCCTGCGGTCCGAATGTCGCCCGAGCGCATCGCCGGCTCGGTGGGCGCCGGGGACGCCATGGCAGCTGGCGTCCTTTTCGGCCAGCACGAGGGCTGGACGATGGCGCGCTCGCTCGAGCTCGGTGCGTGCGCGGCCGCGGCATCGCTCACGGATGCCACCTGCTCGGGCGGCATTCGACCGGCCAGCGAGTGCCTGGAATTCGGACGACAGCAGGGCTTCGAGGCTTTCCGTTGATGAGCGCCGACGCGGTGTCCCGGCATCCCCTATGGCGGCGGGTCGCGGCTGACTGGAACCTGTCACGCCTGGACCGGCGCGATTCAGATCCCACGCAATGGATGCCGGCGTCCGTTCCCGGCGCGGTGCAGCTTGACTGGGCACGCGCCCGCGGCCTTCCCGATCCCACGATTGGCGAGAGCTTCCGGGCCTACGAAGGGCTCGAGGACTTCCACTGGCTCTATCGGACGCGGGTCCCGGAAGTGACGCTGAGCAAGGGCGAGCGGCTCTACTTCGCGTGCGGAGGTGTCGACTATGCGTGCGAGGTGCGCGTCGCCGGAAAGGCGGTCTTGGAGCACGAGGGAATGTTCTCCCCGATCGAGGCCGATCTCAGCGGATGCGAACCCGGCGCGGAGCTGGACATACTCGTCTTTCCGGCGCCGAAACGAAACGGCAGGCCCGCGGACAGAACCCAGGCCGGCGCCTCGTGCAAGCCGGCGGTGAGCTACGGGTGGGACTTTCATCCCCGCCTCATTCCTCTCGGCGTCTGGGCTGACGCGGTGTTCGAGGTTCGCCCCGAAGCGCACCTGCGTCACGTCGACTTTCGCTACGAGTTGAGCGGGGATTTGTCGCGCGCCGACATCACCGTCATGGTCGAGGCGCACGGGTCCTCCACGCCGAGCTGGAAGCTCCTTGACGCGACATCCCGGATTGTCGCGGAAAGCGCAACCTCGCACGGGATGCTCAAAAATCCCCGCCTTTGGTGGACCCATGACCATGGGGAGCCGGCGCTTTACACGCTCGAGGTGACGATTCCCGGAGGGGACGTCTACCGCGGCAATGTGGGCTTCAGGCGGGTGCGCCTTGTCATGCATGAGGGCGCCTGGGGCGAGGCTCAGGGCTTCCCCGCGTCTAGGAACACGCCGCCCGTGACTGTCGAGCTGAACGGCCGGGTCATTTTCGCCAAGGGCTCCAACTGGGTGGGCGCGGATATTTTTCCGGGAAGGGTCACTGGCGAGACGCTCGGGCGCCTCCTCGGCCTTGCGCGGGACGCAAATTTCAACCTGCTGCGCGCCTGGGGCGGCGCGATCGTGAACCCCGAGCCGTTTTTCGACCGGTGCGACGAGCTCGGACTTCTCGTTTGGCAGGAGTTCCCCCTCGCCTGCAACAACTATCCCGACGACCGGGCCTATCTGCGCATCCTCGACCAGGAGTCACGCTCCATAATTTACAGGCTGCGCCAGCATCCGTGCGTCGGCATGTGGGGCGGCGGCAACGAGTTATTCAATTCCTGGTCCGGAATGACCGATCAATCCCTCGCCCTGCGGCTGCTCAACCGCAATTGCTATGACTTGGACCCCGCGACCCCGTTCCTTCCCACGGCGCCGATCGAGGGAATGGGGCATGGCGACTACCGCTTCCGTGACGGCGAGGGCCGCGAGGCGTTCGAGACATTTCAGAAGGCACGGAACACAGCCTACTCCGAGTTCGGCTGCCCCGGTCCTTCGCCTGTGTCGTACCTGAAGGCGATCATTCCCGCGGCGGAGCTCTGGCCGCCGCGCCCGGGCGGGAGCTGGCAGGCGCACCACGCCTTCGGAGCATGGGAGGCAGACGCTGCGTCATGGCTTTTCACCTCGACGCAGGAGCATTACTTCGGACCCGCGGACAACCTTGACGCGCTGGTCGCCCGCGGCACATGGCTGCAATGCGCAGGCTACCAGGCCATATTTGAGGAGGCTCGGCGCCAGAAGCCCCGCTGCTCAATGGCGCTCAACTGGTGTTTCAATGAACCCTGGCCCACGGCCGCAGGCAACTCGATCGTCAACTGGCCCGCGCTGCCCAAGGAAGCCCACCGGGCTGTGCAGGCGGCCTGCCGGCCGGTCCTGGCGAGTGCGCGCATTGCAAAGTTCCAGTGGAGGGCCGGCGAGGAATTTTCAGCCGAGATCTGGATGCTCAACGACGCACCCGACGCCATCGCCGAATGTGAGGTTGAGGTGACGCTGAACGTGGGCGACGCCTCGACGGACCTACTGCTCTGGTCTTGTCCTGGGATTGCCGCCGGGAAGAATCAGGCCGGACCTGTCGTCCGCGCCGTGCTCCCGTGGTCAGCCACCGGAGAATTCGAGCTGCTTCTGAAGGCCGGTCCTGGGGGCATTTGGTCCTCCGCATACCGACTGAGCCTGCTTCGAGCCGCCCTCTAGCCGAGTGTCTCGCAATACTGTGCAAGGCGCTGGCCATCAGCTTTAGCTGGAAGCTTAGCGTACTTTACATGGGGACGGGTGTGGTTACGTTGGCCTGTTATGGGTTACGATGCCCAAGCCATTGAAAATGAGGCTGAACGTCTCCTTGGGGTGCTCATGCACGTCGATTGTGACCCGCGGGGAAGGAAATGGAACTATGATTCATGCCTTAATATTGCCCCTATCACGTTGGAGATAAACCGGTTAAAAAAAGAAAAGGACGCGGTTATACTGACGCACTCCTATGTCGAACCTGAGATCGCCTACGGTGTAGGCGACTTCCGCGGAGATTCCTATTATCTGAGCGTCAAGGCTCGGGAGTCGCGAGCGAAAGTGATCCTATTCGCAGGCGTCGTATTCATGGCCGAGACGGCAAAGATTCTCTCGCCGGATGCGACGGTGATTGTTCCCGATCGCAATTCGGGGTGTTCGCTTGCTGACTCCATTTCGGCCTCGGACGTCCGCAGACTCAAGGCTCTCTATCCGGGTGCGCCCGTCATCTGCTATATCAACAGCACGGCCGAGGTGAAGGCCGAGTCGGATGTGTGCGTAACGTCGGGAAATGTCTATGGAATCGTTGCGTCGCTCCCCGCGCAGAGAATAATTTTTGTGCCGGATCGCCTCATGGCGGAAAACCTCCGCGCCGATTTAAAGCTCAGGGGCGACGCAAAGGAGGTCATTTCTTCGAACGGGACGTGCATGGTGCATGAGGAGTTCACCACGGAGCAGATTGGCGCGGCACGCGCCCAGTTTCCCGGCCTGCGGGTTGTTGCCCATCCTGAGTGCGCCCCGGGCGTGGCAGCCGCCGCGGACTTCGTCGGCAGCACGGGAGCGATGATGAACTATGTTAAGGCGACAAACTCGCCCTACTTCCTGATGCTGACCGAATGCGGGCTTGTCGGTCGCCTTGAGGTGGAGTCTCCCGAGAAGAATTTCATAGGCGGCTGCCGCTTGTGCCCCTACATGAAGCTCAACTCGCTCGAAAAAATCCGCGACGCCCTCGCCGCCCCACGCGATGACCAAATCGTCACCCTAGACGAGGGCCTTCGAAGGCGCGCCGGACGCTGCATTGAAAGGATGTTCGAACTTGCACCCACGGACTGACCATTTGATCGACCTCGCGCTTGACGAGGATATTGGCCTTGGGGACCTAACGAGCCGAGCGATCTTCTCCAAGGGGCATAACTCGCGCGCCTTTATCGGGGCCGATCACGACCTTGTAATCTGCGGGCTCGACGTCGCCGCGCGCGTTTTTGCGCGGGTCGACCCCTCGCTGCGTGTGACGGTCCTCGCCCGCGACGGAGATCGCATCAGAAAAGGAGGGCGGGTGCTCACTGTTTCCGGGCCAACCGGCGCGCTGCTCTCCGCAGAACGCACCGCGCTGAATTTCGTCCAGCGCCTTTCAGGGATCGCGACGCTTTCTCGAAGATTTGCGGACGCCGCCGCGGGCACGGGCGTGCGGATTGCCGATACGCGAAAGACGACGCCCGGTTTCCGCGCACTAGAAAAATATGCCGTGCGCTGTGGGGGGTGCCACAATCACCGCAGCTCGCTTGGCGAGCACGTACTCATCAAGGACAACCACATAGCCGCCGCCGGGTCGCTTTCACGGGCCGTCAGAAAGGCACGCGACGCGGCATCTCACCTGGCGCGAATCGAAGTCGAGGCCAAGACGCTTGCGGAGGTGCGCGGGGCCGTCCGAGCGGGCGCCGATGTCGTCCTTCTCGACAACATGACTCCCTCGCGGGTGGCTGCGGCGGTGAAAATTGTGGCGGGCGCGGCAATCGTCGAGGTTTCCGGCGGGGTCCGGCTTGAGACCCTGCTCAATTACGCCATTCCGGGCGTCGACGTGATCAGCATCGGCGCCCTCACCCATTCCGCTCCGGCAGCGAGCCTGAGCCTGTCGGTGCTGCCCACGCGGAGCTGAACCCGCGTGCAAATCCACCGAACGGACTGCCTTGTGATCGGTGCCGGTCTTGCGGGCTCGGCATATGCGCTCCAAGCGGCAAAAAACGGGCTTTCGAGTGAGCTTCTTTCGTTGGCGGGCCCCCTAGATGCGAACAGCGACTGGGCGCAAGGAGGTATCATTTTTGACACCAACCCAGATCCGGCAGCTTTGACGCGCGACATAATCGAGGCAGGCGACAACACATCGAATCCGGCAGCGGTCGAGCAGCTTGTGCGGGAGGGGCCGGGCATCGTGAAACAGATGCTGATTGACGAGTTGGGTGTTGGTTTCGACCGCGATGCCGCGGGGCGGCTCGATTTCACAATTGAGGGCGGCCATTCGGAGAGGCGAATCATCCATTCCCGGGACACCACCGGACACGCCATACTTTCCGCGGTGGCGCGGCGGGTGGATTCCATCCCGAAAATCACCCGGCGATCGGGCTGGGTCGCCATTGACCTTCTCACCCTTTCCCACAATTCCACGGAATCAGCTCACAAATATAATCCGCTCACGTGTTTTGGCGCCTACGTGCTGGATACTCTTACGGGCGAGGTCGCGGCAGTTGTCGCGAAGAAGACCGTCCTGGCCTGCGGCGGGCTCGGCCAGATCTTTCTGCATACGACCAACCAGCCGGGCAGCGTGGGCCACGGCGTGGCCATGGCCTATCGCGTCGGCGCGCGTCTGATTGACCTCGAATACGTTCAGTTTCATCCCACGGTGTTCGCGAAAAAGAATGCGCCGCACTTCCTAATCACAGAGGCGTTGCGCGGCGAGGGGGGCGTGCTCGTGAATTCCCGTGGCGATCATTTCATGGATGCCGTGCACCCGAATGGTTCCCTCGCCCCGCGCGACGTCGTTTCTCGCGCCATTAGAAACGAGCTCGCCGTGAGCGGCGATGCTTCGGTGTACCTGGACCTCTCCGCGCTGCCACGAGGCTTCGCCAGCCAGAGGTTTCCCAGCATCTATGAGCGGTGCCTCTCCCACGGTGTCGACATCGAGCGCGATCCGATTCCAGTCGTACCTGCCGCCCATTTTGCTTGCGGCGGCGTCCATACGGATCTGAACGGTCGGTCAAATGTGCTTAACCTGAGCGCGATCGGAGAGACCGCCTGCACGGGTCTCCACGGCGCAAATCGCCTTGCCAGCACATCGCTCCTAGAGTGCCTGACCGGAGCCCGATTCACCGCTGATGCCGACGCGATGGACATTGCCCGCCAGTCATTCGAACTGCCGGACCCGCGCCCATGGGCGAGCCCAAAGCGGATGGCCGATCCCGTTCTCATTCGCCAGGACATGCTCCAAATACAGCACACGATGTGGAACTATGCGGGCATCGTTCGATCTCCAAGGCGGCTGACGAGGGCGCGGCGAATCCTGCTGGAGCTCCGCGACGAAATCCAAAGCTTCTACCGCGGGTGCGCCTTGACGCGGGAATTGATCGAGCTTCGCAACGCCGTGCAAACGGCGCTCCTCATCGTCCACGGTGCTGCGTTGAACCCCGTGAGCAAGGGCTGCCATTTTGTCACCCCGGAAGAGTGATTCTCATGAGTCGCACGCGCAGGGTCAGTTCGCTTGCACGCCTTTGCGGCCACCGCTGGAGGTATGCTGCGTGAGGAGGTGGCGATCGCTCCCCGGCTCCAGAATCTATGCAGAAATCGACGCTGGATTTTAATCGCGAGATTCTCTTCGGAGAGTGCGGCGCGCTTCTGGCTGCCAATCCAACGGCGGTTCTCGTTTCGCATTTCACCAAGAACGCGGCGATCATTTCGTCCTCCGCCGTGGCGGGCACATTGATCGGAGGCGCGCTCTTCTGGCTCGGGGCCCGTGTCTACGACAAGGCGCGGGAGAAGCGCTTTGACGCGAAGTCGCTCGCGAGCGACATCGGCTATTTCACGCCGGCGGCTATTGTCCTCGGCTTCCTCGTATATGACCCTTCGATCTATTTCACGTCGCACCACCTTCTGAGGGAGGGGGACAGGGTTGAGTTCTCGGTGATCATGGGGCAGGTGGTCGCCTTCGCACTTTTTCTGATGTGCATGAATGTCTACCGGGTGCTCCTGCTAAGAGTTCGCGGCAAGATCCTTTGAGGCTGCACGCTGCGTTGAGTGCGGGCCCGCGAGCTCGCGAAGGGCCGCCACGAGCGTTTCTTCCTGTTCCTCAGGGTCCAGATTGTAGATAGCAAGGCGCATCCGGTATCGCGGTAAATTCGCGAGGAAACTCTCGAGCTGCGCCCTTGTTATTGCCTCGGAGAACTCCCCAAATCCCGACTTGGTCAGAAAATGGGCGTTGTGAGTCTGCTCGAACTGCTTTCGAAGAGGGGCTCCAAAGTACGGCTTCTTGAGGTAGATAGAGTCGGCAATCAGCGAAAAGCCGGTCGTGGCGAGGATGGCCTTGCAGCCGCTCAAATCGTCAAGATACCCGGCTCCTTGCGCCCGGTAGGTTATGTTTCGGTCCTTTCCCACCCGGTTGTTGCAGTAGACGACGAAGGTTTCGTCCATCGACTTCAATATCTCAATAAGGTCAGGATTCGGCTTGGTCAGGTAAACGAGCACATGAGCGCCGTCGGTCGGCTTCAGCCTTTTGATCTCCTCCTGAATGATTGGGGAAACAAAACGCACCCGATCGTCGCCGCCAGCTGGCTTGTCGAGCGACTTAACGATATAGACCACCGCTCCGTAAGTGCAGATTCTCGTCGCCAACCGCGCCAGCCGAAATGCAAATAAATTTGTCCCGGATGGTGCCTTCATGTGCAAGAGCTCATTCTGGTTGTCCATGCTGATAAGCGGCTTACCAAGAACATGGGACGCAATCGTGCTGAATGGCTCGTAGGCGGTCACAAAGACGTCAGGGCGGAAATTCACGAGTTCCCTCCTCAGCCGGCGCCAGTGCCGTATATAGAATGGGATAATCCGCAGGTTCTTGATGACCGTGTCAAAAAGGGACATCCCCTTGGAATTGAAGAAAAGGATCACACCCTCGATCCGGGTGGGATCGAAGGCTTCGAGGGCCCTGCACGCTCGATCGCCGTAGGTGAGCACTTTGACTGAATGCCCCTCGCGCCTCAGGCGCCGCATAATCTCGATCGCCTCGAAGACATGTCCCAGGCCCTCGCCCGAGACACCATAGACTATATTCATTTTCGGCTAATATCGGAGCCGAGCATCAAGGGCCGGGTCCTTTTGCACAGCCCATTGGTTGTCGAGCCGGACCGAAAAGTCCAGGGGGTCGCCGACACCGATTGTCCCGCGCGAGACTTGGTAGGCCCAGACTTCAAAATAGGTCAGATTGGCCGCTCCGTATATTGTCGAAAACGCTCCGTCCACAGCATCCAAACCGCACGAAACTTTGATGCGCCCGATGCGTGGAACATGGAATCGCGCGTCGGTCGTGAACCAGTTGCCGCCGAGGTAGACCTCCGCGTAAGCGTGAAAATCCATGTGGCCCTCGGGATCCGGAAATCCGATGTCGGGCAGGTGGCCGGTGACGTAGCGCGTCGGGATGTTGAAGGTGCGATTGAGCGCGACGACGAGGTGCGCGAAGTCGCGGCAGACGCCGTAGCCGCGCTGCAGAATATCCCAGGCCGACAGGTCCGGTCGCCCGGAAAGATAGCGGTATTCAATGTTTTCGTGGAGCCACTTGCTGATGGCCTGGACCCTCGGCCATCCGTGTTCGACCTTGCCAAAATTTTCCCATGCGAAATTGATCAATTTATCCGAATCGCAGTACCTGCTCGGAAGCGTGTAGCGGAGCATCTCGGTCGGGATTTCGGCCGGGGCAGCGGCCGTCGTGTCCGTGAAGTCGTAATTGTCCGGTTTTGAGGGGATCGCGACAATGGCGTCGTGGCGGATGTAGTTGGAGCCCCGCTCCAGAATGACCCTGTAGTAGGGATTGCCGTGACTGTCCGTGAACTCCTCCGAGGGAAGGTTGTTCCCCAGCGTTATGGCCTCGGCGAGCACCTTGTGGTGCCGGTCGGGCCTTGGCTTCACGTTGAGCAGAAGCGACGCAGTCCCGGTCACTTCGTACGCAAGGCTGCAGCCCACGCGCACCGTGAGGTCAAATTCGGCAGGAACGTCGCTTGGGACCATGATGTCCCGATTGTGCACTACACTCGATCGCCTAGCAAACGGTTTTCCGGAATTGAGCCTCGAATTCCCTGCGGTCTTGCAGTTGTTCGGCGGGATGTTCTGATTTCATCACCCAAGAATGACCTCATCCAAGCATGTTTTCATCGGATCCGACAGCGGCGCAACGACGTCGAAAACCGGAGGCGTCTGGGCCGACGGCTCCATGGTTTCGATGAAGCTCCTCCAGAGCTCGACCAACGCGCAGTCGGGCACGGAGGCCGTGATCAAGGGATGGGTCCAGGGGGTCGTGGGCTTTCTTGCCGAGAATGAACTCTCATGGAAGCAGGTGCGCGGTGTCGGTCTTGCCATCCCGGGCCCCTACCAGCGTTACGGTGTGCTGGGGCGTACGGCAAATCTCCCGGCCAGCTTCGACGGCTGGAATTTCCACGAGGACTACAGCCGGGCGCTGGGCGCCGCGGCCGGCCGGGCCGTGCCGCTCGTTGTCGGCAATGACGGGAAGTTTGGAGGCGTCGCCGAGGCAAAACTCGTGCGCGCCGGAAAAAAGTCCTCGGTCCTCATGCTCGCGCCGGGCTCCGGTCTCGGGTGCGCCTATATCGACCCGAATGGCCTTCCCCTCGATGGAGAGACAATCGCGGGGATGGAGGCGGCCCACATGCCCGCACCTCTGCATCTTCTCGGGATGCGGCCGCTTCCCTGCGGCTGCGGGCGCACATGGGGCTGCATTGAGGCGTACACCACCCTTTCCGGAATGCCCCACGTCGTGCAGGAATTGCTCAAGAAACATCCCGACCACGAGTTGACCAAGTCGTCCCTGACCCCGAAGGAAAGGGCAATGTCGATCCGCGGGCTGGCTCAGAAAGGTGACGCCCTCGCGGTTGAGATTTTCGACTTCCAGGCGAGGGCTCTCGGGCTCCACGCCGCGTCCCTCTGCCTCGCCCTCGACCCGGGGTTTGTCGTCATCGGAGGCGGTCTCATGGACCACGAGTCGACGACACCGGAATTCCGCGAGCGTTACATAAACGTGCTCCGCGAGGCTGCGCTCCCCTTCCTCTGGCCTGCCCAGCGCGCGACCATCAAGTTCGCTGCGTCCGAACTCGGAGAGCTCTCTCAGGCCATTGGCGCGGCGCTCGTCGCGCTCTATACGTCAAAGTCCGGGTAGGCCGTCTCAGACCCATGAAGAACGCGAACCGGCAGCTTTTGAAGAGCGCCGGCCGCGATCATCTCCCTCCTGGCGCTGGCGTCGGGAATCGGAGCAGACGCTGCGGCGCCCACGACGCGGTGAAACCGCTCGCGGCGCCTGAGGCAGGCTAAATACCGGCAATCCCTGAGCCTCTTCTTGGACAAGCACCAAGAACATCCACCACAATGCAAACCCCTCCCCAACCCCAGGACGCATGGATTGTTCGCGTGTCAGCCGGGATCGCCGGCGACGTGAAGTATGCGGCGCGCCGCCTCTTCAAGGAGCGGGGATTTGCCTCCATCGCATTGGTGACCCTCGCGCTCTGCATAGGCGCGAACACCGCCATCTTTTCGATGATCTATGCCCTCGTCCTGAAGCCGCTGCCCTTCCCGGCTCCGGAGCGGATAGTCGAGATCTACAACGCATTCCCAAAGGCCGGCTTCAACAAGTTCCCCAGCAACATTGTCCAGTATGCCGACTTCAAGGCCAACACCTCCTGCTTTGACGCCATTGGCCTGTGGCAGATGAACACGGCGATGGTCGGCGAAGAGACCTCGCCCGAGCGTCTCTCGGAGGCTGACTGCACGGCCGAGATCTTTGATGTCCTCGGCCTGAAGCCGGTCATCGGCCAATTCTTCACCCTGAAGAACAGCCGGGTCGGCGAGGACAAGGTCATCGTCCTGACCCAGTCGTTCTGGAAGTCCCACTTCAACGAGGACCCAGGCGTCCTCGACAAGCAGATCCGGGTGGACGGAACCACCTATCGGATATTGGGCGTGGCTCCCCGCGCCCTCGAAGCCTTCGACGCACAAGCCAAGTTTCTCAGGCCCATTTCCTGGAAGCCCGAATCCGTCGTCCCCCAGATGAGGTATTCGTGCAACATTTCCATCTTCGCGAGGCTTAAGCCGGAGATCACGGCGAGCAGCGCTTTGGCTCAGGTCGCGGGATTGGAGCAGCACTTTTACGACTCAGCCGATCCGGGATTCAAGAGCTTCCTGGACCGCACAGGCCACAAGATGGGCCTCGGCCTCGTCCAAGCCGAGCGAATCCAACCCATCAAATCCTCCCTCTATCTCCTGCAGGGAGGCGTCGTGTTTGTTCTGCTCATCGGATGCGTCAACGTGGCCAACCTGCTTCTCACCCGGGCCAACGGGCAGCAAAGCGAACTCGCAATCCGATCGGCGCTTGGCGCGAGCCGGTCCGCGATTGCAAGACAGCTTCTGATTGAAAGCCTCCTTTTGACCCTTGCCGGAGCCGCGCTGGGCGTGGGACTCGCCTACGGCGCCGTTTTGGCCATCAACCACTTCACGGCAAAACTCTTGCCCAACATGCTTCCCGTCGTGATCGACGGCGGCGTGCTCAGCTTCGCCATTGGGATATCGCTGGTGGTGGGAATTCTGATCGGCCTCCTGCCCGTCGTACACATTCTCCGGTCTAACCTGGCCGCGATGATCCATCGAAGCTCGCGAAGCGCCTCCGGCGGAAAGGGCGTCCGCGCCCTGAGCAGCCTGCTTGTGACGGGACAGGTCGCCGTTGCCCTCGTCCTGCTGAGCGGCGCCGGCCTCCTGATCCACAGCTTTGCTAACGCAATCGCGGTCAATCCTGGCTTCGACCCGTCCAACCTTATCGTGGGAAGCATCGCCCTTCCCGCATCCTATCAAGACAAGGTGAGGGCTGCGTCGCTCCAGAGGAGCCTGCTTCAGGCGATGAACGAGATTCCCGGGGTGGACGGGGCGGCGCTGGCGACCGGAATTCCGTTCGAACGAGGCCTCGGTATCTTGGCGCTCACCCTCAAGGACAGCCTGCTGCCACGAGACTCACCGCAACCCGGTGCATTCCTGGTCGGAGCCTCGGTGGGTTACTTCCAGGCGCTGCACATCCAGCTCCTTGAGGGGCGATTCCTGGACGAAACGGACACTTTGAAAGATGCCAGGCAGGTCTTCGTCGTCGATCAACGATTTGAACAGAGGTATTTCCCGGGCCATTCCGCGGTGGGAGGGCATTTTACCTTTGGCGGGCCGCCCGCCAAGGAGAGCGATTGGCCTCTTATCGTCGGGGTGGTCCGCAACGTTCCGCACAACGGAGTGGAGGACAAGAGCAACAATCCTTTCGTCTACTATCCCGTGATCACCACGACGCCCGGCGGCCTCAGCCTTTTCATGCGATCGCCGCGGCCGGTCGGCGACATTGTGTCAACGCTCCGCGCAAAGCTGAGGACCGTCGACCCGACCATACCCCTGTTCGACACCGGTCCCATTCAGAAAGCCATTGACGGGTCCCTCGACAATCGCAGGGCCGTAATGCTCCTTCTTGGGGGCTTCGCAGCACTGGCCCTTTTCCTGTCGGCGATTGGGATATATGGAGTCCTCGCCTACGACATCTCACAGCGCACGCGCGAAATCGGAATCCGTGGCGCGATCGGCGCGTCGCACTCACAAATTGTCGGCCTCGTCATGCGCCAGGGCCTTTGGAAAACCAGTGTCGGACTGATTCTTGGCCTGGTGAGCGCGGTCCTGCTTAGCCACTCCATGACAAGCATGCTGTTCGACCTGAAGCCCACGGATCCTTGGGCATATCTCCTGGTCTCCGTTCTTCTGGCAGTTGTTGCATTGGCTGCCTGCTACCTCCCGGCGCGCCGTGCAGCAAAGATAGATCCGATAGAGGCATTGCGCATCGAGTGAGGGAAATCGTCCCAAAACCGGGGGCGGTCCAAGGAACGCTTCGCGCCCGAGACAGCCCGAAATGGGCGAGCGGACGTTCCTTCGCCGATGACTTGGTGGCTTGCGACAAATGCGACGCCCGGCGGCCCGCATTTTTTGGCCTATATACCCAACAGGAGTTTCAGACGGAAAGTTCTTTCGGCGACGAAATTACATAACAGCGTTGAAACCAATATATTATAATTACGCAGAATGCTTTGGCATGGCGCGAGCAATCCCTTGATCCCCATGTGCCAAATACAGCCGTCTCTTGGCATCACCCGACAAGAGAGCGTTATGCCAGCCCTTATGGCATACCCGATCGCGCTTTGCGTCCTGATGGCCAGGATGGTGGCCGCGCTCAAGGACCGACCTGGAGCTTGCGGGATTCCGGGAGGACCGAATGTCCGCTGATTCCACGGGAACGGGCACCCCTTGTTCATCCCCGACAAACATCAAAATCGCATGCCAGCACACCTAAAGTCCGTCATCGGAGACGTGGTGCTTTCACCAGGCTGCGAGATACTCCTCCTCGAGGACGACGCGCCGTTTCGCAAGCGCCTCGCAGCGTACCTGCGGCAGCTCGGCGCCGAGGTGTCCGAGGCGGGCCGCTTGGATGAGGCGCGGCGGCAGCTTCGCGACCTCCGATTTGAGTATGCACTCGTGGACCTCCACCTGCCCGACGGGGACGTTCTCGGCCTTCTGCGCGAGGGGGCTTTCTCCGAGAATACGGGAGTCGTCGTGATGACGGCATTCGGCGGTGTTAAGCAGGCCGTCGAGGCCATGCGCCTGGGAGCTGGCGACTATCTGTCGAAGCCTTTTCAACTCGAGGAGCTCCCGCTCGCCTTTGTCCGATGCCGGAGCCAGCGAATGGCGGCCAGGCGTTCCGAACACCGCCGGGCCGAAGCAGGCGCGGATGCCGACCAGATTTTCTTCGGCCAGAGCCTCAGCGGCGTTCAGGCCCAGCTCGACACAATTGTCGCCGCGGAGCGCCGCCTCGAGCGACGCCTGCCTCCCGTCCTCATTGAAGGCGAGACGGGGACGGGCAAAAGCGTGCTCGCACGATGGCTTCATCGCCATGGCCCGAGGTCCTCGGAGCCGTTCGTGAACCTGAATTGCGCGGCTCTCCCGGACACGTTGGCCGAGGCCGAGCTTTTCGGGCACGAGCGCGGCGCATTCACCGACGCCAAGGTCGCAAGGGTCGGGCTTTTCGAGGCCGCCGACGGCGGAACGCTGTTTCTTGATGAGATAGGGTCGCTGGCTCCGGCGACACAGGCAAAGGTGCTTACAGCAATCGACGAAGGCACGATACGGCGTCTCGGCGGGACCAGGGAGATTGCCATCGACGCCCGACTCATAACGGCGAGCAACCGCAACCTCGAGGACCTCGTTGCCCAGGGTGGTTTCCGCGAGGACCTCTATCATCGTTTGAATCTGCTGCGCATCGCGCTTCCACCTCTTCGCGAGCGCGGCACTGACATTCTCCCGCTCGCGCGACATCTGCTGGCGAAGATCGCCAGTCGCCACAGGCTGAAAGCACCCACTGTGACAGCGGAAGGGGAGGCGCGCCTTCTGGCGCAGGCCTGGCGCGGAAACGTGCGCGAGCTGGCCCATGAAATCGAGCGGGCGTTGATTTTCGGAGGCGAGGCGCCGCTGGACTTTGCAACGCTCGGCGGGGCGACCACTCCAAGGGCTGCCGCCTGGCGGAACCCCGCATGGCGGCTGCCCGAGTCCGGTTTCTCGCTCAACGACGCCGTCGATGAAATGATCGCCGAGGCTATGCGCGAATCCGGAAACAATGTCTCCGCGGCCGCGCGCCGGCTGGGTGTCACCCGCGATTTTGTGCGGTATCGCCTCCCGAGCAAGAAGTCGGGCACATAGGTGCGACGTGTCTGAGCTGGGAATGTACAACCAACAGCGGCCGCTCACCCTCAACGGACATTGCTGCATTCACCCAAATGAGCTGGGGAAAATTGCGGTTTCCAAGCCATTCTGTTTCATAACACGTTTCATATCATTATGTTGGATTACTATTTTCAGTATTGGCACGGGATGAGCAATTCAAGTCCGTCAATGGTATCAGAATCGCGCCCTCCACTCAGAAATCTACAATTTCCTCATCGACGCGCACGTGACCCCAACGTGAACCGATGCCCAAAACGAACACCAATCTGGCACAGATGAAAATCCCACGAGTCCTGGGGGCCGCAGCATTTGTTGCATATTCCTGCGGCGCAGTGCTCGCGGCGCCCGCCTTCAGCAGCGATTTCGAAGGCAATAGCACGACGACCGCCGTGTTTTCGGGCACGAGCGACGACTACGTCCGCAGCAAGCTCCCGGACGGCTCGTTCCAGGGCGAGACATACGGCTTCGGCCGGGGCGGTTTTTACGGTTCGCCGACCCGCGATGAGACCATTGATGCCGAGAGTTTCATGGACATTGCCCGCGTCATCGCGCGGCCGCTGGCCGACAAGAATTTCGTCCCGACGCGGGATCCGAAAAAGGCGAAACTGCTGATCATGGTCTACTGGGGCGCAACAAGCGGCACATTGGATCCTTCGTCGGAAAATTTCCAGTTTCAGCGGGCGGACCGCCCAAGATCGGAGAATCGGTCGTTCGACCTCCTGGGTCCCATTTCGTTCCAGGGCGGCCTGGTGGACCTCCAGAACTCCTTGATCCTCGGATATGCCGACGAGATCTCGGAGACCCATCCGAGGCTGGGCATCATACACAACGTCAAGCGGGACGACCTCATCGACGATATCGAGCACAACCGGTATTTCGTGGTGTTGATGGCCTATGACTTCCAGATGCTGTGGAAAGAGAAGAAGCGAAAGCTGCTCTGGGAAACGCGCTTCAGCATCAGGGAGCAGGGCAATGACTTCAGGAAAATGCTCCCCTCGATGGCAAAATATGCCTCGCAGTTTTTCGGGCAGGACAGCCATGGGCTTGTCCGAAGGGCGATTCCGGAGGGCAAGGTCGAGATGGGCGTTCCAAAGACCGTCGGCGTTGATGGGGAGAAATCGAAGCCGGTAACCGACACGACGCTCATTGCGGACGCCGACACTTTCTCCTCGAGGCCAGCCGCGGCCAAGCCAGACCTGACGGCCCTCCCGGCACCGTTGGCCGCGCGCGTCACAGCCTATGAGACGGAGAAGACGGCGCTTCAAGGCGCCCTCGCCGCCCGGATCAAGGCGCAGGGGCCCGGCGAAGATATGCGCCGCGCAATCGACACGTTCAATTCGGAGAATTCCGCACGCATAGCAGCGCTCAACCGTGATGCGGAAGGCATCCGCAGCGACCTCGCCAGCCTCGCCGAGGCAGCCCCCCACCCTGTCTTCGAACAGTCGGTCGACACGCTTGTGCGCCAGTTCAACGACCGCGTCCAGGAGATCGAGACAGGGAGCCCCTTGTTCACACACCCTTGAGACACCGATAGTGGCCGCCCCCACAACCCTTCCTACCCCCACCGCGTGAACCGGCGACTCACGCGCCCCCTGCCGCTGGCGATTCTCACCGGTGCGCTTCTTGTCGCGATCTTCGCGACGATGGTGGTGCGCTTCCGATCGAGGCTGCGCGGGGAGATTCGGCAGACGATCATCAATCGCGACGCCTCAGTGCTTCTTCCTGTCGCGCAGAGGCAGCTGGCGCAACGCTCGGCCTCGGGCACGGAGCCTTCCGACCTGCTGGCCGCCGTCCTGGAAAGCGCCCAGCAGGAGGACATGCTCGCCGTGGTTGTATTCGATGAGAAAGGCCACGCCCTGAGGTATGCGCCGGACTCGCTGATCTTTGCCGAGCTGCCGCTGGACGATTACATCCGGCTGCTCAAATTCGAACCCATCAGCCGACTCCACCCGGCGTTCCCGCTCAACCGCTACTTCTCGGGGATCGCATCGTCCGCGGCCCAGCACACGACGCCCGTCCTCGAGGTGCTCCTGCCGCTCCATGGCCGCGACGCCGAAAAGATCGTCGGCTTCGCGCAGTACTACATCGATGCGCGATCCCTTTCCGGCGAGCTCGCCCTGATTGACGAGCGCGTCAACCGCCAGACCGCCGCGACGCTCGGGATTGGCGCGGCGCTGATCACGTTCGTCGTGGCAGCCGCCTACCTGGGACTGCGCGGCGCGCAGCGTGTCATACTGGAACGCACGGAACGTCTCGTGCGGGCTAACATTGAATTGACGCTTGCCGCAAAGGCCTCGGCACTGGGGCAGGTCACATCGAACCTGGTCCACGGGCTCCAGGGTTCCGTGGCCAGCCTGCGCGGGCTCGTCGCGGCCCGTGATTCGGACGCGGAATCCGCGGACTGGCGGACCGTCGGCGGATACGCCGAGCACATGCAGGCCATGATCCAGGATGCCGTCGGCCTCCTCGGCGATTCGAACACCCACACTTCCTTCGAGCTCACCGGGCACGAGCTCGCCGCGATCGTCCTTCAGCGCAACGCCTCGGCTGCGGCCAAAAAAGGCGTTTCCCTGGAGGTCAGCGGAGGGTTCGAGCATACTTTGGACAGCCACCGCGGGGGGCTGCTCTGCCTCATCACAAGCAATCTCGTTCAAAATGCCATCGAGGCCACGGCCTCCGGCAAGAGCGTGGCGGTCGTGTTTGAGAATGGAGGACACGGCGCGACCGTCTCCGTCTCAGACGAGGGCCGCGGGATCCCCGACGAACTCAGGCCCCACCTCTTCGAGCCGGGCCGCACGGGAAAGCCGGGCGGATCCGGGCTCGGACTAGCGATAAGCCAGCTCCTTGCCCGCCAGATTGGCGCAACGCTCGTGCTCGATGCGACCGGGCCCGCCGGCACCACGTTCCGGCTCACGCTGCCCGTAATCGCCGGCTGAGGGGCCCGCAAAGGCGCCCGCATCGGGTGCTCGCAAAATTCCCGCGAAAATGCTGTGTTGTCGGGCAATTCCTTGCCCGCATCTCGCTAGTGCCCATACTCCAGCGGCAATACCACCCAACCCCCGACCCGACGCATGCAATATCTTGGACTGCTGTTCACCCTGACCCTCCTTGCGGTGAATATTTGGGGCCTGATGCTGATCGCCGGGATTTACTGGAGAAACCGGTGGTTTGCGCTCGCCGCCGGACCCATACTGGCGGTGACGCTAATCTATTCGATCGAGTGCCACCACGGGCTCGGGCGATCGCTTCCCGGCCTGGGACTTTTCTCAACGCTCGTCTCGGTGGCGATGATCACCCTTTCCTGCATCCAGTGGGAGCCCAAGCGCCTTCAAGGCCGCTGGCTGGACCTCCTGCGCGTCTGGCGCGTTGAGTTTGCCCCGAGAAGGCTCGTCGGCTGCTTCGGCGTGTTCGCGATCGTGTTCCTCTATGCGATGTCGTGGCGGTTCATTTACCCTAACATCGACGGTTCTTCGGAGAAGATCGCCGACTTCTCCTATATCTGCAGCTACTATACGGGCGCGACCATACCGGTTTCGGACGCCTGGTTCAGCCCCTACCTCTCGACACAGTACTACAGCTTCCAGCATTACGGGGCCGCGCTGATGGGGAGGGTCCTCCTGCTTCCTACCGGATCCGCCTATAACATAGCTTACTGCCTGCTGATCGCCCTCGGGGGCACGGCGTTCGCCGGGGCCGTCTGCATGGTGGCTCGAAAGGCATGGACGCGGACGGTGGTCATCACGTGCTTCGTCATCGGCGGGACCGGAATGACGATCCTCGACCATTATACCGACAAGGATGTGACGCCGTGGACCAACATGCGCTTCATCGGCAGCGCGCAGATGGACAAGCCTCCGTTCGGGCCGTTCCTCAAGGCGTACAACAACAAGTTTCCGATGGTTGAGGACAACAACTACGTGATGGAGCTCCCGGGCGAGATCTATTCCTACGTCGTGTTCCTCGGGGACTATCATGCCCCTCTTTCGGGCTATTACCTCCTCGGACTCTGCGCCATGGGGATGCTTCTATGGACGCGCACCCGCCAGCTCAGATACGCTGCGATAACGGGGGCGACCCTGACATGGACGCTCCTCGCCAACACTTGGGTCCTGCCCCTGCAGGGCCTGGCGATCATGCTGTGGCTCGCGGTCAATTGGCGCGACTGGCGCCGCCTCTTGCCCGCCGTCGGGGGCGGCGCGGCGGTCGTGTGGCTTGCGGCGTGGGTCTATCTCTCGGCCTTCACGGCTGCGGCCTCCGGGTATGACACAGCCGTCCGGCTTGTGCCGTGGGTCGAGCACACTCCTCCGCTCCTGTTCATCCTTTTTTTCCTGCCGACGATAGCCTTCATCGTGCTGGGATTCGTGTCGGGCAGCGTCCAGGGCCGCAGGCTCGCGCTGCTCTGGCTGACGCTCCTGCTGTTCACGGAATTCTTTTACGTGGACGACGAGTACTCTGGCCACTTCGACCGCTTCAACACGACCCTCAAGTGGTGGCCCTGGGTTATGGCGGGCACGCTCATGACGCTGGCACCCTTCATCATGGAGCAGTCCAAGAAACGCTGGGTGCGTGTCGTCGGCTTCATTTTCTGCCTGTACCCCATCTTCTATGCCTATGATCTCTGGAAGCCGATGTGGTACGGGCCGAAGGACTCGATGGGCAAGATCGAGGGAACGTACTATCTCACAAAGGAGGAGTTCCCGCGCCTCATGCTCGGCCGCATGAAGGTGGAAAAGCCCGGCGTGGTCATTGAGAGGCCCGAGGAGAAGGGCGGGTTCACGGACTCGGCCGTCATCCCGCTCTTCGCCGGCCAGCAGATGTGGCTGGGCTGGTGGGGACACGAGCTCCTCTGGCGCGAGAACCGCGAGGACGTGCGCCGGCGACACGACAGGCTGATGCTGTTTTATAGCGGCGGGATTGCCGACGGCGGCAAGTGGCTGCTGTCGCAGGGAATCGACTACGTCCTCTGGTACAGGCCGGGCGACACCCCTGAATTGTGGGAGAAGATCAACAAGAGCATCTCCCCCGAGTACGTCTGGACCGACATCCTCACCTACCAAAATGAGGACGGCCGCAGGGTCGGCCTCTGGAGGCGCGCCCCGGCGCCAGCGCCCTGAACCAGCCTAGGCCCGGTCGGGGACGATGATCTTCAGCACGGAGCGAACGCGGTTCAGCTCGCCGTGCAGATGACTCATAATGAAGGCGATCTCGATCGCCCGTGAATCGGATACGTCGCCTTTCGGCTCGATCGACAGCCGCGTCTCAAGCGTCGAGAACCGGCGGCCGACCTCGCGCAGGCCAAGGTCGAGCGCGTCCGTCTTCAGGTGGCCGGAGTCGAGGGCAAGCTGCTGGCGGTCGGCCAGCTGTGCGCCGGCCTTGGCGTGGGTGAGCCAGCGCTCCATGTTTTCCAGCGTGGTGCTCACCTTTGTCTTGTAAGCGGGAAGCTCTATCCCAAGGCGGCCCGCGGCCTCCTCCGGCTTCTCAATCTTCTGCGTGCCGGCAATCTCGGCCTTGATGATGTTGATCTGCTCGAACACGCGGATCCTGTCCGCGGGCTTCACCATGTAGTGCCGAACTCCGAGCCGGGCGGCCCTGACGACGGTCGCGCTGTCCGTCGATGTCGTGCAGATGATCACACGGACATAGCGGCAGGCCGGGGTGGCCCGGACCCGCTCAAGGAGGTCCAGCCCGGAAATCGAGGGAAGCATCAGGTCGAGAAACACGACGTCAAACGGGTGCCTGGGGTCACCCATCAGCTTAAGCGCCTCATCCCCGTCCGACGCCGTCATAATACGGTGCTCTCCCTCTGACTTGAGGATGCTAAGAAGCATTTCACGCGAAGTGGCTTCGTCCTCGACGATAAGGATATTCACGGAAGGGAGACTGCTTCAATTTTCGGAAAATCCGGCCCCGGTGTCAACCGTTGCCGAAATATGCACGATTTAGTCATTTGACGGCGGCCCACACCCTCTGGACATCGTCGTGGTCCTCAAGCGCCTGCAGAAACTCGCCGACGTGCGATCGCGTGGCCTCGTCGAGTTCCGGGAACAGCTTCGCGATGTAGCCGAGCTCGCTTGTGATGACCGACCAGCCGTGCTGGGCGAGCCAGACCGAGACGGCATGCACCGCCGTCCGCTCGGTCGTGAAACGCGCACCCGCATGCCCGTCGGGAATGTCGTCGTTCTGATGGTGGGTAAGTATCTCGAAGTCGTTTGCGCCGGCCTCGATGGCGGCCGCCTCGAGATCGATCGTGGGATCCGGGTGGTGGGCCTCGACGATGCCCAGATGATCGAACAGGAACTTGTTGCTCCCAGCGTGGCCGAGTACACCCGTCTTGAACAGGAACCGCATCTCCGGCGCCGTCCGCTGGTGGTTATCGGTGTAGACCTCCACGATCACGGGAACCTTGTGCGGGGCGTAGCCCTCGAAGACAACATGCTCCAGGATCATCTTGTCGTCGCCCACGCCGGCCCCCTTCTTGATTGAGCGCTCGATGACGTCCCGGGTCACATTCGCCTTGCGGGCCTTCTCAAGGGCCGCGAAAAGCCGGGCATTGGAGGCGGGGTCGGGGCCGCCGAGCTTTGCGGCGACCGTGATCTCCTTGACCATCTTGCCCACGGCCTGACCCTTCTTCAGGTTGACGATCGCACGTTTCGCGTGAAGCCATTGGCGTCCCATGAGACGGATAGGGTTAGCATTTCGGGCCGGCCCGGGCAATGGCAAACGGGCACGAAAGCTGCCGTTTTTCCCGGGCCAAATCGGGTTTGCGATCCCGACCATTCAGGGCGACCGTTGGAACCCGTCCTTGGGCGGGGATCTGCATGCAGACACCCACCAACATCCAGTCAATCGGCGAGGAGATCGCGATCGCGTGGAGCGACGGGAGCGAGTCCTTCCTTCGCCATGATCTCCTGCGCCGCGCCTCGCCGAGCGCCGAGACCCAGGGCGAGCACGACGTCTTCGGAAACAGGTATGGGGGATCCGGCAAGGCCGCATACGGGGGCGTTCGGGTCCTGGGCTGGGAACAGGTCGGCAACTATGCGGTCCGGTTCGACTTTAGCGACGGCCACCGAACCGGGCTTTACACGTTCGACTACCTGCGAAAGCTGGGCGACGTTTCCCCTTCCTGACACTCAATTCAATGGAAAAACCTGCACCATTCCCCATTCAGACGACGAAGGCCGAGGTCGAGCTCGGAAAAATTCTCCAGCCCAAGTTCGGCGCGGACGGGACGATTCCGTGCATCACCGTGGACCATGTCACCAACGAGGTGCTCATGTTCGCGTTCATGAACGCGGAGTCGCTCGCCAAGACCATCGAGACCAGGAAGGCGACCTACTGGAGCCGCTCGCGGAACAAGCTCTGGATGAAGGGTGAGGAGTCGGGAAACGTTCTTCGGGTAGTCGACCTGCACGTTGACTGCGACCAGGACGTGCTGCTTCTGAAGGTCGAGAACGCCGGGCCGGGGGCGTGCCACAACGGATATCGGACATGCTTCTACAGGAAGCTCGTGCCGGGCGCCGATCCCGACGGGGCCCTCCTGCCGACGCTGGAATTCACGGAGGAGCGCGCCTTCGATCCCGCCGCCGTGTACAAGAAAAAGTAGCCCGCCTGTCAGCCGGCGTCGGCGTCGTCGAGGATTGTGATCATCAGGTCGGCGCTGGAGACGACTTGGCCGTCGACCGAGCAGCTCACCTCCGCCACCGCGATCTTCCCGCTGCGGACCTTCTTCAGCTTGGCGTGGATCCTCAGCTGGTCGCCCGGGCGGACAGGCTTGCGGAACTTGACATTGTCGGCGCTCATGAAGAACGCGGGCCTTGGGACCCAGTTGTTCCAGCGGACAATGAGAATGCCAGTCGCCTGCGCCATCGCCTCCAGCTGGAGGACCCCAGGCATCACCGGGTTCCCGGGAAAATGGCCGCCGAAGTAGGGCTCGTTGAAGGTCACATTCTTAATGGCCACCAATTCCTCCACCCCCTTGATCTCGACCACGCGGTCGATCATCACGAACGGGTAGCGGTGCGGCAGGATGTCGAGGATGCTGCGTATATCGAGCTCCTGGACATCGATCGCCGGCGTGGGGTGGATCGCGCCCCTCTTCCTCGCGCCGCCCTTTCCCCGCTCCTTGAGCTTCTCGAAGAGCGCCTTTGTGAGCTCGGCGTTGAGTGCGTGCCCAGGCCGCGTCGCCACGATGTGCGCCTTGAGCGGCATCCCGAGGAGCGAGATGTCCCCGATGATGTCCAGGATCTTGTGCCTGACGAACTCGTCCTTGAACCGCAGCGGCTCCTTGGAGAGGATCTTGTCACCCTTGATGACTATGGCCGAGTCCAGGGATCCCCCTCGGATCTTGCCGAGCTTCACGAGCTCCTCGATGTCCTCATATATCGTGAAGGTCCGGGCCGGCGCAATCTGCGAGACGTAGGTCTCCGGGTCGATGGAAAGCGAGAGGTGCTGCGTGTGGATGCCGCGATCATCTGCCGACGTGCAGGAGATCTTCAACCCGTCGTGCGGAATCGCGATCACGGAGGAGCTGCCCTTCGACACGGAGATCGCGGAATCGAGCTCAAAGTACTCGCGCTCCTTTTCCTGCTCGATCGGCTCGCCCTCCAAGATCAGGTTCGCGTAGGGACGGGCCGACCCGTCCATGATCGGCGGCTCGGACGCGTTCATCTCGACCAGGACGTTGTCGACGCCGCAGCCGCTGAGCGCGCTCAGCACATGCTCGACCGTGTGGATCTTGACGTGACCCGACTGGATTGTCGTCGCCCGCACGAGGTCCGTGACATGGTCGACGCGGGGCTGGATTTCCGGCGAACCGCTCAGGTCGATGCGCCTGAAAACCACCCCGTGATTCACGGGGGCCGGCTTGATCGTGAGGGTCACCGCGTCGCCTGTGTGCAGGGAATTGCCCTTGATCGTTACGGGATGCGACAGGGTCCGTTGTTTCATGGGTTTGCACAATATTGTCGGCAAGCGGGGCCCGGCAGCGCAAGCGCGGAGAGGCGGCGCGGTCGGCTTGACAGCCGGGGCGGCGTGCTTAGGACTGAACCTTCCCGCATACGAAACGCCCACAAAGATCCGCCCAGCCGTCATGCCCGCAGCCAACGACATCCGCAAAGGTCAGGTAATCAAACATAACGGCGAGCCCCACCTCGTCATGGAAACGCAGCACCGCACCCCCGGGAACCTGCGCGCGTTCGTCCAGGTGAAGATGCGCAACCTGCGTTACGGCAAGGCGCTCGACCAGCGCTTCGCATCCACCGACACGATCGAGGTGCTTCCCACGGACCGGCGCACGCTTGAGTTCAGCTATGCGGACCGCGAAGCCTTCGCTTTCATTGACCCCACGACGTTTGACCAGATTGAGCTCACGGCCGAGATGCTCGGCGATGTGAAGAACTACCTGACAGCCGGCGGAAAGGTTGACGTCCTCTTTGTCGACGACAAGCCCCTCACGGTCGAGCTGCCCTCCGCCGTCAACCTCAAGGTCGTGGAATCCGCCGACGGGATCCGGGGCGACACGACGAGCAATGTGCAGAAGCCGGCGAAGCTTGAGACCGGCCTGATGATCCAGGTGCCCCTCTTTGTTAAGGAAGGCGAGATGGTGCGGGTCAGCACCGCAGACGGCACCTACCTCGGGCGCGCCTGAGGCGCGGGCTCACGCGAGCCTCGCCCAGAGCACCTTCAGGTAGCGGCTTTCCAGGCAGTTTGAGAATACGGGGTGGTCCGGGCCCGGTCCCGTCCGGTCCAGGAACTGGAGGCGGCGGTTCAGGCGGTGGGCCGCCTTGATGACATGCTGCTCGAAGTCCTCGAGGCTCAGGAGCCCCGAGCATGAGCAGGTCACGAATATCCCGCCGGGCTTCACCAGGCCGATAGAGAGCTGGTTCAGGTCCTCGTATTTCTGGCGGCCCTCCCAGTTCCCATGGGCATCGCGCGTGAAGATGAACTTGGGCGGGTCGAGGATGACGACGTCCCACGTTTCCTTGTTCTGGAACATCTGCCTCGCGTAGGCGAACGCGTCCGCGTGGACGAAGCTGAGCCGCACCTGGTTCAGGTTCGCATTCCGGCGGCCCTGGGCGATCGAGACCTCGTCGAGGTCGACGCTCGTCACCTCGGCCGCCCCGCCGAGCACCTTCGCGCTCAGTGAAAATCCGCCCGTGTAGCAGCACAGGTCGAGGACGCGGGCCCCCTGGGTGAACCGCGCGATCCGCTTCCGGTTGTCGCGCTGGTCGCAGAAGAAGCCGGTCTTGTGGCCCTCGGCGAAGTCGACCTCGTAGCGCACGCCGTTCTCGCGGATCTTCACGGTGCGCGGCGCAGCGGCGTTCGTTTCATTGAACAGGGACGGCTTGATCCCCTCCAGGCTCCCGAGGTCGTGGTCAACATGGACACGCGCAAACTTCGTTCCGGCCAGCTCGTGGAGGAGCGGCAGCCACTTCGGGAGTCGCTGCGCGATCCCGAGGCTGTAGACTTCGCAGAAAAGCACCTCTCCGTAACGGTCGATCGTGAGGCCGCTCAGGCCATCGCCGTCCGAATTCAGCAGGCGGTAGGCGTCGGTCTCGGCGTCCAATTTGAAGATGTCCCTGCGCAGGGCGACCGCGCGGCGGATCGCGCCGTCGAAATAGTCCTCGCCGATCGGCTCGACGCCGTGCGCCACCACGCGCAGCGGGATCTTCGCCCTGGGATTGAAGAGACCCGCACCGACAGGTTCGCCGTTCTTGTCAAAGACAGAGACCCAGTCGCCCGGCCGGGCGTCGGGCGAAACCTCTCCCAACAGGCGCGGGAAGATTGCCGGCTGGAAAGTGACGTACTTGAGCTGCGCCCATGGTTTCGGCCACGACGAGCGGTCGACCTTGTAGGAGGCGGCCGATTCCGCGGGCGGGGCTTTGGGCATGAAGCAACGGTACGAATCGACGTCGCTGCGCCAATCAGATTACGATGCCGCGCTGTCCAGAACGTTTTTTGAATCCAAAGGCCTTCCCCGCGACACTCACTCTCGAATCCCACTCCCCCCATGATCTCTACCCTGTTCCATTCCACGCTCGGTTCAATCGGGTCAATGCCGCCTGTCATGTGGGTCATGCTGGTGCCGATCTCCGTCTTTATAGTCGGGGGTGTCGTCGCGATCTTGGCCATTGCCATGAAGAACCAGGAACGCGAGCGGTGGCACGAGACGGCGCGCATCGCCCTGGCAAAGGGCCTTCCCGTGCCCGGCATGCCCGACCCAAGGGCCCCCCAGGACGCCCGTCCCGGGCGCCACAGGCAGCGGATGGGATTGATCACTGGGGGTCTGGTCAACGTGGCCGTGGGAATCGGCCTGTACTACGGCCTTTCCGAGATTCCCGGCGCCTGGGTCGCCCGCGATTTCGCCTTCATCCCCGCCCTCTGTGGCGTCGCGCTCCTTCTGGGCGCGGCCATTGACCTGCTCCTCTCCCGCAAATTTCCTGACCCAGGCGACAACTCGCCGAAGTCGTGACCCCGGCCGACCCCGAACTCATCGCCCGTTGCCTCACCCTCGACGATACACCGGCATTCGGGGAGCTGGTCCTGCGGCACCAGTCGATGGTGCGCCGGTTCCTGCGCCACCTGACGCGGGGGAATGCCGCGCTCGCGGACGACCTCGCGCAGGAGACCTTTGTCCAAGCCTTCCGGGGACTGGGCCGATTTCGCGGCGATTCTCGCTTCGAGGTCTGGCTCCTCGGCATCGCCTACAACCACTTTCGAAATTCGCGCCGGCGGACGCGCCCCGAGAATCAGGCGCCGGAAACCGACATGGACGACCTGGAGGCAACGCCAGATGGGCGGCTCACCGATCTCCGGCAGGATCTGGCCTCGGCCCTCGGCCAGATTTCCGGCGACGAGCAGCTCGCGCTCAGGATGAGCTTCCAGCTCGGCCTCTCCCACGCCGAGATCGCCGAATCGCTCGGCTGGCCCGTTGGCACGGTCAAGACCCACATCGCACGGGGCAAGGAACGGTTGCGTGACATCCTTCTGCCGTGGAAAGTATCCCCATGAGTCCAGACGACGAGAAGCTCGTGTCCATCCTGAGGGATGGCCTTTCGCAGCCGGACATGGCCGATGGCGGGTTCACGGCGCGCGTTCTGGCTTCCCTCCCGCCGTCGGACGCGGTGGCCCACTACAGGAGCTGGCTCGTTCTCGGCTGGACCGGCGGGGTCACCGGGGTGGGCGCGGCGCTCTGGGCCTGCATCCCGAGGTCCGCGATGCTCGACGCGTCCTCGGCGCTGGGAGAGCCCCTCTCGGGACTGCCAGTCTATGCATGGACGACCTTCGCGCTCGTCGTGACCCTGATTTCCGGCCTTCTCGGCTGGTATTTGGTGGAATCGGCGCGCGAATCCTGACTCGCCCGGATCAGGCGACCCGCTCGACGATCGCCGGCGGCGGCGTCGGGCGCTTCGGGGCGAGGCGGTAGGCATTCTTGAAGAATTCCAGCGCCTGCTCGAGCTTCGCCTCGTCGTTGTAATGGATCATCATGAGCGGCTCGCCCTGCTTGACCTGCGTGCCGACCTTCTTGATCTCGGACACCCCCACCGAATGGTCGATCTTGTCGTGCGGGTTCTCCTTGCCCGCGCCCAGAAGGTGCACGCCGCGCGCGATCATCGCCGCGTTGATCGTGTGGACATAGCCGCGCTTCGGTGCCGGCAGCTTCCGGATGTGCCTTGCCTGCGGGAATTTTTCGGGATGGTCGATGAATGTGGTGTCGCCGCCTTGGGCGCGGACGAGCTCCTTGAACTTCTCAAGGGCCGAGCCGTCAGTCAGATGGCGCTGGACAGTCTGCTTCGCGGACAGCGTCGAGCCGGCAACGCCGGCCAGGCGGACGATTTCCATGCCGAGCTTGAGGACGAGTTCCTTCACGTCCTCGGGGCCCTCGCCCCTCAGGAGCTGGATCGCCTCCTTGACCTCAAGCGCCGTGCCCACGGAATCACCCAGCGGCTGGTTCATGTCCGTCACAAGGGCGACGCAGCGGCGCTTCATGGAGCGCCCGACCCGGGTCATTGACCTGGCAAGCTGCTTGGCCTGTTCCAAGTCCTTGATGAACGAGCCGTTGCCCCACTTGACGTCGATCACGAGCCCCTCGGCACCCTCGGCAAGCTTCTTGGAGAGGACGCTGCCGGTGATGAGCGGAAGGCTCGGGATCGTCCCCGTGTCCTTGCGCAGCTCGTAAAGCTTGGCGTCTGCTGGCGCCAGATCCTCGTTCTGGGCGATGATGGCGCCGCCAATCTTGGCAAGCTGGACGGCAAACTGCTCGTTTGACATGTGGCCCTTGAAGCCGGGGATGGCCGCGAGCTTCTCAAGGGTATTGATGACGTAGTCGTGCTCGACCCCGCACATCATTGGGACGACGACCCCGGAGGCCATGGCCAGGGGCACTAGGACGAGTGAGGTCTTGTCGCCCACCCCACCCGTCGAATACTTGTCGATCTTGGGCTTGGCAATGTGGGAAAGGTCTATCACTTCGCCAGATAGCATCATTTCCTCGGTCAGGTCCGCGGTCTCCTGGGCCGACATTCCGGAGAAGTAAATGGCCATGGCCAAGGCCGCCAGCTGGTGGAGGGGCATCTCCCCGTCGAGCGTGCTGTCGATGATGTAGCGGATCTCCTCCTGAGTGAACTCTCCCCCGTCACGCTTCTTCTCAATCAAGAAGTTAAATGTGGGCTTGATGAAGCGTCTGGCTGGGATGGTACGTTTGCTCGTCATGGAGTTGAAGGGCGTATGGAGGAAGGCCCCCGGAACGGGGAAAGCGTACGAGCCAATATGCTTCCGTTAAAATGTCGAGCCAAAACGGCCCATCGGACTCCACGCTTGCGCATGTCGGCGGCAGGATGGTGAAGTGCCCCGATGCACCTTGCATTCGACTTGATCGGCGAGCTGGAGCAGGCCCTGAAGGCCGCAGCCTTGTCCGCCGGCATCGAACCCGGGTCCTTTGAGCCTGGAGTGCGCACGTCAGACCCCCGCCACGGCGATTTCCAGTCCAACGGAGTCCTTGCGGCTGCAAAAAAGGCGGGCAAGCCCCCGCGCCCGATCGCCGAGTCCATCGTCTCCGCCCTGGCGCCGGATATTCGCGAGGCCTTTGACGTGTCGATCGCAGGGCCTGGCTTCATCAATTTCACGGCCAAGACCGCAATGCTGCTCGCGTGGCTGCAGGCCCACGGATCCAGGCAGAGCCTCGCCTCGGGCGCCTCGGCGGCCCACAGGGGCGAGACCTGGGTGGTCGACTACAGCTCCCCAAACGCCGCGAAGCAGATGCACGTCGGCCACCTGCGCTCCGCCGTTATCGGCGAGGCAATCTGCCGGATGCTCGCATTCACGGGCGCTCGCGTCGTGCGCGACAACCACATCGGGGACTGGGGCACTCAGTACGGAAAGCTGATCTGGGCGTGCAAGCGGTACATGGACGAGGCGGCGCTGGAGCGGGACCCGATCGAGGAATTTGAGCGGCTTTACAAGCTCGGCAGCGCCGCGGCCGAGGCCGACCCCGCTGTCATGGAGGAGGCGCGGGCCGAGCTGGTCAGGCTCCAGGCCGGCGAAGCCGGGAATATCGCGCTGTGGAAAAGGATCAACGAGGCCAGCCTCGCGGCGTTCCAGGGAATCTACGACAGGCTCGGGATCCGGTTCGACGAGACCCTCGGGGAAAGCTTCTACAACGACAAGGTCGAGCGCGTGTACACCGAGCTCGCTCAGGACGGCATTTCCTCGATGAGCGAGGGCGCCCAGGTGGTCTTCCATCCCGAGCACCCGCGGTTCAAGACGCAGCCGATGATGGTGCGCAAGTCGGACGGCGCCGCCAATTACGCGACGACCGACCTGGCGACTATCCTCTACCGCACCGAGCACTTCCACGCGAACTGCATCCTGTATGTCGTCGACAAGCGCCAGGGGGACCACTTTGAGCAGCTTTTCCTCACTGCCCGAAAGTGGTTCGCCGCGAGAAACCGGCACCTTCCCAGGCTCGAGCACGTCGACTTCGGAACCGTGCTGGGGGAGAACGGCAAGCCGCTCAAGACGCGCACGGGCGACAACATAAAGCTCAAGGACCTCCTGGACGAGGCCTCCGAGCGGGCGTTTGCGCTCGTGAGCAGCAAGAGCCCCGATTTTCCCGAGGACGAGCGCAGGCGGATTGCCGACGTCGTCGGCGTCGGTTCCGTTCAGTACGCCGACCTGGCGCAGAACCGGGCGAGCGACTACCTCTTTTCATGGGACAAGATGATTTCGCTCGACGGCAACACGGCCGCGTACCTCCTGTACGCAATCGCGCGGATCCGCTCCATTTTCCGCAGGCGCGGGCTCGAGAGTGGCGACCCTGCGGCCGAGACGGGAGCCGATGCGTTCCAGACCGCGGGCGAGACCGCTCTGGCCCGAAAGATCGTCAAGTTCGCGGACGCGCTGAGGCTGGCCACGGAAACGCTTTGTCCGCACTTCCTCTGCCTTTACCTCTACGAGCTCGCGGGCGAGTTCAGCACGTTCTATAACGCCGACAAGGTGATCGTCGATGACCCCGTGATTCGCGGCCGCCGGCTCCTCCTCTGCGCGAGGATACTTCTCGTCCTCGAGACCGGGCTCGAGCTCCTCGGCCTGCGCACCCTGGGGCGCATGTAGAGCAAAACGCGCTTGCCGACACGGCCCGCGCCAACCACCCTGCCCCGAACATGGCCACGCAGGAGTTCTACATTCGCGAGGCGTCGGAAAACGAGGCGCGCGGCCCGTTCAATCTGGAGCAGCTCGTCTCCCTGGCGGAGACAGGCCAGGTCACAGTCGAGACGCTTTGGTATGATGCGACGCTTGAGGACTGGTCGCTGATCGGCGCAAACGACGAGCTGAAGACCGCGATTTTTCCCGAGAAGAGGAAGCTCCGCATGAAGGTGAAGGATACCGTGTCCCAGCCCAAGCAGCTCGACTCCCTGGCGCCGATCACGGTCGAGGACATGCTTGCCGGCGCGGAGGGGCGCACCGCCGAAACGAAGGACAAGAAGGACCCCGCGATCCTGCAGGCCCACGCTGCGAGGATCGGAATGTGGTCCGCCGTGACCTGCCTCGTCCTCGCCGCAGCCGGCGAGATCCTTCCCGCCGCGGATGCGATCGCAGCGATGGACATCAACAAGCTCTTAAACCAGCCGCTTGTGGTCCTCGGGGCCGCGGACCTCTTCGTCGCGACAATGCTGGGCCTCGGCGTGGTGCAGTTCTACCCAGTCGTCCGATTCAGGGCCGCGGTGGGCCTCGGTCTCTTTGGGTTCGCCTTCTACGCGCAGGGGATGCCGATCCCTCTCCTTGCCGAGGCCGCGGGCGCCGTGGGCCTTTACATGGCAACCATCTGGGTCGACCTGATGCCGGTGCTCGTCGTCTGCGCCCTCGGGGTCGTGGGTTCGGCCGCGACCGCGTATTTCCTGCTTTCCACCTGACGCGAAATGCCGCTCACGGGCACCGGAAGCAGGCTCGGGCGCCTCTGGAATCACGACATCTGGCAGGCCTCCCTGCTCTACGAGCGGTCCCCTAGGGGCTGGCTTTACGCTACGCTGCGCGTCGTGTCGACGATGGCCACAACGTTTTCGGAGACAAAGACGGCCAGCCGCGCGGCGGACCTGAGCTTCAGCTCCCTTCTGGGCCTCGGGCCCCTCATCGCCATCGGCATGCTCGTGGCCTCGACCCTCTTCGGACAGCGCGATCCCAACATCGCCGTCGACGCGCTCAACCGCCTGATCACGTTTGTCGCCCCGCAGTTGGGCCAGTACGAGAGGCTGGACAACGGGGGCAAGGTCCCCGTCAACCCCCAGCTTGTGGAAATGATCAACGGGTTCATCAAGGGGGCCCGGTCCGGCACCGCGGGAATCGTCGGCGCCATCCTGCTCGTCGTCATCGTCCTCTTCCTCTTCAAGTCGATAGAGGATGCCTTCAATGACATCTGGGGCGTTCGCCGGGGACGCACGCTCCTCATGCGGGTCGCCTTCTACTGGAGCATTCTGACGCTCGGCGGGATCCTTTTCTTCGTGGCGGCGGCGCTGCTCGGTGCCGGCGCCTTTGTGAATGTTTTCGTCGAACGGCTCCCCTTCGGGGCGGAAATTGTCCGCGTGCTGCGCTGGTCGCTGCCGTCGTTCTCTTTCGTCATGCTCGTCTGTGTTCTGGCGGTATTCTACCGGGCGATACCCAACACGCGTGTGCAATGGAAGGCGGCGTTGGCCGGCGCCTTCGCGGTCGCCGTTCTCCTCACGGCCAACAATTTCCTCCAGTTCCTGTACCTTGAGCGCGTCCTCCTCACCCGGAGCCTTTTCGGCTCCCTCGGGATCATCCCGGTCCTCATGTTCGGGCTCTACATATTCTGGCTCTTCGTCCTGATCGGGGGCCAGATCAGCTACGCGGTCCAGAACGTCCACGTCCGCAACTCCCGGCTCGCGTGGGGCAGCCTGAGCGCCGTAAACCGCGAGCGGCTCTCGCTTCGGGTCCTGATGGCGATCTGCCGCCGCTTTCATGCAGCCGAGCCGCCCATATCCGAGTCTGAGCTCTCGGCCGCGGTGCGGCTGCCCACGCAGGTCCTCAACGAATGCCTGAACCGCATAGTGGCCGCGGGATACGTCATGGCGGTGCCGCCTCCACCGGCCTCCAAGTCGACCGAGACGCACTTCCAGCCCACCCGCCCGCTGAACAGAGTCACCCTGTACGAATTCAAGCTGGCAGCCGAGAACATCGGGGTGGCGCCTGCCACGGGGTCCCTCGGCACGGATGATCCCCTGGTTGCCAAGTTTGAGGCGGCGCTTGCCCGCGCCGGCGGGGAGGGGTATTTCCGCAAGACGATCGACGAGCTTCTCGCGCAGGAGCCCCCGGCCAATTAAAGCGTTGCCAGCCCCAGCCGGCGCCCTAGGTTCCGTTCCCTTTTCCCCAAATGATTTCCTGGATCCAACGCTCCTTCCAGCACCACTTTCGCATCATCTTTGCAGCCGTCCTTTTCGTGATGGTCATTTCCTTCATCTTCACGATCGGATCGACCCCCGGCGTCGGGCGCGCCGAGCGTACCTCAGCCACCAAAGTCTTCTTCGGCCACAACCTGCTTTCCCAGGAACAGAACCGAATGCTCCTGGAGGACGCCCGGCTGAGCGCCGAGCTCCAGTACGGCGCGACAAATGTCAGCCAGGACCAGCTCCAGTCCTACATGTACCAGCGGATCACCTCGCAGCACATAGCCGACCAGCTGCACCTTCCGCCGCCCACCGCCTCCGAGGTCACGGACTTCATCAAGCGCCTGCGCATATTTGCCGGGTCCGACGGCCAGTTCGACGTCACCCGCTATGACGCGTTCCGAAGCTCGCTGAAGCCGGGAGCCGGCGTTTCCGAGGCCGACATCGCCCGCGTGATTGGAGATGACGCCCGGATGGACAAGGTCGACCGCCTGCTGGCCGGCCCGGGCTATGTCATCCCCGAAGACGTGAAGGACCTGCTGACAAAGGGTGACACGACCTGGACCATCTCGATTGCGACCGCCGACTACGCCACCTTTGCGCCGGACATAAAACTGACGGATTCGGAGGCCGCCAAGTTCCTCACGGATAATTCGTTCCGGTACACCATTTCCCCGAGGGTCGCCGTCGACTGCGTGCAATTCCCCTTGGCCAGCTTCATGGCCGGCATTTCTCCCGCGGAGGCCGAGGTCCGCGATTTCTATGACGCCAACCCCGGCCGCTTTCCCAAGCCCCCGGCCGCCAAGGGCGCGCCTTCGAAGGCTGACCCGGCGGCCGACTACGCCGCGGTCCAGCCCCAGGTGAGGGCGGCCATGGTCAACGAGATTGCAAGGCGCGCCGCCGTCAAGGCGGCCTCCGACCTGGCGTATGCGCTGTATGACGGAAAGGTCACACGAGCCTCTGTCGATTCCTTCCTTGCCTCCCATAACTTCAAGGCACAGAGCCTCGCCCCCTTCACGAGCGAGGCGGGCCCGGCCGAGTTCGGCGGCTCAAAGGATATCGCCGCCGCCGCGTTCGAGCTCACTGCGGACCGTTTCTACTCCGAGGGGCTTCCCAGCCCGTCAGGCGCGCTGGTTCTGATCTGGAAGGATTCGCTGCCGGCGCGGGAGCCCGCGTTGTCCGAGATTCACGCCAAGGTCGTCGCGGACGCCACTGACAACCAGAAGCGGATTCGCTTCGTCGAGTTTGGACGCGCGCTCAAGGCCGGCATCGAGCGCCGTCTGAAAGCGGGCGATTCATTTGATAAGGCCGCGGCGGAGTCGGCAGGATCCGTCAAGATCGAGGTCAAGTCATACCCCCCGTTCACGCTTCGGGAACAGCCCAAGGACGTCGATCCAACCGTGTTCCAAGCCCTTGAGGGGCTGGAAAAGGGCGGCGTTTCAGACATGGAGGCCACGCCCGACAAGGGCATAGTTGTCTATGCAGCCGAAAAGAAGGCCCCCTCCGTCGACGAGTCCAATCCGCGCTACTCCCAGATCAAGGCCCAGCTCGCGGCCACCTTTGCCAGGGCCGACGAGACCTCGATCATGCGCGAAGTCGTCGACAACGAGCTCAAGCGGAGCGAACCCAGCCCGAAATAGCTGTTTTTCGGGCCCGCCGCTCAACCCCGGCTTTCGACCGTCCCGGAGGTTTGCGGCGCCGCAGGTAGAAAAAGAGTAACTTTGCGCCCCACAGCGGTGTTGAATGAATAACAACGGCAGTGTCCCTTCAACCAATGTCTAGATTTTCAGCCTTGGCAGCCCTGGCGCTGCTTTGCGTTTCCCTTCAGGCGCCCGCGCGAGCCGCGGAGCCCACCCCTGCCGTCCTGGCATTCGGGGACCCTGCACGCCCCATCGACCTTTCCGGATCGGTTGATCTTCAGAAGGTAGTCGCCGTCGCCCTCGGCAGAAACTTCACGGTTCGGATCCAGCAGTATAATGTCTTTGAGGCGGTGGACGCCGTCGACGTTCAGGAGGCGGCTTTCGAGCCGGACTTCAACTTCAACGCCAACAAGCAGGTCGCCCACCAGCCGGCAAACCAGGTCCAGACCTCGGCGTCTGGATCGGTCAATCCCGGCCAAGGCGTGTCCCCGATCAACTATTTCACGACGGCGACGACCACGGCGGTCGACACCGCCGCGTTCACGTTGAACGACACGCTGGTGACTGGAGGCACCGTCACGGCCGGGTACACGCTGGTGCGCTCCGACTACGATCCCGTCTACACCCTGCCGAACCCGTCCTTTGCGAGCACGGCTTCTATCCAGATCACGCAGCCCCTCCTCAAGGGGGCCGGGACCGACTACAACCGCGCCGCAATCGGAATCGCCCGACTCGGCGTCAGGATTTCAAATCTCAATTTCAAGAGCGCGATCCTCACGATGGTGCTGAACGTGGAGACAACCTACTACAACCTTCTCTACCAGCGCGAGCAGTACAAGGTGCAGGAAGAGGAGCTGAAGCAGGCCCAGCAGCTCCTGGACGAGAACACCCAGAAGCGCCAGACCGGCACCCTGACCGACCTTGACGTCATGAATGCGCGGGCGGGCGTCGCCTCGGCCCAAAACCAGCTCATCCTGGACATCCAGGCCGTCCACAACAGCGAGGACAACCTTCTCCAGCTCCTGGGTGACCGCGAATTCACCTCCGCGGTGGGCGAGATCCAGTTCCCCGACCTCGGCGAGCCCGAGGTCTCCTTTGCGCGGTCCTACAAGCTTGCGCGGGACAACGGCCCGGACCTTGCCGTGGCGCAGGCGACCATCAGCCAGTTCAAACTCACGGCCCTCAAGGCCAAGCGTGACACGCTGCCCGAGCTGAACGTCAACGGCGGCCTCGCCTACAGCTCCTACGCGGGAAGCGCCGGCTCCTCTGTCACGTCCAACTGGAACGGGTACAACTGGAACGGCGGAGTTACGCTCAACATCCCGTGGGGAATGCGCGCCAACCGCGCCCAGTACAATTCGGCGATGGCGCAGGTCCACAGCCAGGAGGTCGCCTACGACCAGGCCGACCAGAACCTCATCGTCAGCGTGCGCTCCGATGTCCGCGCAGTCGAGACGAGCGTGCAGAGCGTTCACTCCTCCGCGGAAAACACGAAGTTTGCGCAGAAGGCCTACGAGCTCACAAAGGCGCAATTCGACGCGGGTCTTGCAACGAGCTATCTGGTGCTTCAAGCTCAGAACACTCTTGAAACCGCCCGCGTCAGTGAATTGCAGGCGAAGGTCAGTCTGCTCTTGGCGATCGCGAACCTTCGCTTCATCGAGGGCAGTTCACTGCAGCTTTACCGAATCAACCTTCCCGAATGACGAACTGGCCCGCGAGGCCGGGTTCAGTCTGGTGGAGCTGGCGGTCGTTGTCCTTGTCATAGGCATCCTTGCCGCCGCCTCGGTCCCGGCGCTCAAGAAGAACGCGCAGAACGCCCGCTCGAGCACCGTGATGAATGACCTTCGCGTCTATGCAGGCGCGTTCCAGGCCTACGCGCAGGAGCACGGGGACTGGCCTCCAGGCGGCGGCGCACCCGGGACGTTTCCCGCGGGAATGGACGGCTACCTGAACCAGACGAACTGGTCCCGCACGACGCCCATCGGCGGCAACTACCAGTTTGCCACGCAGAGTCCGCAACAGGGCAACCGTTATGCCGCCGTCATCATCATCTCCTCGGGCCCGAACAACCCCGTCACGCCGGACGCCAACCAGCTCACCGACATCGACACCAAGCTGGATGACGGCAACCTTTCGACGGGCAATTTCTTCCTCGGCTACCGCAACTACCCCGTTTTCGTTTTGGAACACTAGATGTACCGCGTAACGACATCACACCTTGGGCCGGACGCGAGGCGAACGAACCCGGCCAACGAGGGCATGGACCGCGGAGAGCTAAGTGCGTCCGAGCTCGCGGTGCTCCTGGACGCGTTCGTTGAGGTTGACCCCGTCGGCAACGAGGAGTTTGACCCGCATATCGTGGCGATGGGACGCGGGGCGAAGCTGATCATACGGACGAGCCGGGGCCGGCTCCAGGTCTACGACGTCCGCGACCACGCGGCCCCTGCCGTCGAGATGACAACGTCTGGCGTCCTCGAGCGGCTCGACCGTGTCGAGCCGTCAGCTCCTTTCCCCGACGACGATGAACAGCCCGCCCCGACGGCGCCCCACCGCGGCATCGCGTTCGCGATGCTCGCCCTCGGCCTCGTCCTCAACGGCTACATCCTTTACTCGGTCTTTTACGTCGAGAGCGTGAACAAGAAGGTCGAGGTAAAGCTTCTGACGGACTCGGACGAGATAAAGTCCAAGGAGTTCGCGCTGGCAGGCACCTATGCCACGGGCGCGAAGACGGGCGACCGGGTAATCGAGGTCGATCCCGCAGGCGGCGTCCGGTTCTATGAGATGGGTTCGAAGGGCCCGATCAATGATTCAAAGGACACGTACAGGATAGGCCGCCACGAAGGGCTGCTCTGCATGACGACGCCCGACAGCGGCGTCATCGACATGGTCGGGGACACGCTCGTCTACTACCGGGACGTCTACCAGAAGCGGAAGCCGTCACCCTAGGAATGGGCTCGCGCCGTCTGCGGGCGCGCCCGCGTCGATCACCCGATGGGGCGGCAACTGAGTGCGGAACCACGTGCGCTGCTTCTTAACCAGCGCACGGGTGTCCTTGGCAATGGCGGCGGCGAGGCCCTCCATCGGCGCGGAACCGTCGATGACATCAATCGTCTCGCGGTACCCTATGGCCCTCGCGGCGCTCGGATTAGACCTCAGCCCGTCGCCGAGGAGGCGCTTCACCTCGTCGACGAGGCCCGACCGGAGCATGGCCTCGATCCGGAGTCCGATCCTAGCCTCAAGGTCGGCCGCCGACCGGTCAACGCGGGCAAGCCTCACCTCCCAGCGCGCGAACGCCGGGACCGCCCTGGAAAATTCAGCCGATAGCTCGGCGAGGGTGCGGCCCGACGCCAGGCATCGCCCGAGGGCGGCCGTGACGCGGCGGGGGTTGGCGGTGTCGACTCCCTGCAATCCCCCGGGATTCAGGCGCGCAAGCTCCGCGACAACGGATCCAAGGCCGCCCGCCTCTAGGTGCGCGGCGACACGCGCGCGGATTTCATTCGGGACCTCAAGGCCGTCCGCGACGGGCGCAAAGAATGACCTAAGATAGAAGCCGCTGCCCCCGACAACGAGGACCGCGTGCCCGCGCGCCGAAATTTCCTCTGCGGCCGCGAGGGCCATCGGCCCGTAGAGGGCCGCGTTCATCGGCTCGGAGACGTCCCTGATGTCGATCAGGTGGTGCCGTACGCGTGACAGCTCGGCGGCCGAAGGCTTGGCCGTCCCGATGTCCATGCCGCGATAGAAAAGGAGCGAGTCGCAGGAGATGATCTCGGCTCCGTGGGCCTCCGCCCAGCGGAGCGCCCATTCCGTCTTGCCGGCGGCCGTGCACCCAGTCAGGACGTGCAGCAATCGGCCGGCTTCGGCCGGGCCGCTCACGGCGCCGCTGGGACATCCCCCGCCAAGACCGCCCGGTTGCGGCCGCCGGCCTTCGCCGCATAGAGCGCCCTGTCGGCTGCGGCAAACAGCTGGCCGGCCTCCCGTGCGTCCGTCGGAAGCTCCGCGACGCCCGCGCTCGCCGTCACGGTTAGCATGTGGCCGGGACCGACCCTGACAGGTTCGCCTGCCACCGCAGCGATCGCACGTCGCGCAACCTCGAGGGCCGACGCCCGGTCCGTCTGGACGAGGATAAGCGCAAATTCCTCGCCGCCGATCCGAGCGGCCCGGTCAACGGTGCGAATGACGCCACCGATCCTTCTCCCCGCCTCCCTGAGGACTGCGTCCCCCGCAGGGTGGCCGTGCATGTCATTGACGGACTTGAATCGGTCGAGATCGATGATCACGAGCGCGAGCGAATTCCCGAAGCGCTCGGCGCGGTCCTCCTCCTCGGCGAGGACCCTGTCGTATTCGCGGCGGTTGAGAAGGCCCGTGAGCTCGTCCCTCGTCGCCAGCCTGCGCAGCGCCTCAAGCGTGTCACCGAGCTTGAGCGCGTACCGAAGCGACCGCTCCAGGGTGCGCGGAGAGATCTCGCCCTTCACGAGGTAATCGAGCGCGCCGGCCTCCATTGCCTGGATGTCGACGTTGTCCGAGGATTCCGCCGTGAGGAAGACAATGGGCGTGCGGGAGCCACCGGCAGCAGCCTCGCGGATCAGCTGAAGGCCGTCCTTGTCGCCGAGGCGATAGTCCAAGAGGCAGACGGCGTACTCGCCAGAGAGAAGCCGGGCCAGGCCCTGGTCATAGGTCTCGGACCAGTCGAGCTCGTAGGAACCCCTCTGGAAGTTATTAAAGTGCTGCTGGACCAGTCGGAACTGGAGCCGATCGTCGTCAATGACGAGAACGCGTGTCATATTCGTGCGGTCCCGGCGCAGAGGTCGGAGACCCTCCTGTTGAGCGCCGGCCCGATCTCGGCAAGGGCGCCGAGGCCGTCGCGGATTATGTTGACGAGCGCGCTGCCGACAACGACCCCGTCGGCCAGGGCCGCCACCTGGGTGACCTGCGCCCGCGTGGAAATGCCGAATCCGACGGCAACAGGCAGCTTGGTATGCGCCCGGATGCGGGCGACCGCCTCCGGGATCCCGCCCGCGAGCTCGTCCCGGACTCCCGTGACACCCTCCCGGGACACGTAGTAGATGAAGCCGGTCGCCGCCGAGGCTATCCTGTCGAGCCGCGAGTCAGGGGTTGTCGGAGCCACAATGCAGACCGTGTCGACGCCGTGCTTAAGACACGCCGTGGCCGCCTCCTGCGACTCCTCGGGCGGGAGGTCGAGGATCAGGAGGCCGTCGACGCCAGCCGCGCTGGCCGCCCTTACGTAGGCGTCGACGCCGTTCGAGAACACGAGGTTGTAGTAGGTGTAGAATACGATCGGGACGTCGCTTGACTCACGGATCCTTCTTACCAATTCGAACACCCGTGCCGAGGTCATGCCCGATTTAAGAGCGCGCTGGGCCGCCAGTTGGTTCGTGAGGCCGTCCGCAAGGGGATCCGAGAAAGGGACACCCAGCTCGAGAATGTTGGCGCCTGCAGAGATGACCGACCTGCACGCTGCCAGCGACGTGTCGAAATCGGGATCGCCTGCGCAAAGGTACGCGACAAATGCAGCGCGTTTTCGCGCCGAGGCCTTCTCAAATGCGTCCTTGATCCGTGACATCAGGGTTCGTTCAAGAGGATTTCATGCCATCACGCCACCGAAAACTCGACCATCACCGGCCGATGGTCCGACAGGAAGGACCGCACGACCTCGCTGCGGACCAATCGGCACCCCGGAGGGACGAACACAAAGTCGAGCGCGCGGCGGGGAAGCGGCGAAGGAAACGTGAGGCCCAGCTGCGGGTGCAGGCTGTAGTCACCGTAGTCGTGCAGGTGGCTGAACAGCGATGCCGTCGCATCGTCGCCCGTGTCGGGCGTGTTGAAGTCGCCGCACACAATCGGCGGGATCGCCCAGCTTCGGCCCCGCTCGCGCTCCTTCCCCCTGAGCCATGCGACCAGGAGGTCCAGCTGCACCAGCCTTTTCGTCCTCGATCCGAAGTGGAGGTGCAGGTTGACGATAGGAACCACCCTCCCACCCACGTCGATCTCGGCGAAAAGAAACCCTTTCTCCCCAAGTCTGCGCTTTCCGAAAACAATTGTCTCGGTCTCGACGATCGGGAAGCGCGACAGGATCGCGTTCCCATAGCAGAGGTTCATAAGCCCCGACCTCCGGTTATTGATCCCGAATGCGGCGTGCTTGAAGCCGGCATGCGCGCGGAGGTAGTCCAGATGGTCAAAGCTGCCGGCCCAGACAGAGCACTCGTCGACCTCCTGCATCGCTACGACGTCCGCTTCCAGCTTACCCAGCAACCCGGCTATCTTCCTCAGATTGAGCCGGAGCTTTCGAGACGAGGTCAGCCCCTGGATGGGGGTGAGCCCGCGCCCATGCGCAATGTTGTAAGTTACTATCCGCAACCGCTGCGTGGACACCCGCGGAGCCTACTTGAGACTTGTAGCGGACACAACCGGGAAACGGGTCGACAGGCTTATCGTGGGCTAGTAAGGGCCATTTCCCACAGGTTCAAGGCTGCTAAGGCTCGGTTGCTAGGTGCACGAGATCGCGGACCTTGGATTCGCGGCTTAGAGTCCGCCGGCCGACCCATTCTGGTCGTTGATTGTCGCCGGCCAAATCCTGTGTTTAGGTCAAAGATTGGCGGCGAGCAAAGCGAACGGCTTTCCGCCAAGAGCAAAGGTTCAGGAACAGGCTGGCGGCCTATGGCTGGGTCGGAGCGACTGAGGGGCCGTCGAACTCCACCGTTACGATGGAATGCGGTGGTAGCGTGAAGCCAGAACGCGGATTGATGGCGGTCTCGACGATGGTGATGGGACCGTGAAAGGAACTGCTGTGGGCGGGCTCAACGTAGTCGCTCGCGGGCACCCACGACGTCATGTCCGGGCCTTTGTTATCGGTCACGCCAGCCGATGAAATCGACCATTCGACAGCCGTAGCGGCATTGAAGGAACCGATATTGATCACGACCGGATAGAAAATGCTCCCGACCTAGCCAAGTTTGACCCGCGATCCAACGTTTTGGTTTGAGCTTAGACCGCGCCCGGTGCGTCGGCACCTCTTGAAGCACCGCCAGACCCATTAAGCACGCAATCGAGAAACGGTTGACAGGACATTGGGCGGACCGAAGTGTCCACCTTCCCTAAATTTACGGCGGTCATAGCTCAGTTGGTTAGAGCACAAGATTGTGAATCTTGGGGTCGCGGGTTCGAGTCCCGTTGGCCGCCCCAT
>CAAGKR010371918.1_pt1 | contig 61768 bp, 69 predicted proteins | sample 2556971 | NCBI WGS metagenome assembly CAAGKR01 (sample SAMEA5207829, study PRJEB30636) | soil metagenome | biome: forest; feature: boreal; material: soil | place: USA | collected 2011-09 | depth 1 m | reverse complement strand
CATTGGCGAATCAATCCGAGTCTCCAGACTTGGTATAGAAGCCGGCGCGGAGTGATTGCCAATACTGCGGATAGCGCAGGCGACGGAGTACTTCGTTCTCCACCTGCCGGATACGCTCCTGCGTGTAGCCAAGCCTCACGGCCACCTCTTGCAAGCTCATGGGTTTGCCATTACGGAGGCCATACCTGAGGCTCACGGTTAGGAGCGGATCAGGATCTGGACGGGGCATCGTTCGCGCGACTTCACTCAGGTGGGCGTGAAGGAGAACGAGATCACCAACGGCGTCGGGCGGCTCGCCGAGCACGTTCTGGATCAAGCGAAGCCACCGGAAAACGATCCTGAGGTCATCCCCGCGCAGCGTGGCCACGACAGGCAGAGGTCCGTCCGCAGAGGTTACGTCCGACATGACATCTGTATCGCCGTGATTCTCAGTCTTTCATCATCGCCACATGGTCAAACCGGGACCAGGCCGAGTGGTGAACAATGACGCCAGTGTGGTGACGAATGACGCCATTCGGCGTAAGAACATAAGTGGGCCCTGGCCCACCATGATGAGCAATTCAAGCGACGCGGAAGCCGCTCTCCTCGACGTTATCGAGGGATTTTGTCCACTGTGCCGCGTTCGGCTGATCCCTCATGACGACACGGCGTGCTGTCCTTGTGGAGGATGCAGCTTTCGCGCTGATGGTCATTCACTTTTGATGGGCTCATGTGACGTGCACCCAGTCAAACGCTGCGAGCATTGGGAGGCAATCTGGCAACTCGTACCTAAGTAGTTGCAAGGCGTAGCCTTGGCTGGTGGCGAAGGATTCGATCTTTACGGGCGGCGAGCGTGTCGGTCGGGTCCGGTGGAAAAAGGACGGCGACGCAGTCGTCTTCTTCCACCCGAAACTGAGATCGCATTCCTACTGTCGGCGCTGGCCTAGGGTGTGTTCCCTTCGTTTGTCGACGGCAACGTTTGGATCGGCTGACCAACTCGACAGAGCGCCACGTACGCTTCAAACTCGGGCATACGGGGGAAGGGGAGCCGCTACGTCGCTACCACGTAGCTGGCAGGTTGGCTACCATGCGCCTCAGTTATGCCCGCCGGCCTGACCGAGGCAGAGACGCGTCGACAGCGCATTGACCGCTATCTCATTGCGGCTGGTTGGCGAGAGGTGGGCATCGACTTTGAAGCTGAGTTCGAAGTCGGATCAGCAAGTGCCCCCGAGCACGGCTTTATAGACTATGCGCTTCGGTCGGATAACGGATACATCCTTGCCATCGTTGAGGCCAAGCGCTCAACACGGGACGCTCTGGTGGGGATCGAACAGGCCAGGCTCTACGCCGACGAGATCCAAAAGAGACAGCCGTACCGGCCGTTCATTTTCTTGACAAACGGCGACGAGATCTGGCTTTCGGAGCCCTCATCAAACCCTCGCCGGATCCAGGGCTTCCTCACGAAGCGTGAGCTAGAGGCGAGGCGGTTCCAGCTCGCCAATCGCAAACCGCTCGCGGGGCTTCCCATCGATGGAACCATAGTCGAACGGCCCTATCAGCACGAAGCGATTCGGCGAGTTCATGATGCGCTATCGGCCAACAAGCGGAAGGCTCTGCTGGTCATGGCGACTGGGTCGGGGAAGACACGGGTAGCGACCGCGCTAGTCGACACGCTTCTACGGGGAATGTGGGTGCGGCGTGTGCTGTTCCTCGTAGACCGTCGCGAACTTGGTGACCAGGCTCTCGAAGCATTCAAAGAGCAACTGCCTAGCGAGCCAGCCGCCTGGATTTCAACCGGCTCGTATGACCGGACCAAACGCCTCTACGTGGCCACACTTCAAACGATGCAAGACTTCTACAAGGAGTTCTCGCCTGGCGATTTCGATCTTATCTTCTCCGATGAGTGTCATCGATCGATCTACAACCGCTGGGAGGTCGTCCTCTCCTATTTCGACGCACTCCTCGTTGGCCTGACAGCTACGCCCGCCGACTACCTCGACAAGAACACCTTCACGTTCTTCGGATGCCCCGACAATGTCCCGACCTTTGCGTATGAGTACGAGCAAGCCGTGGCCGAAGGGTACCTAGTGCCCTTCCGGGTCTACCATGCCCGCACTACCGTACATATCAACGGATTCGACGGTGCCACAGCACCACCGGAGGTTCAAGGACGCCTGATCGAGCAGGGGTATGACCCCGACGACATCACCTTCGCGGGCACTGATCTTGAGCGCAAAGTGTCAGTCAAACGAACGCTTCAGCTACATGTAACAGAGTTCTTCGAGAATGCGATCAAGGATCCTGGTGGCAGCCTACCTGGCAAGTCGATCATCTTTGCGATCAGTCATGCCCACGCCAAGCGGCTGTGGGAAACATTCAATGAAGAGTATCCGCAGTTCCCCGGCCTCACCGAAATCATCGATTCCTACATGGAGGAGCCAGGGTCGCTTATCTCGCGGTTCAAGAAGGAGGATTTGCCGCGCATTGCCATCTCGGTCGACATGTTAGACACGGGAGTGGACATCCCGACTGTTGTGAACTTAGCCTTCATGAAGCCAGTCTTATCCAAGATCAAGTTCTGGCAGATGATTGGCCGTGGGACTCGCGTTGTTAACCAGGGCAACGGGAAGCCCTGGTGCCCGCCGGGCTCCAAGCCTAACTTTCGAATCGTCGATTTCTGGGACAACTTCAAGCGGTTTCAGATCGACCCGGCAGGTGTTGAGCCGTCGGTTTCAACTCCCGTGGCTGTCCGCTACTTCCGAGTTCTGATACGCGCTGCACGCGCGGCAGAGCAAATGGGTCAACCGGGACTTGCCGAAGGGTTCACATCTGAGGCGCGGCAAATGATCGCAGCACTGCCGATCGACAGCGCCGGCGTGCGGGAGCACCGCAAGCTGATCCAAGAAGTGGCTGCGGATTCCTTTTGGCTCGCGTGAAGGAGTCCCGGTGGAACTCGATAAATCACCAGTTGGCGCCCTTAATGCGCTACCTGCCAAGCGTAGACCTAGATGGAATGATCTTCAGCTCGTGGTGCCTGGAGGCCACTCTATGTCTTTGGGCGAGCGATAGGGCTAGGGCTACCGCCTTCCTGGAAGACATCCGCGCGAGCGTTCTACATCTGCCGATCGATCACCCCGACTTGGAGAGCGTCAAGGCCTACCTGAATAAGGTCCGCGATAAGAACTGGTCCGCTGAAGCGAAACCGGACGAAATTCTCGAACTCCGGGCCCAGCTCTCACAGTTCATGAGACTGCGCCAGCCTGAGCCCCAATACATTTTGGAGGTCGACATCGACGACGCCTTCCAAGAGCAACAGTGGATTGTTGTCGGGCCCGCGGCAAAAGAGTTCGAGGTCGAAACCTACCGAAAGGAGGTTGAGGGTAAAGTCCGCGCCTTGGCAGAGAACGATGTCGCAATGCAAAAGATTGCGCACGGAGCACCCATAACCCCGAAGGATCTTCAGCACGTCGAAAGACTTCTAAACAAGCCCGAACTATATGTAACCGAGGAAACGCTAAGGACAGCTTATGACGCGCCGCAGGGTTCATTGGTGGCACTACTCCGGCACGCCCTCGGCATTGAACACTTGCCGCGACGAAAGGATGCCATCCGTGCCGCGTTCGAAGCCTTCGTTGCCAACCACGGTTATATGGAGGCGGACAAGATTCGATTCGTGCGCCTCTTTGCCGAACGATTGATCAGTCTCGGCAAGGTGGGGCCGGGGGACCTCTATGACAAGCCCTTCTCAGTTCTGGGTCCACCCGACAGGCTACTGCCCGAGAAGGATCTTGAAGAGCTGTTATGGATCGCGGCTAGGTTCGAAAAGGTTGCATAGTGCTTACCACTGAGCTTCGTCGACAGGTAGATGCGCTTTGGGACAAGTTCTGGGCGGGAGGCCTCGCCAATCCCCTTCTGGCCATCGACCAGATTAACTATCTGATCTTTCTCAAACGATTGGAGGACATCGACAACCTCAACGCGAGGCGCGCCAAGATTCGCGGCGATGTTCATACGTCGATCTTCAACGGCCCAGATGATATCCATCGATGGTCTTTCTTTAGGAACTTGCAAGCCGATGACATGCTCCGCCAGATTCAAACAGACATCTTCCCATGGCTGAAAACGTTGACGCCGGCCGACCATCCATTCACCGCGTACATGCGGGATGCCGCATTTGTGATTCCTAAGGCGTCGCTCGTCGTCGAGGCGGTGAACGTAATAGATGAACTTGCGATAACGGACCGAAACACCGATACCCAGGGGGATATTTACGAATACATGCTGAGCCGACTGGGAGTCGCGGGCCAAGTTGGCCAATTTCGCACTCCACGGCACATCATCCGCACGATGGTAAAACTGATCGACCCGAAGATGGGCGAGGCGATCATGGACCCTGCGTGCGGTACCGCGGGCTTCCTAGTTGCAGCCTACCAGCACATTGTGGAGGCGGGGACGTCTCCGGAGTTCCTTCATTTCGACGAAGCCGGCGCCCCTAGCGGCCTGGTCGGCGATCGGTTATCCGAGAAACAATGGGCCTGGTTGAGGAACCCGCCCCTGATTGGGCGCGACTTCGATTCAACAATGGTTCGAATCGGGGCGATGAACATGATCCTGCACGGTGTACCGACACCAGAAATTGAGTACATGGACACGTTGAGTAAGCGGTTTGACCACACGCCACGGACACAAGTGATTTTGGCTAACCCCCCGTTCGCCGGATCGATAGACCGCTCCGAGTTGCACGAAGCATTTCCTGTTCGGACGTTGAAGACCGAACTGCTGTTTGTACAACTTTTCTCGCAGTTGCTGGTTCCGGGGGGCCGTGCCGCCGTTATCGTTCCAGATGGGGTCCTATTCGGATCGACTCGCGCCCACGTGGAAACGCGTCGTAGGCTGATCACTGAGAACGGAGTTGAGGCCGTCGTCTCGCTCCCAGCGGGCTCATTTAGACCGTATTCAGGTTCTTCGACTGCGATTCTTGTCTTTCGTCGAGGAGCGACTACGAAGCGAGTCTGGATGTTCGATGTACGCGCAGATGGATACACACTTGACGATCGGCGCCTTCCAACCGCTGAAAATGACTTGCCCGCATTGTTGGCAGCGTGGCCGCATCGGATTGATACCGATCGCTCCTTCTCGGTTGATGTTTCGGTCATCGCCGCGAACAAGTACGACCTTTCGGTCGATCGCTACAAGGCAACGAGGTTTAGTCTCCCAAACGTTGTCGAGGTGGACGGCGCCGTCGGAGCAGCTCTGGGTGCCGTTTCTGAAGTTCTGCGTCGACTAGAAGCGATTCAAAAGGGCATGCGGTAACCGTGCTTGTGGAGCCGTGGCCTTTACCCAATGGCTGGCGCTGGCGGCCGCTCAATGCGCTTGTGAAGTATGAGAGTGGCGAATGGGGAGCGGAGCCCGCCTCGAGCGACATCGACGTCCCGGTCGTGCGGTCGACCGAGACCCGGGGCCTAGTCGTGGATCTGAACGCCGCGGCTGTCAGGAGTCTGTCAACTCGCTCACTCGCAAAGACGCAGTTGGCCGAAGGGGACATTCTTGTGGTTAAGTCGTCGGGAAGTGCGCACTTGGTTGGCCGACCATCGATGGTCCGCGCGCTAGAGGGTCGCGCTGCAGGGTTCTCGAACTTCATGCTTCGTCTTCGTCCTCGCGATGGCGTGCCAAGTGAGTACGTGTTTGCGTTTCTTGCATCCGAGATGGGGCGGCAGCTGTTTGAGACGTTTAACAACACCACTTCGGGCCTTCGAAATCTCCAACTCGGCCGCTATCTCGAATTGCCTGTTCCGGTTCCTCCCGATGATGAGCTTAAGGCCTGTGTAGCCCGTCTTGAGGAGATCGTCGCAGTCGAGGATGCACTCACGGTTGCCACACGGCAGGTTGAGCAGCTCCGCCGGAGTCTTAACTGGAGCGTCTTTAGCGGATCCGTTCAGAAGTAGCAGCGCGGCTACGCATCTGTTTCGATAAAGGAGAGCCACCCGATCAACGGCACGGACTGCCGATATTGGGGGAAGGTTGGTCCGCGAAGGTGGCAGTTGCGCGAGGATGGAGAGCGGCGGATAGGGTCGTCAGACGCACCAAATTACGGCTCTTGACCAGTCAGAAGCTTGAAGTCGCCGCGAGTGAGTCGCCGTGTCGTTTGGACCAGCCAGGCCCAGTTGCCATTGGGTCTCTTCCCACGGAACGCCTCAAGCTGGGCGCGGACCGCCTCGGTGATCACCAGTGGCTTTTCTAACCACATGACATCGGTTAAAGGGAGTCTGTAGACCCGCTTGCCCTGGGGATGCGGTTCGGGCCAGTCGTGGGGTTGCAGCAGAGTCACCGCCTTGGCCCCGACTCGGGCATGTGCGGCGACACCCTGTCCCGCAGCGTAAAAGGCTACGAAGTCGCCCGGCTCTAGTGCTAATCGCGCAGTCGTGCTCTCGTAAAAGCCCCACATGCCTTTATCGAGCCAGTACTGCAGCGACCGTGTGGCTGTCGCCTTACTGTGGGAGGATGCTGGCACAAGCCAGTAACGCGGCTGGGCGACGTTCAATCCGCCCGCCGTTGATGTTGCGATTGGACTGAAAGCGGAAGCGAACTGATGTGGGTGTCGGATCCTTGCCCACTAGCTTCGGCTCGGCTCGCGCAGCCGCATTGCTCTTGACCTAGGCCCGGTTCCTTACATCTCGTCGCGATCATCTTGGCTTAGGCTCAATCATCCAGTATCCATCGCAAGCGAGCACCTGCTGGGCAGCGGAATCGTCTTCGAACGGCCGACCTGTTGGCGGCCCCAAATTGGGCCTTAGAGCGGATCCAGCGACCGCGGGTCGTAAAGACCCTTGCGCCGCCCGTCGCTGTTGGATGCTTGCCGTCCTGACGGCGCCATCGACAAGAGCGGGATGTGCTTATCCGGTTAGCTCCGCTACGGCGAAGGCGCCTTCCTTGATCTCCTCGTAGGTGGTTGGCGGCAGGTTGGCTCCGATGCCGAGCAGAGTCTGGAAGGCGGCCATCGGAGTTCGCCGGCGGTTGAACCGGAAGACGAACTCGTCGAGGTAGGCCTGCAGCTGGTGCTCAGAGACCCCGCGATAGGTACCTCGGAGCCAGGTCTTCAGGTTGCTGATGGTGCGGTGGGCGCGCGGCAACACCTCGCCGATGTCCTCACCGAGCAACAGCCCGGCTCGCTGGCTCTTTGGTTGGTGGTCATAGCCGAGCTTGGCCAGCCTCTTGTAGCCCTGCCAGGCATCGGTCTTCACGGTGGAGCCATTGGCGACGTTGTCCTCGACGAACCCGCATAGGCTGTCCGCCGAGAGATCTCGCAGGACCTCCATCCGAGCTCTGCCCGAGCCGTTTCCCCGCACCTCGATCGCGACCACCACGATCGCTGCAGTTCCAAAAATGTCCCGGCCACCGCGCCGGCCAGCATCGCTGCCACCCACGTAGGTCTCATCGACCTCGACTAGGCCGGTGAGCGGGGACCGCTCGGGTGCCACCATCGCCCGGCGCAACTTGTGGAGCATCATCCAGGCCGTCTCGTAGCGACTGAATCCGAGCTGGCGCTGCAGCTGCAGGGCGGAGATGCCGGGCGTCCCTGTGCTGGTCAGATAGGCAGCCCAGAACCAAAGAGGGATGGGGGTCCTGGTCTTGTGGAGCACCGTTCCCGCAGTGACCGAGACCTGATGGCGGAACGCTGTGCACTGCCAGAGCAGTCGCTTCGGCAGTGCCGTCGCCCGCTCGGATCCACAGGCGGGACAGTGGAATCCGTCAGGCCATCGGGACGCGAAGAGGTAGGCACGGCAGGCTGCCTCGTCGGAGAAACGGCGCTGGAACTCTAGGATCGTCCTGGGAAAGTCCGGCCGCGCCACTCCGACCTCGTAGCGGAGCTAATCGGACAAGCATGAGAGCGGGATATCGCTAACGGCACGACTGAGACTCAGACTGCGATTCAAGCTACCGCCTCGATCGTTATGTCGCCTCCTTAACTGAAGGAGCGTCGGGAGTCGAAACGCCAACCTCACCTGCGATGTTCTTGCCCTTCACCTTCTGTCGGACCAAGTAGGCGGGACGTCTTGCCCATTCACGTTGATCGACTTCCCTGGCGACGGGCTCGGAGTCTGCGGCTCTCAGGAGTTCAAGGATCAGTTCACCGTCGGCTTCTCGTTTGAAAGCATTGGGGCTTCGGCGGAAGAATCCCTGGTAGCCGCCTCGGTCAGCCGTCGTGGCAAAGAAAGCCACCCTGTTAGCGAGCTGTTCAAGTGGCATGCCGAACTCAGGCTCACGCTTGATCACCGGCCGTACGTTCAAACGGACCGGAAACTCGTCGTAAGCCCAGATGCGTCGGGTGTCATAGGTCGGACCGATAACTTCAAGCGCTCCGACCCACCGCTTGACCCCGGTCACGTAGCACAGAAGTATGTCGGCTGGAGCGATGGTAGCCACGACTCTCTCGGTTCCGGAACGAAAGCCAGTGATTGTGGCTCCGTCCGCCAAGAACTCCGCCCATGTCTCGCCCGTGAACAGGTCAAGCCAGTAGCTCATGGTGTGCGCAGAATACTGAATTGCCCTGGGTTTCTTGGAGACTTCCCTGTTTGGTTTCACGCGACGGCTGACGTCTCGCGCTTACGATAGTAAGCCGCCTCGAACTCGGCTGGTGGCAGGTCACCGATGGAACTGTGGACGCGCGTACAGGTGCGTTGCTTTTTAGACGGCTGGCCGACGAGGGTACAAACCCCCGCAATGATATGTTATGCCTCATTCACACAAGGAGCTCGAGGTGGGTGCGATTGATGTCGTCAGCGCTCGCGACCAAACGTGGGGGGTTGCTTAATCGCGCTGAGGTTGAGACGGCGATGGGTGACGAGAACCTTAGCGTTGTAGTCGCATCGTCGCTCTTCAACGTCACCTACACAAGCGGCTGGTCTTGGCCCTCGAGCCTACCCACATCGAGCCGGGAGACGCCCTCTACGAAATCGAGGACCTGGTAATGGTCACGGACTCTGGACACGAGGTCTTGTCCAGGGCGTTCGACCCAAAGGAGCTCAATGTCATCGCATGAGCACTGGGGGGGCGTGATCGACAGCTATCGACAGAACGATCAGAGCTTCGGACGTGGCCGACGCATCGGAAGGCGCTGATGAATGGCCGACCGCCGGCAGAGATCCGGTCTAGTTATGTGACAGAGGATCAATTCGAAGCGGCACGCGTTTTCGTGTCCAGATACACGCACCACACTCCGCTGCTCACTTCCGGACAGCTCAGCTCTGCAACTGGGTTAGATGTCTACTTGAAGGCCGAACTCTTTCAGAAGACTGGCTCATACAAGATTCGGGGAGCGCTCAACAAAATCCGACTCCTGACCGACGAGCAACGGGCGCGAGGCGTAATCTGCTCGTCAGCAGGCAATCACGCGCAAGGGGTGGCTTTAGCTGCCGCGCTGAACGGCGTAAAGGCCGTGGTGGTCATGGCGGAGAACGCAACGCCGAGCAAGGTCGCGGCCACGAAGGGCTACGGAGCTGAGGTGGTCCTTCATGGGACGATCTGGGACGAGGCCAACGAAGAGGCACAGCGGCTGGTTGTCGAACACGGCTATACCTTCCTGCATCCGTTTGATGATCTCGACCTCATCGCCGGACAAGGAACTGTGGGCTTAGAGCTGGCCGATGACCTCGCCGATGTGGAGGTGATCGTCGTGCCAATCGGAGGTGGGGGGCTCATTTCCGGCATTGCGCAGGCTGTCAAGCAAAAGCATCCCGAGGTGCGCGTGATCGGCGTGGAGTCGAGCGGAGGACCGGCGATGCAGCGTAGTATCCAAGCTGGCCATGTGGTCACGCTTGAGGCGGTGCACACGATGGCGGATGGGCTGCGCGTAGGTCGCGTGGGGGAGACGACATTCCAGATTGTCCGTGACTTCGTGGAGGATGTCGTCCTGGTGTCTGAAGATGACATTAGGGACTCCATCGTGTGGTGTATGAGCCGCCTGAAGCTGCTGACGGAGGGAGCCGCCGCAGCGACCGTGGCGGCCCTCCGAAACGGCCTCATCCGCGCGCCTAAAGGTGCGAAGGTCGTCTGCGTCCTTAGCGGTGGGAACCTTGACGTAGACCAGTTTAAGGCACTTCGGATCAACTGAAAAGTCGACCGCCGCCGGCCGGCGCGGTCCTCGGCTGTCGTTATCTGGCCATCACTGCATCGCAGGGAACAAGTTGCGATGAGGTGAGGTGCGAAGAAAATCCGTGACGGTCTGTCCGGGGTCCAGCCGCGATGAACGAGGAGGTCCGAGCGCCGATTTCAGGCTCAGGCGGCGCGGGAATACTGGCCCGCGCGTCGCGCGCATTCACTCTAGGGCGGGGCCTAAGCGGCACCTACTCGCCCACCTGGACTATTCGCCTCGATCAGTTGCCTGCAATATCTCGCGTAGCTCAGCGGGCCCTGGACGCCAGCGCGAAGCTGCGGCGTTCTCGTGCACCTGCTCTGGCGACGTCGCACCGACTATCAGAGCCGAAACGCCTGGGATTGCGGTTAAGCCGCCGAGGGCGATCGCAAGCAAAGACACTCCATACTTGTTCGCTAGGCGCTCCAATATCGCCAACCGGTCGAACATTCCATCGTTCAGATAACGCGGCGCGTACGCGCTGACTGCTAGACGTGTACCGGGTGGTGGAGAGTGCAGGCGGCGATACTTACCGGTAAGCATTCCGGCAGCCAGAGGATAAAAAGGTATGAACTGCACACCGAAGTGTCTGCACGCTGGTAGGACGTCTTGCTCAATGTCTCGCTCGAGCAAGTTGTACCGATTCTGAGCAGATATGAACCTGGGCAAGCGATATGTTCTTGCAGCCCATTCCGCATCGGCTATCTGCCAGCCCGCGAAGTTCGGGCTCCCTATCGCCCGAATCTTGCCTGCTTGAAACAGCAACCCGAGTTGCCCGAGGGTCTCAGAAATCGGGATGCGAGGGTTAGGAAAATGCATCTGATATAGGTCACGAAGTTCAACCCTGATAGCGACCCCGCGGCGGCGTGCGACGCCAGCCTAAGGCGATTGGACACAGATTACACAGAACAACGGGTAGACTTCCCTAAGTTTCGCTTTGGCCGAAGGGTTGTCAAGCGACGCCTTCGGTGGGAGAGCGGTCAACACGACGAGGAGCAGGGCGCGCATGCAGCTTAGAGCGAACGGAGACGGACAGATTATTCAGGTTGCCGGTTCTCCGTTTGAGCAAGGCCTCGCGCATGGCCGGGGTGCGGCCAAAAGAATCCGCGTCAATGTCGAAGCATTGCGTGCGGGAATAGCCTTGCTTGAAGGTACCGGAGTGTCGATCGATTTTGATCGAATCACCAGTGCGAATGAAAGTTTTGTCGATAAGCATGCTCCCGAAGTGCTTGAAGAGATTCAGGGAATCAGCGCTGGATCTGGAATCCGCTACGAGGATTTGCTTTCCCTGAACCTGCCCGCCTATTTGGCAGCCACGCTCGCTCAGGACTGCAGCCAGATACTACTGCAGCCACCTGCTACTTTGTTCGGCCAGACTTATCTTGCGAAGACTCGCGACGTTGCAAGGGAACGGTTCCAACACGTAGTACTGCATAGGACGTATTCCGATGGATTTGAGATGGTGGAAGCCCACATTGCCGGCACTGTCACCTGGCCTGGTAGTGGAGTCAATAGCCATGGCGTAGCGCTCTCCACCAGCGGAGTGTGGCCTCGGACACTTCCGGTCAATTTCAACCATTCCGACCGTGGCTGGATCCTTGCGAATACGCATCTTTTGCTCAGACACAGTAGTTCCGTGGATGACGTCACGAGGCGCCTGTGCGACATGCCGCGTCTCAGTGGAATTAACATTGTTGCCACTGACATGCATGGCGCAGGAGCGGCACTTGAGGCGACTGCGAGCGGAGTCTATCGAGCTGACGCGTCGAGAGGTATTGTCGTCCGGACTAATCATTGGTGCGCTCCTGAGCTCTCCAGATTCACTCCGACCCTAAACGACAACCCTTCGTCGCACGATCGCTACGCGACTGCTATGCGCCTGATTGATGAGCGCTATGGCAAATGGGAGATTGCCAGAGTCTGGGCGTTGCTCAAGAGCCACATCGGTTATCCGAATTCGTCACTCTGTCGCCATGGGCTTGGTCAGGGGGGGTCAGAGACAATTTTTGCTTCGATAGTAACACTGCCTAGCTGCGAGTTTGAGTTCACGGTCAAGAATCCCTGCCTACGCCCGGCATCGGCGCCGCTGGCCAATGTTAGGGGCGAAAATGATTATACTTTGCATCCGGCAGAGAAAGAGGGAAGGTGAGAAGCTGTGCTTAACGAGAGCGATGGCCTATACCACGCGCGTCTGACTCGGCGCCAAGTCTTGGTAGGCGGTGCAGTGCTTGGCGGTGCTGCTTTGGGTATTACGGCGATGCTCGAAGCGTGCGCTACCACATCGAGCGTGACAACCCTAAAGCAGGCCGCGACAATTACGATTGAATTCGGCGTGGATATTGCAACTCTCGACCCAGTCATGACGGCAACAGTCGGAACGGACTTGAGCGTGATAAGTCAGATTTACTCAAGTTTGCTCCTGAGAGGCCCCGATCTAAAACTCCACCCCTCGCTCGCAGACACGTGGACGCAAGTCAGCCCGACACTGCTCCGGTTCAAGCTTCGTCCGGGCATTAGATTCCCAAACGGCGAAGCCCTCGATGCCGCCGCGGTAAAATGGAACATTGATCGAGCGCTCGATCCTCAGACGAAGGCGCGGGTAGCACCATGGTTCGCGTCCGTGCAACAAGTCAACGCGATCGATCCGGCCACGGTGGACATCGTCCTGAAACACCCCGACAACTCGGTTGTCCCGTCACTTGCGAGCTTGTTCCTCTTGGCACCAAAGTGGACCGCACAGAATAATCCAGCAGCAAGCAGCATGGGCAGCGGACCCTATGTTCTAAAGGAATGGCTCAAGAACGATCACATTACACTTGAAGCCAGGGGCGATTACTGGGGACCCAAACCCTCATTTCAGACGGTCGTTTATCGAATACGTCCGGAGGCGTCGAGTCGTGTCGCCGGCCTGCTCGCTGGCGAATTGGACGTAATAACGGCAGTGGATCCAGCCGATTTTGGGCGCATAAGGGCGGCAGGGGCAAACGCAGGTTCTACCGCAAGCTCACGCGTGGCAATTGTAAAGCTGAACACGCTGTTGAAGCCGATGGACAATCTTCAGGTACGCCAAGCGCTCAACTACGCGACTGATAAGGAAAGCATAGTCAAGTTCATTTTCCAGAATTTGACTGTGGTCAGCCCCGGCGAACTTCTTACGCCAATATATTTTGGCTACAACCCTGACCTGAAGCCCTACCCATACGATCCGGAGAAGGCTAAGTCTCTTCTTGCGTCCGCCGGCTACGGTGGTGGTATTCAGATCGAGTTTGACTATCCGACCGGCACATACCTTCTTGGAGATCAGATAACCCAGGCCATTATCGAGCAATGGGCGAAAGTAGGCGTCAAGGCAAGCCTTAACCAGATGCCACTGTCCGTCTATATCGACAAATACCTCAATAAGCGTCAGTTAAGCGCCGCGTCATACATAAGCTTCGCTTGGCCGACACTTGACGCTGATGGACAGCTCACTCTGTTCGAGAGCGGGAACGCCTATGCATATTGGGACGATGCCACATTTTCGTCCTTAATCGAGAAGGCCCGGGCGTTGACGGATCCGGGACAGCGGTTGCAGCTGTACAAACAGGCCACGCAGCGAATGTATGACCAAGTTCCTGTGGTCTTTCTGTTCCCGCAGCCTTCGACGTATGCTGTTCGCGCCACTGTAGATTGGAAGGCACGGTCTGATGACTGGGCACGTCCAACTGACATGACTCCAAAGTGATTATTGTCGAAATATGCATACCCGTCAGTCAGAGCCGCACCCAACCCCTTCAGGACGTTCCGCCGAACGAATAGCGCCGCAGCTTGCTCACATTTGACAATTGCTATTTTAAGAACCCCCCCTCCAGAGCCAAAGTCACCGAGCGACTAGACCCAATCCAGATGGGATGCATCGGCGCAAGGGCGCAGGAAGCCGTGACGAGGAAATTCGATGAGCCGGAAGGGAGCAAGTATGAAGGGAGCAAGCATGAATGTGATGGTTGGCCACAGACGGACTGTTGATTTGCAAAGACTGCTGCGAGAGAACGCGTTCGACGGGCTCATATGTCTGAAGCCCCAGAACACCTATTATCTGAGCGGCTTCAATCCGATAATATATAGTCATCCGGTTGCGGTCGTGCTCCCCGTCGACGGTGCGTCTGCGCTTTTGGTACACGCTCTCCGAGACGATCATGCGAGGTCGTCAGCATGGGTGGATGACATACGGCTCCACGGAAAATGGGCGGGCAAGACAACAATGAGCGAAGACTGGCTCGGTGCGTTGCAAGCCATCCTGGAGGAGAAGAGCCTGGTTGACGCTCGGATTGGTATTGAAGCCGACTTTCTGCCGATTGCGACTATGCGTATGCTCGAGACCGCGTTGCCTAGAGCGACGTTTGGCGATGCGTCGGAACTGATAATGGCCGCCCGCATGGTAAAGGAGCCATCAGAACTGGAGGCCATGCGCGCAGCTGCCAGCATGGCGGACGCGGGCATGGAGGTAGCGCTCGACGCCGCCCACGCGGGTGCCACTGAACAGGAAGTCTCCACAGCTGCCATGGCAGCCATGAATCGGGCTTGGATTGGGAAGTTTGGCAACTTTGAGGTCGCGGACTTTGGCAACCTCGAGGGCGGTATCCATAACTCCCTCTGGTGTTATTGCCTAACCGGCGATCGCGTCCTAATGAATTGCGACAATCCAACCTCGCGAAAATTGCAGGCTGGAGAACTTGCTCTCATTGTAATCTGGACATGTTGTAATGGGATGCATGCTGAGAACGAGCGTGCGGTGGCGGTCGGCTCTGCAAAGCCTGAACTGAAGAGGATGTATGAGGCGCTCCTCAAGATACGTGAGGATGGCTTACCTGCAATCAAGTCCGGTATCTCGTGTTCAGAACTGCACACCGCGGTTGTCGCAGCCTACTCACGCTATGGCTACGGCGACTACATTCCGGGTCGCATCGGTCATGGAATGGGCCTGGGAGCGCATGAGCATCCTTCCATCGGCGCCGGCGATACTACCGTGTTACGACCGGGTATGGTCCTGACTTACGAACCGAGCATTCGTGTCCCTGGTCTGGGTGGTCTACAGCACTCGGACACCATCTTGCTGACAGACAACGGCTTCGAATATTTGACCAAGACTCGAAGAGACTACATCACTGTATCCGCTTAGCCAAGGCTTGGCGGTAGGCAAGCTGGAGATGAACCTAGAGAGGACCTATGTCAAAACTTAGATCAAAAATTGAGCTTCGGATTGGTTATTGCGCCGGCGTTTCACGCCGCGAGGAGGATGTGTATCGATGCAGGACGAGCGGTTAGACCGCCGGACAACCGCGCTGATCCTCAATGATCTCGTGAACGCGGGCCTCCGTCGATCAAATGACCCTGAGCACAACCAGGCAATAGCCAACAGTGGATTGATACCGAATACCGCTCGTCTGATCGTCGCCGTACGCCGTTTCGAAATACCTATTTTCTGGATCCGTGTCGAGCGGCGAGCTGATCGTGCCGATGTTCCGGACACCCTGGTCGACCAGATATCCGGGTGGCACAAGCCCAACGAGCCGGTGGTTCGCGGATCGGCGGCGGCTCAACTGGTTGATGAATTCTCGATTGAGCCTGAAGACCACGAGATACTTAAGCCTCGGTTTGATCCTTTCATTGGGACTGATCTCGACCTCCGGCTCCGGACACGACGCGTTGAAACTCTACTTCTTGGGGGGCATTCAACAAACACCGGTGTGGAGAGTTGTGCGCGTACCGCTCATGACCTTGGGTACAATGTAGTCATTCTGAGCGATTGTTGTTTCAACGCCTCGAGAGATCTGCATCGCTTTGCAATCGAGCATATCTTGCCGCGGTTTGCTCGGATAAGGTCCTCCGACGATGTGATCGCTATGCTCGCGAGCTGAGCGTTGTGGTTCAATGCGGCTGTGTTGCGAACGCACGCACCAGGTCCCTGACGATATGAAGGAAGTTCTTAGTAAGTTTGTGTGCGAGACGGTGGAGGAGGTTCTGAGTCAGCGTCGGTGCGCTCTGCTGGTCATCGACATGCAGAATGATGTGGTTGATGAGGGCGGACTGTTTGCGACCGTCGGGCAGAACATAGCCGACATTCAGCGAATCGTGCCGCTATGTTCCGAACTCATTGGAACCGCAAGGGCGGCGGGTATTCTCGTAGTTCACACAAGAGTCGTCGCGCTTCCTGCTGGGCACAGCAGTTCTCCCGCCTGGATTCGGTCTACGTCCTTGATAACCGGGCTAGACGAAGTACAATTAGAAGGTAGTTGGGGTGCTGAGTTTTGTCCCGCCTGCGAGCCCGCTCCTAAAGAGCCTGTCATAACAAAGCACCGATCTAGTGCCTTTGTTGGAACGAACCTTGACCAAGTGTTGCGGGCGTCGGGCGTTGAGACGGTAGTGGTGATCGGCGAGCAGACTCCTGGCTGTGTTGAGGCAACTTTGAGGGACGCAGTGCAGCACGACTACTATGCGGTGTTAGTTGAGGACTGTGTCGCCGCCCTGCGCCGTGAGTTACACGATGCTGCGCTCACGGTTATTCGCGCTAGACATGATGTATGCCAAGCGGAGGATGTTAAGCGGATATGGCTTTCTGAGCGAATGCTAGGCCGCCATGCCGGAGTTGCAACAGGTCTTGCCTCGCAATGATGACTGGGGAGGCGGAGGATCGCCGTGACTCCATGTTGTCCGATTACTTCGCCAGGTATGCGCGGCCGATTGAGATTGATCCCCATACCGCGTGTCTCGTTATTGTGGACATGCAATATGCAACGGGAGATCCGGCGTTTGGCTTGGGCAAACTATTAAAGAGGGAGGGCCGACTCGCGGAGGCAACTTATAGGTTCCGGTCTATTCAGGAGTTCGCTCTTCCGAACACGAAACGCTTACTCGAAGCATGCCGCGCCCGTGACGTCATGCGCATCTTCCTAACGTGCGGCGCGCTAGCCGCTGATTACTCCGACCTGCCTCCGCACCTGCGGACGGTCTGTGCGGCGACTCACAATCGCCTCGGTGAGCAGGAACACGAAATCATCGCCGAGCTCACTCCCATGCCGAGTGAGCTCGTTTTCAACAAGACTACGCTAAGTGGCTTTAATTCCACAGGGATCGACGCTGCGTTCCGCTCGCTGGGTGTGCAGACGTTGCTATTTACGGGAGTAGCCACGAACATGTGCGTCGAACACACACTGCGTGATGGAGCCGATCGCGGTTTCGCATGCGTACTTGTCGAGGATGCATGTGCTGCGGACACGCCGGCCATGCACAAGGCAACGATCGTCGACGTCGAGCGCGTTTATGGACGAGTGATGCGAACTGCGGATGTATTAGGAGTCCTACAGAGCGATGTGGATCCAATCCGGCCATCCGGCTGACCGTCCATAAGTTACGGCATGCGTCGAATGAGTGAATGATCGAGGTCATGGGCGGGGGGCGCGCTCGCACTGCAGACTTCGGCTCAGCAGCACATGGATCTGTCGAGTCGACCGCATCCATATCGGCCTCGAAGCCGTTCTGTGTCGAGCCTGGCTCGTGGCTTCGTCCAGTTGATGACACTATCTTTAGCTGAATGGGACGCATCCGAAGTGTACCCAGCTGGATCCTGGGCCGTATTAAATGTCTGCGGTTGTCGGAGGCTCGCGCTTGCCTGCAGTTGCGAGCAGTTGCCTCCGAGGGATGTGCCCCTCACGAGAGAAGTTCGACCTGACCGAGCTCGCTGGCTTGGAGCCGCCGTGGCCTTCCGTGCCACCGCAGCCCACAACGCGCTGCGCCAACGTGGGACCTTGCCCCCGCTTCGGTGGACGGGTCGCGTCTGACGAATCGTAGCTCTGAACATCGCCTCTTTGGGCGTCGGTGAATCCCGGCGTTGAGAAGTTCGCTGACGTCGACTGGATCGTCGTTGTCGCCGCCGGAGTCGCGCCACATATCACCCGGATAGCTCGCCAGCTGGAGGTGGCACCGGAATCGCTGCGGAAATGGGTCATGCAGGCAGAGATGATGGCGGCGCGCGCACTGGCGTGACCACCGAGGTCAAGGCACGGATCCAGGAGCGCGAGAATCGAGAGTTCGTCTGGCAACGAAATCCTGAAGACCGCATCGGCTTTTTGCGAGGGAGTCGACCCTCGATTGCCCAGGCCGTGAAGTACATCGATGATCACCGAGAGCGCTTCGGGGTCGAGCCGATCTGTGAGGTACTGCAGATCGCCCCATCTACTGTCTATGCGGCGATCTCTCGGCCACCCTCGACGTGCCAGCTACGCGACGAGGGGTTGAAGCTGGACATCGTTCGAGTCCACATGCAGAGCTTCAACGTCTGCGGAGCTGAGAAGTTCTGGCGGCAGCTGAACCGTGAGGGCATTCCGGTCGGGCGTGATCGTGTCGCTCGGCTGATGCCTGAACTTGGTTTCCGCAGGTGCGGTGCGTGGCAAGGCATGGCGAAATACCTTCCCGACGGAGGTTGGTCAGCGGCCGGCCGACCTAGTCGACCGGAAGTTCGTTGCGGTGGCCCCGAACCGACTATGGGTCGCGGATCTGACCTACATCAGCACCTGCGCATGCATCACCTATACGGCATTCGTAACGGACGTCTTCAGCCGCTACATCGTTGGCTGGAAGGGTGTGGACAAACCTGCGCGCCGACTTGGCCATGGACGCGCTGGAGATGGCGATCTGGGCGCGTGGCTCGCAGGACCTCACTGGTCTGGTTCACCACTCCGACCGCGGGGTTCCAGTACCTGTCGATTCGTTATACGGAGCGCCTCGCCGACGAAGGCGCCGTCTGCACGGTTGGATCTCGCGGCGATTCTTACGACAACGCCCTGGCCGAGTCCGTCAACGGTCTCTACAAGACCGAGGTCATTCGCAAGCAGGGACCCTGGCCGGTCATTCCAACAGCTCGAGCCTGGCCACCGCCAAGTGGGTCGAGTGGTACAACCGCCGGCGCCTTCACAGCTCCATCGGCGACATACCGCCGGCGGAGTTCGAGGGGGCTGACTATCGCGATAGCCGCGCCACGGAGGCGGCGTGATTCCTAATAGCCGAGTCTCCAGGAAACCCAGGATGCTCCTATGTTTGTCAAGCGGCGAGAACTCCGGGGCCGAGTCGCTGCAGAACGTGGTAGATCTCACCTGCCACGTAGCGCTTCAGGCAGCGGACAACTTCGCGCTTTGATTTCCCTTCGGCCTGGCGGCGCGCCAGATACTCACGAGTCCGCTCGGTTCGCATTCGCGTTAGGACAATCCGCCACAGTGCGCGATTTGCGGTGCGGGCGCCGCCGCGACTGAGACGATGGCGGTTGGTCTTTCCGGACGATGCTTGGGACCGGTGCAACACCGCAGAGTGCCGCGGATGCAGCTTCCGAGCGAATGCGCCGTGCGTTGTCCCAGGCGACAAGAACGTTGCGAGCGACATCGATGCCGACCCCGTGAACGGCGAGTAGCTCGGGTGCACGGCCAGTGACGAGCGGTGTGAGCTGTGCATCAAGTTCCTCGATCTGCACGTCGATGGCGCCGACGTGTCGTGCTTAGTGACGCATTGCGAAGCGCGACGCATCGGAAGGAGAAGCAACGCGGGCGACTCGAAGGCGCGCCACTCAATAACAAGCTGCGTGGACGAGAGACCTGCCAACGATTCCCGTAACTCGGGGCGAGCCGTGATGACCAGTGCGGGCAATTAGTTGATCGTCTGAGGTTCGCTGATTCACAAGGCATCGCGCGCAACTCGCAGGGTGCGGATCATGGCAACTGAAACATCTTTTCCACGCGGTTCTGCGGCGACCTCTCCTCCGAGAAACGCGCGCGTTACTGCTTCCGTGTCCATTAGATCGGCCTCCCCTCGGTTGCGTTGGTTGCGACGGGACGGACGCGCGATTCGACAACTCGGACGCCTCGGCATTGCAGCATCGCGCAGAGTGCGTGGCCGTATGATCCGGTGCCTTCCATCGCGACCGCACACGTCACCCAACGCGAACGCCTAGGCCAGGAACTCTTTGTACCCAGAGGTGGCAATGCTGATGTCGCCGAGACGTCGGCCCAAGTGGTCCAAACCGACTGCGACGTGGATCAGGTCGTGCGTATCGACGCCGATTACAATCTGGTGCGACAAACTCTGTTCGGTCACTGTGCTCCTCTGGTTGGGTGGCGATGTCGCCGGCGACCGGACAGACCTGTGATGGGACTATCAGGGTGAAGCTCCTATCAAGTCACGGCCGTTTGGCGACGTCCCCAATCGGTGCCCCCGTCCGTGGACAGATCATGGGAAAGGCAACCGGGGTGGCGCCAGGCGATTCATGGCTCACACGGCAAGGAGCGGGACCCTCATATCCTCACAGGCGATTCAGGACTGCAATCCCAAACGGTCAGGCGTCCACGAAACAGGGGGCAAGGTCAGTGTATTGGTGGACTTTGACTAGTAGCCCCAGTACAGTTACTTCGAGGTAGCCCCATCGAGGAATAGAGAGGAAAGAGGAGAGTTTTGAGTCGGGTGCGGCGCGCTCTCGCGACCAAGTCTGCGTTTCCCGCCACTTAGCTGGCCTCTCTTAACGCTTAAAGCCGAGTAGCTTAAAGTTGAATCAAAATCACAGTCGCCAGCTTGCTGTGGTTGGCGGGGAGATGCGCATGCCACTGATCGATGTAGCGGATCTATCTGTTAGGTTTGGAACAGGCGAGAAGTCTATTCATGCTGTCAACGGTGTCTCATTCTCGCTGGGCTCAGGTGAAACACTCGGCATCGTCGGTGAGTCTGGATCTGGCAAGAGCGTTACTAGTCTCGCCATCATGGGGTTGTTGCCAAAGCGAGGCGTTACGGTCGACGCGCGCCACGTGGCGTTCAATGGCGTCGATCTACTGTCTCTCGCCGAGTCAAGGTTCAGGCAGCTCCGAGGCAAAGAGCTGGCGATGATTTTTCAAGACCCGCTTTCAAGCTTGAATCCCGTGCTGAGCATCGGTGAACAGGTAACTGAAGTCTTGCGGGCGCATCGGCGGATTAACAAGGTAGATGCCACCGCCCGCGCCGCCGAGCTGTTGGAGATGGTCGGAATAGCTTCTCCAGTGCAGCAATTGAAACGCTATCCGCATCAATTTAGCGGCGGAATGAGGCAACGCGTGATGGTCGCGATAGCCTTAGCGCTCGAACCGAAGCTGCTGATCGCAGACGAACCGACGACAGCGTTGGATGTGACGACCCAGGCACAGGTGTTGGAATTACTCCAGCGGCTCATTGCAGAGCGTCACACGGCACTAATTCTGATTAGCCATGACCTAGGCGTAGTTGCTGGCCTAACAGGACGCGTTGTCGTCATGTATGCGGGATTCGTCGTCGAGAGCGCTGACACCGCCGATATCTTCGCGCGCCCGGCACACCCATATACCGTTGGCCTTCTCAACTCCATTCCAAGATTGGATTCCTCGCGCGCGATACCACTGCAGGGGATTGCAGGCCTACCCCCAGACCCCAGTCATGGGCGACGTGGGTGCCCGTTCGCTCCGCGATGTCCCCGGCGATCTGAGCAATGCCTTACTGAAAACCCGCTACTGTCGTTCGTTGGTCCCACTATCCCCGGGAAATCCCGGCAACCGCACCTGGTGGCTTGTTGGCACCCGATCGATCGCGACGGGCGCAGCCATGATTTGAATTTGAGCGCGAGATCATAGCCGTGGATCCGCGGGGGGCTCGCCTGGCATCCGACGACACGGTAGCGCGGTCAGCCTCCAAATTGCTCCGCCTGGAAAACGTCAGTGTCGATTTGGCATTCGATAGCGCTACCTATGGAAGCAGTCGGACCGTCCGGGTGGTGGACGGAGTGACGTTTGATATCGAGAAGGGAAACACGCTCGGATTGGTTGGCGAATCTGGGTGCGGCAAGACCACGGTCGCAAAGGCCGTCCTCGGGTTGCACAAGGCGGCGGAAGGTCGGATCCTCATCAAGGGCCTCGATATCTCGCGTCTCTCGCGCTCGCAGCTTAATCGAGCCCGTCAGAGCGTCCAAATGATCTTTCAGGATCCCTACTCCAGCCTTGATCCGCGGATGCCGGTCTATCGCTTGGTCAGCGAGCCGTTACGCATTCATGCGGCGGGCTCACCAACGGCGCGGACCGAGCGGGTTACTCAGCTACTATCGGCAGTCGGGTTAAATGCCGCCCTGGCGCGACGCTATCCTCACGAGTTGAGCGGCGGGCAACGGCAACGAGTCGGAATTGCGAGAGCGCTTGCGCCAAGTCCGGATCTTATAGTAGCTGACGAGCCAGTCAGTGCATTGGATGTCTCGATCCAAGCTCAAATTATCAATCTAATGCGGTCACTTCAGACTCGTCTTGGGTTGACATATCTTTTCATCAGCCATGACCTCTCAGTCGTACGTTACATTAGCGACCGCGTCGCAGTAATGTACTTGGGCCGCATCGTGGAATTAGGCGATGTTGACGACGTCTATAGTGATCCCGCGCATCCATACACCATCGCGTTGTTGTCCGCCGTGCGAATACCTGATCCGCAAGTGGAAGTTAGTCGTCGCCGGGTCGTCTTGTCCGGGGATACGCCAAACCCGGCTTCCCCACCAATGGGTTGCCGGTTCCACCCTCGATGCTGGCTTCGCGAGACATTGGGGAAGCCGGAAATATGCGCTAGATCAGTGCCGCCACTGCGGCAGGTGGATCGTGACCACGTAGCCGCATGCCACTTCACCGATGAGGCGCGTCGCTCGCTGCAACGACGTCAAGCGATCTTGGGAATATAGGTGTTCGGGTACGTTCGCGGCCGAATGATCGAGTCGGTTCTCGCCATATGGGGTGTCCTGACGATTGTGTTTGTCGTTCTTCGTCTCTCCGGAGATCCGACCGTTCTCATGCTGCCGGTCGGGTCTACACTCGCTGAGGTAGCACAACTTCGACACCAGCTCGGATTCGATCAGCCACTGTGGCGGCAGTACGTCACATTCCTCGGCGAAGTACTCACTTTGCATTTCCCGTCTTCGCTTCGCTTTGGAGAGCCCGCTTTGCCATTGGTTCTCGATCGGTTACCGGCTACCGGCGAATTAGCGGTTGCCTCACTCTCGTTTGCGGTTCTGGTAGGTGGAGCAGTTGGCATGCTGGCTGCCACTCACCGAGGAACTTATCTGGAATCGGTATCTATGGCATTGGTAGTTCTCGGCCAAGCCATTCCATCGTTTTGGTTGGGACTGATGCTGGTTCTCCTCTTCGGTGTCATCTTGAGGTGGCTACCAACGAGTGGGTCGGGGGACATATCGCATCTGGTGATGCCCGCCCTCACCCTCGGCGCTTACTCAAGTGCGAACATTGCACGCGTGTTTCGATCCAGTTTGCTCGAGGTGATGGAGCTCGACTATGTGCGTACAGCGCGATCCAAGGGCCTAACAGAACTGCGCGTGATCCTACGCCACGTGACCGCAAACGCTTTGCTTCCGGTCGTCACGATAATTGGATTGCAAGCCGGTACGTTGTTGGGTGGAACGGTCGTCGTCGAGACGATCTTCGCGTGGCCCGGTGTAGGGTGGCTCACGGTCGAAGCTATTCAGAACCAAGATTATCCGGTGGTGCAAGCGGCTGTCATCGTAGTGGCCTCAATCTTCGTGACCGTCAATCTCGCTATTGATCTCCTCTATGGGTTTATAGATCCCCGAATTCGATTGGCGTGACATATGTATGGACCAGTTCAGTCTACGGGTTGCGTTGACCCCAGGGCCTCGCGAACGGGCACTCCCCGGCTGCGATCCTTGAGCGCCTTCTCGATTCCCTCCAGCGCCTGCTCCCGCCACCTGGCGAAGGTGGTCTCGGTGATGCCGTGGCGGCGGCAGGCTTTGGCGATCGTGACCTGCTTGGTCAGCACGCTGACAACGATGTCGGCCTTCTGCTTCGCTGTGCAGTTGCTACGACGACCCATGCTGCTGTCCTCCTTGTTTGAAGACCACAGCCATCTTCCACCAACTCAGGTAGCTGTTAACCTCGGCGCGGGGGTCGCGGCCCTGCTGACATTTCTCAGTTTGGAAGAGATGTTCCCTCTTCGGGGCACAGCCGCATGAGGCACCGAGTCATCAATAGCCTACTTCCGAATAAGGCGGGAATCGTCGGGTGGACTATCTTGCTCATTATAATTGCGACGGCGGCACTCGCATCGTGGATCGCCCCCCATGATCCTCTGGATCAGGATCTATCGCGCCGTGCCGCAGGTCCTACTATCTCCCTGTCCGGTCTAGGACCGTATCCTCTCGGTAACGACCAGCTGGGGCGCGACCTCCTTAGCAGGATCGTGTATGGCGGACGGCCACCATTAGTGATTGGAGCCCTCGCAGTGCTCATCGGTGGCGCTATTGGCACCTTTCTTGGAATGAATGCCGGCTTCTTTGGAGGCATCACTGGGCGTGTAATAATGCGGCTGGCGGACGTGCAACTGTCCTTTCCGTCGATTCTATTGGCATTAGTGATTATTGCCGTCTTACGTCCGAATCCGCGCAATCTAGTGATCGTGCTCGCGTTGAGTGGCTGGCCGACATATGCTCGCGTCATTCGCTCGGAAGTCCTATCAATTCGCGAGCGTGAATTCGTTCAGGCGGCGCGCGCCATGGGTGCCGGGACTACTCGCATAATTTTGGAGCACGTATTCCCGAACGTGGCGGCTTCGATAATCGTTGTCGGTACTCTGGACTTGGCGAGAGTGGTTCTACTCGAAGCGGCTCTCAGTTTTCTTGGCCTGGGAATCCAGCCGCCGACTCCGGACTGGGGCGGCATGTTGGCAGACGGTCGCGCCTACATCGGCACGGAGTGGTGGCTTCCGACGTTTCCGGGACTAGCCTTGATGCTGCTCGTTTTCAGCGTGAACCTCGTTGGAGATTGGCTCCGAGATTACCTCGATCCAAGGCTTAATGTCGCGACCTAGAAGCACTGCCATGCGGACCGCAAGCGCAGTTGGGCCATCCTCCGCTAACCGCGCTGACTGGCCTCTAGACGATTCTCTATGGAAGGATTCTTACCGTCGCCCTGGGCCATGCGGCGGTCGAGGGCCGGCCAACGCTGCGCTACTTTTCGGCCGGCGTCGAGCAGCCCGGGAGGGCTGCGCAACCGGGCATGGGCTGCGGTTCGGTCGGCCTAAAACGGTGCAGGTCGGAGATTTCCGACTGCCACCGCGGTGCTAAGTGCGCCATCTCATAAGTACGGCCCCGTAAATTAGGGCTGCGTATAGCCGCTATCCGGGCGATGCTCGACCGGTGCCCCGAACGAGCCCATACACGATCCAGCTGAGTGGGGAAGAACGTTCTGTATTGGAGGCCCGAGACCGGAAGTATCCGTTGCCGTATGGTGACGTGTTTCGAGCCCAGGTCGTGCTCCTGGCAGCCCAGGGCCTCCGCAACGACCAGATCGCAGACCGTCTCAACGCCGGCCGCGACGTGGTCAGCAAGTGGCGTAAGCGCTTCTTTGAGCAAGGCCGCCTGCGCTGGCGGTGGTGGAAGATCTTCGACGAGGAGGTAAGCCGGCTGGTCGGAGCCCGCGGTCAGCACGTCGCGGGCAGGGTCGCCTACCGCCACGGCCGTGAGCGGCGGCAAGTGACGCTGGGTGGTCGGCGGGTGAAGGTGAAGCGGCCTCGAGCCGGTGGGGTTGGAGCCCGTGGGAACCAGCCGGAGCGCCATCTCTCGGCGCTGTGTCAAAGGCACCAAGCGCAAGCTGGCGCAGCTACTCGGGGCCTACGTGCGCGAGCCCGAGGGCAACGGCTGTTCGGAATGATTCATCCGAACCCTTAAGAAGCAGCTGCTGTGGATCCGACCCTTCGCGATGGTCGAAGAGTTGCGCCTAGCTCTGCACGAGTTCAAGCAGCTCTACAACCAGCACTGGATCCTCGAGCGACATGGCTACCGAACGCCGGCCGCTGTCCGTGCCGCCTACGCGGCGAACTGCAGCATGATTAGCGACCGCCGGGTGTCCAGAGAACCGGGCCCGATTCACAGTTCTTTACTGGGACGGATGACGAGGATCTCAAGCGTCTTGGCTCGTTGGGCGAGGTCACTGTCTGCGAATCGAAATCCGCCGATCGGCAGAGTACCTAGCGCGCATTGCGCGGGCCAATGCGCTGATTTATTTACGAAGGCCTACTCCTTTGGACGAGGAGGCGTTCGCAAGAGCGACCAGGCTCAAGATGGTCACGTACGCAGAGGCTGGGCGGGACATTGTCGACGTTGCCGGTGCCCGAAGGCATGGCGTGATGGTGTGCAACTAGCCGGGAGCCAATGCTCCGTCGGTGGCAGAGCACACGATTGGGCTTATGTTCGCCGAGACCCGCTCGATTGCTCTGGTTGATCGAGAGATGCGTCAAGGCTTGTGGCGAAACATAGAGGGCTTTGATGTCGACGGAAAGACTGTTGGGCTGCTTGGGCTTGGTTCGGTCCGCCGCGAGGTTGCCAGGCTCGCGAAGGGGCTTGGAATGAGGGTCGTGGCTTGGAGTTACCGATTGGACCGAGCACGAGCCGCAGAGCTCGCAGTGGAACTCGGCTGAGTTCGACGACGTCGTTCGGTATTCGGACGTCGTCCCAATTCATCTGCGCGCGACGCCAGAATCGGCTGGGATCGTCGGCTCGCGGGAGATTGGTCTCATGAAGCGAGGCGCGGTGTTGATCAACGCGTCGCGAGCGGTGATTGTCGATGAGGCTGCATTAGTTGAGGCGCTGAGCGAGCATCGTCTGGCTGGCGCCGGAATCGACGTTTACAACCTCGAGCCGTTAATACTGACTGCCAATCCGTTCGGAGACCTCGATAATGTCGTGGTGACTGCGCACAATGGCTGACGAGACGCGTGAGACTAACGCAAGAATGCGGCAGCTTGTGGTGGACAACGTCGTCGCCTTCTGCGCTGGCGAGCCCCGGAACGTGCTGACATAGAGGTCGGCGGGTGGGAACCATACCGGCGTAACTACGCTTGCACGGGTGGGGGGAGACAGCGGGCCATGTTGCATCGCGTTCACCGCCGGCCGGTCGCCCGGCCGAGCGCTGAGTTCGATGGTGCAGCCGGACTGGAGCCGCGGCGGCAGGCGCCGGTGCCGGGGCCGGCTAAGCCGTCATTGACATGCTGCTACGGACCGACCGGGGGTGCCGCGGTATCAGCCCGCACGCAGCGCACTGCATCTGGCAGCGAGCCGTGCGTACCTGGGATCGAGGTCGCGGAGTCGACGAGATGCAAATCAGTGGCGAGATCAACTGCGAGATCCTTGGCCCAATCCACCTAGTGGTGCGGCCAGTGAAGGAGCCCTCATCGATGCAAGGTACGATGTCCCTTTGAAGCCGAGGCAGCAGGAGTCGCCCTCTGGAGGGATTTTGGAATGAACGATATGACTCACCGCGAGCGGGTAACCGCTGCCCTGAACAGGCAGCCGACCGACCGACCGGCCGTCAGTCTCTGGCGCCATTTCGGCGGCATCGACATGAACCCTGACGGGCTCACCGCGGCCGTGATCGACTTTCAGCAGCAGTACGACTTCGATTTCGTCAAGTTCATGCCGACGGGCGCCTACCCCATCATCGACTGGGGTGCGGAAACGGTTTGGGAACCTCGGCCGACCGGCTCGCGAACAGTGACCCGCCTACCTATTGCTCGCCTAGAAGATTGGAATTCTGTGCAGCGGCTGGATGTCGACTCCGGATTCCTCAAGCTCGTAAACCAGTCGCTACGCGACACCATTAGGGCGATCGGTCGCGACACGCCGGTGCTGCAGACCGTGTTCAGCCCGATGACGATCGCGGTGAAGCTAGCCGGTCCGGCGGCGTTCGCCCATATGCGAACGCAGCCCGACGTGATCGAGCGCGCCCTCGAGACCATCACGGACGTCACATCGCGAATGATCAGCGCGGCCATCGACAGGGGCGCCGACATCTTCTACGCAGTGCAGACCGGGAGCGCGGACCTACTCACCAAGCAGGAGTTCGAGCGCTGGGAGACCGCCTACGCCCGCAGGCTTCTGGAGCCGATTAAGGAGCGCAGCCTGATCCTAGTCCACTGCCACGGCAACCATCTCTGGTTCGACGAGTTCGGCAGCTGGCCGGTCTCTGGGCTGAACTGGGATGACCGGCGCACCGGACCGAGCGTGGCTTCGGCCCGCCAGCGAACGGCCGTGGGACTGTGTGCGGGCGTCAGCCACTACGGATCCCTGCGCAACGGAACCGCGCCAGAGGTTCGGGCTGAGATCGAAGAGGCTTTATCTCAGGCTGGCCGAGAGCTTGTGGTAGGCCCTGGATGCGTGATCCCGATGGATTGTCCGCCGCATCTGATCAGGGCGGCGCGGCTGGCCGTTGAGGCGTGGCCGAGCGCAGGTTCGCCGCCGGACGCGTTCCCAGCAGGTGGCGTCCCCGCGGTGCTGTAAAAGTGAATCGACGTAGTCTCCGCTGGCAGGTCTAGACAACCACCACCGGAGGACTGCGCCGTGAAGAAGAGATTAGCGCCCAGCGCCGCCCTGGAGTCGGCAATTGAGGAGTTGCTTAGCGAGGGCTTCGTCGACTCGGAGCAGCTGGCCGAGGTCGGCCGGCTGGGTGCCCGACTGGTGCTCCAGCGGGCGCTCGAAGAGGAGGTGGCCGACTTGTGGGTCACAGTACACGGCCGCAGATCGTAACTGGTCCTTCCTTTGCGCAGGATCGCCCAGGCCGGAGGGGCATAGCGGGCACTCGGGAGCATCGGCAGTCCTGGGCTGCTCGGTCTGCGGCTCGACCTTGCGAACTCGGGGACGTTCTTTTTGGTCAGCGACCAGTTCCACCTACGCGACAATTTCGACCAGGCGCGCCCCGACCTCCGCAGGACGCCTCCGCGACCATGCCGCCTGGTGGCGAAGCTACCGGTTCGTGAAGCAGGTCGTCGACCAGACGGGCGCCCAGTTGGTCTACGGCCGCGACGCTGATGTGCTGGCGGAGCTGAGGAAGAAGTTCTACAGTGATGTAAGACCCTCGCGCGAGCGATGTAAGGCCCCGCGGTCAGGCGGCTGAGTTCCGCCACGTTGCTCCCGCCCGGCCGCGCCCGGTTAGCCTGCGCGGGTGAGCAGCCAGACCGACGCGTCCCCGTGGACGCCTCAGCTACTGCGCGTGATGGCGGGCCTGATGCTTTCGCTCTTCGTCGCGGCGATGGACGCCACTGTCGTCGGCACGGCCCTGCCCACCATTGCCCGCGAGCTTGGAAGCTTCGAGCTGCATCCGTGGATGGTCAGTGGCTATCTCATCACCGCCACACCACGGTGCCCATCTGGGGCCGCCTGGCTGATCTCCGCGGCCGTCGTCGGGTGTGCCGTTAACCGGGCCCGTCAACTCAATTCGACGCCGTCGGCGAGGTGTCAAGGCAGGATGGCGCAGGCCCGAGGGGCAAGTCGTTCAGCCTCCCGCACTAGTTCCGGTTGGCCCTCGCTGCGACTTGACTGAGACGGGTTAACGGCACAGGCAGCGTGAGCCACCGTGCCTGCGTAACCCTTGGCACGACGCCGTGCGGCGCGCCGCCGAGAAGGGCGAGGATGTACTGCGCCCGTGCTTCTGGGCGGCGCACAAGCACGAAAGGGGAGCCTCTTCGGTCGTAGCGCCGATCCACGACCGTAACAACGGACCTGGCGGTCCCCGATCCCACCTCCCGCGCGGGACGAGGTGAACGAGTTCGCGACCCTCCTGAAAGAGGCGGCACAGCAGATGGCGGCGACCTTTACCGTATATTCGGACGGCTTTGCCTCGTGCTCGACGACGGAAGCCAATGACCTCGCCTTGTGACGCAATGGCGGATACCGCTCCTGCGAACATCGGCTAGCCCACCCGAACGCGGCGGGCGAACCCCCAAGTCAACTCGCTGGGTTGTACTCGGTGTCGCGCTCGCCATCCAGGCCGCGACGTCGGTCGTCGCCGCCGCGCTGCCGGTGCTTCTGCCGCTCGTAAAGGCCGAATTTCACCTGACATTCGCCGAAGCTGGGGGGGTGGCGAACTTTCCTTTCGTCGGCAGCTTTCTCACTCTCGCTCTCGCCGGCTGGGCGGTCGACGCTCTCGGTGACCGCGTACTCCTAGTGCTTGGCGGGGCACTGACTGGCGTCGCGGCCCTGGCCTGCGCGCTGGCGCCGGCGTTCGTTGTGGTCCTTGGCATGCTGCTGATCATGGGCGTCGGTATAGGCATGGGGATTCCAGCCGGGAGCGTCGCCGTGAGTAGTGCATTTCCGCTACGGCTGCGCGGGATGGTGATGGGCATGCGCCAGGCGGGGTTCCCGGTCGGCAGTTTCTTCGCAGCCCTGATCCTGCCGTGGATCGCCCTGTCGGCCGGTTGGCGCGGCGCCCTGGCGGCCGGGGGAGCAGCGTCGATCGTTGTCGCGATCGCTGGGCTGGGAATCTATCGATCGGGACCTCGTGCAAGTGCTGCCCGCGGTGACAGCGGGAGCCTTCTCCACGTCGTCACCCGTGATATCACGATTGTGGCGACCAGTGGGCTGCTCCTAGTCGCCGGCCAGATGTGCCTCCTCACCTACTTGGTCGCATACCTGATCCATGACCGAGACCTCCCGATTACGACCGCGGCGTTCTACCTCGCGCTTGCCCAACTAGCCGGAGCCGTGGGCAGAGTTCTGTGGGGGGTGTTCAGCGACCGCCTTCTCTCGGGTAGCCGCCGGAGTGCGCTGCTCCTGGCCGGTGGCACCGGCGCCCTTGGCAGCCTGGCACTAGCAATCCTGCCCAGCGGCTTTCCGTTCCCAGTGCTTGTCGTCGGCATACTCGTTTGCGCGACCGGCGCGGTCGGATGGAATGGCGTCCATATCTCGTTCCTCACCGAGCTGGCACGTCCCGGCAGTGAAGGCCGCAGCGTCGGCCTCGGCCTGATGATTCAGCAGCCCGGGCTCCTGGCCGGGCCCTTTCTCTTCGGGCAGGTCGTCGACACCACGGGCTCGTTCCGGCCCGCATGGCTTCTCCTTGCCGGATTCCTCGGGGCGGCGGTCCTTATCATGTCGGCGGCGCGAGAGACCCCCCAACTTCGTAGCGCGGCATAGCCTGCGAGTTTCTTGCTTGATGGCGTCGAGGAGAGCCTCCTGCGCGGCGGGTGAGAGGCACGACGCTAGGACGGCCCGGCCCCCCCTCCAAGCCGTCCGCCGGCCCAAGCAGGAGACTGCGTACGGCATAGATGGCTGACATTCGAGGTAATGTCGCCTACCACCGTCCCGAGATTCACGTTGCCGCTTTGGACGTGGATGATCACATCTCGTGGCCGCAGTACCGACTCTCCGTGAGCAGTTGGCCGGGACTCGCGCATGTAGGGAAGTCCTTCTGGGATTGAATCCAGGACCTCCAACCGGCCGCGGTGCCGGTCCAGGGCTGCCGCGGCTTCTGCCAATGTGCGGTAATTGGTGTCGTAGTCCCATCCCGCAAACCTGAAGTTCTGGACCTTCTGTTTAGTCACCCATCGGCATGGTCAGCTTTCGAGCGCGTATGAGTCAACGAGTGCTCGATATAGCCATTTGGTATAGCCAAGGCGGAGTGCGCAGGGAGTCGCGGGGAGGCTTGGGGCGGTCGGTCGAATAGGCGAGGTGCCCGGAGGAATCGTGCTGCGGAGGTAGGGTGGAACTTTGAATCCCGCGCCCCGCCTTTGAACTCGAAATTGCCCCAAAACAGCCTTATGGGCAACGGCCCGCTGAGCTCGTCTATGGTTCCCGGAAGATGCGCTCGAGATGAGGCCGATCTGTCTCCTAAACTCGTGCGCTGTTCAGACTAGTCGGGGCAATCGAACATGTGCTACGCGAATCAATGCCGGACAGGCTCTCGCCTACACGCTCTAAGCCGTGCCTTTGGGCGGAACGGATAAGCCGACAGGTACCGCTAGATAACCCAGCCGATGGTTCAAGCGCTGGCTGTTGAGAAGCGGTGATTATCGATCGCATCTCCCGCCGGACCAGTGGGATGCTAGAAGAGCCCCCTGGACTCGCCGCCGTCAACTGCCAAGGTCGCGCCGGTGATGAAGCTGGAGCAGTCCCCCGCGAGAAAGATCACCGCGGCAGCCAGTTCGTCAGGATCACCATAGCGACCCAGCGGAATGTGCTGGATGCTGCGGTTCGCTATCTCTTCTGGCTCGATCCCGAGCTCAGCCGCCTTGAACGTATTCTCCTCTCTGATGCGGTCTGTCAAGAAGCGGCCAGTTAGGATCGAGTTCACCCGAACGCTCGGTGCAGCCTCGTTTGCAAGCGTCTTTGCGAAGCCGACCACGCCAGGTCTCAAGGCGTTGGACAAAACCAATCGATCGACGGGCTCTCGAGCTGCGATGGAGGTCAGGTTTACGATTGTTCCACCACCATCGGAGCGGAGGGCAGGCAATGCCGCTCTGGCGAGGCGCACTGCACTCATGAGCACCAGATTGAACGCGTGCTCCCAGACAGCATCGTTAAGTGTTTCAATCGCAGCCAGGATCGGCCCGCGAGTGTTTACCACAAGCACATCGAGGCCTCCCAGTTCGGCGATTGCCCAAGCTGCAAGTTCGGTGCACGAGCTTGGTTGCGACAGGTCTGCGACCATGGCGATCACATCGCCTTCTTGTCGCAGTGTTTCGGCCGCCGCCTGAATCCGTCCGTTGTCGCTCGAGGAAATCGCCGTGCGGCACCCTTCTCTGACCAAGGCGCGGGCGGTGGCCAGCCCTATACCTTTACTCGCCGCGGTGACTAGTGCTCGGCGGCCCCGAAGATTGGTCTCCACCTCAACACACTCCTAGGGTACGGTCAGTGCGGCCACCGCCCCGGCGAGGCAGGCATTCGGGGGGCTTTCTCCCAGTCGGCCCGGATCGGAGCAAAGACATCGACGACCGTGGCCCCATCCGGCCCGGCGGCTGCCGAGTGCGGAACACCCCCTGGAATTGAGTACATGTCGCCCGGGTGAAGCTGACGCTCATCGCCTCCGATGCCCATCGTTACCTCGCCACGAAGAACGAATCCGAGTTGCTCATTCTCATGCTTGTGCTCGGGAACGAAAATAGCCGGATCGAGGTCGATGATTCCGACGGTGAGTCGCTCACCATGCATTGCGCGAGCGACCACTCCATCCCAGATGCGGTAAGGACTAAGATCCGAGACCTTTTGATATGTTGCCAAACTATTCCCCCTCCATTGCTATTCAGCGGCGAGTAATGAATGAGTCACCATTGGACCAGCCAGGTGGCGTCTTCGAAGATGACTCGGCCGTCCAACAGGATACGACCACTTTGGCGCAGATCCTTGACCATATCCCTGTGGACGGCCGAGTGATTGTGGCCGCCGCAGTCGGGGAATGCGCGTCCAATAGCCAAGTGCATGTAGGTGTGCGACTTCCCGGAAGCGCCCCTGGGGCCATGCCCATATCGGCCGACCGCTCGAGTCATCCGGATCGATCGACTTGGCGGCTTACTGCACGAGTACGCTCGGGCAGCGTGACGCGAGTCGACGGACCATGGTTAACGGGACAGGTATCGCCCAGCACACGTGCGCCGAGCAGCGTTACTGAAATTCCGGTCTAACTGCCCCGCTTGAGCCAATGTGCTTCAACCCGTCGGCGAGTACCTCCACAAACATGCCAATATCTGTCCCCGTCATCGGCGTGGAAATCGCAGCTGCGACGTGCGGCAGAATACTAACGCCGTGGTCGAGTAAGTAGTCACACAGGGACTCCCTCGCTGCGCGCTCCTCTGCACTTGGGCGGCCAGACCGATAGTCCGTCATGACCCTATTGGTTAAGTGCACTTGGAACAGAGACCCCATGCCAGTGACTTGGCTAGGGACGCCGACGGCGTCACAGGCACGCCGAATCTCTGAGCGAGCCATTTCACCGAGACGATTTATATGTTCAAACGTTGCGGGACTAAGTAATTCCATAGCGGCCAGACCCGCGGCCATGGAAATGGGGTTGGCGCTAAACGTTCCGCTTTGGGGCAAAGCGGGCTTTCCGTGAGTGGGGTCGAAAACAGCCATAATCTCCCGGCTGCCGGCGATACCCCCTATGGGGAATCCACCTCCAATCGTTTTGCCTAAGGTAGTCAGGTCCGGCTGAATGGCGAATTCACCTTGAGCCCCACAATAACCCAGTCGAAAACTAATGACTTCATCGAAAATCAGCACTGATCCGTTCTGACTGGCGAACGATCTAAGCATTCGAAGGAACTCTGGCGTCGCCGGTATAAGACCGATTCTATTAGGCAGAGGATCGACGATGATCGCCGCAAGTTCACTTGCGTGCCTCGCTAAGATCTCCTCGCTCTGGGCGGTGTTGTTGAACGGTAGGACCACCACGTCGTCGAGAACACCCGCGGGAGTGCCCGCTGCATACGGCACTGGCTTGGGCTCCTGATCGCCCCAATCCGCCGACGTCGGGTCCAGGCTGACTTCGACATAATCGTACATCCCATGATAGGCGCCTTCGCATTTCGCTATCTTCGAGCGATTGGTGAACGCACGAGCCGCCTTGATCGCCACCATCACGGCCTCGGAACCGGAGTTAACGAATCTCACGTGCTCAAATGAAGGAACCCGCGACGCCAGCAATTCGGCTAACTGGATTTCTAGCTCGACTGGGTACGCGTAGCAAGTCCCCAGCCCGACTTGTCGGCGCACCGCGTCCACGATCGCCGGGTGGGCGTAGCCGTGGATGAGCGTCGTCGCGTTATTGGTAAAGTCCAGACGTTCAACACCATCGACATCGACCAAATGGCAACCTAGTCCGTGGTCCATGTAGATCGGGTGGGGATGCCGAAAGAAAGTGGTGCGGCTGCCGCCGCCCGCGAGCACCTTACTCGCCCGACCATATAGCGATTCGGAAGCGGTTAGTCTAGGAGCCTGCACTCAACCCACCTCGCATTCTTTACGTGGGTCTCCGCTCACTTGTATTCGGGCTGATGTGAGTCGGAACCAATGGCAATTTCATGCTAAATCTGACTCTTCTTCAAAAACGCCAATCCTCTTACCCCGCCGCCGCCACGGACGCGTAGACGATCAGGCCGACCACCAGTGACAGCCCACGAAGATGTAGGGCAGTACGTCGTATGGATACGGAGGCAAAGGTATGAAAGTCTGCTTGATCACCGCAATGATTCCCGCACACGCGATTATACAGTGACACTGCACGGTCAGTTCACTGCACGGTCAGTTCATTACCTGTTCCGTAAGTACAAATCAGGGCTAGGCACAACGTAGATACAAAAGGAGCCAACAAAGCCGGGTCTACGCCGGACCGGCCGTGCTCGTCATCGACGAGCTGGGCTACCTGCCGCTGCCCAAGGAGGCGGCGTCGGCGCTCTTCCAGGTCATCTCCCAGCGCTACCTCAAGGGCTCGGTCATACTCACCACCAACCGCGCCATCGGTCCCGCCTGGGTTGAGATCTTCGACGACTCCGCCATCGCAGTCGCGATGATTTGACCGGCTCATCCATCGCTGCATCCTGCTCCAGGTCGAGGGTCATTCCTTCCGCATGCGGGCCCACCGCGCCCAGCTCGAAGCCATGCGCCGGGCGGTGACCCAGTGAACGCGGTGCGTACCGTTTCGTGTTACGGCTCAGACGGCCAAGACGGCACCGCGGACGGCCGCCGCGACTCCCGGGCGCTGGCTCCACGCGTGCCCGGTCTGCGCGCGGCCGGTCTCGTCCAACCGGGCTAGATTCTGCTCGCCGGCGTGTAAGCAGCGCGCCTTCCGGGCTCGCCAGCAGCCAACCATGAAGGCGCTCCTGACGCGCCGCGTCAGGCCGTCGAGCACGGTCTACGAGTGCCCCGAGTATGACGAGCGCTACCATGATGAGCACCGCTGCGAGGGAGTGCAACAGGAGGTGGTGCCTCAGCCCGTCACGTAACATTCCACTGCTGTTCCCCGCGCCCGCCCGCGGGGTGGGGAATTTCGGCGAGCAACTCGTTTGGCGGCTCGTCGGAGTTCCTGGTTGAGTACTCGCCTGGCAGCAGGTGAGCGTGGGTGCCGGCACAGTCGCCGTGAAGGCCGGTCCGCCCAATTTTCTAGGGGGGTTGAAAGTGCTGGACCTTGACCTGCGAAGGGAGCTCGAGGCGGAGGTCTCGCGCGAGCGTCTGATGAGCGTGACCGAGGGCATCGCCCGCTGGGTGCGCCTCTCGGGGACGGAGGAGGAGATGAGTGCCGTCGAGTACGTGCGCGGCCTCCTTGATGGCTACGGTCTTGAGACCGAGCTGATCCTCCACGACGCTTACATCAGCCTCCCCGGCCCCGCCTCGCTGATGACTGTAGAGGGTGAGGAGTTGCCGTGCATCACCCACTCCTTCTCGATCTCGACGGGGCCCGACGGCATCGAGTTCGACCTCTGCGACTGCGGGCAGGGCACTCCGGCCGAGCTGGCATCGGCCAGGGGCAAGGCGGCGCTGATCGATGGGCTCGCCATGCCCGGGCGCGTGCGCGGAGTCGAGGCCGAGGGTGCCTTCGCCCAGGTCTGGGTCAACGGCGAGCGGACCCACGAGATGATCGTCTCCACGGTCTGGGGCAGCCCCGGCTGTGGGCGGGTTGGTTTGCTGCCGAAGGTGCCAGTCGTGTCGGTCACCGATGAGGTCGGCCGGCGGCTGCGCGAGCGGCTGCAGCGCGGCGACCCTAGAATCCGGATCCGAACCGAGGTCGACACCCGATGGCGCAAGACCCCGATCCTCGTCGCCGACCTGCGGGTGCCGGGGAGCCAGGACTTCGTGATCTTCAGCGGCCACATCGACTCCTGGCACCTTGGCGCTATGGACAACGGCGGTGCCAACGCAACCATGGTCGAGGCCTCGAGGATCTTCTCGGCCCACCGCGACCGGCTGCGCCGGGGTCTGCGGGTCGCCTTTTGGTCGGGCCACTCTCACGGGCGCTACGCCGGCTCCGCCTGGTATGCGGATAACCGCTGGCGGGAGTTGCGCCGGCACTGCGTCGCCCACGTCAACATCGACTCCGTTGGCGGCCGAGGCGCGACCGTGCTCAGCGAGGGCATCGCCATGGCCTCCACACGCGAACTTGGCGCGCAGGTGATTGGGGAGGTCGCCGGAGCTGCGTTCCACGGTGCCCGAGTCGGTCGCTCTGGCGACCAATCCTTCGTCGGCCTCGGCGTGCCCTCGCTTTGGATGTCGCTTTCCGAGCAGCCTCCCTACGACCACCCCACAGCGCGGGCCTTCTCGAGCCTGGTCGGAGAGAGCCGCTCGGGCGGGCTGGGCTGGTGGTGGCACAGCACTGAGGACACCGTCGACAAGCTCGATCCCGATTTCCTCCTGCGCGACGCATGCATCTATGTCGGTGCTCTCACCCGACTCTTGGCGGAGCCGCTGTTGCCGCTCTCGGCGGCCCCCGAGGCGGCCGACCTCGAGCGGCTGCTGGCCGGGCTCGAGAAGGTCGCGGCTGAGCGCTTCGACCTCTCGGGAGTGGTCGGGCTCGGGGGCCGGGTCGCCGCTCGTTGCCGCGAGCTCGACGCCTGGCGATCCGCCCGCCAGGGCCAGGAGATCCCTGAGGCGGCCGCCCGGACCTTCAACCACGCCCTCCACGAGACCCTCCAGAGGTTGGTCTCAGTCAACTACAGTGGGAGCGGTCTATTCGACCACGACCCGGCCGCCGGGGTTCCGGCCGTCCCCCTCCTCGATCCCGTCCGCGAGCTCGCCTCGCTCGATCCCGAATCCGACGACGCGCGCTTCCTCTGCGTCGACCTGACCCGCGCCCGCAACCGCGTCGAGCACGCCCTCGAGCGTGCGCTGGAGGTGGTCGAGGCGGGATTGGAAGCACTGCAATGAGGCGATTCGAGGGCCGCCGGGTGCTGGTCACCGGGGCGGTCAGCGGTATCGGGCTTGCGACATCCCGCCTGTTCCTGGAGGAGGGGGCCGAGGTCGCCATGGCCGACTTCCGAGGGGAGGTGGTGGAGCGCGCGCGCACCGGGCTACGCCGGACGGAGCGCTCCCCATCCCTCACTGTGGACGTCCGCGACCGGGCCGGTGTGGAGGACGCGGCCGGGCTGCCGCACGTAGGCGCTGGCCTGGACCTGGAGGCGAGCTTTGAGCCGGCGGTGCTCGACGCGAGGGGCTTGAGGGTCGCCTTCCTCGGCATCGCTTGCACGCTGCCGGGCGGCTTCGCCGCCGGGCCGGGTCGTCCCGGCGTCGCGCCGATCCGGATCTTCTCCAGGCTGGTGATCGACGCCGTGAGCATGGACGAGAACCCGGGCATGTCGCCCTACGTGGAGACGGTGCCCATGCCGGGCGATGTGGAGCGCGCGGCGGAGGCCGTCTGCAGGGTGCGGTCCGAGGCCGACCTGGTCGTGGTCGGCATCCATTTGGGGCGTGCCCAACGGCTGGGCGTCCCAGACCCAGGACGAGCTGGCGACCTACCAGCGCCCGCTCGGCCACGCCCTCGTCGAAGCCGGCGCCGACGTCGTGATCGCCCACCATCCGCACGCGCTCCACGGGGTCGAGTTCTATCGGGGCAGGCCTATCTTCTACAGTCTTGGCAACTTCCTCTTTCACTCGCTGCTGGCCGGGGATCCCCTGCTCTCGCGCAGCTACCCGCCATACCGCTGGACGTCGCTGCGAAACCAGCTCAACCACTATGGCGGCGTCGCCAGGGTGACCTGGAGCGTGGCTGGAGAGCTGGAGCGGGTGGAGCTCCGGCCGGTCTGGCTCGACGAGGCGGGCGAGCCCTGCCTGCCAGACGAGGGCCAGGCCCGTTTCGCGGTGGAGCACGTGGCCCGGCTCTCGTCGGTGCTGGGTGTTTCGGTCGAGGCACGAGATGGTGAGCACGGGGTCACCTGCGTGATCAAGGAGCGATCGGGATGAGATTCACGGTTGTCGGAGCAGGGGCGATCGGCGGCACGGTCGGGGCCTACCTCGCGCGGGCGGGCGAGGACGTCGAATTCGTGGACGTCGCCCGCGACCACCTTGAGGCGATGATGGCGAGTGGGCTTACCATCGAAGCTTTCGACGGCACCTTCACGGTCCCCGTCCACGCCCTCCACTTGGAGGAGCTGACGGGCCCGCTCGACGTCGTCCTGCTCGCCGTCAAGTCCCAGCACACCGAGGCGGCGGTCAGATCGATCCTTCCCCACCTGGCACCGGCCTCCGCAGTCGTCTCCCTCCAGAACGGGCTCTGCGAGCCGATGATCGCGAGGCTGGCCGGATGGGATCGCACGGTGGGTGCCTTCATCAACTACTTCTCCGACTACCTCGAGCCTGGCCGCATCCTCTACGGGGGCGAGGGCGCCTTCTTCGTCGGCGAGTGGGATGGTCGCGAGACCCCTCGCGTGAGCGAGATCGTTGGGCGGCTGCGCCACTTCTGCGACGTGCGTGCCACCGACAACGTCCAGGGCTACTTGTGGTCGAAGCTGGGCTTCGCCAACATGCTGTTCGCCACTGCGCTCACCGACGAGACGATGGCCGAGGTCATCGACCGCCACCGCGACTTCATGGTCGAGCTCGCCGCCGAGATCTACGAGGTGGCCGAGCGTGAGGGCGTGCGGCCCGAGCCCTTCGAGTATGTGGAGCCCCAGCTCTACTACCCGCGTGAGGCCCAGGAGAAGATGGCCCTCGCCGCCTCCTTGGACCGCATGGTGGGAGAGTTGCGCGGCAAGCAGAAGGTCAAGAGCGGGATCTGGCGCGACCTCGCCGTGCGCAGGAGAAAGACCGAGGTTGATCACCAGATCGCGCTGGTGGCGGAGATCGGGGCCGACCACGGCCTGCCGCTGCCGCTCACACGGGCCGTGGTCGGCATGATCCACGACCTCGAGGCAGGCCGGCGCCAGATGTCCTGGACCAACATCGACGCGCTGGAGGACCTGAGAGCGCGGATGGGGGCGGGCCGGTGAGCGAGCTCCTGGCCTTCCTCTCGAGCCACCAAGCCGACATGCTCGAGGATCTCCGGCGTTTCGTCGAGCAGGAGTCGCCCTCCGACGACAAAGGCCGGCTGGACGGGTTCGCGCGCTTCCTCGCCCGCCACGCCGAGTCGATGACCGGCGGGCGGGCCGCGCTGATCGCCAACCCGTCGGGCGGTGACCACGTGCGGATTGAGCTCGGCTCCAGGGGCACACCCATCCTTCTCGTCGGGCACTTCGACACCGTCTGGCCGGTCGGGACGCTGGAACGGCTGCCGTTTGCGGTGCACGACGGGATGGCCACCGGGCCCGGCTCGTTCGACATGAAGGCCGGACTCGTGCAGGGCTTCTGGGCGCTCCGCGCCCTTCGGGAGGTGGCGGGCTTCTCCGGCCATGTGGTCTTCTTCTGCAATTCCGACGAAGAGCTGGGCAGCCCGACCTCACGAGACCGGATCGAGGCGGAGGCGAGCGCGGCGTCCACTGCCCTCATCCTGGAGCCGAGCCAGGAGGGGTCGCTCAAGACCGCCCGAAAGGGGGTCGGCATCTTCCACCTGGAGGTGAATGGCAGGGCCGCCCACGCCGGGCTCGACCCCTTCGCCGGGGTGAGCGCGATCGATGAACTGGCCCGGCTCATCCTCGACCTCCACGCCATTACGAGCGAGGAGAGCGGCGTGACCGTCAACGTCGGCGCGATACGCGGCGGGACGCGCTCCAACGTGACCGCGGCTGATGCGAGCGCCGAGATCGATCTCAGAGTCGTGGACGGCGAGCAGGCTGGGGAGGTGACGGCGCGCATCCTAGGCTTGAGGCCGCATAACCCGGAGGCCGCTGTGCGGGTGACAGGAGGCATGAACCGCCCGCCCATGGAGCGCACCGAGCGCACGGTCGAGCTCTTCCAGTCGGCGCGCGGGATCGCCCGCGAGCTCGGCTTCGATCTTGGCGAGGTCATGGTCGGCGGAGGCAGCGACGGCAACTTCACCGCCGCCTTCTGCTCGACCCTGGACGGCCTAGGCGCGGTCGGCGGCGGTGCCCATGCCGATGACGAGCGGGTCTCGGTGACCGACATGCCGCGGCGAGCGGCCCTGGTGGCGCATCTGATCCAGAGCCTCGCCTAAGTGGTCTGGCTCATAAGTTCGGCCACGTATTTCAGGCGGCGGCCCGGAGCCCGAGGCGCCGGAGTAGCTGGGCGAGATCACGGCGGGTGAACTTCCACTCGAACGGTTTGGCGGCCTGCTCGTAGCGGCGCTCGAAGTCAAACAGGCGTCGCTCGACCTCGCCCAGGTCGCGGAAAAAGGCGCTTCTGCAGTTTGTGTGGGCGAGCAGGCGTTCGACGCCGAGCGGGCGCATTCGCCCTGGAGCGGACCCTGAAGCGCTCGGTGGAGTTGCGCCAACCGGAGCTGGACACGCCCGCCCCCCCCCGGAGCGGGAATTCGATCGGCGCGGGTTCCCGGGCTCCCGGCGCCGCCCAAGAGAAGGAACCATGTCAGCGATCGTCTGAAACTCCCCAGACCGCGGGTGTGCCGAAGAGGTCTACGCGGGGGCCGGACCCGCTTGATGGACGCCGGGCGCGATCGGCATCGTGATCAGGCGATTAAGGCGGCTGGCGACCGTCGTGATGTGCTCGACAAGCACAATCTGACCCAACAATGCGGTGGCAATCGCCTGCGAAAACAGCCTGTTAGCCGCGATCCCGGCCTGCGGCACTGGCCGCTGTCGGATCAGCCGCTTGACGTTCATGGTGGTCGCAGTCCGGAGGGCCTGAATTTGCATCTTCGCGCGACCCCGGAGTTGAGCTCGGTCCAGACCGTGCTTGACCTTTGCGTCGGCGAAAATGCGCTCGCTCACCGTCTGTCGTCGCCGAAGGAGTCGGCGTGCACGAGGTATGTACAGATGGGCCTCCACCTGCTCAGAGATGTCGACGTCCCAGCGCCTGATTCCCGCGCGATCACCACGACCTGGCGCACATTGCGCCTTCAAGGGACAACCCTGACAGGTTCCTCGTCGCGGCTTGTAGATCGCCTGCCGCTGCTGGAAGTTGTCGGTGAAGTGGCTCAATTCCTTGCCCTCTGGGCAGAGAAAGACGTCGCGTTCGGGGATGTAGTTGAACCGGTCGCGGTTGAGCCTCCGTGGCGGTTGCCCAGTGATCGAATCCGAAGCGTCGGCTGAACGTCTCTCCTGAGGCAGGCTTTGAACGCCGCCTCCGTGCCGTAGCCGGTATCGCCAACCAGCTCGCGAGCCGGCCGTTGCACTGCGGTCCGGTGCTTGTCCAGCATCCGACCCACGCGTGGCTGTCCGCCTCACATGCCGGCCGCTCCTCTACAGCAGTGATCATTGCGGCCTTGCCACCGTCCACAACCATCTGCGTCTTGTGAGCCAGGATCGGGGTGCGGCCGAGCTTTTGGAACATCTGTGCATCGGGGTCGGTAGTGCTGACGCGGAGTTCGTTCGTTACCGAGCGCGACTGTAGGTACGGGGCCTCGGGATTCACCGGACGTCCGCTCCGCGGCTTCTTCGGTCGTGGTGGCGGCTCTGTGTCCGCCTCGTCGTTGACCACCCACAGATCCGAAATGAATCGCTCCGGTTGGGGAAGGACTTGCTCGAGCAGCTTCCGCGAGCACATCGATTGCGGCGAGGCATTCGCCTTGGTCATCGTCGAGTCCAAGAACAACACGTCGCCTTCGACCAACCCCGGCGCTTCGCACAGTTTCACCACGCGCCGGAAGAATCGCTCGTAGACCGCTACCCCAAACCGCCTCCGCGCCTTGCTGAGAACGCTGTGATCAGGAATCGCTTCATCGAGCTCGTATCCTAGAAACCAGCGCCAGGCCAAGTTGAGACCTGCCTCTTCACAGAGGCGTCGCTCGCTGCTGATGTTGAACAGGTAGACGAGAAGGGAGAGTTTGAAAATGACGACAGGGTCAACCGAGGGCTGTCCGGTGTGGCTGTAGTACTTGCCGACCAGGCCGTGCACGAACCTGAAGTCGACCGCTGCGGCCAGCCGGCGAACTAGATGATTCCGAGGAACGGTAGCATCCAGCGAGAAGTTGAGGTATCGCTTCGGCTTGACGGTCTTCGTGCCCATCATGGGCGGCACCTCCGATTACGACGTGAGCTGGATCGATGAGGTCAACCTGATTGTCGGCTACCTACGGGAGTTCGGCAACAGCCCCGGTCTGGGGAGTTTCAGACGAGCGCCGCCATCGTGCCCCCAGGCCCGGTAGTGGTCATGGATCAGGTAGCGGGGGGATGGGCCGTGACCTCGTAAGTGGAGCAGCTGACGGCGTCCGTGGCTGATGAAGAAGATGACGAAGAGGGTCTGAAAAGTCAGGGTCTGGACCACGAAGAGGTCGGCTGCCCAGATCGCCTGAGCATGGTTGGGTGAGGAAGGTGCGCCAGGTCTGGCTGGGTGGGCGTGATCGCTGGCGGCGGCGATAGCGGCGGATCGAGCCAGAGCTGACCACGATGCCGAGCTTGAGGAGCTCGCCGCGGATGCGCTCAGTGCCCCAGAGCTGGTTCTCACTGACCATGCTGGCGATCAGCTCCCGAAGCTCTCGGCTCAGTCGCGGCCGGCCTACGTGCTGGCCGGACCGCCAGCGCCGGTAGATCCGCCATCACTGGAGGTACCAGCGCACGACAGTCTCGGGACGGACCAGGAGGAGATGTCGTCTCCAGTCGCGGTGAAGGCGCCGGAGCAAGAGCCAGACCAGGCGATCTCTGGCCTTAAGCCGGGGGGCGAGGTCGAGATCGGAGGGCGATCTGAAGTTGATGGCGGAGGAGCAGGTTCTCGAATACGAGGTCGTGCCGGCTTCGGAAGATCTGGCCGAGGGTAGGGAAGCGGAGGCGGACAAGTTCGAGCATCCCCATAGGTTCGTCGATCCCGCGGCTCGAGTTTTGCCGCCCTACAGCGAGGTCGTCGCGCTGGACCGCTCAACCTTCGACACCGATGATGTGCGTCCAGAGGGTGGGCGGATCATCGTGCTCCCGGTAGCGCCTTCGCTAATGCCGTGACCATACCGCACTGCGAGGCATTGCAGCGAAGTGGCGAACCTTGACTAGCTTGAGGCTTTACTCGAACCCGCCGGATAAGCGGCCTGAGGGCTTCCAGTGGTCAGGATGGAATCGATCTGGCTCGGTCTCGACTTAGCCCGCGACCCTCGGTGCGGTTCGGTGGCAATTTGCCGAACCCGAACGATGCCTGACCGCCGATGATTTGCCCTGCCCCGAGGCGGCCAATCATAACTGGCACCCTTGTCGTCATATGCCGACATACAATAGCGCCGTGCGTGGACATGGCTCCCCAGCGACATGCTCGATCGAGGTCGATGGGCGCCGGAGGCTGGTACTTGACGGACAGGGATGCTAAATCCACCCCGCTCGACCCTATCGGCCGGTCCGCGACCGGTAGGGTTCATTTCGTAACCGGGCCAACCAGCCCGGTCCGCCCTCAGCCTACGAAACCGGCCTCACAGAGCATTGCCGAAAACCACGGTTCCGGCCTCATCCAGACCTGCCGGTGACAATAGTTTGTACGGCCATATAGAATGACGTAAATGCGCTCGGACCTTGAAGAACCCCAAACGGACTCGACTGCCTCGCTAAAACAGCGACTGGCCTCGGGCCAGGTGATTATCGGCTGTCTCTTAGCCTATCCCGCCCCTTGGCTTGTCGAGATACTCGGCCTTACGGGCCACGACTTCGTAGTCCTCGACTTGGAACATGAGGCCTTCAACGACGAAACCGTAGTTGAATTGATCCGAGCAGCTGAAGGGGTCGGGCTTCCGACAGTGGTGCGGATGCCCTTTAGCGAACGTTTGGTGCCGTTCCTGAGCGCTGGCGTTCGAGGTCTTCAAGTCCCTGATCTGCGTAACCGAGCTCACGCCGAGGAGATTGTGGCCGCGACACGCTTCCATCCGGTCGGCCGGCGCACGTACTACACACAGACCCGATCTGCGCGTTATGGCCTGGGAATCGATGAGGCCCAACTCTTGGAAGAGGTCAATCGCGATTTTCTGCTTATTGGCATGATCGAGAGCATCGAGCTGGTCGAGCAACTCGACGAAGTTCTCGATGTGAAGGGCATCGACGCCTTCCACATCGGTCCTCTCGACCTCGCTCAGTCGATGGGCAACCCCCCTCCCGGGAAACTGGAGGCGGTAATAGACGACGTTGTTCGACGATGTCGGCGGGCAGGAAAGCACGTAGCCGTCGGAGTGGTGACACCATGGAACGTAACGGCCATGGACCGTCGCGTCGAGCAAGGTGTGCAGATCTTTGCGATCGCGTCAGCCTGGTTTCTCACCCACGCGATAGGCAAGTTCTTCAACGAGGTGGATGACCAGCTGCCCAAGGGACGCCGACGCGGACGCCGGGCGCCACCTGTGGCGCGTAACCCTTACTTGACCGACGGCGCCAGCCGTGCCTGAATCCGCGGACGTTGCGGTCGTCGGGGCGGGAATCATCGGCACAACTTGCGCGTGGCTTCTCGCGCGAGGGGGAGCCAAAGTGGTCGTGCTCGACGGACATGGCATCGGCACTGGGTCGAGCGGGCACGGCCACGGTGTCTTGAGTTTGGTGGGCAAGGACTTTCGCCCCGGCCCCCACTTTGAACTGGGGCGAACAAGCGCGCATATGTACGCCGACTTCGCGCGGCTCTTGATGGAAGACAGTGGCGTTGATCCGCTCTATCACGAACTGCCTGGATTGTGTCTGGCGATCATCGAAGAAGAGGCGGCGATCTTCAGGGCCGAATATGCTCGGAACCGCGAGCTGCTGAACCTTCGCTGGGTCGAGGTCGAGGAGATTCGGGAGATCGAACCACGAATCACCGAGGATGCCATCGGGGCGGTGCTTTACCGCCATGGCCAGGTGGATGGATACCGGATGAGCCTCGCCGCCGCCACAGCCGTTGAAAAGCTGGGCGGCGAGATACGGCTACGTAAGGTCACCGGCCTGCTGCGCCATAAGGCCCGGGTTACTGGTGTGAGCTATGTGGGCGGCCAGATAAGTTGCGGCACGGTAATCCTGGCCATGGGTGCCTGGGCAGCAGAGGCTGACAGTTGGATCGGTTATCACGTCCCGGTCCGCCCTCTTCATGGAGAGGTTCTCAACGTCCGTCTGCCGGGTGAGATGCTTAGGGCATTCATCCTGACGGCCAGACATGGCCCAATCCTTCAAAGGCGCGATGGGATCGTGCTCGTGGGAAGCATCGGAGGCGTCACCATGAGCGGTATGGACGTGGATGCCAAACAGGTCTTCGACCCGTCGGACCGCAGCCTAGCGGAGTTCGACCTGACGCCCCACCCGTGGGCAGCTCAGTTCATGATCGAGCGCGCACTGCGCGTGATGCCGGCTATTGAAGAGGGCAAGTTGGTCGCCCACCTCGCTGGCGTACGGCCGCTGTCGGCTGATCGCATGCCTCTCATCGGCCCTGTCCCTGACTTGGAAGGTCTACTGCTGGCCACAGGCCACGGTACCAAAGGTATCCATCTCGCCCCCATCACCGCTCACTTGATTGCTGACTATGTGCTCCGCGGAGCGAGCTTTCAGGCGGAGGTCGACCCCACAGCGTTTTTGCCGGAACGCTTTGCCCAAACAGTCACCTTGCCGGGCTCCGCTTCAACTCAAGCCGGTATGAGTAGCGCGCAGGATTGAAGTAGTTGACCGTGTATTCCACTGCCTGCTGATTCCCGTCGAAGAAGACCCGCTCGATGCGAAGCACTGGTTGGCTCGGCTTTAAGTCGATGAACGGCGAGATCTCTGCTGGTGCGTTGGCGACGGTCACGTCCTGCTTGGCGAGAACGATCTTCGAATCGAGCACCCTATCCAGGAACTTAAGCACGGTGGTCATCCGGGGCGGGCCAGGTTCCGTCAGGAACTTGAACCGGGCAAGGCGCTTTCCGACATGAATCGGAAAGTAGAGATCGGTGACTGAGAACGGAAGTCCGCCATGCATGCGCCTCATGCGCGCCCGCATCGCCGCTTCTGCGCCCAGGATCAAGCCGACCGCCAGCGGCGCCGGCTCAATGACGTGCAGAGGACTCAGCAGCTCGAGTTCAGTGTCATTCGACTGGGCCAGAAGGTCTTCGAGTGAACCGAGTGATCGGACATAGGGCCCCGGGGGCACAGCAAATGTGCCTCGGCCGGCGACCCGGTGTACCGCACCCTCGGCAACCAGATCCTGATACGCTCGCCTTACGGTTTGGCGGCTCAGCCCATAGCGTGCGCTCAGCTCAGCCTCCGTCGGCAGGCGGTTCCTGTTCCCGTCGGCATCCCCGTTCTTCGCGATTGAGGATCGAAGCTTATCTGCCAACTCCTTGTAGGCCACTGGGCGGCCGGGTTTCTTCGTCACTGCACAAGACTAGCTCGGCCTCGCCTCAGCGGCTAGCCCTACCTTACGTATCCTGGGCACACAGCCAGCATTTGACAGTGGTTTCTTGGCGGCCCACAATGGCAATGCTTTGGCCGGACAAAACCGCCCGTGAGACTCCCCAACCCAGTTTTGGAGCGCATCGCCGAGGCAGTCGAGGAGCGTAGGGAGGCAGTCGTCGAGACTGTGTTGGAGACCGTCCGCATCCCGACCCAGACGCCGCCTGGGGAGAACTATGACCGCATCGTCGATTACTTCCTGCCACGCTTCGAGGCTCTTGGCTTCGACGCCAGACGCGTCGACATCCCGGATCGTATCCTCCGCGAGCGGTTGTTCTCGGTCCAGCCCAGTGCAACCGGGGTGCGCGCGAACCTTCTCGCCACCAAGCGCTTGAGCGGTGCCCCAGCCATCGGTCTCTACTGCCACCTCGACACCACCCAAGCTGGGGATCTCAGCAAATGGACGGATCCACCCTTTGAGCCGGCCATACGTGACGGCTTCGTCGTCGGAAAGGGTACAGCCGACAGCAAAGGTGGCTGTGCCGCGATCTACTGGGGTCTGCGGATTCTGGAAGAGCTAGGCATCGATGCGGTGGTTAGTCCTATCGTCGCCTTGACGACCGATGAAGAGCTCGGGCCGTTTACCGGGCTCACATATCTCGCCGAAACGGGTGCATTTGGCGACTGCGAATACTTCTATAGCTGCGATGGCATGTCGAACTCGGTGTCGATCGGTTCCCAGGGGACCATCAAGTGGACGATCAGGGTTGAAGGCAAGAGCTGCCACTCCAGCACGCCCTTCATGGGCCTGAACCCGATCGAGCATAGCCTCACTCTCATCGAGGAGATAATGAGATTAAAGAAAGTGGTCGAACAGCGCCGAAGCCGCCTCAAGCTGAGTCCCGAGTTGCGCGAGAAGGCGGGTCGCGACCATATCGCGCCGGCGCTCAATATCACTATGGCCAACGCCGGCTGGCGACCGACCGCCATTCCGCCCGAGCTGGTTCTCGGGGGCGATCGGCGCTACATGCCCGAAGAGCGGGCTGAAGATGCCATCGCCGAGTTCGAGGCTGCTATTGATCGGGCGCGGGAACGGGATCCCGAACTCAGCTGCACGGTCGAATTCGTCAGAACTTACGAACCCTTCGCCCACGACCCGAACGACCCCTGGATCCAGTCGGTCTGCGATCTGGCGGGCTACGTCCGAGGCGCGCTAGTGGAGCCTGCCGCGCTCAGCGGCGGAACCGACGTTGCCGACGTTGCGCGCAACACACACGCCAGGATTGCCATCCACGGAGTCGCCGACTTCGTAGAAACCCGAAACCATGCGCCGGACGAACGCTGCAAGATCGTTGACCTGCTGAACCAGGTTAAGATCGTCGCCGCCCTGGTGGCGGGCGCCTATTAAAGCGTCCGAGATGAGCGAGGCTCCCACCGAATATTGGAGTGGGAAGGCGGCCGTGGTAACCGGTGCGGCCCACGGGATTGGTAGGGCAGTCGCAATCCGGCTTCACTCTCTGGGCAGTTCCGTAGCCCTGGTCGACGTTGACCGTCCGGGTCTCGAGGCTGCCCTAACTGCGCTTGCGGACGAGCCGGAAAGGGCTCTGATCGCCTCATGCGACGTCTCCGATCGTGACGAGGTCGAGGACTTGGCCAGACTCGCGGATGACCGCTTCGGGGGAACGAACTTCCTGGTCAACTGCGCTTACACCGGTGGGCAGGTCCCGTTCCTCGAGATGACGGATGACTTCTGGCACATGGTGATGCGAGTGAACCTGGGGGGCACACTGCTGATGGGCCAGGCCGTCGCCCGCCTGATGGTCGCGCGCGGAATCAAGGGACGGATCGTCAATTTCATCTCTGGCGCCGCCCGGGTAGCTCGGCCAGGCCATGCCGCCTACGGATGTTCGAAGGCGGGGATCGCCCATTTGACGCGTTATATGGCGATCGAACTGGCCGAGCACGGAATTCTCGTAAACGCGGTGAATCCCGGTCTTACCGCCAGCGAATGGGTGTCAGGCTACGAGCTCGATCGCACCAATGCCGCTGAGCACGCCTACAAGATGACGCGGATTCCATTGGGGCGGATGGGTGAGTGCGATGAGGCCGCGCGCTTGGTTACTTTTCTGCTGGGCCCAGAAGCTGGCTTTCTGACGGGGGGCATGGTGGTCAGCGACGGTGGAACTTCAGCCTTGCTCAGGGGGGACTGATGGGCACGCTACTGGTTGGAGCGCCCGGTTCTGTACGCGACGCCCTCACGATTGGCCTGGAATCCGTCGAAATCGTCCCCATCTCTCTCGGGGAGGACCCTGGACCAAAACTCCGAGCGGCTGCCGATCGGCTCGATTTCATCGACGGCATGGTACTGGTCGCTCTGCCGGAGGAGGATTCATCCGAAGCGGTCGAGAGCGGTTGGGTGCTTACCAGTCGTTGCACTCATTGGTTCGCCACTAGGCTCGCGGGAACCGACCGAACTGGGCGAATAGTGCACGTCATCGTCGATCCACCAACCCAAGCGACCGAGTCGACGAACCACGCTGTGCGCAAAGCTGGCCTACTTTCCTTGGCCTCCGCGTCGGCGCGCGAGTTCGGGCCCATTGGCATCAGGATCAACTCGTTGGTCGTGTCCGACCCCACGGATCTTGCCCGCTCTCCGCTACGTCGCGCGTATATGCCCCAAGAGTTGGCTGGTGCTGCTGCCTTCCTGCTTGGCGAGGAGTCTTCCTATATGACTGGCGCCGTCGTTCGGCTCGACGGCGGCTCCGGCGCGGGCGTGGCCGGCTACTAAGAAAGTTCGCCGCGGGCGCGGGCGAGAACGCGCTCGGCCTCATGCAGCGACAGCGCGATCCGATTACGCTGTCGCGCCAGCTCCACCAGGGCCATACGGGAGTCCCAACTGCTCGGAGCGTATTGGGACAGTTCAGTCAGACTTGCGAGGCCCGGCAGGGGAGGGTGCGGATTTAGGGCCGGGTCTTGGTGGAAGGGCCCACGCCGTGAGTAGTTAATCGGTATGAGACAGTGCGCCAGGTCCAGGAGAGTTCGATTACGTTCAGCGGGACTCCCGATCGGGCGCTGGTTGAGCTCGTTGATGTGTTCCGCTAGATCATCGGCCTGCGCAATCACGGTTGAGAGGCTGAAACGATCGCCGTACTTCACGTTAAGGCCAGTTAGAACCTCGCTGATCTCACGCGCGGCCGCGCTGAAGTCGAATGGCAGAACGGGGCGATGGCATAGGTCCCAGACAGTGGCCAAGTAAATCCGGGCATCTCGCAGAAGAAATTCTTCGCTTACCTTGTTGAGCGTGTCCTCTGGAGTGTGTATCCACCAACCAAAGCCGCCCTCTGGCTGCTCGGATAGAGTTGCGAAGCAGGACGGCACGCCCATGTGCAGGAAGGATTGCTCGCTCATCCGCGAGGGCATCCTGCGATAGCTAAGGTCCTGGCCGGCGATCTCCTTCACAATCTCCCGCCCGAAAACGTAGGTTTCTGCCATTGTGGGCGCCAGCGCGAGGTTGATGGCTCCACAGCCGCCGACCGCGTCCGCGTTGACGTGGCATGCGCATCGGTCACGGAGCTCAAGAAAGTGGTTGTCCGCATACCAAGCTGAGCCTGAGTAGCGGCCGTGCGAATGTCCAGACCACGCAACGATCCGAACTCCCCGGCGGAGTTCGGATCGCCGGGTGGCGAGCACCCTTGCCACCTCCAACTGGGCGGCATTGCCCGATCCATTGTCCATCGCTCCCTCGCCCCAGGAGTCAGCGTGCGCGGTGAACATAATGAGCAGGTCTTCTTCAGAACCAGGCAAATCAGCGGTGAGGATCGGCGTGGGCCGCCAATCCAGATACGTCTCCGAGGCCACCCTGACCCTCACCGTCGTCTGCTCAACGAGCCTGCGCAGGCGCTCGCCGCTTGCAGCGGTAATCGAGACCGCCGGGGTTCGGGGCAGGAAAGCCGCATCACCCGGCCCAGGCGATCCCCATACGGGTGAAACGATGCCATCGTGGATGTGCTCGTCGTTGATGTGGATCTGAGCCAGTGCTCCGCTGCGGTCGACCGCCACGGACTTTTCCGGACCGGCCAGCCCCACGCTGAGGGCAATGCGACCCGCCAAACCGGACTCGGGATAATCGACCGATCGGCCCGCGCCGACGAATACGAGATCGCCCTCGACTCCGTCGGCGGGGGTGCTCGGCGCGAGGGCATGGCCGTTGCAGGTAATCTCGAAGCGCTCTGGTGAGACCACGTCAAGGCGAGACGCGAGAGGGTACCCAATAAGGGTTTCAGGCGCCTCGCGCCGCGTCGCGTAGCCCAGTTGGCCAAGCGTTTGCTCCATGTAATCGAAGCAGCGGGCCTCGTCCTCCGAACCGGAGACTCTATTGCCCTTGCTGACCTCTCGGAGATGAGCGAACAGTCGCGCCGCATCAATTTCCTGAGCCAGCAGAGATCGAGGGGAGGGGCTACTCACGTTTAGGCAACCACGCTTAGGATGTAGCCTTCGCGCTCAAACTTCGTACCGAATTTTCTCGATAACGCCTCAACCCGGTTAAGCGCATTCTCCGCGTGGTCGCCCGTTGCGAGGGTGGGTTCGCGCTGGTCATTGTCCAAGATCAGCGGCCACAGTTCCGTCCTACTCGGGCGGACCTCACCATCTGACCAAACAATCCTGGCGACGCCTCCGTAACGCTCGACCTCGAGGGCGGATATCCCTGGCAGATATGCGGGGTAAGAGCGCGCTCTCTCCTGGGGCCGGTGATGGAAAAGCGTGTTACCAAGGCTGTAGAAGATCGGATGCCCGTTGTAGACTTCGATGCCGTGAAGGCAGTGGGAGTGGTGCCCGATGATGGCGTCGGCCCCGGCGTCCACCAGTGCACGGCCAAGGGGCTGCTGGTAAGTCGCCAGTTCATCTTGGTTTGGCGCCACCCATCCGTGGGCGACACCCCAATGGATGCCTAGGATCAACAGGTCGACTTGAGCCTTCGCGCGGCGGACGTAGTTTACGACCCGCTCCAAGTCGCCCGGTAACACCAATGTCTCAACAAAGGGCGCCATACCCGGCTGCTCGTCGATGATGATCGGGTCTACCACGAATCGCGAAATTACTCGAATGCCGGCCAGTCCGGCCCTTCCGACATCGGCTGAACAACCATTTGGCAATGTGCATGCGACGCCTATGAACCCCACTCGCCTGCCGGCTGCATTCAAGATCGCCGGACGCATCGCCTCGTCGATATTGCCGCCCCCTCCAACGATCCTTACCTCGGCTGCTTCGACGCGATCGATGGTGTCGAGAAGCCCTTCCATCCCAAAATCGTGCCCGTGATTGTTGGCGATCGTAACAACATCGATGCCAGTTTTCTTCAGCTCGCCCGCCAGATCCGGATCTGCCCAGCAGACGAGCAGTTTGTCGATACGTGCCCGCGAGTGAGTTAGGGAGCCCTCTAGGTTGGCGAACGTGTGGTCGGCTCGCCGGAACGCCTCGAATATAGTCTCCAGATTAGGTGCCTCGGGGCGGACGACCGGACGGTGCATGAGGAAGTCTCCCGTCGCCATCGATGTATAGCCCATTGAGCCTCCTGTTCTGTCGTAACCATTGTACGGCCAAAGGTCGGCGGTAAACTACGCTCGCATGCAATGGCCGGGGTAATTGCTTTCCATACTAGCGGGGGATCCGGTCATGGCTGAGAGTTCCCGACCCGCTTGAAGAACTGGTACTGGACATCATCAGATGTGTCCGCCTGAGTCCAGTAGTTATCTGTGGGGCCGACGCGTCGGGCCTCCCCCGCGGTGGTCTGGACACCCTTCGCCCGCAGGTCTGCGACGGTACGGTCTAAGTCATCGACTTCTAGGGCGATGTGCTCGATCCGAGCCTTGCTGCCATATGGCAAGCGCATGCTACGCTGGTCTGGATCGAGAACTTCAATAACCTCAATACTGACCTCACCGCATCGATAGAACGCCGCCTCGATGCCTTCGGGGAGGCTCACCTCCCGGGTTAGCTCCAGGCCTAGAACGCCTGCGAGGAACTGTCCCGCCACTCCCAAGTTGTCAACAACAATCCCGACGTGGTCGATCCGCAAGCTAGCATTGTATCGAACGTTTCGGGACGGAAAACCCAACGCTCGATTCCCTTGAACGTGCGGCCGACTCGACGCCGCGTTTGATTCGACTCTAGTCAGGCTTCGGGAGACGCGGCCGGTTCGTCAACAGTCGGTCTGGACCAAAGTCCGCCACGTCAGTCATTGGGACTCGCCCGAGCACTAGATCGCAGATGACCTTGCCCCAGGTGGGTCCATGGGTGAAGCTCAGGGGGCCACCAACTACAAAGAACCCAGAGAGCACCGAGAGTTCACCAACAACCGGGAGTTCATCGGGTGTGACCGCGTACGGCCCAGTCCAGGCTCGGATCACTCTGTAGTCGCGCAGGAAAGGCAGGACTCTCGTTGCGATTCGGACATTGCCGATCAAATTCGCCACGCTGAGCGGGCTACGACCTGACAGATTGAGCGAGGCCCCAGGCCATCCGCCGCCGATCAGGACATTGCCTGCTGCAGCCTGCTTGACGATCAGCCCCCCAAGCGGTACCTGCACGAGAGAGCTCATCGTGGGGGGTATGAGCTCGGTCGCCACCACCTGCAACGCCATCGGCAGTAGTTCGAGTGGATGGCCTGCCATCTCGCTAACGAGATGGAGCCATGGACCCGCGGCATTCACAACGACTCCCGCATGCCAAGTTTCCCCGCCCGCGGTAACCTCGAATCCACTTCCAACCTTCTTGATAGCCGTTACCGGAGTGAAAGCGTGCACACATGCCCCTCGGGCGCAGGCTGCCCGAAGATATGCCGGCGCAACTTGGAGGGCATTGGCGAATCCATCCTCGGGCGTGTAGACCGCACCGATTACACTTCGGGAAAGGAGCGGATAGGCGGAGCGTGCCTCATCGCCTGTCATCAGCTGGGTTGCGATGCCACCTTCTAGCTCGAGTCGATGCTCCATCCTGACGATTTCGAGTTGGTCCTCGGTCTCTGCAACCGAGAAGCCGCCCACCCTCTGAACGCCCACCGGAGCTTCTAGCTCAGTCTCCAGGGACCCCCAGAGGCGAGACGCGATAACCTGCAGCGGAACCCAGCGGGCGCTATCACGAATCCTCCCAAGCGGTCGTGGACTGAGCGCTTGGATATGGAAATTGCCTTCGGTAGCACCCGAGCCTTCACGGTTCGGCGCACCGCGTTCGAGCACGATTACCTTCAGGCCCGAGCGTGACAATTCGAACGCTGTGGCGGCACCGACAATCCCGGCGCCGATCACAATCGCATCGGCGGTGCGGTCGGCTTTGGCCGGTCCGCCGATCACGGCTTCTCGAAACTATGGATTGACAGCGGGCGGATCGGCATCCGGGGAGTGAAACCCGAGTCTCTTACGTCTCGGCCACTTTTAGCTTGGTAAAGCATCTCAACTGCACGCGCGCAGTCGCGTGCTTGGCAGATCCCCATTCCGGCACGTGTCAGGGCCTTTACCTCAAGCAGGTCGGACCACTCCAAACTCGCAGCGCTGCGGACGTTGGGACGTCCGTCGCCCCCGGCCACCGCCTCCCAATGGCAGACAACGGTATCATCCGGCAAATCTTCATACATGGAGGTAGGAGGCTCCACTCCTATTAGAAACGCGCGGCATCGCTTGGCGGTCGAGGTCCTTTAGCACCTTGAAGGCGACGCGCTGACCTTGTTGCTCGCATTCTTCAACCCCGGTTGCACCAGTGACAAGAAGACACCCGGTACGGTCGATCGTCCGTCACGGTCAACAACGGGAACAAGATCGTTGCTGTAGTGATCGCGAAGGCAAGGGCACCTTGGGTGTGATTTCGAGGTGAGGGAACGTTGGGCCCAATGGTGTGATTTTCGCTGAGGGAATACGGATACTGTCGTAGTTCCGTGACTCGGTCGCCGTAACGGTTCAGTGAATTTGTCATCGTGAGCCTACGGCGGCTCGGTGCCAGGGGTGGTTCGCGGCGGGCGGCTGTGGTGTGGAGCGGGCCGGCCTGAAGGCCGTGGGCTTCGACATCATGGAGACGGGCGCGAGGGGCGCGGCCTCGGAGTGGTTGGCGATGCGGGTAGAGGGTCTTGGGGTCGGTTAGCATCCGCTGCAGTTGACGCACTGACAGCTCGAGTAGCCGAGCCGCTTTGGCATTGACCAGCGCACCCGACTCCAAGTGGTTGAGGACGATCAGGCGACGCTGCTCAGACGTGGTCAAGGTGATCCGGCCTCCATTCATGGGATGACGGAATCACAGAACAGTTCAGGGGTGACGTTTTCTCAGAACTACTACAGAGGGAATACGGATACTTGACAACCGATTAATGTACGGCCAAGCTATCATGCTAATGGCTACCGGGTTGGAAAGTTAATCAAATGGAGGCAAAAGGGAGATTGGCTTCGCCTCTACTTCCGTGCGTTGGGCGATGGCACTGACATGAAGTGCCAACTCTTCGTCAGCGATTCCGCTGCCTCCAATCGTCGGAGGCGTGATTTCAGAAAACGGTGAGACGTTGCGAGGTCAACCAGTTGCAGGCGGCGCGCTCGTTCTATCAGGGGAGCATGAATAGTGAGTAATCCGACATCACCATTCGGTTCGGAATCGGACAGCTGGGCCCTACTGAGTGACTTGCTCAAACGGCGACTGAGTCGCCGGCAGGCGCTTCAGGGAGGTGCGTTTGCTGCCGGTGCCTTCTCAGTCTCGGCACTACTGGCTGCCTGTGGACTTGGGGGCTCCACTTCAACGAGCACAACCAAGCAGGGGGGTACGCTCCGCATTGTCATCGGCTCGGAACTCGGAACTGTCGATCCCCTGCTCCTACAGACCGATCAGGGCATCAACGCCGGATGGGAAGTCTTGGAAGGGCTGACCACCATATACCACACCGGCGACCCGACCCAACTTCAGCCGCTGTTGGCGGAAAGTTGGACCGGCTCGTCGGATGCGATGACCTGGACGTTCAAGCTAAGACAGGGCATCAAGTTCCACGATGGAGCCCCATTCAATGCCAGCGCTGTTAAGGCCAACGCTGACCGCTGGATTGACCCTAGCGTCACCTTCAGCGACTACACCGGACTCAAAAACCTGGCAGGCAGCACAGTCGTCGACGACCACACCATCACGTTTCAGCTCAAGAGCCCGAGTGGTGTATTCGCAGATCAGCTGGCCACGTTCCAATGCGCAATCCTCTCGCCACAGTCGATTACATCCAACGGCAGCACGTTACAGAAGGTCATTACGATGGTCGGGACCGGGCCATATCGCTTCAACGAGTACGTCAAGGGGGTGCACGTCCTCCTTACTCGCGATGATTCGTACCGTGGCGCCAAGCCGGCATGGAAGCAGCTGGAGTTCAAAATTGTTCCCGACGCGGCCACCCGGGAGGCGCAGTTGCTGTCAGGCGACGCGGACGTCATCTTCAGTCCACCGCCGTCAGACGCTACTTCCCTGGGCAGCAAATCGGGCTATGTCGTGCACACGGCTCCGGGCAAGCGTCGGATAAGCCTGCAGATCAATACCCAGGACAAAGCGCAGCCGCTTCTCAAAGACGTGCGAGTGCGCCAGGCACTCAACTATGCGATCGACAAGAACACGATTGTTTCCAAGATTCTGTTCGGGTTAGCCACTGTCGAAAGCTCTGTTATGCCGCCGGTAGTTCTGGCGTGCCCTGCCTTGAATTACGACTACGATCCGGCCAAGGCAAAATCACTTCTCGCGGCGGCTGGCGCAAGCGGCATGACCGTGAGGATGGGAGCCCCCACTGGGCGTTACATACAGGACTTCCCAGCCGCGTTAGCAATCGCTGGGTACTTTAAGGACGTCGGTATCAACGTGGTTGGTCCTACGACTCAGGACTTCGCGAGTTACCTTGCCCACTACCGTGTCCCGCTGGCCCAGGCCGACTGGGATCTCTTCATCTACGGTTTTTCGCCTGACTTCCCTAGCGGGTACCAGCCGGTTCAAACCTACAAAACCGGCGCTGGCCTCACTTATTACTCGAACCCGCAACTTGACACACTGGTCACCCAGGGCTTGAACGACCCGAATGCAACCAGTGCCAACAACACTTACTGCAACGCCGCGAAGCTCATCTGGGATGAGGCCCCAAACGCGTGGCTATGGTTCGAAAAAGGCTTTGCGGTCAGCACTGACAAGGTTACGGGCATAGTTCAACTTCCGAGCCAGATGATCGTGTTCAGGAAGACGCAACCGGCATGACCACGGCCGGCCCCCGCCATGGGCTCCTAGCGATGGGCAGCCGTGAAACGATCGAGCAATGATCGGTCCCCCGCGAGCGAGGGAACCTGGCACGCTGGAAGCCGGGCCGTAGTTGACTCGTCGAACCCGGACTGTGGCGCTGGGGTGGGGGACTTCCCCGCCCTAGCGCCCTTTCCGTCTTAGCCTCTCCTAAGAGGATGTGGGGATACATCGCCCGTCGCCTCTTGCTCGCAGTGCCTACGGCATTGGGGGCAGTGACCCTGGTATTCGTTGTGGTCCACGTCCTGCCGGGCGATCCAATTCAACTTCTCACTGCGGAGCATGCGTCTCCGGAGAACATCAAGCTGCTGACCCACGAGTTCGGCCTCGACAAGCCTTTGTGGCTTCAGTACCTATTCTTCCTAGGGCAACTCCTGCGTGGAAACCTGGGCACATCGATTATGGATCAGAGTTCCGTTACGTCCGAGATCGCAACGTACCTACCGCCCACACTCGAACTGACATTGCTCAGCCTGTCAATAGCAATTGTCGTCGGATCTCTGCTCGGCGTTGTAGCGGCACTGGGTCGTGGGACCCTGGTAGACATGTTTGCAACGGTGATCGCGGTGGTCGGGGTGTCCATGCCAGTATTCTGGCTCGGCCTCCTCTTGATCATCATGTTTTCGATCAATGTCCGCTGGTTCCCAGCTGGAGGCACCACCGGAACCCTGAGTTGGGTGCTTCCATCCCTAGCCCTGTCGTCGGTGAGCTTGGGGGTGATAGCGCGCATGGTTCGCTCGTCAATGCTCGAGGTGCTGGGCCAAGACTACATTCGCACGGCACGGGCCAAAGGGTCAGGCGAACTCCGGCTGCTATTGCGCCATGCTTTGAGAAACGCAATGCTTCCGGTGATTACGATAGTTGGTTTACAGTTCGGCTATCTATTGGGTGGCGCGGTTATTACCGAAACTATCTTCAGCTGGCCCGGTATGGGGCGGCTGCTGGTAAACGCGATCGAGTCGCGAGACTACCCACTAATACAGGGCGCGATTCTTGTATACGCGATAACGTTCATCCTCATCAATCTCTTCGTGGATCTGTGCTACTCATTCATTGACCCTCGCATTCGCTATGAGTAGTCAGTGATTGGCTCACTTAGCCGTCATCGCAGTTCCCAAGCAGGCATCCTTATGCTAGCGCTTCTTGCAGCGGCGGTGATTGTCGCCACAGTATCGATCAAGTACGATCCTTTACAGCAAAACCTGCTGCTCGCGTTGATGCCGCCGTCAGCCCGGCATCTCCTCGGAACGGATGAGCTGGGGAGGGATGTCCTCATCCGGCTCGTGTACGGCACTCGCTACACGTTGTTTATTGGTGTGTCGGCGGTGGCTGTGGCCGCGACGATAGGGATTCCCGTCGGAGCAGTGTCCGGTTACCTGGGTCGCGTACCCGATCTTCTCGTGCAGCGGGTCACTGACATTCTGCTCGCGTTTCCGGGCATTCTCTTGGCCTTGGCGCTCGTAGCGGCCCTTGGTAGGGGCGTACTCGACGTTGTGGTGGCAGTGGGCGTTAGTAGTACACCGTCATTCATTCGACTGGCCCGGGCTTCGACCTTGAGCCTGAAGGAGCAGGGTTTCGTTGAGGCTGCCAAAGGGTTGGGGGTATCCGGACATTGGGTAATTCTTCGGCACATCGTCCCCAACGCGCTTGGACCTGTCACCGTCCAAGCCAGCGTGCTCATCGGGGGCGCCATCTTGACTGCTTCGGGGCTTGGCTTCCTTGGTCTGGGCATCGCGCCGCCCACTCCCGAGTGGGGCGAGATGATGGGCGAGGCGCGGGATTTGATCTTTTCCCACCCGGGTCTCATATCGTATCCGGGGTTTGCTATCGCGTACACGGTCCTCGCCTTTAACTTGCTCGGTGACGGGTTGCGAGATGCGCTGGATCCACGATTGCGATCGATTTCCGAGCGAATGTAAGCAAGTGAAGGCTGATCCCCTTTTGAGCGTCGAGGGTCTCCGCACCTACTTCCACAATCGAGAAGGTGTGATTCGGGCGGTGGATGGGATTGATCTCCAGGTCGAAGAAGGGAAGACCACCTGCTTGGTAGGTGAGTCAGGCTGTGGCAAGAGCGTGACCTCGCTGTCGATAATGAGACTCGTCGACCGTCCAGGAAGGATTGAGTCTGGAAGCCACATCTGGTTTCAAGGGCGAGATCTTGCAATTGCTTCCAACGGCGAGCTTCGGGGGCTGCGCGGCAATGAGATCTCCATGATATTTCAGGAGCCGATGACGTCCCTTAACCCAGTGGTACCTATCGGCACACAGATAAGTGAGGTGTTCCAGCTTCATACGGAACTGGGTCGGCGCGACGTACATGATCGGGCTCTCGAAATGCTTCGACTGGTCGGCATCCAATCTCCGGAACGCTGTATGCGAGATTATCCTCACCATCTATCGGGAGGAATGCGTCAGCGGGTGATGATCGCAATGGCGCTTTGCTGCGATCCGAAGCTCTTGATTGCGGATGAGCCAACGACGGCGCTTGATGTGACAATCCAGGCGCAGATCCTCGAACTCTTGAGGGAGCTGCAGGGTCGGCTCAAGATGGGGATGCTTCTGATCACCCATGACCTGGGTGTAGTGGCGGAAGTGGCCGACGAGGTTGCAGTGATGTACGCAGGCCGAATCGTCGAGCGCGGCCCTGTAAAGCGCATATTCGCCAGCCCTCAGCACCCATATACGGAAGCTCTGCTTCACTCGATCCCAATGCTTGGGATGACGCAGGCTGAGCCGCTTCACGTGATCAAGGGAATGGTGCCAAGTCCGCGTAATTGGCCAGCTGGCTGCCGCTTTGCTCCGCGTTGCGAGTTCACGATGGACCGCTGCCTTGAGCAAGAGCCGCCGCTGTACCAGGTTGGTAGCCAGCAGGCCGCGTGCTGGCTCTGCGAGCACGCCAGCCGGCAATCTGCCGGAGTACACGGTTAATGCCGCCGACCCCCCTCCTGGAGGCGCGGTCGCTCACCACTCACTTTCCGATACGCCGAGGAATCCTTCAACGCACAGTGGGGTACGTGCGCGCTGTCGATGGGGTGGACCTCAGTGTGATGCCTGGTGAGACGGTGGGATTAGTTGGAGAGTCGGGCTGTGGGAAGTCTACTCTCGCGAGGACATTCCTGCGGTTTGTGGAACCTACCTCCGGGGAGATCTACTTTGATGGTCACGAAATTCGGAGCCTTCGCGCCGGCCAGATGAAGGTCCTGCGGCGAGACATGCAAATGATCTTTCAGGATCCTGTCGGGTCACTCGATCCAAGGATGACAGTCGGCGCAATCATCGCGGAGGGATTGAATGCGAGCGGCCAATTGCCTCGATCTGAGCGCAAGGCGCGCATCGCGGAGATGCTCGCCCGCGTGGGATTGCGACCGGAGACTGCGGGCAGGCACCCGCATCAGTTCAGTGGAGGCCAGCGGCAGCGGATAGGGATCGCGCGAGCCCTGGTCCTTCGTCCGAGGCTGGTTGTGGCCGATGAGCCGGTCTCCTCGCTCGACGTATCCATTCAATCTCAGGTGCTTAACCTGCTCGTCGAGCTAAAGCGTGAATTTAGGCTCACATACCTGTTCGTCGCCCACAACCTTGCCGTCGTGGGTTACATATCCGATCGGATCGCAGTTATGTATCTCGGTAAGATCGTCGAGATAGCGACGGCTGCGGATCTGTACCGCCAGCCTCTACATCCCTACACGGTCGCTTTGCTGTCCGCAGTTCCAGTGCCGATCCCTGGCCAGGCGCGACGCCGTATTGTTTTGTCTGGAGACGTCCCGAGTCCGATTAATCCGCCGTCCGGCTGTAGGTTCCGAACCCGCTGTCCCATCGCCCGGCCCATTTGTGCGGAGGTGGAACCCCCGCTTCAAATCAAGTCGAACGGGCACGCTGCGGCCTGTCACTTCGCAGGAGATCTGGTTGCCGGCAACGGGCGTTAATCGCCAAGTGCTGTGGCAGCAAGTGGATCTGAGCGCGGTTGACGCCGCGTACAGCTGCGGTGGAGGTCACATCACGGACCGGTCAGTTCGGTGGCCCCGGGGGCACAGCCGGAGGTAAGTCGGATTCGATCGACCTCGATACTTGCCTCTGGAATCGGGGTGCCGATCCTAGACCCTCCCGGGCCCGAGCATGGGCCGCATTCCGAGGCCGCTGATCTGACCCCCCAGAACTGGTCCACGTGATATGAGGGTTCCACCACAGCCCGAGAGGGCAAGGAGGAACTCGAATGAAAGGCAGGAGACACACGCCGGAGCAGAT
>CAAGKR010005577.1_pt1 | contig 64287 bp, 58 predicted proteins | sample 2556971 | NCBI WGS metagenome assembly CAAGKR01 (sample SAMEA5207829, study PRJEB30636) | soil metagenome | biome: forest; feature: boreal; material: soil | place: USA | collected 2011-09 | depth 1 m | reverse complement strand
CCAAGGGAGCGGCCGCCGAGACAAACCTTTCGTTATCTGCGGATCAGCCGATCTCGCTGAAACCCGATGACTTAGACTGACGGCGAATCAGCACGAAACCAAGCGTCAGAACACCGAGGACGGCCGCATAGATCGAGGGCTCCGGTATGGCCGTGAAAGCCGTAAACGTAAGCCCGCCGCTGGTCAGTGTGAACGTGCCAAGGTCAACCCCGGCAGCGGTGCCGAGGCCGGTCGGTTGAAGCTCGAACAGATTCAGGGAACTGCTCGAGCCGCCCGTGTTGCCCACAACTTGGCCGCCACTGAAGTAGCCGAAGTTGTTGCCACCGGTGAGCGCCAGCGTGAACGCTTTCGTGCCAGGGGTGTATGCATCGTTGCTGGCGAAAGAGCCAGGACTCGCGGCATTGCCACCTCCAGCCAAGCCATTAGTGATCGTGTCCAGCTTGTTAGAAAGCCCCTGCTGATTCGTGACTGTTTCTCTCATCACGGTTGATGTCAGCGGCGCGGACACCCAAAGGTTCGAGTTTGGTGTCGTGCCCAACGGGCCGCCATCGTTGCCATTTCCGCCAACCACACTCCAGAAGGTACTAGTGCTGTTAGCATTTGTACCGTAGACTGAAGCGAGGTCGGTCGGGTTGTAGGCAGTTACCGTATAGGTCGTTCCCCCGGTGAGGGGTGCTGTGAATCCGGTCGCCCCCAGTTGCACCGCAGTTTGTGCGGTGTAATAGTCGCTCGCGGGTCCAACATCGACCAGCAGATCCTTCGATGCTCCGGCATTCGAGAATCCCAGAATCAAATCGCCGGGATTCTCAGAATTGAGGTCGCTCAAAGCAGGAATGCTCTGGGCGTTGGCCGCCACAGAGGCGAGGGCCAGGAGGCCCACGGGTAGGATGAGTTTTGCAACGTTCATGGATATTATATTCTTAGCTGATGTTTATTTCTTGTTTGGAATCGAACTTCGAAATGACCCACTCAATTACTGCGGGAATGTGCCTGCCTGAATGCCGCTCTTCTTGGCAACGATCGTGCCGTACTGAATCCCGGCGTTTCCAAGACCGCTGGTAGGCGTGTTGAAAAGTGCGTCCGCGAGAGCGTCCGCCGCCGCCTTCGCCGAGCCTATGGCGACCTGGGATCCGGTAGCCGAGTTCAAGTAGTAGAGAAACTCGGTAGTCCAAATCGAATACTGTCCCTGCTGCACAGCGTTCGTCGAATAAGTGATGCCATTCCAAGTGCACTGGGTTCCGCCGAGGTTCTTAACAGCTAAGGAGTCGCTTGCTCCGAGGCAGCTGATGAAATAAACCTTACTCGTTCCCGCCACAAATCCGCTTGGGGCGCCGGACGTAACCCATCCCGAGGTAGCCACCGGATTTGGAGTCTCGAGCAATGTCGCAACGTCGCCGCCGGTGTTGTAGCCGGAATGTCCCGTAGTGCCCCAGGAAAGCCCGGGAATCGTGTTGACAAACCAATTTACGTTGGGGCTGAGATCCGTCGTCCTTCTCGGCCAAAGTTGGAAACCTGCGATCGTGTTGGAGCCGACGGAAAGGGACGCGTAGTTGGGGTCCCCCGGGTAGGCAGCGCCGGATTGCTTCAACATATACTGGTTGATCGAAGCGCCGTAGGAACCGGGACCAGCAATACCTCCCGACATGCTCTCCGCCTCGTAGGCGCAACGGCTGCCGGAATCCTCGTTACGGCCGATATACAGCACGAAATTGGTGGAATCCGATGAATTGCCGGTTAATACGCTCAAGGGGAGGGAGCCGTTCGTCAAGAGTGCCGCTCCTTGCATTTGGGTTACATTTGTAAAGGGCGCCGGATTTCCGTCGCTCTGCACGCCCAGCGTCCAGACGAATGTGGGCCCGGCCACCGGACCCGCATTCGCACCGGAAGCTGTGCCTCCTGCTTGAAGCGCAGCATTCGTGATGTTGGATGCGTATGTCGGTCCCGGATTTGGCGCAGTCACGATAGATGCAGCCGAATCATTGGACTGCTCGTCGTCCATGCTCACCTGGGGAGCCCCGGTATCCGAGTTCGACCCTGTCGCCAATGAATTGCCGCCCGTTCCATCGGAATTGAGCGTAGTAAGGGTCGCCGAAGTCGGGATCCACTTTAGATTGACGTTGCCGTTGCTGAGGTCGGTGACGCCCGCAGTCGCGCCCGTCCAGTCATTCCGAAAGTAGACCTCGGTTGTGCCGTCGGACAGAAATCCGTGGACGATCGAGAAGGTGGCCTTTGGAAAAGAGGCGCCGATATAGGCTCCCGAAGGGGATGCCGCAGCGCCGCCGGACGCGAAGCCCACGGTTGCGATTTCTCCAAGGGTCGTCGCCGAGCGGAACGCCGTTGAACCGGTGACGTTGATCACGAGGGGAGCCGCCGAGGCGACTCCTGCAAAACCGACCGCGAGGGAGACGGTCGAGATGAATTTTAGTATTTTCATGGTTGTGTGACTTTACTGGCCCTAACTGTTATCTGCGGGTTGTGGAACGAGACTAGGTACCGACGCTGATTGCGGAGATGCCCTAGGTTCGAGTTAGGTATAAACCCTCACTGTTACGTTTATGCCGCCAACCATGTTACTCTTTGGAAACAACGTCCGCTCAATTTTTCCCTCGAGCGAACGAGACAAGAAAGTTAAATAAAAATTCATGCGCTTGGTCAGAATCGTTAGGGCAATCTCCCTACGTCAAGCAAACGGACTTGGACCCGGTGCGTTGTAACGTATTTGACACCTTTTCGTGACAGCCTGAAGCCCGGCGCTCACCAGCACACTCCATTGGTTTATAATAATGCCGGCGGAGATTTTTTATGGCACAATGGTATCCCACTTTTCGATACTCTTTTTTCCGCATATTCATAATCTCGTTGCGTCTTAGGCAAAGGATTTCCGAGCCACCTTGCTAGGCATTATTCGCGGCAAAACAACTGTGAGCAACGCGTGCGAAGCGCGGACCAAAACCGCTGCGATGCACGGCGGGAGTTTGGCGCCGCGTTGAGTACAGCCCTTAGCACCGGCAGAATTGCAGCTCGAGAGGACCTCAAGCGTTTTCGGGACCGCCGCCCTATTTGCAAGCGACCTTAGATAAGTCGTTTTGGACACTCGTCATGAGAACCGCTCCGATTGGGTCCAACTGCGCGATGGGAAGCAAAATTGCAGACGATCGGGCGCTGGCCGGCCCTATCCGCCCCAATCCGAGGATTCTCGCCGGCAATCGTCCGCAATCTTCACGACTTGCTATGAGAGATCGGAAACTTCGCCCGTCTCGCAGTATTTCTCAACCTGGTGCGTATTTTGTGAAAGGTGCAACAACTCGTCTGCGTGCAGGGCATGTTGCGCTTGCACTTCGCCGCAGATGCATTTGACCGTGCCATTTGGTGCAAATGACCACTCGATCAAGCCCAAGGAGGTCGTGATGTTTAAGCCACCCAACAGAGGCGCCGCGTTGGCAAGAAATTTCGTAGTCAGGTCTCAGGATTCAACTGACGGTACGTTGCCGGGTTCCGCGAGGCCCAGCCATCGCCTCCAATTGGAGGCCCGAAAAAACGGTAGTAGGCAAAACAATCCAACAGAAGTTAGGCCGAGTACGGCGATTCCAGTCGCGTCGTGCAGCCGTCCCTCAATCGCCTCGCTTCCGTAAGCATAGGCCCAAGCCGTCAGGAACAAGCTTCGCACGAGATTCGTGAGGAATGCGAGGCCCATCGCCATTGCAACCAGGAGGATCTTTTTCCAAAGACGATCTAGAAATACCGCGGCAAGAAAAGAGCCAGCGAACAAGCACCCCGTGAGCGAGCGGATCCCAGAACAGGCTTCGGCCACTCCAACTTTGCCGTGCGGAAGAACGAGCACGTTTCCCTGATGAATTAGGGGCAGCCCGAGCACGTTAAAAACGGCGGAGACTACCGAAACCACCCTGCCCAGGAGGAATAAGCTCAATGCGTTTTCAACGGCTGTTACTAGAGGCGCGGACAGCATCCAGATCAGTGCGGGAAAAAGGAAGAGTACCGCCGTCCGCACCCGAGAATCGGCGCGAAGCGCTCTCCAGCCGCTCACGCCGGCTACGTCCCCAGCGTTTCCGTCGACTGCATTGAAATAGACCATTCCGATGAGGATTCCCGAAAAACCCGCGGCGAGGGCGAACGAGCCTGGCTGCGAGGGTCCCTCGCCTGCGCGATAGACCGCGCCCAATAGGAAAATAAGGAGTCCCAATCCCAGAGCAGCGCCTGCAGCGATGGTGGCCACGGTTCGGAGCCACGGAGGCAGCGGGCTCGGCCCCGAAGGGTGAAGCAAATCCCGCAGTTTTTGCCGGCGGTCGAAGACAAGAAACGCAACCAGCGCAGGGACTAGCCAACCAAATGCGTAATCGGGTTTCAGCCGCCACCAATGGCTTTGGTCCACTGCGATAAAAGCGACAAACGCCAATGCAACGGCGAGCGCCGCAGCAAATCGGCCCGGAACGCAATTGGTAGAGCGCTCCCGAGGGTTCGGCATTTGCAAGCTAGTCAGTCGACTCGCTTGGTACCGGCAAGAGGATTCGTGTCAGGTCGATTGCGTCTCGACCCTTGCCACCGTACCAGCCTCTAATTCGAGGGATGCCCCCCTCGTTAAGATCCTTGGGAACGTCATTCGCCCCTCCCCGAGCGGGGCCAAATCCTCCCCCCCTCCCCATGCAGGAGGCCGCGTTAGTCTGGATTGCGACACTAAATCTCCTTTTCCTGCCTTGGGCCTTGGGCACGATGCACGTCTGGAGTCAGCTCGTGAACATTGCGCTCTCAGCCGTGGGATTCGCGGTCGCATTGCTGCCCCGCCCGGGATTGGCCCCGCCGGATCATCCTGCATCCCGTCTTATCCGTTTTCCAATATTCTGGGCGGGGCTGCTGACGATAGCCTACATTGCTGTGCAGGGACTCAATCCTTCCTCACGATACGTGACCGATTCTAAAACGTGGTGGCTCGTAGACACGCTTCACAATCCATTTCTCCCATCGGGGGTTGACGCTCCTTTCGCGAGGTCAAATCCGTGGAGGGAAATGGTCATATTCGGGTCGGCATGGGCTCTTACCTGCTCGCTCTGGTCTGGATTCCTTAGACGCCTGAGCTATCGACTGATGTTCGGTACGATCGCGTTCGGAGGGGCACTACTCGCCCTATTGGGCCTCGTCCAGCAGATCACCGGGGCCAACAAGATATTCTGGGCGTACAAAGTGCCCGAGAAGGCAAATTTCATGGCCAGCTTCATTTACAGAAATCATGCCGGCGCCTATTTCAATCTTGCGGCGGCCCTTGCTGCGGGTCTGACGGTGTGGCACTGGCGACGGGTTCAGCGCACTCTCGAAGGTCCGGCCGCCACGGTGGCATTTGGGTTCGCAACCGCACTGATCGGCACGGCCGTCATCTTCTCGGCCTCGCGGATGTCTATCGTCCTTTTGGTCTCCTTCACGCTGGTGGCTGCGCTCGGTCCCGCATTTCGGACGCTTATGAAGCAGCGCAATCACAGGCCCGGCCGGCCCTGGGCCGCGATAGCCATTCCCGCGGTCTGCGTTCTCGCAATTGGCTTCGTTTCATTCAAGGCGAACGGTGTCTGGGCGAGGTTCGCTGAACTCGTCGCCAGCCCGTCGGCGACCCTTCAGTACCGGACACTCGCCCGTGAGGCCGCAGGCGACATGCTGCGAGACCGGTGGATACTCGGCTGGGGCGCAGGCTGTTTTCGGTACGGGTTTCCGCTATATGCGCAACATTACCCTGAGATTTATCTTTCGGCTTCGGGCGGCCTGAAATACTGGGAACATGTCCACGATGACCTGCTTGAGTTCCCAATCGAGCTGGGAGCAATCGGCATGATCCCGTTCGCAGCGGCACTGGTCTTCGCCTGTTGGAGGCTCATTCAAGCCCGGTTCTGGCGGAACCCGTTTTCGCTCTGTGCCGCGTCAGGGTGTCTTCTTACATTGGTGCATGCTTGGGTAGATTTTGTGTTTCAGAACCCTGCCGTAATGGCGACGTGGGCGGTCCTCGTTGTTGGAGCGATCCGATGGGCCGAGCTCGAGTCTGTCGTCGAGCATAGACGAGTGAATCCGTAGGCGAACCGTATTCGAGCACGATCCGATGCGTCGCCGCATTTCGCGTCGGTGGATCGCTCGATGACGATCTGCAACTAGCTCGACGATCGACTGGGATTCCTTCGAAAATCTTAACTTTAGCCCATCTGAATTGGGATTCTACCGATGTGAATGAGAGCAACGTATTGTGGCTCCGAAATGACTCAGCTTGCCGAAGTACGCCCGCCAAAAATATTTTCATTGTCTCACAATTGTCACATGCCGGACGTTGGAACGATACAATGAGGGTCCACCGTCACAGCGGGCCAGTCCGCTTCGTCCGAAAACTTGTTTCCAGCCAAAATTCGCCCCCAATCCAAAATTGGAACCATGAACCTCCGCAAATTATTGGTCTACACTCGGGCAGCGTTGCTGACCGCATCTATTTTCGTGCCCGCTTCCTTTGCCCAGAACTTCACATTCGACTTTACAGACCTTGCTGACGGAGTGAACGCCACTGGTACGTTGGATGTTTCAGCCGGCTTGGCTACGAACGGAAGCGTTGCGGTGACGGGCTCCGCCAAAGATATCGGATCCTTTGCGTCCTATGTGCAGAATCCCAATCCCCCAAACATAGCAGTCGCCAACGTTCCGGGCATGGGCGGCAATGTCGATTTCGATGATTTGGTGACACACTTGAACAGCCAACAGGTATTCGATAGTCAAGGCGTGGCGTTTGGTTCCACCTATCTGGGCGTCAGCTCCCATGGCACACCACTTTACACGTCTGTGGTGAACATTTGGGGGAACGGCGGCGGCAGTTATACTTTGGCCGAATTTGATTCCACTGGTATTCCGCAATACAATGGCACGCTGAGCCTTACTGAGATTCCCGAGCCGGAGACTTATGCGGCAATCCTTGGTGCCGCTGCCTTTGCTTACGCGATGTTTCAACGTAAACGCCTAAGAGCCTGAGGCTACCCGTGAGCATTCCCAGAACCTCAAAATAACTGGCAAACATCGCTGACTGGGCGAAGTGACGGATCGCCGGAGCGAATCTTTGCAATGGACGCGGGAGCCTTCAGGTTTGTCGTGTTTATGATTTCGTACCTAAGCGGCCATTCCCGGAAAGACCCAGGCTCTCAAGGGAGCGCAGGACCTCCTCGACACCCGGGTCAGCCCACAATTGCTCAAGAGGCTCATTGCTCGTCAGGCGTATAAAAAACTGCTCACGGTTCCCACGCAGAATCTCCTGAACCGCATCTTTCCACCAGCGAAGCGGATTGGGCACCGAGTTGAAGCGCGCCCCGTAGTCATATATCCGGCCATCTACGAGGTGCCAGTAAAGAACATATGTCGGTTTTCCGCCTTCCGGCGGTTCAAACAAACGCCACTCGGCAGGCTGCAATGATCCGCCTTCAAACGCCTCCTCTTGCTTGAATTTCATGTCAAGGCACCGCCAACCGTTCTCGGTCCAGCAACGATCAGGCGTATGTGAGGCCACGAAGCGAGTGGGCATCTTTCCTGGCCCCCAGTAGGCGACATAGACGCCAAACGTCTCGCCGTCGTGTCTGAACTCTCGGTAGACGACCTGGTCGAAGTTGAGCACCTTTTCGACCTCGCCCGCGATGAATTCATTGGGGCCGAGCGGGACATCGCGACCCTCCCACCCCGAAATTCTTTCGGGCACAGTTTGGGCGAGATGGATGTCGCGAGGCCGTGGGGTCTCGCTAAACATATGCGTGCCCTGCAGCACAATCGCGGTTGCAAGGACAAAAGTCGGAAGTATGAGCGAAAAGCGCATAACAGACCGTGTTAACCGCCGGTCCACAGCATAAACGGGCTGTTCACCTTGCCCGTTCGCCACAATTCCTCGAATTCGTCGAGGCAGCGCCGCCAGGTCAGCAACCTTGAAAAATCGAGAGCGTTTGACCGAAACGCCTCCTGCTTTGCTTCATCACGCAGATATTCGTCGAACGCCGAAGCGATTTGTTCAGGGCTCGAGCCCGGCGGAAACCGGAATCCCGCTTCGGCTGGCAGCACATAGTTAAGCCCGTTCACGGCAAATCCAGCGACCGGAATCCCCACACCAAGGAATTCGAGTACAGCCGTACCCATGGCCTCAGCCGTTGAGAAAAGGCACCCTATATCGCAGCCGTGCAAAAATGGACCAAATTGCGTGCGCTTCTCATTGAAGCCAATGAATCCATGGCAGTCTACCTCGTCTCGGAACGGACATTCGTTCGGCGAGAATCCCATCGCCTGTACTTTTGCTTTCCAACCCGTCCGCCGCAGAATTCGAGCTGCCTTTACAGCGATCTCAAGGCCCTTCCGGCGCCAATCCTTGCCAATGAAACCAATGATGAACGGCCGATCCTTGCCGGCGACGCCCTGCGGACGAGGCCGGACGCCGGGATGGACCGGATAATTTGGGGCGGGAAGGATAACGGAGCACTTTTCCTCCGGGAGCCCGTAATCGTCGATGAGCGATCGGAGCGTCCAAGTCTGCCAAGCCACGATGCGAGTGGCAGCTCGGAATGCCTCGCGCTCGTAGTCCAGCGCGTCGCGCATTGCTGAATCAGACAGTGTTCGATCGTAGCCGTACGTTGGAAAAAGTTGCCGGTATGTGGCGTCGATATAGAAGTTTAAGCTTCCGCCTGCCCTTGTGACCTCATCGAAGGGGGGAACGACTTGGTGGAACGAGATCACCTCCGACGCGAGCATGCCCCGGCCAGCGCATGCAAGGGCGGCCTTGCGCCCCGCCCTCGAGTACTGAAATCCGCCTGGCCGCCGGCCGCTAAGCACCCGCACAGCGTTCCAACGCAAGCGGGCCCAACGTAGACAGCTTACATTGACCCTCCAGGCGTCCTGCGCAAATCCGCGCTCGAGCGCTTCCTGGTAGAACTGATTCGGAGCCCCCCCGAAGCAGTCGGGATCCAGAACGTCACCAAGGGCGGCGACCGATCTCCGAGGGGCGGCGTCAATCACGGGCCCCTTCCTTTGCAACATATGGACGAGCTGGGACGCCAAACACCGTCATGCCCGCGGGCACGTCGCGCATAACGACGGAACCAGCGCCGATGATCGCGCCGTCGCCCACTTTCACCCCGGGCAGAATCGATGCGTGGCTTCCGACCAGAACACCGTCGCCCAACGTAACTCCGCCCGTGATGTCGACATGGCAATGGAGCTGGCTAAACCGGCCAATCACCGCGTCATGGGCCACACTCGAATGAAGGTTGACTGTTACAAAGTCGCCCAGCCGCACGTTTGGGCTCACGATCGAATACGGACATAGGATAACTCCATTTCCGAGCGTGGCCCGGCTGCTACGGACTGCCGTGGAATGGACGATCCTCGCGAAAACGCCGCCGCGAGAGAGGATGCGCTCGATGCAGCGTCGCTTCGCCGCAACTTGACCCATCGCACAGACGAAGACATCCAAGGGCTTCGGAACATAGTCTTGGATATTCCCTAGGATTGGAGGGAGGCCTGAGCCAAAGCCGTCAAGAGCGCAGGGGTTGTCGTCGAGGAATCCGTATGCGTTCCATTTACCGGCCGAATCCGTTGCCCAACATAAAACCTCGCGGCCGAAACCGCCCGCGCCGACTATGACGAGGTCCTTCATAACTGGGCGAGCCGGGCCTTCTTCAGATTCCGGGTGGCTCCAATCACGTCGACGAGCCGGACAATTACAGGAAGTTTGTGGCGGGGAATCCGGCCACCGGCAAACTCGTGAATCTGGCGCTTCACCCCGACGGCGTCGCGCTCGGGCCCAAGCCAGACGATTTCCGCCGCAACCACCTGGCCTAGCATCGCATTCGGCTCGGGTTGGACGCGGCAATTTGCGACCAGCGGATGGCCAAGAAGAAATTCCTCCACCTCCGACGGAAGCACCTTTTCCCCCCCGACGTTTATCATCTCATTGCGCCTTCCCACGACGCGGATCGAACCGTCGGTCAGGCGCTGGGCCACATCGCCAGTGCGGAACCAACCCGATTCATCAAATCCTTCCGTCGCGCCCGAAAGATAGCCAATGGCTCGGCTGGGGCTCAAAACCCAGAGTTCGTCATCGACGATCTTCCATTGATACGCGATTTTTTCGGGATTAAGGCGGAGTCCCGCGCCGACGGAGATAACCGGGAGGGTTCCCGTCTCGCTCGTGCCGAACCTCTGGACGAATTCGACCCACGGAAGCGTCGCCCGCAGGCGCTGAACGAGGGCATCCGGCATGGGCTCGGCTCCATAAGGTACCACCCGCAACGATCCAAGATCGTGATTCTGGTGCACCTCGGAAAGAAGGAGGAGATTGAGAAAGCTTGGGGTCGCTGGAAGCACTTCGACCTGGAATGATTCGATGACCTCGGCCACCGCCTCCGGCGTGATTTTCGACGGAGGCTCGATGAGCGTTTGCCCGCCCGCGAGGGCCCGCCACGCCATATCGAGGCCTCCTATGTGGTCAAACCGCATAAGGGGAAGGGTTCGCCAGTTCCGCCCAGCCTTAATCGGAACGGTCGCAACGAGCGCTGAAAAGTCGTGGAGGACGAGCTTCGCGGTTCCCGTAGTGCCACCCGTGACTAAGATGAGCCCAGGGTGGCCACGTTCCCTTAATTCGGCGAAGAGTTTGCGCGCACGATTTGAAAACAAACCCTCGCCACAGCGAATGATTCGATTTTCACGAACTCTCCAGGCGATCTCAAAATGAGTCTTCCAGTCTTCTGCCTCGCCGGACCTGTCTGACCGAAGCGGGACCACGACGGCCCCTACGGCAGCGGCGCCAAATCCCCAGGCGAGGGATTCGAGGCGCTCCTCGCCCGGTATGACCACGACCTGGCCGGGGCGAACCCCGGCCGACGCGCAGCTTCGGGCAACCTCCGCTACTGTCTCGCCAAACTCACTCCAGGTGCGCGTCCCATATTCATTCGCCCATAGAATACGCGGCCCTCGATCCCGGGCGAGTTCCCCGATGCATTCTGCCGTCATGGAGGCGTAAAGTCTGGTCATGTCAGCCATTCACGCCACCGAGGTAGATCACCTGACCTGTTACGAAACTGCTTTGCGGTAGAAGGAAGAAATCGACCACGTTTGTGACGTCCGCGATCTCTCCAAACCGGCGAATCGCCTGGCGTGAAAGAAGGGCCTCCATCTTCGCCTTCGGTACATTCTTTATAAGATCGGTCTGCACCGGTGTCGGACCCAAAGCATTGACAGTCACCCCAGTCGACCCGAGTTCCCGAGCAAGAATCTGCGTGAATGTCTCCACGGCTGCTTTGCTCGCAGCATAAAGGGATTCGCCCTCCAGTCTAAGCGGGGTCGCCACCGTGGCGAAATTTACAATTCGGCCCTGCCTCCGTCGGACCATCACTTTCGCCGCTTCGCGGCAGAAAAGAAATGTCCCGTGGAAATTCGTCGCGAAGATCGACTGGGCCGTTTTCCCGGGCGAAAGCAATGCATGGTTCATCGAGGCAATCCCAGCGTTGTTGAGCAGCGCGTCGATACGCCCATGTTTTTTGACTACGACGCGTACCATTGCTGCGACGTCTGGCTCACTCGAAACGTCTAGCTCAAAATGCGTGTAGTCCGGGTGCCGGATGGTCGCTGGAGCGCGGCTGCAACCGCAAACACGGTCTCCTAACGCCAAATAGTGATTCAAAAGACCGAGCCCGATTCCCCGGCTCGTTCCGGTTATGAGCAACACGCGTGGTTCGCTCATTTTTCGAGCAACTCGGCCACATAGTCCGTAAGAGCCGAAACGTCCCGGAATGGCGACCTGCTGCGGCTCATTGCCTGTTCACTTGCAAGGACGACTACTTGATCGAATTCTTCCGAAAGTTTGTATTCGAGATCAGCCAGAAAGCTGACGAGCCCTAAGCTATCGAGCATCCCACCTAACCCGAATATCGCGGAGTCCCCGGTCGCGCCAGGGGGCAGCGATTCAAGGATTATGGCCCGCACGCTGTTCTTACACGTCACAATTTTAGGCGGCATACTGTTGGGTTATTGAAGCGGGCTTCCGGGTGTCGACCGTTTTCCATTTTGGTCGACCTGCGGAGGCGGATTGAACTCGGGCATCGTTACAGAATCGGTCGATCGGACACCCTTGCGCCGTAACACAATCGTAACGGTTTTGAGAAGTATGTGAAGATCCAGCCGCAGGGTACGGTTGTCGACATACCAGGAGTCGAGACGCAGGCGATCCTCCCAGCTCGTGTCATTTCTCCCGTTGATCTGGGCCAATCCAGTCAATCCGGGAAGGACATCGTGACGGCGGGCCTGCTCCGGTGTGTACCTCGAAAGGTAGGATACAAGAAGTGGCCGAGGTCCCACAAAGCTCATGTCGCCGCGAAGTATGTTCCAAAGCTCAGGAAGCTCGTCCAGGCTCGTAGAGCGAAGAAACCGACCGAAACCTTGCAGTCTTTCGGCGTCTGGCCGCAGGTTCCCGCTTCCTTCTCGCGCATCGGTCATAGTGCGAAATTTCCAAAGCGTGAATATTTGACCCCGCAGTCCTGGACGCGGCTGCGCAAAGAGCACGGGGGACCCGAGCTTAATGCGTACGGCTACCGCGATGAGAAGGAGGAAGGGTGCGGATACGATCAGCGCCAGAATTGAGGCTGCGATGTCTAAGGCCCGTTTCATGGTGATGTCGCACCGTCGGCGCAGCGCATTTCAACGGAGTTGCCTTCCATCCAGTCGCCCAACGTCTGGCGGGCGCACCCAATCCCGATGCCGATCCACTCGGAGTGCGGCGGAGCCAAATCGCAAAGGGCTTCGATGCGCCAGGCCGGAGTTTCTCCCTTAGGAAGTGATTGTGTCGCCGCGCCAGCGACGTGGCCATTCGCGGAAAGGAAAGTGAGGAAGAGCATTGCGTCGCCACCCGGACTCGAGCGGCCTCTCAGGCGCGCTGTTGCAAGGTAAGCGTACCCAGGCTTTGCCGGAAACCATTGGTAGAACTGTGTATCCCACGCGCCTTCGATTCGGATTGAGCGGCGATGGGAGTTTTTATCATTGCCGCCCACCTCGTCAACGAGCATGGCACGGCCCCTTTCCGTCGGCATTGCGCTGAGTTTCCACTTCGCGGGCAGAACACCAAATCGGGAATAGAGAAAATGCGGCTCCTGACCTTCGGCGGCTGATTCAAGAAACGAGCTGTTGGCTGCGAGATTGGGAGCTGCGCAGAGGCGGCCAGCTAGACCATCGGACAACGCGCGCCACGGAATCCAAGTGGACGCCGCGGACCCCGCAGTGTCAAGGATTCGCCTTGGCGCCGACGGGTCACGGATTCCGGCGCCGAAAAGCAGCCGAGGAACGGGATCGTTTCGCAGAAGGCTGGCCGGCAATGTCGCCTCCATGGCTTCCTGCCCGATGTTGGACGCGTCCAAGAGCGCCGAGTCCAGGCGCGTCCTCGCACCTGCCAGACGGCCGATTGCCTTTGAGAGGGCGTTTTCGCCACCGGGAAAGCCGTCGGCTGCCGCGAGCTCCCGGCGCTCCGTATCGTAGGCAACATAAGCCTCGGTGACACCGAAGGCCCGCGACACCAATTCAACGCGCGTCGCAAAGAAGCCATCGGCAGCGGCAAGGCGCACGGCTTCTGCCAGAATTGCCCGCAGGCGTCCGCACGTCTCAGCGGGAAAAACGAGGGCTTGGTCCTCCTGGCCGTAGTACTTCAGCCAGAATGGCAATCCACCTTGGCCCATCCACTGTGCTTGGCATTCCTTGAAGAACCGGCGCATTGGGGCACCCGCGGGGCCGTAGTAGCCTGAGAAAAACTCATCTTCGAGCCCCGAAATTGATAGTTCCGGATCCCAAAGGAGCTGTGCAATAGCCCATGTCTTGAAAGCATCAAATTTTTGATTCAATCCGACTTCACCGAAATAGCCGCGGGCTCCGCGCTTGAAAGCCTCCCGAATGGCGTCCGCCAATGCGCCAACGGGTTCGCGAGGAACGACAAAGCCTGACCCGTAGGCGTATTCCCAAATTCCGAAGGCCTTCACCCCGCTCGTTCCCCAGCGGGACATGAGATCGAGGTCATCGGCGCGAAAATTTGGGTCGTAGTATTGAGTCCGGTCTGACGTCAAGTAGGGAATAATGTTGCTTTGGACCGGGAACGGTGGCGGATTTTCACACCAGAAATAGGCGAGGCACCCGATATACCGGCCCGCAGCAACGCGGGAGACCGGGGCGGCCGCACGATTCAGGAACGTGAAGACGAGGGAGGAGTAATCCGGCATCCCTCTGAAATATTCCAACGGCTCGACAAGTTGCCGAGTCGCTGGGCTTTGGTCGAAACGCATGGTATCGTTTATACCCAGTGAAAAGCTGAACGTTCTTGTCTCATTTGAGAATGCGTCCAGCACGGCCCGCGACGCGTGGTCTGCCACTGCGGGAAGCGAGAGATTCGGCTGCCAATCGCGGTCGGATGCCGACACCGGGCGGTACCTCCGGCCCCCGAGGAGCGGAAACCAATCTGGGTGCGCCGCGAATAGCTCCGGCGGGAAAACTCGGCTTAACCCGTGGCTAAACTGCAACCTTCCCTTGAGTCCGTTGTGGCGCGCCCATGCCACGCCCTCGGGGGAATCGAAGCCCGAGAGCTCGCGCGAGAGATACGCGGGTCCGCGGATAAGATTGAGGTCTGGCAGTGACCACATGCCAGGATGAGGGATCAATTCACCCTCTGCGCCGGGCGCGAACCAGCGCACGCCCGCATTTTTCTGTAGAAGCCATGATACAGCAAAATATGAGGCCTCGGGCGTCGCCCCTTCTATATAGATGCTTCCGCCAATGGTTCGGATTCGGAATGCGTCGGGACCCACTTCCCTGGGGAGCGGCGTGAGCCAATCGGTGGCCAGAACAAGCGGCGACATATGGCGCGCTAACGCTAGGGTCCGTCCGACGTAGAACCCGTCTCCGCCTGCCGGATCTTCCGCCCGAACGTAGGCTGAGATTCCCGACATCACCCCAATGACGCGTTCAAGCTCCAGTGCCGCCTCGTGTTCCTCTGGCCCGCAATCAGCCGCCACGTAAATCGGCAGAAGCAGGCGCCCATCCTTAAAAATCGTCGTATCGGCGACCGCCGTTGATGCCAAGGCGACCGAGGCGATGGCGATGGCTACCTGCGCGAATGAAATCGGGATTTTGAAATCGCGCGCCGGCATCGGATTATGACATCCTCATTACCAGACGGGGAGCGAGCACCTTGGCCAGCGACTTCCCATCGAAGCTGGCGAAATGGGTCGCAGCAGCGCGCGCGCCTGAGGCGGCAGCGCTCATTCGGCTCCGGTCAAGCAATCCGGCTGCAACAATGGCAGTCTCGGCCTGATCCGCGCCAGGCGGTAGCCAGAAGCCGCCCTTGAATTCGAGGCATACTGTCGCGGCGTTTGTTGAGGGCGGCCCAAGGTACAGTAGCGGAAGTCCAAAGTTTATGTAGGCGGAGAACTTGCTCGGGGATACAAGCCCTGCGGATTCCTCAGAGAGCAGAACGATGCCAATGTCGATCCTCCGGCGCTCATATAAGTCTCTCAAATCCGAAAAAACAGACACGCGTGGTATCACCTCAATTTCTATTCCCAGCCCGTCGCAAAGTTCCCGAAAGCGATTCTCCCCTTTGGACGACCCACCGATGACCAAGAGGCAAACTCGCCGTTGCCGTGCGACCGATTCGAGAATTTGGCGCAAGGGACCCAGATCATGCGCGGCACCCAAGTTTCCCGAATAGGCGAAGCACAGCGGCCCGTCGCCGCCCCCGGGGACGTAGGAAACAGGTTCCAATGCAGCCTTTCCATCCGTTACCCATGTGGGATGCTCCAGCACGTCTGCGGACGATGCCCTCGTCCGAACCAAGGCCGTCATTGCTGGATCCAGCGTGATTATCGTCGCGAAACGCGGCATTAGCAATTTGTCCACCGCCCGGAGAATGCGGGCAAGCGCTCGATGTCCGCGGCGTTCAAGCCCTCGGGCTTCGAATTCGGGATGGTAATCCATAAGCCAGCAAAATACAGGAACCCGACCGATTGCGGCCCAAGCAACCGTCCAAAGTTGAATTCCCGGAGGCGCCGACTGAACAAGCACGGCGTCGGGGCGACGGAATAGGAGATGCAAGGCCACCCTCAAGTAGACCCATGCTAGGTTTGCGAGACGTTCGGGGCGAATACCTCCCGGACGGTAGATTGTGAATAAGCCGTGGATATACGTGACCTGCATTGCCGGCAGCATCGGGCCGAGGTTTTCCAGCAGCGAATGCATCATGTGGCCCGGTCGGTCGGCGTATTCGAACACGATCGAGATCCGGATTGGGCGCATGCTGATCATGACTTGCCCTTATCCTTCGCTCGGCCTCGCTCGAGGAGCGATTCCCAGCGGTCAACGTGCCGCTCCGGACCATAGAATTCCGAGTACCGCCGGTTTGCTTCGGTAGCCATTCGCATCCTTTTGTTTGAATTCAGCGAAAGGGTTTGGAGTGCCTCTTCGACGGCATCGGTTGACACGGATTCGAGGAGCACCGCGCATTCCCCGTTTAGGATTGTCGGGATTTCTCCGGCGCGGGAAGTGACGATGGCGCAGCCCGAAGCCATGGCCTCGAGTAGCGCCAAGGGCTGCGCTTCGACGGCATAGCGAGTTGGCAGCACGAAAATGTCAGCGTCACGGAAGAGCGCCGCCTTTTCGGCGCCCCAGGCACCCTTTACCCAGCGCGCGCGCGCGCGCGGACTGGCGTTGATGGCTGCTATTTGCTCCTCGATCCACGTAGTGGCCGCCTTGGGATCCTTGAATCTTATTGAATATTCGCTCGGCGTAACGCGTCCGCACAGTACCGCCTCGACCGTCGGTCCGCCCCAAGCTGCAAGCCGGCGCACCGCCTCCAGGTACTCAGGATAGCCTTTGGTGTCGATTAGGCTGCTAAGGAATAGAAGTCGAATGGGCCGGTCGGCGTTTGGCGGCCGGTCGTGCTTTGCCCGAACGGATTCTGCGGCAAGAGTTTCGGCGTCACAGGAATTGACAACAACCTCCACGCGGTCCGGCGAAATGCCGAGTTCCACAAGCCTGCTTTTTTGTGATTCGCCGGGAACAGTCACAAAGCCGGCCCTCTTCAGCAAAAACGTGAAGGCTCGCGCATCCATAGAATCCTTCGGCCAGTGCATGAAGAGGCTGCCCTGCAATAGGATGCACATCCTTTTCCGGCCGACGCCAATAGTTCCCAAGAGAACAGGAACCGCATCGCGAATGAAAGTGAAGCGGGTCTGACCCAGGCTGACGCAGAGCCAACCTCCCCTTGCGAAGGCGAGCCTAAGGGCCCTTATCCATGCGGCAAGGAGGGCACCCACAAATCGAACAGGCTGCACCGTCTGGCCGCTGTCCTTGAAGACTGGAAATAGAAGGCGCCTGCACGTCCAGCCGCGCGCCGCCAGACCGTTGAAGACAAGCTCAGTCGCCGCCTTCTGTCCGGAAAAGCCAACCGGATCGGCAAAAGAAAAATAGATCACGCCGCGCCTAGAGGGTTTTGACATTGTCGGAAATCAACGAGGATTGCGCGCCGCCAGCGCGCCAATGACGGCGCGTGTGAGAAGCCCACTTCGACGCGGCCTCCGGGCAAGAGCGCATCCGACGGCGGCCTTCAGCCCCGCCGCAAATGACTCGGGCGTAAAGGCCGCGACTATTTCGCGGGATCGCGTTCCCATAGCGGCGAGGCTGCCACGGTCCATCCCGGCGACGCGTCCCATAACGTCCGCCAACACCGCAGTGTCGTTAGGCTCAAAGGTATGCCCGTTCTCGCCCCCGCGCACCAGGTCGGGCGCGCATCCGCAGCGCGAAGACACCAGTACAGGAAGGCCGGCGGCCATCGCCTCATTCACGACCAGTCCCCATTGGTCGGACACGCTGGGCAGGATCGCAGCACCAGCGAGACCGTAATAGGCAGGAAGCTCGGGGTATTGAACAAATCCCGGAAAACAGACGCGAGAGCCCAGACCCGCGGCTGCCACCCGCGCTCGGAGATCGTCTTCCAGCGGCCCAGCTCCTGAAAATACAAGCGCCCAAGCGGACTCCCTTGCCGCTGCGGCGTAACGTGCAAATGCCTCTACCAAGGCGGCCAGGTTCTTCTTCGGGACAAAACGAGCCGTGCAAATGAAAAAGCGGTCGGGCAGTTTCAGCTTGGAACGCGAGTTCGCAGGCGAGCGCCTGACGGCGTCGGCGCCCCGTTCAAAATGCGCGTTGTCCACGACGCCCCATGGCCTAAACCGTGTTTCCCCTTTCATGCCAAGAGTGCCAAGGTAATCGTGTGACCGGGTTCCGGCTACCAGAGCGGCGTCGAATGCCGAAAGAACCAGCCTCTTGAACGCCTCCTTCATTCTGGACCGCGGTTCGTCGTCGTACGTGCTATCGCTGCAGGTAACAAGTGGAACGCCGTGTGCCAAAGCCCAAGCAGCAGCACGGTGTATCTCCGAATCGGCATAACCAACGCAGACAACGACATCCGGCCGGACGCTCGCCAACATACTTCCGATGTCCCCTTCAGGGGAAGCCTGGATGCGGGAATAGCCCCCGAACTCTACCACCGGTTCCCAACCATACACCAAGTCCAAAGGTCGGAATTCGATAACCGAAACTGAGAGCGATTGGTCGTCCGCGAGGGCCCGCAAACGCGCATGGTGGTAAGGGCCGAGGCGTTGGACCAAGAACGCTACAACTTGAACCTGCCTGGTCGGGGCGTTGAAATCCATTCCGGGACAGCAATCAAGGCGTTGCGCGCCGATTCGACGTTTGTGAGACATCTCGTCCGGCAGCACTCCCACTGGCTGCATCCACGCCGAGGGGCTGGAGGTTCCTTGCATTGCGCGCTATGGCCGTAAAGATTGCCAACGCAGGAAGGAATGGTATGAACCAAACCCCGACAAAATCCCGCGCCTGCGCTACGCAAAATGCGACGAGCGTGGCAGCAAATATGCGATTAAAATCGGTGGAGGCATCGCTTGTGTACAGTTGATCTGCAAGGCCGAGAAGTAGTCCCATCCAGAATAGCAAAGTGATCGGGCCCAGAAGCCCATACTTTATCAATTCTCTGCCGACCAGACCCGGCGACGCACCCAGGAAGACCTCCGACGTATTCATACCAAGTCGGACGTTTTCGAAGTACAGATTGTATTCGGTGGCGGACGCGTCGACCGGCTTCCACGGAAACAATGGACGCGGGATCGGCATCGTTAGGCCTTCGATCGGGCGCTCGATGATACCTCGGACAAATCCCACGACCGGACTGGGCGCCGTTCCCCGGGCAAGCAGTTCCGTCCTGAAATATTCGACACCATCCATTTCGCTCGAGGCCCCCTCATTTCCGGTGACCTCCAGCGCGCGCGACGCGAAGTCTGAAAGGTTGAGAGTACTTAGGCCCTCAGTACGGTACAATGAAGCCGCTTGCACCAGGGCAAAAAGGAGAAGGATCGCCCAGATGGCGTGAAACGAGGGGCGGCCGCTCAGCTTGGGGTCCCCGAGGACGAACACACCGATTCCGATCGCGATTGTCACGAGGTACGTCCGCGACCCCTGCATCGCAACACTTGCCGTCCAAAGCACGACGAGTGGAGAGACCACGATCATCAAAAAGCGGTAGCGAGACTTCAGCAGATAAAGCCATAGAAAGAACAGGCTTGTCGCCCAGAGCGCCAGATTCGCGACGCTGCCGCCCACGGGACCGCCCCAAACCTCAAATCCGCTGAAGTCCGCGTCACCGGACCAAGTGAGACGCTGATATATGATGTTGTGAAAGGCCCCAACAACCACCCGCCCGAAAAGGACATTCGGGAGTGCCACAATCGCGAAAAGAAACCAGAATGCCACGGCGGCCCGCCCATCGGTCGTCTCGCGCGAAGTCGCGCCTGGAGCGGGAACGAATGCCCGGATGGCGCTCCCCATCAGCCCCGACATCACCAGGCCCGACAGAAGCAACATTGCCGTCGTCAGGTTCGCGAGGACGATGCCGACTACTTGGTCCTGTTTCGGAATCGGAATCATGTAACCGGTAAATTCCGGCAGCATGACCGGGTTGGCCTGGTAGGCCTGGTAATAGACGAATCCGCAAAACGTAGAAACAAAGCCGACAAGATCGGTCTTCCCCTTAAAGAACCGAACTGCTGCGACCAGGGCCATGGCGCCCCCGATGATGCCGGGAACAATTCCGTATAACACGGGCGAGTCGATCCATATCCCTACGCCTGCCAGGAGCGCTGCCAGGACCGAACCGACGATGTAGGCAATGTGATACATTGCAGAGGTCAGATATCCATCGGCACGACGTTTCGGCCCCGGCGGACCGCGTTGGAACGCAAGCCGCGCATGGAGTTGCGCCGCGTGGAGAAGCGCCAGTATCCAGCGGGATCGATCCGCTTCCAGACCCGTCGAATCGCATCTGAAATGCCGAAGCCAGAGGAACGGCGTTCGAGGACGGACACCGGCCGACTCCACGCCTCTGCATAATCCGACTGGATGATTGACTCGGTGAATCCGCCAAACGTCCGGATCTTGCGGGCGCATACGAACAGGTGGCATGGATCCGGATCGCGGATTTCAATACGGCGCCCCTTGTCCCTCGGATGTGCTACTGAGTAAAAAGGGGCGTACGCCCATTCCGCGGCGAGGGCGAGCGACTGCAGCTCGAACCCGTGACGCTCCGAAAACACCTCACAGAAAAACTCCGGACTGAACTGGTAGAAGCCGTGCCCGCAGAAATTCACGGCGGGCATGTCCAAAAGCAGGATTCTTCCGCCGACCCTCACCATCCGAAGGTAATTTTCGATTGCCGTCTTCGCGTCAAACACGTGCTCGAGCGATCCGGCGTCAATGAGCGTGTCTGAAGTCTCCTCCCAGTCCGGGTTGATCGGCCGATTAAGGTCGTGCAGACGCGCGGCGCCCTCGTAAGCGGACGCGTCCATGAATTCAAGTGGGTTTGCTCCCAGCGCGCGAAAGAAGTGATCCGCCCATTCCGCCTTAGCTTCCTCGAAGAAACGCTCGGACTCCTCCGAAACGGGCAGCCCATGCCTGACAAACAGGGCGCGCAGAAGATGGGGCGGGGCGAAAAGCCCCTGACGGCCCACAACGGTGGTCCGGCCGAGCACCAAGCCTCCCGCAACTGCGTGGGCTATAAAACGGGCTCCATTGATAGAAATTGCCATCTTACTAACTCGAGCCTCGGGAGCGGGACGACAGGCCTATCCGTTCGGTCTTCATTGGGAAACGAAGTCGGTGTGTATCAGTCGGAGCCTTTGCGCCTCCATGCCGACGGCACCTCCGGCCTCAATGAGGTAATCGGCGATCATTCGCTCGGGCGTAAAGGCGGCGGCGTGTGCCCTGCATTCGGCAATCCGCATTGCGTCCTGAGGGACCGAGGTTGCCGCAATCGCAAGCGACTCGGCAAGCGCCGCCGCGTCGCCGGCCGATACCAACGTACCCCAGCGCCCTTTCTCAAGCACCTCGCGCAAGGGTTCCACATCCGATGCAATTATCGGCAGGCCCGCCGCAAGCGCCTCCAAGATCACGCCCGGGCGGCCCTCGTCGGGAGTCGTCGACAAGACAAAGACATCGCAACCGCCAAGGATCTCGGGCACGTCCCGCCGGGCACCCAGAAACGTGACGATCGCGTCGACCTCCAATTCGGCAGCCTGCGCCTTCAATGATCTCTCAAGGCTGCCGGCGCCCACCAGCAGGATTTCAATTTTAACGCCCTTCTCGCGGAGGAAACCGGCGGCCCGAATAAGCGTCGCATGGTCCTTGTGTGACTCGAGTGTCGCCACCATGACCGCCCGAAACCTGCCGCCCGGCCTTCGGGATTCCCGAGCTACCTGCGCCCGGCAGGCGACTTGAGCTGTCTCAACGCAATTGAAAGCGAAGCGGACAATCGAAGCCGGAGCGAGGATTACCTCGCGGAACCGTCTTTGGACGTACCGCGAGCAGGCTACCACCCGACCTCCGCAAGCCTTGGTCGTCCAAAGGCACGTCCAAGTGAGAAATGGCCCATAGGGCAGGCTCATGCCCGGAGGATTGCCACAATGCGACAGCAACGAAGCACGGCTCCCAGCGGCCTTAACACCCAAGAAGATCCAGTGGGAATACCCCATTGGCCACGCGATGACCACGTCGGGTCGATACACTCGGACATGATCGCGCACGAATCTCATTATCCTCCAGATCTTGCGTGGCCCCTTAATTAGAGCATTCCCAACCCCAATCAGCCTGCCGGTGGTCCCGAATTCAGAGATCAGATCGGGCGGATCACCTGTCAGGAATACGACAGCTTGCTCGTGTTCGTTCACTGCAAGCCAGTCGAGGACGAGGCGCGGGGTGCCCTCGGCCCTAGGAGACGCCAGCACGTGGAGGATTCGAGCCATCGCGGTTGACCGTTACCGACGAAGCGAGCCGGAAGCGGCGCATACGGACGAGCTCTTAAGGCGTATCATTTTACGCTAATTAGCTAGGAACCACTGGCAGCCAGCTGATCGGCACCCTTTGGAAATCCAAACGCGCGGAACACATCCTCTATTATTCGGCGACGTTTGAGGTCGTCCGCTGTCTCTCGGCGGAGCTGGCGCACAATCTGCATTGCCTCCGATTCACGTCCAGTTCCCCAATCAACCATCGCCGTGAGATAGGCGGCTGCCTGAAGTTGGGAGGCATTACGAATCGAAAGCTCGCGCAAGGCAGCGTCGGCCGCCTGGAAATCTCCTGTCTTCACGAGGCTCGCGACGTAATAGGTCGCGAATGGGAATCCCGTCAGGTTTTCCTGAAGAGAGTTTTCATAAAGCAAAAAAGCGAGATCCGACCATCCTTTCGAGGCGGCCAGGCTGCCGAGCTGAGAAAGGGCTTCGGGCTCATGTCGGTGTTGCGCCAGGAATTGCAGGCTGACGGACGTCCACGGCATCTCGTCCTGCCCCTGCCTCGAGCCGTGGACTTCGAGGAACCGAAGCTGAGCTGATACCAGCAGGGGAAATTCCGAGAAAAACTGCTCAGACGCCTTCCGCGCAACATCGGTCTTATTCATATCAAGCGCCGTTTCGACATACGCATCCTGAATTGAGGCGTCCTTAGGCGAACGGTCGCGGGCGGCTCGCAGGCACTCGAGCGCTTGCTCCTTTTTCCCGACCTCCAGATCGATGCGCGCCAGAAGCGGCGCAGCCGACGCGTCGTCCGCTAGACCCGGGTGCGCCGCAACTGCACGGTCGGCCTCGGCGGCTCCCGAAACCTCGAGCACGGAGCGCACCTCGGCGAGCTGCATAGGCCGGTTAGCGCCATCGAGCGGGTGGACCCCCATCGCAGGAAAGTCAGTCCGAAGCACGGATAGCAGTTCCGCGAAATGATTCGTCATGAGGCAGACATTGACAAGCGCGACCTGAAGCCGGGTGTCGCCCGCACTAAACGCAATTCCGTCCCGCAACGTCCGAATCGCCTCCTCGTACCGGCCAGCCTGCATCCAACATTCAGCGAGGAACAGGCGGGCGTCGAGGTTGCCGGGAGACTTAATAATCGCCGCCTTCGCAGTGACTATGCCCTTGGCGAAATCCTTCTTAGTCCATGCCTCCTTTGCCTGGACCAAGTAAAAGGCGCCTACCGCGTCCTGAACATGCGAGAATCGCGTGGGGATCGCCACGTCGACCCAATGGATATCGGGGATTTTCCTGTGAACCGAATAATAGGCCCACAGGGCGCTTGCAGCCGAGAGGTAGCATACAAGCGAGAAGGACACGAACACGGTGATTATCGGCCTCCAAAGGAGCACAAAACGGCGCTGCGGAGGGACCCCCTCGACGACGTATTGGCCCCACCATTTGCGCGGCGGGAGCGCGGATGGGTCCATTCGGAGCGACGGCTCGGATTCCTGGGGATTCATTTGCTTGGTTCCGGCGGCAGATGGACTCCAGCTCCTACATTCTTCGCGACCTTCGCCAGGACCTCCAGGCCGCCCATGTAGTCCATGAAGTCGAGTTTCGGATTCGACGGCATCGAGAAGATCCTTGCGAGCACGCCCGTATCCAGCCGAACGTCAGTGATACGGGTCGTGGATCGGAGCACGCCGTCGGTCCAATGCTCCTGGACTCCTGCGACACTCAGGGGGCCGACCTTGCGGTATTCCCTGAATCGCGTCTCGTCCCATTTTCCGGCCGAGTCCCGCCGACCAAACGACAGCAGGTTGTAGGTAACGGAATCGATCGTCTCAACGACTTCCGCGCCCCCCAGCTCCCGTATACTTAGGCGAAGAATCGAAGCGCCCGGAGACGACTCCAGCCGGGCCGTGGCACCCCGCTCCCTAAACCCAACGAGCGGATCATCGAATCGGGCGGTGCCAATAAGTGATTCCGCCTCCGGGCCCTCGATCCGGACGGGTGGCTTTCCGGGCACCTGGCGCCAGGCCGTCGCACCGTCATAGGCGAGGACGCCGACTACAAGGCCATCCTGAACGATATGTATTCGGATGCTTCCAGGACGTTTCTTTAGCAATACAAAATCCCGCGTCACCGCGCCATCGCTTACCGTTCCTCGGCAGCAAATTGAGTCCGCCCTTTCTGGGACCGGACCCAGGTTTGCCTTCTCAAACGCGTCCGCAATCGCGGGTACGGCAGCGACAGCGGGATCTGTTGCCACATGAGAACGTTCAGCGCGAATGTCCGCTGCGAATACGTCGACGCGCGACTGGAGTTCGTCCGGCGCCATTCTACCAGCGAGAAGGCTGTCTCGGGCCGTGCCGCTCAGGCCTCCGAGCCAGATGATAAAACGGTCGGCTAGCCCCTGTCGCTCGGCGTCAATCTGAGCAAGGTCTGGAATTCGCCCCAGCGCCTCCACCAATTGGCCGCGAGGACCCTTGGTCGAGGAGGGCGGAGATCCCGTGAGCTCAGGATGATCTCCCAGGAAAACGTCGATCCGCGCCGAGAGATCGTCGTCGTCAATCCGACCGGCGGCAAGCTGTTCGGCGGCCATGCTCGACGATTGACGCAAATGATCGAGGAAGGCCTGCTCGGCTCGCTCGATCACCGACCGGGACGCGGCCGGAAACCTCCTCTTGAACTGCAGATCCAGCCGCTGCTGTGAAGCGGGGGCGAGCGACGGCGCACTCCCTATGTCCAATTTGATTTGGGCCCTAACTGGATGTGCTATTGACGCGACAAGGAGGACGAAAAAGGTCCATCGGCAGAGAGGTCGGCGTCGCGGCCGACGAGGCGATGTGGAAAACTGGGATTGAGCAAATGGGGAAATCATCATCACTGACATCCTTGCCACGAATGTCCACGCAAGGAATCAAGCTGCAATCGGGCCATCCGCAGTTCCGCCCTTCAAACTAAATCACCTCACGTCACGACGATGTCACGTTTCCGTAACCTCAAAGTCTCCTAATCCGGGAATCAATATTTGGAAGGGCGAAGACCCGGATCGAAATCGAATCGCCCGGCGCAAACCACGAAAGTTACAAGACACCTTATGAGAGCGAGCGCAATTGAGTTCCCAACTGGTCCAGGTCGAACCCCCAGGCTCGAATTGCCGACGAGCGTCGAGAAAGCTCCGACGGATCTTTTAGTATGCGCCCGAGTGTTTCAGCGATGCCCGAGACCGAAACGTCACCCAACAGCCAACCGGTCTCCCCTTCCGCAATTACCTCGGCGCAAAAACGAGACGCGACTATCGGCAGCTTCCACGCCCGCGCCTCGAGTTGAGTGAGGCCAAAGCCGTCGGAATGCGTCGGGAAGAGAAACAAGTCCGAGGCACGATAATAGGCATCACATTCTTCTCGGGAAACCCGCGGAACGTGGCGGATGCGGGCGCGCCCGAAATGGCCTTCAAGATGCTCGATGTCGGTGTTTCCCACGAATGTGAACTCCACGGGCAGGTCGGCCATTGCATGAGCTGCGCCGATGGTTTCGGCGATTCCCTTCCGCAGGATACATTGGCCGAGAAAAAGTACCCGCAGCGGCCTCTCCCTTGTGAAGGCCTCGGGATAGGACCTTTGCCAGCCTAATGCCTTAGGTGGCGGGGTATATACGAGCGGGCAAATCGTGATCTTTCTGGAGTCGACGCCCTCCTGGACCAGCGCGGCGCGAGACCATTGCGAATTCACAATGATATGGCCTGCAAGACTGCATTCCTCTCGCCAAATCGCATAATAGGCATCGGAACCGGGCCGGAACGGCGTTCTAAACTGCGGCCATCGTTTTACGATTTCAGAAACCTTGCGGTCCTCGATTGGACCTGGGTCGATCTGCCCAAGGACCGGTGTTATCCCCGTCTTGGCCGCCTCGCGGAACAACTCACGCGCTTCGTAACAAAAAGCGAAGACGTATCCGGTGGCAGGAGTCACGGTCCGGCGGAGCGCCCGCACCGAAAGATTGGACCACCACGCCGTTCGGGCCCGCAGGCGCTCGTCCCCCCTTAGGCCATGCACACTCGCCGCAATCTCCCAAACCAGAGTTCGACCTGTGAATGCCGTTATATTCGCCAACGGCAGGTCTGGGTGGTAGCGGTCACGAATCTTCCTGCCGGCGCGTCCTGCCGCAAGTAGCCATCGAGGCAATCCGGGAGGCACCCACAGATCCGTAATCAACGAGTCCAGGACTCCTTTGCGAAAAAGTGCGCGCGGAATACCATAACGTTCCCGGTGTCCCGCCTGGACACAGCACCAGCGGATACGTTCGCGGGTGTGCACGGCTCCCGCAATCGCACCTGTCATGCCGTGGTCATGCTCGCACGGCGCTCTGAATGGCAGTCGGTTTCCGGGACGAGCAATTCCGCGATCCTCCGAGCGAAACGAGCCCCGTCGAAGGCCGTTGCCGCGCGCTTTCGCGCCTGCAGCGCCATTCGGCAGCGCTCCCCGTGATCGCCAAGGAGCGCTACGGCGACACCGGAGAAATCCGTCGCGGACGCCGCAGACACGTACTTCACAGCTTCCTCCTCGCCGCCGACCTCGCGCATCGGGCCGACGTCCGTCACGACGCAGGGTAAGCCCAAGCACATCGCCTCGGCAAGCGCGGCGCCAAACCCTTCGGCACGAGTGGTTCCATAAAGAAAAAGATCCCATTCGCGCATCAATGGAAAAGGGTCAGGTACGCGCCCGTGAAAGATCACCCGCTCAGCCACGCCGAAATCCCTGGCCGTTGCCTTCAACCTTTCCATTTCGCTGCCGTCGCCAATGAATTCCAGCACCCCCCCAGGATAAGTCTCTAGTATTAACCGAAATGCCTCGATGACGAGCCGTTGATTCTTGATGGGGTCGAGGCGCGCAACCATGCCGACGCGGACGGGATCGCTCCCCGACAAGGCTCGCGGAACATGCAGGCGGAGAGAAACGCTGTTCGCATCCATCAGCCCGGCAGAGATTGCGACCTCATGCCGGTAACCGCGAAAAAAGCGATTTCCTGAATAGCTCCTTCGGACATATTCGGAGCAGTGCACCATTGTCAGGCGAGCCTTCGGACGAAGCCACGCACGAGCTGTCCAGAACTTTAGCCTCGTGGAAAGGGAACTCGCATCGGGATTTCCCGTGTGGCATAGCACCTCGCCGCAGTAGTCGCCCAAGCCCTTCAGCACGAGTGGAAGCAGGGAAACGCTTCCTAAAAATACTCCGTCGGGGCGGTCTGCCAGCACGGTCCGCCTCACGGCACGGATAAGGCCGGTGCGATCTGCAGGACGCAGGTTCAGCAGGTCCACCTCTGCGCCGGCGGCCCGCCAGGCGCCGACCATGGGCCCCGAATCAAAGTATACCGCGATTTGGTGGCGCACGTTCGGCAAATGCCGGCAAAGTAGAAGAGAATTCGATTCGTCCCCGCCGAAGGTAGCCGCGCTCTGAAAATGCAACAGGCGGAAGGATCGCGGAAGTTCTGACAGCAATTTCGGCATTGGCAGCGGACGGTGCCTCCCGGCATTTAGCTCTTCAAATGAATTCGGAATCCACCGAGGAAATGTCACCGCAGTGTAACATCCCGTCATGAAATTGAAGGATTCGCTGCCGCCCAACGCGTGATCATGTCCGTCCAATCCGCCTGCCTAAACGTCGCGACGATCCAGACAAACAACGCCGCGACCAGAGAATGGGAGTCGACAACACGAGAGCGGCAAAGAACGCGGTCGGAACCCATCCGATTCCTCGCATATCAAGATCCAGAAAGGTCGCAGGTTGCCGGCCGCCGGTCGCACCTTTGCTCTCGTCCATAAGCACGATGCGGGTATCCAGAGGCCGATATCGAGTGCGCTGGATCGCATCGAACCGGATTTCCACGCCTGTGTGACCCCAGGAGAACGTCGTACGCCCAGAGCCCGGATGCAGGCGCAATAGGTCCCGTCGAAACCCGGCCAAGGCGTCACGAGGACGGCAAAGTAACCGAAAAAAATCACCGTTCTGTATCCAATCATCGGCGCAATTCCCATGTTTGCTTGGGCGCACGTATCCAATGAACCCAAATTGCAATCACTAGGACCATGAACGCCGCTGGCCAAAGCTCGAGATGGGCAACCGGAAAGAACGCGGGCATCCTAGCCCCAATAAAGTAGAGGCTCAGGATTCGTACCAGATTGGTACAGAGGATCACTGCGACGCCGACCGGAAGAACGACGGCCTTACTGCGCGCAGGAGCGGGAAACGCGAGGACTCCTGAGCAGAAAATCCAAGCCGGCTCGAGGCCGTCGCACCCGCGTCTAATGGAAATTGCGTAACCGGGAGAGAGAACCGTCAGGCCTCGAACATGAGTATCCTGAGCAAGTGTCCGAAGAAGTGCGTTCGCAATCCGCGCATTGGCTTCGAGATACAAGTAAAACAACCTATCAAATGGGGGCCAGATCACTGTCGCGTAAAACACGCCGACGAGGATCGCAAAAATGAAAAGAAAGCGCGCGGCGCCGCGCGGCCGTTGCCCAGATATCGCGGCGAACGGCCTCATCCGCTCCCCTCGGCGCGTTCGGTCCGCGAAGCGCAGTGGGCGCCGACCGCTGCAACTGCCGCGGCAAGAAGCGCCGTTTCTACGCCCGAAAACAGGGGCGAATCATCGCCGACTCCCCCAAGCGGCACTATCGAATCAATCCAGGCGCCCCAAGCGGAAACGCGAGTCGAGTAAAAGCCGGTGGCAACCGAACCGACATCCGGAATTAACACCCATTTTCCACCCCCGCTGTCGAATACATATAGACCGCTCGCGTCGAATATTGCGGCGCTAAAGCCGCTGCCCATGTCCGTCGTGTTGAAAGGACCGTCCACCGCCGCAGCGATTCCGGCAAGAGTCCACCCCGAGGCGTCGTTGATGAAGACAGGGCTGCTCGAGTCGCCGTTGACAAGGTCCACTTCATTTGGGCCTGCACCGACTTGAAAGGGGGAATAGAGGAGTGAGCCCCAGTAGGCGCCCCCGTTAACGACCGAGCTGAAACTACCCTGTCCCCAACGCATCGTACCGCTACCCGAGCCCCACATCCAGCCCTTAGTCACCCCGTCTACCTGCACTGGATTTCCACGACCAACTCCCTCGCCGAAAACGACGAGAGTCTGCCCGACCTCGCCGCCCAGGCGGTAGATCGGCGCCCAAGAGGGAAAAGTTCCGTCTACTTCGCAGATCCTCAGATCGGTCGATAAATCGTCGAAGAACGCCGTCGTCGAGTAGGAAGTCCCGCCGAATATGAATGGATCTCCGACCGTCCCTCCCACGTGACGCGCAGTTAGGAAATGATGAGAGCCGATCGGGGTACCTTCGTAGCCGCCCCAGGTACCGACCCACTCCCAACCGCTGCCTGCAAGGCTTCCGATTGGCGCAGTAGTGATATATAGGTGGGGTGCCCGCTCGCGTAAAATATCTCACCGCGGGCCGACGGCGCACAGCGAGCCGCGAGAAGAATCAGCGCCGCAATGCCCAAAGACTCGAAGATCTTCCGCATGGCATCTGCCTCGCATACGGAACCCGGCCGCTTCAAGCGCGCCGTCGCGCAAACAGCCGTTTATGGCTTCGTCGCCGGGGGCGCTCCGGCTCATCCTCAGCAATCCGGAGAAAATCGGGCAGCGGAGCCGGATCTCCAGCCATGTGACGGGATGGGGTTGGTATCGAGACCGGAGCGATTGCGCCAGGACGGGTGAAGTCCGGTCGAATGACCGTGTCCACTTCTGGAGCTGCCTCTGCCTGACTTGACGGAACCGCGTTCAAGATGCGGCTGAGAATCGTCGCAGTGCGCCGCACAAACGAAATCCGGGTCCCATATGTGAACGCGAAGAAAGCCGGGAGCGCAAAGACGCCCGCATTGAATGCGATCATTACGCCGAACTCGTGGAACAGCAGTCCGAAAGCAATTAGGGCAGCCGGCACGAGGCCGAAAACAGTGCTTAGGCGCCCAAATATCAGCGAACAGGAGAATCCCGTCACCAGGGCGAATCCACCGATCAACGAACCGCTGAGCGCGAGCGTGAGCCCGGTTAGGAAAAAGATCGGTCCAATGACTCGCAAAGGGCGGTGCAGCCAGAGAGTCTGCGCGAGGACACCCACGAAAAGGACGGCCATCTGCACTATCAGAAAAGTCGTGGCGAGCTCGTCCTGGGGGGAAATCGAGTCCTGGAAAGGTTTCTGAACCAACCATGCGCCGGCACCTCCCCTGATCAGGTCAATCCAGTTGATCCTGCTGCGAAGGAGCGAGGAGAGGCCCTCGTTGCGGCGGCGCGCCGGCTGATCGAGCCGCTCGCGCATCTTCGGCCCGCAAACGACAGCCGTAGGAACTATAAGAAGGGCGATACCGAACGGAAGCAGGATGAACTCCAAATTCACGTCGATGTCTGCGGGACCGTCGGCACGTTCACCTGGGTCACGTAGCTTTTGTAGGACTTGTCGTAGTACTCCGCGTAGTAGTAGTCGCTCAACGACAAATCTAGGCCGTTCAGGATCGCGCCAAAGCAAGGCACGTTTGCCTCGAGCAGCCTTCGAACGCAGAACTGCGCTCCACGCGTCCGAACGAAATTGAACCTAAGCGTGAATATCACCCCGTCGGCGTGCTGGACAATGATCATAGCGTCGCTGACAGGCGCGAGAGGCGGAGTGTCGATTATGACCCGGTTGTAGCGCTTGCGAAGCTCTTCAATGAACCGCGGGAACCTCTCGTCGTTCAGGAGGTTAGTTGGATTTACGGCGCGGCCACCGGCCGTCAGGATGTCTAGGTTCGGGACGTGGTCCTTGATCACGACGCTGTCAATCGGCGCGTCCAACCCGCAGATGTCGATCACCCCCTTGGTGTTCGCGACGCCGAGGACGTTGTGAAGATTTGGCTTCCTGAGATCGCAGTCGACTATGATTACCCGCTCGCCGTGCTTTGCAAAGGTGAGCGCCAGATTCGACGCAACAAACGATTTACCTTCGCCAGGCCGGGTGCTCGTTATCAGCATTACTTTGGAATCGCGGGACTGAGCCTTGATGCGGAGGTTCGAATGAATCGTGAGGAACGCCTCGCTTGCCAAGGCGTCGGATTTGTTCATGACGACCTGGGCTCGATTAGCCGGATTCGACTTCCGGATCTTCGGCACAATTCCAATCAGCGGGAGCCCCACGATTGACTCTATCTGGTACGCGCTCTTCACCCGGTCGTCTATGAAGGCCACAATAAACGCTAGCGCCAGGCCGAGACCAAGTCCTCCCACGGCGCCGAGCGCGAGATTTAGGATCACTACGGGCGACGACGCCCTCTGCGACCGGACGGCCTTATCGAGAACGCGTGCATTCTGAAATTCGATACTCGCGCTCATCGAGGTTTCCCGCATGCGCGTAACGATATTGGCAAGGAGCTCCTTGTTCACGTTGAGCTCGTTTTCCAACGTACCGTAATCCACGGCGAAACGATCCAGCTTCAATGCCTCAGTCTCCTGGGCCGCGAGGTCCGCCTTGGCTTGATTGTAGTCTCGCTGGGCCGTCTCGTACTCGTTGTGCACGCTCTGCGATCCGTCCTCGAGGGCACGGGAGAGTTCGGACTCGCTTTGGGCGAGCGACTGGTTTGCAGCGATCATTGACGGGTACTTCGCTCGAAAGCGCTGCTGGAGATCCGCAATCGTTACCTTCTGGGTTCCGATCTCATGCAGAAGGCTCTGGACCATCGGCTGTTGCGCAATGAACCCGAGATCGGCTAGATCACCATGGCTTTTCACGCAGTCTTGGACCTGGTTCCACCGAACCCGGGCGTCCATCAGCCGCGAATTGGCTTGGGTGACGAGCGTGCTTAGGGCCTTTAGTTTCTCTGTCACGATGTCCTTTTTCTCGTCGAGCGAGATCATGTTCTGGCGTTCCCTGTAGGCCTGCAGATTGTTGCCGAGCTCCTGTACTTTCTTGGACTGCTGGTCAGCCCTGATTTTCAGGTCCTCGACCGCCTTCATCGACTCCTCAACCCGCCAGCGCACATTATAGCTGCTGAATTCCTCCACGAACAGGTTTGCGATCCGCGCCGCGATTTCGGGATCAGGATGGGTGAAAACTACCTGGATGACGCGGGTCATCCGGGCAGGAAGAATCTTGCGATTCTTCGCGATAATGGACTCGGGAACGATCGGGTCCCCCGACGAATCCTTTTCGTATGGCGCAGTAAGCGCCTTGCTCTCGGCCGCGGTAAGGCGTTCGGCGACCTTTTGGACCAACGAGGAGCTCTCAAGGATTTTCACCTCGGTATTGAGATCCTCCGGTCCATGCAGGTCTGAGGCGCGAACCTCCTGCACCTTCATTACGACTGGGTCACGCGCGAGAATCTCGATCGTGGCGAAAGACGTGTAGAGCTTCGTGGCGGTCAGGGTGTAAATCAGACTCGCAAGAAAAACTGCCAGGAACACCACGACCACGTACCAGACCCGTTCGCGCAGGATGAGAAGGTAGTCACGAAATGTCCGCTGAGCCGCCGTCTCACCGTAACCAAGCGCGCGAATATTGTCCACGCGGCCGCTAGCGTGGGGTTCCCGGGCGTCCCGCTTCAAGTTCCGCTCTTCTGTGCCTATCATAGGATACTTTCGGCAACGAAGACGACGTCGCCGGACAAGAGCTCCCAGCGATCGTTCTTCTTACCAGAGATCAGTTCATCCGCATTGATCGTGAAGTTTTCAGTATGTCCGTCGGGAAAAGCCCGCGTGAGCCTGACGGTCTTGCGATTGGCGAATCGATTGAAGCCGCCGCACCGCGAAATGGCATCGAGGAGCGACAACGTCTGGTTCGGCGGGAATTCGATGGCCTGCGGCGAATTCACCGCCCCCATCACGTTGACGGTCCGCGAGCTGTACTTGATCACCATCATGTTGATCTGCGGATTGACCAGATAGTCGCGGTCATAAAGCGTCCGCACCGTTTGCTCGACCAAGCGGATCGAGCGGTCCTTGACCACCAGCCGACCAATCAGAGGAAGAAGGATTTCCCCTTTGACGGAGACCTGCACCTCACGGTCGAGGTCGGGAACTTGGAAGACTTGCAGCCGGACAACGTCACCGGGCTGAAGCTTGTAGTCGGCGAGCTCGTCTGTAGCTGGAGGGCCATCGGCGAACGCCGGGCTAACCATGGAAAGGAACGCCAAAGCGGCGGCCGAAATCAATCGGCCCATTCGGCCACCTTGCAACCGTAAGAGGATCAGAAGCGACATGCTGCAGTCAGGGTTGTCAGGTTGTCGTCAAACGTAAGTGGTTCCAGTGTAGATGTGTTTTTTCGATAAAGGTACGAGGCCTGCAAATTCAGTTGTGATGAAACGATATAATTGAGAGACACGGATTCATTCCAGAAGTGGTCGGTCCGAGGAGGCACTGTGAGATACTTTGTCGCGCTCGTACCCGCCGAAATAGTAAGCGACCAAACTTGGTTGAGCTCGAAATTCCCAGAGAGGCCTGCCGAGAATACCTCCGTCTGGTTACCTGCGGCCGAGGGAGCGAATCCGTTGTTTGCATATAGGCTAAAAGTCGTCCGCGGTGAATAGGCGTAATTCAGCGAGGATTCGACGCCGAGCTGGCTCGTCGCCGGACCCACTTTCGGCTTGAGCTTCGATACACCTACTCGAACCTGGCCGCTCAGTTTTGGCGAAAATTGGCCACGAGCGCCTACATTGAAGAAACTGCTATTGGCATCTCCCGCTCCGTCCTGAGTCTTCGTCTTACTATAAGCGTAACCCACGCTCACGTCGGTCTTTGGCGTCATGGCGAAGTAAACGTCGACTGGCACCGTCCAAACGTCGCTGTCAGTGAAGCCAGCTTCGGGGAATTCAGTCCGGCTGAACGAGGGAGTCACGCCTACCCTCGTCTTCGCCGTAAGGCCGACCTCGGCGCCGACGTTGACCGCTTCAATGGTCTGTTTCATCGTCTGGTCCAAGTTCGTGGCTGTGGTTGTGGTCTGGTCAACCTGCTGGTACGAACCAGCAGCGTTGAAGCTGGAATTCGCACCATGATAGCCAATGTTAGCCGCCAGATTTGCCAACTGGTCGTCCAAGGAGCGGTTCTTGGCGTAGCGGCTGAACTGCTCGCTGAAGGTTATCCCCGCGCTCCCCTCACCGCCCGAATAATGAAGGTCTATGCCAGGAGCAAAGAGGTAAATTGTGTCACTGACTTTGTCGGTCGGCGAAAGCAGGACGTTGTCGTCATGACGCGCTGAAACCGAAGCGGTGAGGAACATGGGGACATCGGGGCCGAACGAGAGAAGCGGTTCCGCCAAAGTGACAACCGGCAAAAGGAAGACGATGGCGACCGCCGCACGGGATGGCCAGTTCATCACGTCGCTCCAGTACGGGGTCTAGCTGGAAGGGCTGACGACATCGGGCTGCACCGGTTGGCTCGGGAACGATGGTGCAGGGGGAGTCCCTCCCGACGCATTGACTTCCCCGAGATTCTCGCTGCCGCCGTCTGTCGACCCACCAATCGAATCTTTTAGGTCCTCGGGCGCGGCTGCGACTGCGGCCTTTGTAATGGCTGACGCCTGGTCCGGAAGAAGTGTTGTAGCCTCGTTTGCAATCTCCGTCGCAAGCCTCGGCTCCGCGAGGATTGCCGCCCTGACCACCGCAGCGGCCTGCTTTGGCTCCACGCGAAGCACAGCCCTGACGATGCTCAAAGTCTGCTTCGGCAGGGCCTTCACTCCCGCTGCAACGATCCGCGAAATTGCCTTAGGGTTTTCTACCGCTGCCATCGCAACAATCGCCGGGGCGTTCCTTGGATCGCTCCGCTCGTTGATGGCCAAGGATTGGGCGTTAAATTCCGCTGCGTTTAGAGCTTTGAACGCCAAAAAAAGCGCCGCACCCAAGAGGTATTTTGTCTTCATGATGATGGCAGATTCTATGCGTCGTGAACCGGTCGAACCCAAACCCACCGTGCTTCCACCATCAAGGCATAACTCAGTGACAATTGAGTTACGCCGCCGTAATAGGAAAGACACGATTTGACGAGTGCACTGTGGGCCCGAAGAGTTCTTCCAAACCCACCTGTAGTGGACCCGATCACCTTAAGAGAACCCACGCACTCGCTGCGAGGCATCCCGTCGAAGGTGCCGTGTAGGGCTCCATTCTTGATGTTAGTCCTCTTGGCTACCGTTTTCCCAGGAGGCGTTCCAACAATTTGTGTAATGCTCGGGCAGGGCGTCCCCCCCCCGGGGAGGGCCCTCCAGGTGATTGACCTGCCAAGGGCAAGTTCCGGAGAGACGGAAATTGACCTTGTGGACCAGCTCTATCCGGAGACAGGGAACCAGGAATCCCGACGTTTGGCTCTCGAACGGACTCTCACCTATTTTCCGGGAGATGACGCCACGGCGTTTCGGGCAGGCGTGAGGCTGGCGGCTCTCGAATGGAATGCGGGGCTCGCCGGACGCGCACATGACCGCCTCGCCAAGCTGCTTGCCGGAGATTCTGGTGGGATTGAGCACGGAATTTACAGCTGGGCTGAGATCATGGATGGACGCATTCTGGCCGATATTGGGAAAATCTCCGAGGCGCTGGATCTTCTGGACCATGTCTCGCGGGACAAGGCGCTGCCGCCCGCGCGGCGTGTCGAAGCGGCAACAGCCGCAGCGGATATCCGTGCCGTTGAATCTCCTCAGGCAGCGCTCGACTCCCTAAAGGAAACGGCGTTACAAGGCGGACTTTCGGGCCCTGTCCTCGACGCCGCAATCGCCCGCCTTCTAATTGCGTCCGGAAGGAAAGACGAACTTGAGCAGCTGATTGCAGATATTTCCGGAGATAGCCCCGAGGGTGATTCGGCCCTGGCCGCGATCCTGGAAAATGCCCAAAACTGGAATTCACCTGGAGATGCAAAGCGGTTGAGCGCGCTTGCAAACGCTGTCGTCAAGGACCGGCAGGTCCCTGGCGAACGGCTGCAGAAAGCCGTTGCCGAATGCCGCATGTCCGCGACAACGCTGGCGATCCAGGAGAGATTGGCGGTGCTGCTCAAGACAAAGCCCCTCTCAGAATGGTATCATGGGATGGCTTCAGATCCGCGAACCAGCATCGATGAATTTGAGCGCGCCATTGATCAGGCGTCGCGCAAGTCCGACCCAAAACGCTGCCTGGGCCTGAGCCTGAGGGCCCTTGCAAGCCACGGTGCGGATGAGACTTTCCCCCGCCGGGTCTGGGCGGCCGCGGGATACGCCGATTGGGTCGAACGTTTGCAACCGAACAATATCGACGCCCGTGTGTGCATTCTGCTCCTTGATTTGTGCGATCAGTTTCCTCCAGCAAATCCCTACTTCACAGAGGGAAAGTTCCTTCGCGCAGAACGACTGGCCAGAAAGGGCGACCTTGTCGGCCAGCGGGCGGCGCTCACCGAAATCCTCGCCGTTCCCGGCTTGAACGCCAACTATCTTGCGCCCGCGTGCAAGTTGCTCGGCGCGAGCCACGAATCTGCTGGCGAGTACCGGCAAGCGCTCGAAGTGTACGCGCAGGTCGAGTCCCTCGCCGTCAGCCACACCGCAGCTGCGCAATGCCTTCTCCACGCTGTGTGGATCAACCTCAGCCTAGGAAACAACCTGGAGGCCGGAAGACTAATTCGGATTCTCAACAAGGCGCCCCCGGCTGTAACCCGGCAAATGCCAGGGAGCGTTCAGCTGCGAGAGCTCGAAGCCCTGGTTCGAATCGGCCGCGCAGATGAGTGCTGGAATGCCGGGCGGACGTGGTGGACGGAATGGGCCAAGATTGCAGTGGGGTTGGGCGCGCCGACTGACCTTCGGGAATATGCGGTCCCCGAGATCGCCGACGTCACTTTACTGGAGGACGCCATGCGGCGCTCAGCCCAAACTGGAGATCAGGGTGCTTATGTGAGGCGGTTATCGATCCTGATGAGCGCCGCACGCTGGCAGCCCTCGCTCTGCCCGGAGGCGGCCGCGCTTTGCGCTTCAGTGGTGAAGTCATCTTCCGGTTCGCCTGACGACATGCGGGGATTCCTCATCCGGATGCTTGCAAGTCCCCACCCTTCGGAGATTGCGGGACTCAGGGAGCGCAAGCTGTGCCTCGCCGTTAACTATCTCGACGTGCACCAATACGCCGAGGTCCTGCGCGTGGCTTCGGAATTCGGCGCACTCAAACCGCCAAACGACAACACGACAAGGGCAATGCACAGGGTGCGCGCGCTGGCCGCGCTTGCAGCTGGCAATGAGCTCCCGGAAAGCGCCGCTGATCTCGAAACTGACTTGTCCGACCCAAACGCGGTTGTCCAGCGGGCCATGGCAGCAGGACTGCTTTCAGACATATATGAGAAGATGGGGCGCGGCTCCGATTCGACCACGCTCCTGCAACGGGAACTGGTAAATCCTTCCGTTTCTGGCGACGAGCAGGGCCTCGCGTCCCTACGCTCAAGGCTCGCCCATGGCCGCGGCGCCGCAATTCGGCCGCCCGAGGTCGCGAATTGGACTCGTTCGGCGGCCCTGAATTGGTATGACTACGCGGAGCCAAAGGATCTGGAAGATCCTCGGCTGGCAAACCTTGATGAGGCCCTCGCAAATTCCGAAAGGAACTTTGCGCCAGCGGAGCAGGCAAAGCTCCTCTTGCTCGCGGCAAGCGACAAGCGACGGTCGCCGGAGGATCGGAATCGTTCGTTTCTAGAGGCTGCCGTTCGCATAGTTGGTTGGGCTTCCGATTACGGCACGATGGAGAGGCAAGCCGCGTCCGTTATCAACGACCCGTTATTTGATCAGCAGACAAGGCTGGGGCTTCTATGGGATCTTCTCACCGTCCTAGCCAGGGAGGCGCGCAAAGCTGACTACCGCTATTGGAGCAGAAACGACCTTTGCCGTGAATTCAGCCCAGAATTCAAGATGCAGCTTGAATGGCTCGATCGTGAGGCAGCGGTGGACCGCAGCTCGGCGAAAGAAATCGTTGGGCTGGCCGATTCCCTCAGCGCCCGCGAGCTCACGGCGTCCGGGGTGCTAGCGATGCAGGATTGCTTGGATTTTCTCCTGCGGATAGGTGCCGTTGCCGAGTCTGAAGTTCTAGAGGAAAAGGCGCCGTCATGGCGATACTCGCCCGAAGCCCAACCGAGCGCCGAAGCAGTTCGGCTAGAGTTCGCGCGGCAGCTCCGGATTGCAAAGTCGATAAATCCGGTGCACGAGGCCCTTGCAGCTGCCGTGTTAGCGCAATTTCCCGACCTGCCGGCCGCGCTACCGATTGAATACACCAATCTTCGAATCGAATCGCATCTTCCGGCGCGAAATCCAGAGACGACTTTCAGGGCCTGCTTGAGGCTCATCGCAGTTCGTCAATTCGAACGGAATGATTTCAACTTTTGGGGCACGTTTCTGCAGGCGTTGCCGAACGGCAGTTCCCATGCTGCCGGAAACTTGATTCGCGCAGGTCTCGCAGCCGCAGTGGACGACAATATCAGGTCGCAGTTGATCGTCCTTTTCTTCTCGTCGGTCAACGTGGACGACCCTGACGTGCGTCAGGAGTTGGAGGGCGAATTTGCGCGTTACCGGCAACCCGCGGACTCGCCTTTGAGCTATGAGATGATCCGTCTCTATGAAATCCATCGCGACTTGCGGCTGGGCAAACCCGCGTCGCTTGAGACGGCTTTCCTTGACTTAAATGACCCGAGGGTGCGCGTCGTAAAACAAAGGGCATGCCTTAGGCACTACACCCAGACCGCGGAGTTCGGACCACTGAAGCTAACGATCGACCAGATCGATTCCGGCCAGCTTCTGAGTCCGGGGTTCCTCGCGCAGTCTGTCCCAGCTCTTGAGCTGCTCGGCATAGAACCCGAATTGAAGGCTGCACGCGATGCATCCATTCGGCTTCTTCGGGAGGATGTGTTGGATTCTTGGGCACGCGGGACTGAGGCGGCAGGCGACGGCGCCCTCGATCTCGCCCTTGTTCTCGGAGACAAGACCGCTCTGCCCCGCGCCTGGGTCGACGAGATGGGGACGGGAGCCGGCCATCCATTATTCCAAGGGCGCGTGCTACTCACGCAGGCGTACCTCGAATCCAACTGGGAAAAGGTCGCGCGCCAAGCCGCTTTATTGACCCGCAGTTATCCCAGCTGGTATACATACTATTGGTACCTCGGCCTCGCGCTCCATCACCTCGGCCGCGAGAGCGAGTCGGCGGACGCCTTGGGCCACTATCTCGAATTTGCGCGAGATGAGCCTGAGTTTCCGAAGGCGGTCAAATTGGCCAAGTTGCTTTCTGCGGCTGCCCCAAGCGGGCTATAGTTGTCTGCTTGGGGCGCCCTCCGAATTCAAACGAGCCCCAACGAGTACCCCCAATCCGCTCACCCTGTACGTAACTGCGAATTGGATCCGATCCAACGCGGGTTTCGATAGGGCGACATCCATTGAAGTTCGAGACGAATCAAACGAAGGATTTATGTTGATGATTGAGAGTCGCCGGAATGAGCGGCGCTCAAAAGTAACATAGCGCCAGATTGACAAGCATTCTTCTCGTTTTTGAGATTCCAAACGTGGCGGACGGTCTGATTACGGCCGAATATCATGTCCTTCCCTTATTCAACGATATCATGGATTTCCGCGGGATACGCCGTGTTGTGGCTCGGTGAATTGGGCATCATTTGCGCACTCATAAGAATTGTAGGACGCGGCAGGCCAGAGTGGCCAGCGTGCATCGCCCTCGGCGTCCTCACAGTTTATTTTTCATTCCTTGTTGCTGAGTGCCTCGGGCTAACACTCCAAGTCGGCGTTCTGATATTATTCCAATCAACTCTGGCGACGGCAATTGGTTCATTGTGGCGCATTTTCTCTCGGACCGCTGCCCAACCGCGGGATAAACACTGCTTTTCTTTTTCCCTAAAATTGATCCTATTTTTGCTGATCGCGGCAACAGGGTTAGGTTATCTCACCAAACCTTTGGCAGGTCCTGACCAATATTTTCGCTGGTCATTCTTGGCAGATCAAATGTTCCGCTTACATTCCTTAAGCTTTTATCCTCCGGTCAAAGTGGGCGATCTAGAGCGTTATTTCTGGTGTGACGGATTCCCTCCATTGGTTTCATCCCAGCTTGCCTGGACGCATTTTCTGGCTGGACGGTTGCTTGCAGCGCCGGGCCTCGGATTTCTGCTGGTGTCGTTGGTAGGCGCGATCTACTTCATATTTGAAATCGCTGCTAGACTGGTGAAAGAGACGTCGCCTTCTGTCTCAATAATTGCATTTGCCTGCAGCACGGGAGTTCTGGCCGATATTCGAAGCGTCTGCGATGCCACTGTATTGATTCCGTCTGTGCTGGGCATCGTATATTATCTTTTGCGTGCAAGCACCGACCACTCCCGGCGCAATGAAAACATCGCCATGGCAGCACTGTTTGCAGTTTTGGCTTCACAGGCACGGGAGTACGGACCAACGTATGGCTGCGTGGCGTGCGCTTGGATTCTTGGCCAGCCTGCCTTGAGAAAGGCATCTTTGTTATTTGCAACGGTGTTGTTTGTGGGAGGATTTCCTTGGTATGCTCGAAATTTGATTTTGACCGGTAATCCAATGTGGAGCAACTCGATCGCCAATTGGCCGGCCAATCCCGTTCACGCCATGCTTATGGCAACATATCGACGAACGTTTGCGATCAGCACGTGGAGCCACTATACGTGGATTAGAGTTCTGGCTTGGTCTATTTATGCAGCTCCATTTGCAGTGCTAGGCTTTTGGGGCTGCTGCCGCGAAACCAAGAGATTTGGCCTCATTTTCCTGATCTCTGCAACTTCCGCTTTGCTCTTCTTCATCGCCGTTGGATCCACGAGCAGCGATCCAACATTCGCGTTTCGCGTTTACGGTCCGGCCGTGGCTCTTCTTTGCATTCCTGCTGCGGTGGTGATGCAATCGTTGTCTTCCCGGCCGGAACTGCGGCTCGTTTCGATGATCCTAGTATGTCTTCTTCTGTTTCGATCGGTCTGTGATTCCTACCTGTTCCCTCGATCAATTTATGCTAATTGTGCAGTAGCTTTTCGCGGATTGCCCGAGTTGGACCCTGATGATTCGCAAGAGATGGATTCGAGGATCAGGGCTATGCGGATACATTTGGATGGAAGGGGAATCCTCGTTACGGATGATGCTGTACTAGCCTCGCGCGTCTCGACCACCGGATATCCAGTTTGGATGCTCTGGGATCCGCGCATCCAGTTTTCGTTCGATTCAAGGCTCGCACCGGAAGACGCTCGACTTCACCTCTTAGCGGTCGGAGTTACTCAGGTTTGTATCATGCAAAACGAAATTAACCGAAAATTCCTGGACCAATCACCGTTTTGGGCATCAATAGAATCAAATCCGTTTATGTTGCAGGACATTCCCATAACACTCAAACAAGTGAATTTTCTTGAGGGCATCCAACGAAAATGACACCACACGCCGGATCCAAGCCAAAATGCCGTTTGTTCTCACCAGTGCTACGATCACCTTAGGGTAGAAATCGCGGATTAACTGAGCAGCTGTCCGTTAGATATCTCGTCATTTCTTGAAGCGGATTTTTTTGAGATCATCGAGCTACGGCGAAAAACACGCGATCTAGGAGCGGCCTTACTGGCGCGAATTCTACTTGAGCTGCGCCGAACTTTGGGGATACCGGCGAGGCGAGGAGTGGGTTGTGAGCCATTCTGTTCAAGAAGGCCAAGGCTCACTCCTCCGAGTCGTAGATCAGCACCTTGGTCCACGATGTCTTGTTGCCCTCGACAAAGGCAAGGTGGACCGGGTCAACCTGGTAGGCGTCGTGCGCCGGGCCATCCCTGAAAACGATCGTCAGAGCGACGTCAAAACTGCGGTCGGTAACGCTGCGCTCCGCAATGGAGGATGGAGCGCCGACGTACATCTTCTCGATCGTCCGGATTGCGGAGAGCTTCTTGACCTCGGTGTTGAAGGCAGCGCGCTGACCGGCGGTGAGGTCGGGCTTTAGCCAGAAATAGACGGAGTGGATGAGCATAGAGTTTGAGTAGTTTGAGTAGTTTGAGTAGTTTGAGTATTAGACAAGATTCATCGGGTCGACATCAAGCATCTGCGTGATGTCGCCGGGCCATTCGAAATCATCCCGCAGCCTGGAAAGCTCGCCGATCACCTTGGTCACGCTCCCCACGAAATACCAGAGCTGCCACCGGTATTCGTCGCGTATCTTCTCGATCGGCGCGGGGGCAGGACCGCGGAGCTCCGCGCGGCTGCCCAAGACCTCGCGCACCCGCTTCGCGAACTGTTCGGTGAAGAACTTGAGCTTGTCGGGGTTCTTTCCCCGGAACAGGTGGCGTATCAGGTGGCGTTGCGGCGGATAGCCAAATCGGCGCCGAACCTCGAGCTCGGCCGTCGCAAAACCGGTGAAATCAGCATGACGGGCAAACTGTATCGCCTCGGCCTGCGGGTTGAAGCTCTGGACGACCACCTCGCCGGCGCGGTCCCCCCTCCCTGCGCGCCCCGCGACCTGCACCAGAAGCTGGAAGGTTCTCTCATTCGCCCGGAAATCCGGAATATGCATCGAGAGGTCAGCGTCCACGAGGCCCACGAGGGTGACGTTTGGTAAGTCCAGGCCCTTACCTATCATCTGTGTCCCGACCAAGATGTCTATCTTGCCTCTCCGGAAGTCGCCCAAAATCTCCCGAAACCGGTCCTTCCTTCCCATCGTGTCCGAGTCCATCCGCTCGATCTTCGCCCTCGGGAGGATTCGTCTGACAGCCTCCTCAACGCGCTGGGTTCCGAGCCCCTTCCAGCGGATGTCCGGCGCTCCGCAGTGCAGGCAGCGCACCGGGGCCGGGCGCTGCTCGCCGCAAAGGTGGCAGCGGAGTGTCTCGTCCGTCCGGTGATAGGTCATGGAGACACTGCAGTGCGGGCATTCCTCGACGGTCCCGCATTTGCGGCATTGCATCGCTGACGAGTAGCCACGCCTGTTGATGAAGAGTATCGTCTGCTCCTTGCGTTCGAATCGAGACTGCATGGCATCTGCAAGCGGCCGCGAAAGTGCCGTGGCCCCGCGCTGGCGGGCCACCTCGATGCGCATGTCGACAATGGTGAACGAGGGCAGGCTCCTGTCGTCGACCCTTTGGGTCAGCCGTAATAGGCTGTATCTGCCCGCGAGCGTGTTTGCATGGCTCTCGAGGGACGGCGTCGCGGAGCCGAGCAGGCAGTGCGCGGAGCAAAGCCTTGCGCGCATCACCGCGACGTCTCGGCCGTGGTAGCGCGGGGTTTCATCCTGCTTGTACGCAGGCTCGTGCTCTTCGTCTACAACGATGAGCTTCAGGTTGCGAACCGGCGCAAAAACGGCCGATCGGGCACCGACAGCCACGCGAACGTCGCCCGATGCGAGGGCGAGCCAGCCGTCGAGTCGTTCGCCTTCGCTCAGATGGCTGTGCCATACGACGCACCTGTGGCCAGGGGCGATGGCCTCCAGACGCGAACGCAGGCGCGCAACTGTCTGCGGGGTAAGTGCGACTTCCGGCACGAGAAGGATCACGCCGCCGCCCAGCTCGAGCGCGGCCTGGATCGCACGGAGGTAAACCTCAGTCTTTCCCGACCCTGTCACGCCGTGAAGGAGCGTCACTCCAAATTTGGCGCTGGAAAGCGAACCCGAAAGCGCCACGACCGCTGTCTCCTGCTCGGCGTTAAGGGCGTGCGGCTGGGCGGCCACGAGTTCCCCTTGGGCCAGGTCATCGGTGTAGGAGGTGCGCTCCAGCGTGGCGACATCCTCGATCACGATTCCCCTTTCGATCAGCGCACGAACAGTCGCGGCGGTCGTGCAGGTGCGCTCAAGGATGAGGGCCTTCAGCTGGGGTCGGATCTGGCCCGCAAGGAAAGCGTACAGCCTTGCCTGCGCGGGGGCCTTGCGAGCCAGCGCACCAACGTCCCCTTGCGACATCTTCACGCCTACTCGCAGGAAGCGCTGCTCCTTTTTCTTCGCGCCGCGCCGAACCGCGGCGGGAATCATCGCCTCGATTACGGAGTCCATCGGCGCCGCATAGTAGGCCGCCATCCAGCGTGCGAGTTCGAGAAGGTCGGGCGTGAGTGCTGGGAACTCATGAATAACCTCAACGACCGACTTCAGGCGGTCCACCGGAAAATCGCTAGGCGGCCCTAGCGCCCCGATCACGCCAAGACGCATGGCGCGCCCGACCGGGACCCTGACAAGCGAACCCACCGCAGCCGATGGGCGGAGCCCCTCCGGCACCTTGTAGTGCAGGATCTTGTCAAAGCCGGCCAGCGGATGCACCCCAACGATCATTCCGGTAAGGGGTGCGATTGAGCTCGCAGGGGCGACATCGCGCAATCCCGTTCGCTTGATGGAGGGATCGCATTGACAGATCCAGCCCGCGCAGGCGACATTCGAAGCGTGAGCATCCCCTCGGCCCGGGAAACATTTCGGAAGTTCCTAGCGCAAAAGGGCCTTCGAGTTACCAGCCAAAGGCTGGCCATCTTCGATGCCGCCTTTGCGCGGAAGGAGCATTTCACAGCGGAGCAGCTCCTCGATTATGCGAGGTCGATCGACGACTCGGTGTCGCGGGCAACGGTTTACCGCACCCTTCCCATCATGATCCGGAGCGCCCTGCTGCGTGAGATCGATATCGGCAGCGGCGAGAAGTTCTATATGCCGAATCTGGAGCAGAACACCCAGATCGCACAGGTCGTCTGCATCGACTGCGACCGCATCTTTGAGATCAGCGCCCCGTTCATGGAATGGTACGGGAGCACCGTCTCCTCAAAACTCGGCCTTTCGCCGGTTTCGCAAAGGCTGCAGGTGAGCGCCCGATGCAACACATTGCGCGACACAGGGTCATGCCCCCGCCTGTCCTGACGCGAACGCCGACCCCCCATGGCTGAAGACTCCCCGCGCGACTCGGCATTCGATGTCGGATTTTTTGAATCCGTACTCCGGCACGATGCCCAATGCGTCGAAGCGATCGAAATCCTTGGGGGATTGTATACGAAGCTCGGGAGGATTGCCGACGGCCTGAAGATGGACCGGAGGCTTGTCCGTCTCCAGCCGTCGAATCCCACGGCGCATTACAATCTCGCCTGCAGCTTGGCGCTCAGCAAACGCAACTCCGACGCCCTGCGCTCCCTGAGGCAGGCGATCGGGCTTGGATACCGTGATTTCGAGTGGATGTCGCACGACCCCGACCTGCAGGGTCTGAAGAAAATCCCCGCATTTGGCGCCATCGTGGATCAATTGAAGCCTCAGAGCTGAAGCGGCACGTGTTCTGGCTCAAGAAGTTCGTTTCGTTCAACTTATCGCCGCTGCCGCTTTGCATCGGGCTCTCATTGTTAGGTCTAATTGTCGGCTGCTCGGCACGCCGCGCAAGGCTTGGACGCCGCGTGCTTCTCGCCGCTGCGGTCCTTCTTTTTCTCTTCTCGAACAGGTTTGTAAGTAAGCACCTCCTCGGTTCTCTCGAGGCACAGTATTACGCGATACCCGAGATTCCGGCGGACACGCGTGTGCCTGATTCGATTGCGGCCTGCCGTGTTGTCGCTGTCCTCGGGGGCGGTCACAAAGAAATGCCCGGGATTCCGGCCACGGGCCAGCTCTCGACTTCCGCCCTCGCCCGGATAGTCGAAGCCACTAGGATCATACGATTGCTACCGAACGCTCGCCTCATCGTGAGCGGTCCCGGCGAACCGGGACATCCATCCCATGCGGCGGTCCTCGCCGCCGCAGCAACGTCGCTCGGCGTGGATCCAGCGCGAATTACGCTGATCGATACCGCGCGCGATACGGAGGATGAATCGTTCGCGTTCGCCAAGCTGTCGCACGGCGAGCGAACGGCCCTCGTAACTTCGGCCTGGCACATGCCAAGGGCGGCGCATCTTTTCCGTAAGGCGGGCGTCAACTTCGTATCCTGTCCCACCGACTTCATAGCGAGAGAAGATAACCACTTATATTGGAGCGACTTTGCCTGCGACTCCGAATCGCTTCAGCGCAGCACGCTCGCGGTTCATGAATGGCTAGGGCTGCTATGGCTGCGACTGCGTAACGCCTAAGCTCCACGAGCTTCGGTCTTTTGGGTCGCCACGGTCGTAACATGACCGTAACAAACAAAACCCATGAATTTCCTGAAGAAGCTAATCGGAAAGAACGACACGTTTTTTGACCTGCTTGAGGAAGGAGCTGAAGAGGCGAAGGTCAGCGTCGACCTTTTCTCAAAGTTCCTGCGCCAGATGGACGAGGGAAAACAGCCCGCCGGGCTCGACGACTTCATTCAGGCGCGCCGCAAGGAGAAGAGGATCCGCCATCTCATGACCGAGGAGCTGAGCCGGACATTTGTCACCCCCCTCGACCGCGAGGACCTTGAGGCGCTGTCCGTGGCGCTTTACCGCATTCCAAAACAGGTTGAAAAGATCGTCGAGCGGCTGGCGATCTATCCCGGACGCGTCCCCCATGAGATGTTCAGCCGCCAGGCGGAACTCATGAGCCAGGCAGCCGGCGCGCTAGTCTTCATGGTGAAGCAGTTGCGCAAGGGAACGACGCTCGAATCGATCCGGGAGGCCAACGACCGGCTGCAGTATGCGGAGGGCGAGGCGGACAAAGTCATGTTGGAGCAGCTGCGGGGGCTCTACAAAGGGTCGTGCGATGCAAAGGAACTGGTAATCCTTCAAAAGCTTTTTGAGATGGTGGAGCAGGCGGTGGACCGGTGCCGAAACGCCGGAAACATCGTCGTCCAGGTGGCGCTGAAGCATTCCTGAGGGGAGCGCCGATGACGCTTTTCGTCCTCGTCCTGGTGGCGGCGCTCGTTTTCACGTACATCAACGGGTTTCACGACACGGCGAATGCGATCGCCACCGTGGTCTCGACCAAGGTCCTGACCCCCCGCCTCGCGGTGGCGTGGGCCTCCATCTGGAACCTGGTAGGCGCCCTCGCTGGGACGGCGGTGGCAACGACGATTGGAAAAGGCCTCGTCGACACGAACGCCGTAAACATGACTGTGCTGCTTTGCGCGCTTCTCTCCGCGATCGTCTGGGGTCTTCTCACCTGGTGGGTGGGCCTCCCCTCTAGTTCGTCCCACGCCCTTGTCGGCGGTCTCTGCGGCGCGACGCTTGCGGGTTCCGGCGGAAACTGGGCGGTTCTGAAATGGTCCGCGGGCCTCTGGCCAAAAGTCGTCCTGCCGATGCTTGTCTCACCGCTAGCGGGATTCGTCGGCGGGATCCTTCTCATGACCGCCATCATGATCTGTTTCAGCCAGGTGCGCCCGCGCATTGTGTCGGCGATTTTCGGGAAGGCGCAGCTTGCAAGTGCCGGTTTCATGGGCTTCAGCCACGGGTCGAACGACGCCCAAAAGACAATGGGCATCCTTACGCTCACGCTCTATAGGGCGACCCATGACGGACTGCTCAACGACGTTCCGGGCTGGGCATCCTTCCTGCGAATCCCGGAATTCACTTCCGTGCCCAAATGGATCATCCTCGTCTGTGCCCTGACCATGGCTGCTGGGACGGCGGGCGGCGGCATGAGGATCATCAAGACCATGGGCCAAAAGCTCGTGAAGCTTCAGGCCGTTCAGGGGTTTGCCGCTGAAACGACTGCCGCCTGCGTCATCTGCGCAGCCTCGGTTTTCGGCGTGCCCGTCTCGACGACTCATGTCATCTCCACGTCCATAATGGGTGTCGGCGCAGCGAAGCGCCTGAGCGCCGTCAAGTGGGGCGTTGTCGAGCGGATTGTATGGGCCTGGGTCCTAACCCTGCCGGTGACCGCACTTCTTGGCGCCGGCCTCGTCTGGCTTTTCCAGGTAGCCTGACCCGCAAAGCCCGCGACCGCCCTTTCAAGACGTGGGGATCGCCGGAAGATTGATGATGAACTTGGAGCCGTTCCCGAGCTCGCTTTCGACGCGGACCTCGCCCCCGTGCGCCTGGATCACGTGCTTCACGATGGCCAGCCCAAGCCCGGTTCCACCCTGCTCCCTCGAGCGGGCCTTGTCCACGCGGTAGAACCGCTCGAAAATGCGCTCCTGCGCGTCCTTGGGGATGCCAGGTCCGTCGTCGGCTACACTTATTTCGAGCCGGCTATCGTCGAGATGAATGCCCACAACGGTCGTTTTGCCACCCGGACGGCCATACTTGATGGCGTTGTCAATCAGGTTGGAAACCACTTGCCCCATCCGGTCGTTGTCGGCAAAGACGACAAGCGAACTCGGCACCAGGTTCTCGAGCGTCACGTCGCGAGCGTGGGCTCGCGCCTGGAGGTCATCAATGGCGTCCTGCACGGTCACCCTGAACTGCAGCGGCTGCCGGTTCAGGCGAAGGCCGCCCGAATCCAAAGTCGAGAGAAGGAGAAGGTCGTCGATCAGGAGGGCGAGGCGGTTCGCGTGCTTGTCTATGATCTGAAGAAAGCGCGAAAGCGCCGCGGCGTCATCCTTGCCGCCGTCAAGCAAGGTCTCCGTCGCGCTCTTGATAAGCGAAAGTGGGGTCCTGAGCTCGTGGCTTACATTGGCCACGAATTCCTGGCGCACGCCCTCGAGATGCCTCAGGCGCGTCAGGTCGTGAAAGACAAGAATGGCCCCGTCACTCGCGCCTCCCGCGTCGCGGAGAGCGAGCGCGTTCACCTGCAGGAACCGCGGGGCGTCCATCGAGTCGATCCGCAGCTCATGGCCGAGAACCTCAAGCTCCCGGTCGAGGCGGGCGACGACCGCCGCCACCTCGTGGTGGCGCGTGGCCTCGAGAATCGTCTTCCCGGTTGCGTCCCCGGAAAACCCGAAGAGCACCTCTGCCGAGCGGTTCGCAAGCCGGATTCGGCCCCCGGCGTCGACGACGATGAGCCCCTCGACCATGCGGTTAAAAAGAGCCGCGGTCCTTTGTGATTGCTCCTTAAGCTCGGCCTCGCGGCGCGACCGCTGTTCCGCGATCTCGCGCATCTTTCTGTCGGCTTCAGCATTTCTGTGGCCGCGCTCCCTGGCCCAGCCGACCGCAAGCGCAGCGGCAACCAAGGCCAGGAGGATCAGGCCAGCGTCCATCTTGTAGTGCTATTCATCTGCCGAGAATCGGTAGCCGACGCCGCGCACGGTCTCGAGGCGCTGAGCCGCGCCGCCAAGCTTCTCGCGCAGACGGCGCATATGCGTGTCCACCGTCCGGCTGTCGATCGGGTTTTCATAGCCCCAGACGTCCTGGAGAAGGCGGTCCCTCGATTGCACGCGCCCCCTCCTGCGGGCGAGGATCTCCAACAGTCTGAATTCCGTAGCCGTGAGGGTTATCCCCTTGGTCCCGACCTGAACGATATGGCGTGGCACGTCGATGTGGATCTCTCCAATCGTGAGGTGAGACCCCTGCTCGTCGGCGGCGCGCGCGCGTGAGAGCTGCTTGCGGATCCGTATCACGAGCTCACGCGGGCTGAAGGGCTTTGTCACATAGTCGTCAGCCCCGAGCTCAAGGCCGAGGACTCGGTCCATCTCTGCCGCGCGGGCGGTCAGCATGATGACTGGAATTGCAGCGGTGGACGGGTCGCGGCGCAGAATCTTGCAGACCTCCAAGCCATCGACCTCCGGAAGCATGAGATCCAGAACGATGAGGTCGGGCTTTTCGTCCTTCGCAATGGCGAGGGCGCGCGTCCCGTCCTTGGCAAAGATGGGCGTGTAGCCGGCCTCGCGCAGCTTGAAGCCGAGGACCTCGAGCGCGTCCGGCTCATCGTCAACTACCAGTATCTTTGTCTTCATTGAGCTTTTGGCCGGTATGCCTGATGTCGATCGCTTCGTAAAGATAGACCACGTCCTCGGCAATGTTCGTCGCGTGGTCAGCGATTCGCTCCAGGCATTTGGAGATGACCATGAGATTGAGGCAGCGCGAGATGTTCGCCGGACGCTCAATCATGAAGCTCGAAAGCTCCCTGTGCAGCTGCCGGTTGAGGTTGTCCACCTCGGTGTCGCGCGGGATGACGGCGCGAGCCCGCTCGGGCTCGCGGTTGATGAACGCCGAGATTGCGTCCCTGAGCATCTCAAGCGACATGGTCGCCATGCGCGGCAGGTCGACGTAGGGTTTCAGCTGCTGCTCCGTGTCGAGGTCGATCGCGCGCCGTGCGATCGTCACGGCCGAGTCTCCCACGCGCTCGAGATTCTGGGAGATCTTCATCGCCGCAGTCGTCAGGCGTAGGTCGGTGGCGACGGGCGCCTTCGCAAGGAGATGGATAGCAATGTCGTCGATCTCTACTTCAAACTGGTCGATGATGTTGTCGTCGTCGATGACGGATTGCGCGAGAAGGTCGTCGCGCTCGACAAGGGCCCGCATCGATCGCGTCAGCGCCGACTCGGTGTGGCTCGCCATCGCGAGAAGGCTCTCCTTGAGCCGGTTCATCTCCGCCGTGTAGTGAGTCATTTCAGAAAATGCCTTGGAATGGTCAGCCGAAGCGGCCCGAGACATAGGCCTCGGTCTGGGGGTTGCCTGGGTTGGTGAAGATCTTCCGAGTGTCGTCGTATTCGATGAGGCGGCCCAAGTAGAAAAAGGCCGTCCGGTCCGAGCAGCGAGCCGCCTGCTGCATGTTGTGCGTAACGATCACGACGGTGTAATTCTCGCGCAACGTCTGGATAAGCTCCTCTATCTTCGCGGTGGCAATCGGGTCGAGCGCCGAGCAGGGCTCATCCATGAGCAAGGTCTCGGGCTGGACCGCGAGCGACCGGGCTATGCAGAGGCGCTGCTGCTGACCCCCCGAAAGGCTGGTTCCTGGACGGTGAAGGCTATCCTTCACCTCATCCCAGAGGGCGGCCATTTGAAGCGACTGTTCAAGGCGGTTCTGCAGTATTTCCTTGTTCCTGACGCCGTTCAGCCGAAGCCCGACGAGGACGTTTTCCGCAATCGACATCGTCGGGAACGGGTTGGATTTCTGGAAGACCATCCCCACCCGCCGACGGATCGAAACCGCTTCGATGCCCGGCCCGTAAAGATCGTCGCCAAAGTGCCGAAGCGATCCCTCGATGCGGGTGCCCGGAGTCAGCTCATGCATGCGGTTCAATGCGCGCAGGAAGGTCGATTTGCCGCATCCGCTGGGGCCAATGATCGCCGTCACCTTCTTTGCCGGCACCTGGATCGTGACGTCCATGAGCGCCTGCCTCTGGCCGTACCACATGTTGAAATTCTTGATGTCGAAGGCTATCTCCTCCATAGCGACTGGCAGGCTTGCGATGGATGCCGGCACGGGCGCCGGTGCATTAACGGGTTCTTTGGCCTCGTGGCCCGCAGGCGCTTCGGGGAGTGTGGACATTGCGTTCAATGGGTCCTGTGACGGTCACGCGAAAGTACGCGAACGGTGATATTGAGGGCGAGAATCAATCCCATGAGAACGAGAGCCCCGGCCCACGCCTGCCGGTGCCAGTCGTCGTACGGCGATATGGCATAGGTAAAAATCTGCAGCGGCAGGGCTGAAATGGGTTCCTTGAGATTGTGACTCCAGAAAGAATTTCCAAGGACTGTAAAGAGAAGGGGCGCTGTCTCGCCGGCAATGCGGGCCAACGCAACGATGACGCCGGTCATTATCCCTTTTAGGGCGGTGCGCACAACGATCACCATGATCATCTTCCAGCGCGCGACTCCCAGCGCCAGCGCAGCCTCGCGATAGCTCTGCGGGACAAGAATAAGAACCTCCTCGGATGTGCGGACGACAAGCGGCACCATCATGAAGCCGAGCGCAACGCCTCCCGCGTAGGCTGAATACGACTTGAAAGGAACGACCAGCACTAGGTATATCACCATCCCCCAGACGATGGACGGAACACCGTTAAGCACGTCGGCTGCAAACCGGAGCCAGACGTTGCCGCGTTCGGAGCCATACTCAGCCAGGTAGATCCCCCCAAAAATTCCCAACGGCACTCCGACGACGGATGCCATAGCGAGGAGGATTACCGTGCCAACGATCGCATTGGCCATACCCCCGCCGACCTCCCCGGTGGGTTTGGGTAACTGGGTAAAAAAATTCCAGTCAATTGAGCCAAATCCACGCGCCAGAAGAAAATATATTATCAGGAAAAGGGGCGCAATCACAGCGACGGCGCACACAACGAGGACAGAGGTCACCGCGGTGCTTTTTAGCTTTCGCCAGTGCGCGAACCCAGGTGTCGGAAGATAGGGTGAAACGGTCACAGTATCAATTAACCTTAATCGGGCCCGCACCCGTCATGCTCTTCAGCATGACAAACGCGGCGGCGTTAACCAAGATCGCAACAACGAGAAGCACCAAGCCCAGCTCGAAAAGCGCGCTCGAGTACAAATCTGTGGTAGCCTCAGTAAATTCGTTGGCGACCACGCTCGCTAGGGTGTAGCCTGGGGCAAGGAGTGAGGCGCTTATCTGCGGGCGGTTGCCTATCACCATCGTGACAGCCATGGTCTCGCCAAGCGCGCGGCCAAGCCCGAGGATTGCCGCCCCGAATAAACCCCTGCGCGCGTAGCTCAGCACCGCAATCCTAAGCACCTCCCAGCGGGTTGCGCCCAGCGCGTAGGCCGCCTCGCGCTGGAGGTTCGGCACAGAGCGAAGTATCTCGCGCGAGATCGATGTGATAATCGGCAGAATCATGATCGCTATGATGATGCCCGCGGCAAGCACGCTGAGCCCATAAATCGGCCCCTGAAAAAGGGGAAGAAATCCAAGGTAGTGTTTCAGCCAGATGAAGAGGTGGTCCCGGAGCCAAGGGACCAGAACAAAGACACCCCACAGACCGAAGATCACGCTTGGCACCGCTGCGAGCATCTCGATTGCCATGATTATGGGCTGGCGGACCTTTATCGGCGCCAACTCTGTGAGAAATACCGCCGTGGCGACCCCGAGCGGAACGGCGATCAAAAGGGCAAGGAGCGAGGAAACGAGCGTCCCAAAGATGAACGGAAGCGCCCCGTATTTGTCCTGGACGGGATCCCATTCAGAGCTCCAGAGGAATCCTATGCCGAAATGAGCCAATGAAAGCCGCGATCCCACATAGAGCTCCCACCCGACAAGGATGATGAGAACAACGATCATTCCCGCGGCAAGGGCGGCCATCCATTTAAATGCGATGTCAGGCACCCGGGAGGCGGGCGCAGGCAGAACGTGAGTCGTCGATGGCGCCGTGTTCATGGGAAAAAGCGAGCGGCATGAGTCGGCTCACGCCCGCTCCTTCAAGCACACAGATCAATATTTGATGCTTTGCACCCTTTCAAGGGCGCGTTTGACAAGAGCATCGGGCAAAGGCGCGTAATCGAGTCCCGGCGCCAGCTTCTCCCCCTCCGAATATGCCCACTTGAGGAATTGGACGAGCTTCTCGCCCTTCGCATGGTCCTTCTGCTCGGCGTAGACAAGCAACCAGGTTGTGCCGGAAATCGGATAGGAACTCGCCCCCGGAGGATTCGTCATGGAAAAACGGAAATCATCCGGAATAGTCGCAGTCGAAAGGGCATCCGTAACGGACTCGATCGTTGGTTCGATATAATTGCCTGAGGAATTCTTTACATCAGCATACCTCAGATTGTTCTGTTTTGCATAGGCCAGTTCAATATAGCCGACCGCCCCAGGCACTTGTTTGACTTGGCCGGAAACGCCCTCATTTCCCTTGCCGCCAATGCCGGTGGGCCAGCTAACGGATGTGGCCTTGCCGACTTTTTCCTTCCATTCGGGGCTCACCTTGCAGAGGTAGTCGGTGAAGATATAGGTCGTGCCGCTGCCGTCCGACCGGTGAACGACGACTATATCCAGGTCAGGAAGCTTGGTGTCCGGATTCTGGCTCGCGATCGCCGGATCGTTCCATTTCGTGATCGTGCCAAGGAAAATTCCCGCTATCGTCGTGCCATCTATTTTGATCTTCGGATCGCCCGGGAGGTTGTAAGCCACCACGTCTGCACCCGCTACCGTTGGGAAGTGCCACAGGGGCCTAGGCGCCTTCGCCAAGTTGTCGTCGGACATGGGACCATCTGAGGCCCCAAAATCAACCGTCTCCGACAAGATTTGTTTTTGTCCGCCACCGGAACCGATTGATTGGTAGTTGAACCGCACCGAAGGGTCCACCTTGGCGTACTCATTGAACCATTTTGAATAGATCGGAAATGGGAAAGTGGCGCCGGCGCCGTTGATGAGCATTTGCGCGGAGGCAGAGGCGCCGCCGAGGGCCGCGAGGGCTCCGAGAAGTGTGAACCATTTGGATTTGATGTGAAGCATGACGGAGTGACGTAGGGTGCTATTTTCTAGGGAGTTTGGATCCCGGCCATGTTAACCCCGGATTGTTACGGTCGCGTGACGCGGCCGTGACAGTCCCGTTAAAGGCCGGGACAACCGCGCTCTTCGAAAAAAGTTCGCGCTTGCGCGCGTTTTTCGCCGATAAGGGACCGTGCGAATGGACAGCGTGACGGAGCTAACCGAGGAGGTCGCGGCCATGGGATCGCACATGTTCAGGGTGCGGCTCCCGTTCGTCGGCGAGCTCAGGCGCTACACCTGGGCGAAATTCCGGGCCGACCTTGTCGCCGGGGCCACCGTCACCCTCGTCTCCATTCCGCAGGCGATCGGATTCTCGCTCATATTGGGCCTTCCGCCCACGCCCGTCATTGTCTCCGTGATCGTCGGGGGTTTCGTGGGCTCCCTCTTCTTCTCCTCGCGCCACCATGTGTTCGGTCCGACCAGCTCGATCAGCCTGATCGTTGCGGCCACGATCGTGGCAAACTCGGGGCTGGCTCTAGAGCCCCTGTCGCTCGCCGTGTACCTCGCGTTCCTGATCGGGGTCATCCAGCTCCTGGCGGGCCTCCTCAACTTTGGAGAGATCACAAAGTTCATCTCCCGGTCGGTCGTCGTGGGCTACAGCACGGGCATAGGGATCCTATTGATTGGCAGCCAGCTGCATAATCTCCTGGGCTACGCCGTGGGCTCGGGCCAAAACTTCTCGACCAACATCCTCCAGGCTCTGTACGACCTCGGCACCGCCCACGTCCAGCCCTGGGCGATGGGCATCGGGGCCCTCACGTTCCTGATTTTCTGGGTTGCGCAGAAAGTGCGGCCAACATGGCCTGAGGCGCTGATCGGCCTGTCCCTCCTCGCGATAGGCGCAAAGTTATTCACGGTCCACCACACTGGGGGGAACCCATTCCTCATGGTCCGCGACGAGGGGGCCCTCACCGCGATTGTCCCCGGATTTGCGGGCTATCCCTTTGGGCCGCGGAGGTTGCACCTCTTGCCCGAGCTCGCGGGAACCGCGATAGCCATCTCCATCCTCGGCATGCTCGAGGCCGTTTCGATCACCAAGGGACTGGCGGCGAAAAGCGGGCAGAAGATCGAGCCGAACCAGGAGCTCATAGGAATGGGCGTCGCGAACATCGCGTGCTCCTTCTTCGGGGCGGTGCCGGGATCCTCGTCCTTCGCCCGCTCGGCGGTCAACTTCCAGAGCGGCGCCAAGACCCAGATGTCATCGATGTTCAGCAGCGTCGTGGTCCTCGCGGTCCTCGCGTACGTGACGCCGGTCTTCAACTTCATACCTGTCGCGGCGCTCGCGGCCCACCTGATCCGCGTGGGGTTCAAGATGATCAACCGGCACCAGATACGCATCTCGTGCCGCTCCACTCCATCGGACCTGGTTGTGTTCGTCGTGACGCTCGGATCGTGCCTCTTCCTCAAGCTCGACACGGCCATCTACGTTGGGATCGGGGTTTCGCTGGCGCTGTTCCTCAGGAAGACCAGCACCCCCACCCTCGTCGAGTACGCGATCAGCGAGACAGGCACCCTCGCGGAACTGCGCGACCCGAAGGAGCGGCCCCACCCGGAGATCTCGATCATCCACGTCGAGGGCGAGCTCTTTTTCGGCGCTGCGGACCTGTTCCAGGAGCAGGTCCGCAGCCTCGCCGACAACCAGAACATCCGTGTTTTCATCCTGCGGATGAAGAATGCTCGGCATCTCGACGCGTCAACGGTGATGGCGCTCGAGAGCCTGCATGACTACCTGCGGGAGACAGGACGCCACCTCCTCATAAGCGGCAGCAACCCGGATGTGACGCGGGTACTTGATAACAGCGGGCTTCTCCAGCAGATCGGCCGCGAAAACATCTTTCCCGCGGAGGAAAACGCGACGATGGCCACGCGAAACGCGCTCAACCGGGCCAAGGAGCTTCTGCCGGGCCAGGCGGCGGAACTTCGCGTTTTCTACGACAAGGAGATTCCTAGTACTCCCTGACACTCACCCGGAGGGCGACGGGGAGAGAGCCGAAGTTCAGGCCCCAGTCCGTCTGGTCGCCGTTCCAAATTCGGATGGGCCTGAACACGCCGTTGTCGTAGGCGCCCTCCTCGACGCGGAAGAATTCGCGCTTGGATTTCGAACCGGGGTCCGAAGGGTGGAAATCGACCCGGCACTGGCGCCCCACGACAAGGAATTCATTGTCCCCCAGCTTCCCGACTATGACTCCTCCCGTCGGCTCCGGATTTCCCCTTGGCCCGGAGGCGCCGGAACCCGGGAAGCGGGTGGCGCCGTACGCCACCTCGGCGGTCCAGCTCCCAAAAATCATCGACTGGGTGTGCACGTCGCGGTCCTCCGCGACCGACTGGAGGTTGCCCTCGAAGTTCAGCCGGGCGACTTCGCGCATCACGGGCGAGACAAGCGCATAGCTGGCCGCAAGCGCCGCCAGGGCGTCCTCGTCCGGCTTCCTGTTTGGATCTATAGCCCTGTCGATCCCGAAGGGCGACCAGCCCACGGCACCCTTGCCGATCGCCGCAAAAAGCATGTGGGCGTACCAGGCGGAGCCGCCGGTTTCCGGGACGAAAAGCGGGTTGTCAGGCCTCGAGTAGAGCTCGAGAACGCGGCGGTAGCGTGCATTGTCGTTCTGGTAGATGTCAGGTGAAAGCACGTCGAGCGCGGGCGCGGCGACCTTCCATATCGCCAGCACGTTGTCGGTCGGGCCGCCGCTCTCATACGTGCCGGCGGGACCGGGGGAGATCGGGTCACGCAGCGCCGCGTTGGCGTACATCGGGAGCGCATACTCCTCCTTGCCGGCCGCGGCCACCTGTCCGACGAACCGGGCGACGGACCAGGCATGGAAATATTCATCGGCGTCGGCCCCGAAGGCCGCCTGCCAGTTAGACCCGGACTTTGACCCGAGGCCGAGCGCGGTCAGGAGCGCGGCGGGAACCGGCTGGGCAAAGGCGGCCTGGGCCGCCGGCGAATAGTCACGGATGCTGCCCCACGCCCCCGATTCGTTCTCGACCTGGACCATAACCACCGTGTGGACCGGGTCGTCGGCCTTGAGGTGGCGCATGAGCGCGCGGAACGCGCGGCTGTCCGCCTCAAGGGTCGCAGGGAAATGCGGCGACGGCGAGTCGACGGGAAGACCGTCTTTGCCCATGATCTTGGGATAGAGTTCAGGCTTCTCCTTCATCCACAGCGGCAGGTAATGGGCGCTGCCGTTCTTCCAGGTCCCGAACCAGAGAAGGACAAGACGCACGTGATGCTCCCTGGCCTGCCGGATCATGAGGTCGACGATGGTCGGGTCGAACCGGCCCGGCTCGGGCTCAAACTGCTCCCAGTAGACAGGGGCCTCGAGGGTGTTGGCGTGAATCCGCTCGATCGCCGACCAGGCGGCGGGCAGTTCCGCGGGCCAGGCGCTCGAGTTGCCGCACTGCCCTCCCAGCATCAGGAACGGGGCTCCATCGACAATGAAGGCGTGCCGGCCGTCCATCTGCGCAAAGTGAGGCAGGGCGTCGCCTGCGGCGAGACCCGGAGCGCCCGCCCACGCCAGCGCGCCGGAGGCGAAAACGACCGAATGGCAAAACTGACGGTGTGAAATCATGGTTTGCGGCGGGTCCGCGGCGCCGGACATGCCGATGTTGCACCTGCCAGCATTTCAACCAAGGACGAAATTTTTGAAGGACTTCCGATGGCAATGGTGTTATGCCGGATGCCGCAGGTACGCGCGCGAGACCATGCCGATTCCACCCGATCCCCTAGACCCCCTGCTCGACCGCTGGACCGAGCCGCATGAGCGCGCCCCCAACGTCGCCCCCGAGGTCTGGCGCCGCATCGCGCACCTGGAAAGCTCCCGCAGGGAGGGAGCCTGGTCGGACATATTCGGATGGCTGTCCCGACCGCCCTTTGCAGTCATGTTCGTGGCGAGCTGCGCCCTCCTCGGACTTTTCCTGGCGGAAGTCCGCGTCAATCGGGAGCAGCGCGAGCACAGCTCGCAGCTAGCGCGCAGCTATCTGCTGCTTATCGACCCCCTCCTCAAGGTAGACCCGGCCGCCAAACTGCCATGAGGCGCGGAATCCTGGTCCTCCTCGTCGGCTTGGCCGTCGGCGTCACGACCCATGAGGTCTATTTCCGGCTCCACCGGGCCCCGGATCCCGACTCGCTCGACGGGCAGCTCGCATGGATGAAATCCGAGCTCCAGCTGAGTGACGCGCAGTTCGCGCGCATCCGGGAGTTGCATGAGGCCTCGAGCCCGCGCCTGCGGGCCCTAGCCGCCCAGGTCACCCAGATGCAGTCCGAGTTCGCCGCCTTCGAGAGCACCCGGCGCGCCACCGACCGGGTGGATTTCATCGAGTTCGCGCAGTTCGTGGAGGCGCGGCGCAACTTCGACCGCGAGTGCCTCGACTCAACGCGGCAGCTGGTTCTTGCCGCGGCCAGCGAAATGACCCCGCGGCAGCGGGAGCAGTATTTAGGGTTAGTTGCCGCAACTACTTCTCAAACAGGTCGTTCGACAAACTGAGCGCAACGCCGCGCCCCGTGTCCACCGATCCTGCCACCGACCGCGCAAACCTCCTCGACCTGCAGCGCGGCGACGCGTCGGCGCTCAACCGGCTGATCTCAAGGTGGCAGCGGCCCCTTCTCGGCTTCGCCTACCGCTACCTTCAGAACTCCGCTGACGCCCAGGACCTGGTGGCCGAGGCTTTTGTCCGGCTCTACCACCGGCGCATGCAGCTGCGGCCCGAAACGAATCTTTCCGCGTGGCTCTTCACAGCGCTCACGAACCTCTGCCACAACCATCACCGCTGGAAACGCAGGCACCCAACGGTATCCTTCGGCCCGGCGGCCGCCGACGCAGGGAGCGGCGCCCCAAAGGCCGACGACTCGGATCCCGCGACGAGCGAGCTGGGCCCCGATGACGTGCTCGCGCGCGATGAGACGCTCGGGGCCTTGCTGGCGGCGATAGACGCTCTCCCGCACGACCTCAAGGCCTCGATCCTCCTCCACCACTACGAGCACCTGTCCTACCGCGAGATCGCCTCGATCACCGGCTGCTCCGAGCGCGGGGTCGAAACCCGACTCTACAGGGCCCGCCAGCATCTGAAGCAGGAGCTCGCGGAGTTTTTCCGCGAGACAACGCGGCGATGACGCCCGTCCGTCCTAGGGCGCCGAGGGCTTGAAGTTGAATTCCTGCTCCGCGACCGCCAGGACCGGCCTGCCCTTGGACGTCGGCGGATCAAACTGCCACTGCGACACGGCGGTCACCGCGATCGCAGCCAATTCCTCGTTGGCCTCGTTGGTCTCGAGGCTGACCGACGGCATCCTCACGCGGCCGTGCTCGTCGATGTAGAAGCCAACCGAGACGTGCCCCCCTCGGCTGCTGCGGGCAACCTGGTTGGGGTAAACAGGGTTCACTATCTTTGTCGGATTGGGAATACGGTCCAGCTCCCCCATCGTGCACGCGCTGAAGGCCATGCTGCCTGGGGCGAGCTTCATGTGCAGCATCTCTTCGTAGGAAAGGCTCGTCATGGTCATCACGACGACACCCTCCAGCTGGAACCTGAAGGTGAGGTCCGACTTCGAATTCCGCGGAAAGCCGCGGATCATCGCCGGCTCAAACCGCCACTTACGGATGGCCGCCACCGCGCTTTCGGCAAACGCCGGGTGGGTGTAGGCCGTCACCAGGTAGTCCGTGAGGCGGCCGGCATCATCGACGGCCACGGCCACGCTCGCGGAGCCGCTCTTAACCCCAATCGGGATCAGGACGGATGGGAATGCGGCCTCCTCGGTCTGGTCAACCTTGACCGGCACGTAGTCGGGAACGCCGGGCATCGCGGGCAGCAGGGGCACTGAGAGGAGGGCGGATGCGCAAAAGAGGAGGATTGTTGGACTTTTCATAAAGGGGTCGGATTTGCCGGGCATAACACCGTCCCGGGCTGATTCCCTTCAATACGGCGCCCGATTCCGCTGCAAACCTTTCGGTTCATATTGAAGGGTAAGGCGACGCTTCGGTGTTTCCAATTCAGATGCGCCCATGCATAGTGCCCAGTGCGCCGACCCCCCCGCTTCCCGACGAATCCGGCCCCAGGCGTAAACGATAAATGACCGCCACCACCGAGCTAAGAACCGTCGCGCTGGGACGCCTGTTTTTCGCCCTCGGGATAGTTGGGATTGGCGGCCAGCATTTCTACAACGGCGACTTCGTCCAGGTCATCCTGCCGTCGTTCCCCGCCTGGCTCCCGGGCCAGTATTACTGGGTTTGCGTGGCCGGGATCGGGCTAATTTTGACCGGCGGGGCCATCATCATTGGCACGGGAGCGCGGGCCGCGGCGGTCCTCCTGGGAACCGTGCTTTTCGCTGTTCTGGTGCTGAGGGACATCCCCTGGCAGGCGACGACGAATCCGGGATCGCTGGGCGCCTGGACAAACTGCTTCAAGGCACTGACCCTTTCGGGGGGCGCGTTTGTCGTCGCAGCCTCGCTCCCGCGCAAGGGATCCACGCGCTGGGACCGGCATTTCGTGGATTTCGGCTGCCTTGCGATCGCCCTCACAGTGGCCACATTCGGAGTGGATCACTTCATCTACACGGAATTCGTGGCGACGCTCGTCCCCGCCTGGATGCCCGGCCACACATTCTGGACGTATTTCTGCGGCGCGGCGCTGATAGCAGCGGGCGCGGGCATGATCCTGCGCATCAAGGCCCGGCTCGCGGCAGCGCTGCTCGGGGCCATGATATTCGCGTGGCTTCTCATGCTTCACATTCCGCTGGCGATCGCCGATCCCCAAAGCGGAAACGGAAACCAGTGGACGAGCGTGTTTGAGGCCCTGTCGTTCAGCGGCATCGCCCTGATCCTTTCAAGGGCGCTGCCGAAAAAGGCAGCTTCAGCCTGACAGCCCCGTCACGCCGCCGGCTCGTAGCAGAGCAGAATGTTTCCGTTGGCAAAGGCCCGTGTCCGCGTCGGCTTCAGTTTCAGGCGTTCCTTTATGCCGGCGAACATCGACTTCCCGTTTCCCAGGACAATGGGATTCACGACAATCTGGAACTCGTCGACCAGCCCCTCCTGCGCCAGTTGGGACACGATGCTTCCGCTTCCCATGACCACCATTTGCGGCCCGGTGTCTTTCTTCATTTTCCGGACCTCCCCCGCCAAGTCGGAATTAACCAGCTTCGTATTGTTCCACGACGCCGTTTCGAGCGTCCTCGAGAAAACAACCTTGGGGAGGCTGTTCATCCGCTTGGCCACCTCGGCGGAGATCTGGAGGGCGTAGGGTGTCGGCCAGAAGCTGGCCATCATTTGATAGGTGACCCGGCCGAAAAGCAGCATCGCCTCCCCCATCGCATTTTCCGAGGAGAACGCCTTCCACTCAGCATCGTCCCGGTGAGCCCAGGCCATGTCGCCCTTCGCGTCCGCGATGAAGCCGTCGAGCGAAACCTGATTGAACACGATCAGTTTGGTCATGATGTCTGGCTTGGGACTAGCGCTGATGTCCGGATTTCCGCTTGGGATAAACGCGGCGAGAGGAAACATGTTGGCAAGCGGGTCTGCAATATTATGCGCGATGCCCGAGAATTTTGGACCTGCGAAACGGAGATTTCGGCCGAGCATATCTTAGTCGGCTTCCAGGCAAATGCATCGGTTATGTTTACAGATTTTCGGCTTCGAATTCGGACTCGATCACGCTCGATGCGCCGTCCGGATCGGATTTGGATGGGCCGCCAAGCGACGGCGGCATGGCCTCGTCGAAATGGACGTTATCGATGAAGAAGTCCCATTCACTCCCACTGATGTCCGAGATCGTGACTACCCCTCAATTTTTGCGAGGGCAAAGGTCATTTGGCGCCAAAAATTGGACATTTGGTTCCGCAAAATATGTGTAAAGTGTCGGATTTTCTTCCACTGCGAGTTCTAATGGATAACTCGGTGCTGGGTAATATGTTAATTAACAAATGAGCTAAACTTCAGAGGTTCGTTGTCGGGAAATTCGCTAAATATCCTTAATGTCAACGAATTGCAGCAGGAAGATAAAATATGCAACATGCTTGTGAATAATTACATACAACAATGATGAGACTAAAGGCATAAGTAATGCTGAATTCAGCGCCAGTACCACATCAACGTTTGTTCACTTCAACTATGAAAACGACCCTCCTCATGCCTGTTCTCGCCTTGGCGGGATTGGCTATGCTCCCCACCGCGGCTCGCGCCGACGACGTCCTCTATGGCAACAACGCTGGCTACGGTCCCGACATCGTCGATAAATTTGACATCAATATCGGAGCGGGAACTGCGACGCTCCTGCAAACTTACAATGTGTCGAGCGGGAACGGTCGGGCTATCGTCGTCCTCAACAATGTCATGTACACGACCCAGGTTAGCGACAGCACGATATACGAGACCAATGTGACTACAGGGCTCTCGATGGGCACGATTTCCACTCCAGTTGAAACATCGACGCTTGCTTGGGATGGCACGGAGTTCTGGGCCGCGCAGTACGTGGGCGGTACCGCCGGCGATGCTTACCGAATCGACACTTCAGGTAATGTGACTTCGACAATCAATCTCGGCGGTTTCGACGACAAAGATGGGCTCGAATTCTTCAACGGTAAACTGATCGGCAATGAAGGTGATGCGCAGGATCCCTACGATGTCTATAGCACAAGCGGCACTCTCTTGACGTCCCATTTCATTACGCCTAGCGTTCAGGACACCGGCATAGCCTTTGACGGGACCGATTTCATAACGTCCAATATCTTCGACAACTCCATCAGCGTATGGGACGGGTCCACCGGCGCCTTCATTAAGACGATTGATCTCCCTGGCACGGGCTATCTTATCGAGGACCTTTCGGTTAACTACAACACGACCACGAACAGGACTGCGCCGGATGGCGGAAGCACGCTCCTTCTTCTGGGTATCGCTACCCTTTCGGGCGCGCTGTTGCGCCGACGCATGCTCGCTGCCTGATTAAGTCACAAAATTAGAAACAAAGGCCCGGGCCTCTGGATTAAATTCCGGTGCCCGGGCTTTCTGTGTCAGGTTGTTTCCGTCGGTTTCGCGTGCCGAGGCCCGCGTTGCCCCACGCAGGCACGCCAATCCTTCGCCCCGGCTTTCAGCGCGCGCAGCTTGTGCCCCGGGAGGGCTGTTATCACGAGAACAGGAAGATAACCGTCGGTCTCGATCTTCTTCAGGCCCTCCATCACTTGGAATCCGTCCATGCCGGGCATCTGAAGATCGAGCAGGATCAAGTCGTAACGATTCTTGCGGTGAAGTTCGCAGCCCTCGCGCGGATCGATCGTAGACACTATGGATACGTAGCCAGCATCGTGCAGCATTTACTCCAGCAAAGAGACATTGGCCTGCTGATCGTCAACGATCAGGATGCTGGCCTAAAGCAGGTCCGCTGAACTTATCATTGCCTTTTTGTACTGTAATATGTGCTCTGACCATCTGGGCTAATCGTCGCCTGAATAGCGCGGGCGCGTTCGATGTCGGGAGTTCTGTTCACCGAGGACATCATCCGCCTTTCGGCACTTCGAAGCCGGAGATGAGATTAGTCTTCGGTCCGCGAGACTGGGATTTCCTTCACGGTGAATGGAATTTCGGCGCGCACGGTCGTGCCTTTGCCGAGCGCGGATTCGATGGTCAGGCTTCCGCCGACCATTTCAACACGTTCTTTCATGCCAACCAAGCCCAAGCGTTTGGGATTTATAGCCGAAACGATTTTCTCGACGAGAAATGACCTCCCGTTGTCGCTAATTTCCATCCGGATCGCACCCGATATCTTACTGATGCTCATATTGATTTTGGTGGCGTG
>CAAGKR010496474.1_pt1 | contig 64853 bp, 54 predicted proteins | sample 2556971 | NCBI WGS metagenome assembly CAAGKR01 (sample SAMEA5207829, study PRJEB30636) | soil metagenome | biome: forest; feature: boreal; material: soil | place: USA | collected 2011-09 | depth 1 m | reverse complement strand
GATGATCGAGCCGGACACGATCGTGTTGGTGGCCGGCCCCGCCAGGAAATTCCCGTTGATCGTCAGCGCCCCGCTGCTGCTCCCGTCCAGCGTGGTGCTATCCATGTTCTCAAGGACGCCGGTACCGGTGGCGTTGAGGGTGCCCCCGACAATCGTCGAATTGCTCAACTGTACGGTGCTTCCCATAGCCGCCGTGATGTTTGCGCTGCTGTTGCCAATATTTTGTCCCTGCAGAGAGAGGGTCCCGCCCGAGGTGGCCTCGAGGAGGCCGTGGTTCGTGAGCCCGCCGCCGGCGATGACGAAGGTTTGCCCAGACACGTTCGCATTGATCACCCCACTCGTGTCGTTGTTCACGACGATGCCGCCGTTGCCGATCGTCCCTGCGCCCGCGATCGTGCTCTGATTGGTGAGCGTCACTCCGCCGGTTGTCTGCTCAATGAAGCCGGCGCCGTTTCCGATGCCATTGAAGGCCAGGTTGAGAACGCCTGTCCCGGTCAAGGTGGTGCTCGCGGCCAAGGCCAGGAAGGCGTTTTGGCCGGATCCGCCCGTGATGTTGATCACCCCCGCGTTCGAAATGGAGGTTCCGGAAATCTGGAGGGTCCCTCCCGGCACGACGTTGAAAGTATCGAAGGTGCCTAGCGTCAGGTCGGCCACCGCTCCGCCATTCGTAAGATTGACGATGCTCTTGGTTCCCGAGGTGCCATTGTTGACGACCGCATTGATAGCGCTCGTGGGCACGCCGAAGTCCCAGTTTGTGCTCGTCTGGAAGTCGCCGGCTCCGGCTATCTGCCACGATGTTGTCTGGGCCAACGCCCCGGGAGCGGGAAGCAGAGCCGCTGAGAACAGGAGGCCGAGGACGGGGCGGAGAAGGCGTGAGCGTGATTTCATGGGGGACGGACGGGGTTGCGACGCGTAGGTGCGTCAAATCGCGATTCAGCCTGCTGAAGCTCGAATCCGTCGCTCAAGCATTTACGGTGCCGTGAAAGCAGCCCCTCGAACGTGACGGTCCAATGCGTTACGCTTGAGCATTATAAAACTCTCGATTTCCAAAGCCTAATTTTTCCGAAGTGTCGCGGGCGCGTAAGCTGTAAATATAGCTTACGGATTTTGGGTTATCCGGTCGCGAGCGCGAGCGAGCACGAACCTAAATGGGCCTCCAACTCTTCAAAAAGACGCCGATTTTCTGGCAATATGCACGTTTATGCGAGGGATCGGGCTGCGTCCGGAACGCAGTGGAGCGCACTTGTAAACGCCTCCGACGTATCTTCGGGCGTCATTCGGCCCGAATCGCTGCGACGGGGTCGACCCGCGAGGCCGCCCGGGCGGGCAGGTAGCTTGCCAGGAGGGCCACCAGTGCCAGCACGATCGCCGCCTCCGAGACGACGCCGACCGACGTGCTCTCAAGCGCAGGCATGATGCTCGCCAGCAACTGGGTGAGGCCCACCGCGCCCGCGATTCCAAAAGCGGCTCCCACCAGGGCGAGCCGCAGGCCCGATCCGAGGATCAAGCGGCGCACGTCCGCCACGGTCGCGCCCAGCGCCATGCGGATTCCGATCTCCCGCGTGCGCTGAGCAACCGTGCGGGCTATGACCCCGTAGATCCCGAGCGCGGCAAGCGAGAGCCCGAGGAGCGCGAACGCCCCGAGCATCTTTTTCAGCATGCCGAGGTCGAATGAGCTGAGTTCCACCCTTGCGTCGGCCGTCATCAGGTTGCGCACAGGAAGGTCCAGGTCGACGGCCGCGACTGCCGCACTGACGGCGCCGAGGACCTCTGCCGAGGCCCCGGGCACGGTGCGAATGCCAAACCTCGAAAACTGCCACGGTTCCTGGGCCAGCGGCTGATAGACCTGGAAGGACGATGGCCGCTGGTAGATGCCGGTCGGCAGCACGTCACCCGCAACGCCGACGATCTCGGACCACTCAGGCTTGCCTGTGTCCGCGCGCGCGATCCGATGCCCAAGCGGGTTGTCATTGGGGAAGAGCGAGCGCGCCATGCCCTGGCTGATGATCACGACACGCGCCGACGCCGCGGTGTCCGCGCCGGCAAAAGTGCGGCCGTCCAGGAGCCGGCTGGCGGTCACCCGGAAATAATCAGGCGTGATCCCGTCATAGCTTGCTATGGGCTCCTGCCCCTTTGCGGGCCGGTCCCGGCCCTCGACAAGGTAGGGCCGCGTTCCGACCTCGCCGGTGTAGGGCAGCGCGTAGGCAAGCGCCACCGAGGCGACGCCCGGAATTGCGGTCAGCCTGCCCGTGAGCTGGCGCTGGAACCCCAGGATTTTTTCAGGCGTGTCGTACCTTGCCTTCGGCAAGTCGAACTCACCCACGACGACATTGCTGGAATCCCAGCCGAAGTGATGGCGGACCAGGTTCTGCGCGCCGCGCATCAGAAACGCGGCCCCGGCAAGGAGCGTCATCGCCATCGCGAACTGTGCGACGACGAGCAGGCGCCTTATCTTCTGGTGGTCGCCACCGGCGGTGGCGACCCGCATGCCGCTTTTGAGGGCCCGGTTGATATTTATCCTGGATATGAGGAGAGCCGGCGCCGTCCCAAACACGAGCGCGGTGGCGAAGGAGGAGCCGATCGCGAATCCCAGGACCCTCCAGTCCAGGGGGAACGCCATGGGCGAACCGCCGTTGGCGACACTCTCCGCGCTGAGCCACCGGGCGGCCCACATGGCTATCACGAGGGAACCCAACCCGCCGCCGGCGGCCAATAGGAAGGATTCAAGGGCAAAGGGCCGCACAAGCTGGAAGCGGGATGCCCCGAGGGCGGAGCGCACGAAGAGCTCCTGCGACCGCTCGATCGTGCGGGCCAGGACAAAGTTCGCGAGGTTCGAGCAGGCGATGAGGAGAACGAATCCTGAAAGGCCAAGAAGCATGGCAACGATGACCTGCCCGCTCTGGTTGCCGGTCGACCCGAGCAAGCTCTCGCTTCGCCAGCTGGCGCCCGCGTCGTCCTTGGGGAATTCGTGGGCGACGCGCTCGCCCACCGCAGCGACAAACGCCTTTCCCTGCTCCTGCGAGACGGTGGCGGCTCGCCGGCCGATGACGCGCAGCCAAGGGCCGCCGTGCGAGGCGAGCTCGGCGGCTCCCAGTCCAAGGGGGCGGAAGACACCGATATGCCGTATGACGCGGCCGTCATCGGCCGCGTCGGGTAGCACGCCGACGATGTCGTGCGGCTCTCCGTCTATCCGGATGCTCCGACCCAGGATATCGGGAGCGGCGCCAAAGCGGTTTGACCAAACATCGTGGCTGATGACGGCCACGCGGTCCTTCCCGTGCGTTTCCTCATCGCGCCGAAAGGTTCGGCCGATCTCGGGGCGAACCTTCAGTACCTCAAAGTAATTTGATGATACGCGAACTGCGTTTTCCTGCACAGGGGTGCGGTCGGGAGCGGAGACGGACACGCTCTCGTCGGAGGACCCGGCGAATTGGCCGAATCCGCCCTCCGCGGCCCTCAGCTGCTGATAATCGGCGGGCGAGAGATCACCCTGCGGGTTTTCCGGCGTCGTTCGGTAGAGACGGACGAGGGACGCGGAATCCTCAAACGGAAGCGGGCGCAGGAACAGGGCGTTCATCAGGCTGAACATGGCCGTGTTCATGCCTATCCCCAACGCGAGGGTCACGATGGCGATGAGGGAGAAGACGGGGTTTTTGATGAGCGCCCTCAGCGCGAATTTCAGGTCGTTCATGGGAATGGCCGTTAGCGGCGTCCTGTTATTTGCAGGGGGCATGCCAACCACTTTGAATTGCGTAAGTAATTTACCATCATTGTATTATTTAGTGTTGTTGTCGGTCAAATGCCCAAACCTTACCCATATCCGATATTTTTCCCTCCCGCTAATGGGACAGCTCGCACAGTCGCCCGGGACTGGCCAAGAGCGTGGAAAAATGCATCACCTTTGGCCATGCCCGTTCCAGCCGACCACCGAACGGTGCGCCTCAACGTTCACAAGCTGGCGCGCTTCGCGCTCTTCGGCTTCATCCTGACGTTCATCATAGCGCGCGCGTTCGTGTTCATGATCATGGCGCACACGGTCCCGAATTTTTATTTCTTCCTCCAGGGCACCCACGTCCACCATCTGAATTACGGAATCTTCCTGCTCGCCGTCGTGGGAGGATACGGCGTCTTCCGCCGCCCGGTCGGCCGTCCCGCGGAGATCACCGCGCTCGTTTACGGGATCGCGATGGCGCTCACCTTCGACGAGTTCGGAATGTGGCTGCACCTTGGCGGCAGCTACTGGCAGCGGGCGAGCGTCGACGCGGTCATCCTCGTGGCCGCGATCATGGCCCTCTGCGCGTACATGCGCTCGATCGAGCGGTTCGAGTCCAGGCACCGCAAGGCAGCCGTCATCCTGCTGGTCGCGCTCGCCGGATTCTCATGGGTCATCTACTCGGCCGGACTCAGGCTGGGCGACGTGTACGGCCCCAGGCTTCACGACCTCGAGGTCTCCTCGTCGCCCTGACCCGCCGGGGCGTCATGCCCTGATTTCCCGCAGGAGGCTCGTCAGGTACGGGATCAGCTGCTTCTTCCTGCTCACGATCCCGGGAAGGTCGAAGATCTCGTCCTTCTCCACCTGCGAGTAGGTGATCCGCTCGATCAGCTCCCCGTCACCCTTGACAATCAGCAGCGAGTTCTGGGTGTTGATGTCGGTGACAAGGAGAGCCGCGAACGAAAGACGGTCCTTCTTCCTCATCTCGCCCAGGGCCGAGCCGATCTCCTTCGAACGCCCCCAGAAATTCGCGAACCCGAGTTCCTCAACCTGGGAGACCGAGAAGCGCACGCCCTCCTCCTCGTACACCTTGTGGTCGGCCTGAACGATCTCGCCAGGCGTGTGGGCCTGGATAACGGAGCCCGACGAGAAGATCGCCTCGGCGAGCGAGCGCGGCTCCTCGCGGGCGACGCCTGCCAGCCATGCGAGGATATCGGCGTCCTTCGGCGTCGTGGTGGGGCTGTTGAGGTGAAGCGTGTCAGAGATGAGCCCGGACATCATGATGCCAGCCGTCTCGGGCGTGGGCACGAGGCCCGAGGACCGGAACAGGTCGCCCACGATCGTGCAGGTCGATCCCACGGGCTCGTTGATGAAGAGTATCGGTGCCTGCGTGCTGATCGGTCCCAGCCTGTGGTGGTCGATGATCTCGGTGATCTGCACCTCCTCCGCGCCGCTCACCGCCTGCGAGATCTCATTGTGGTCGACGAGGACGAGGCGCGTCTGGATCGGCTTCAGGATGTCGCTCTTCGAGAGGACGCCGGCCAGGGCCCCGTCCTCATCCAGCACCATGAGCGCGGGGGCCGCCAAGGTCGCTATCTTGCGGCGAACGTCGCTGATGCGCGCGTCGCGGCTCACCGATCCGAAGTTGCGCTCGATGACGCGCTCGATGCTCGAGGCGGTGCGGACGACCCAGGCCGTGGTCGAGGAATCGTACGGGCTGCTGAGGACGCTGACTGCCTTCTTCCTCGCCTGCGCCACCACCTCTTCGTCGATGGGGAGGCTGCTTGTGACGATGACGCCGCGCAGGCCGAGCTCGATCGCACGAAGCTGTATGTCGCGGCGGTCGCCGACGATGATGAGGGACTGCGCCGCCGGGATCCCTTCCCTCTCCGAGATCTTCCAGAACGATTTGAAGTCCATCGTTCCCAGCCTGACATAGAGTTCCTCCGACCGGTCGACGTCGACCGCATGGATGACGTTCGCCTTGAGCGCCCTCGCGATGTTGGCCAGCGTGCCGTGGACCTGGCGCATGAGCTTCGGCTTGCTGACCCGCGGGATGAAGATGCCGCCGAGGTGGGGCAGCGAGATCGTGCCCACGACCCTGCGGCCGGCACCGACGACCGGCAGCAGTCCAACGTCGTGCCGGTCGATGAGTTCCAGGGCCTCGGCGCAGGTGGCGTTTTCGGGTACCGTGACGACATCCGACTCCATCATGTCGCGCACTCGCGGCCACACGTCGCTCAGGTAGATGGGGAGGGGATGGCGGAACCGGCTGAGGATGGTGTCGATCCGGGCGTTCGAGTTGCCGCACCGGGCCGCCACGTGGCCCTTCTCCCCCCGGGCCTCCTTGTAGGCCGCATAGGCAATCGCGGAGCAGATGGAGTCGGCATCGGGATTGCGGTGGCCGATGACGTACGTGGTGTTGCTGGAGGGCGCGAAGGGCGCGGTCGACATGGGAGGATGTTGGGTCAAAAAACACGGAATTCAAGGAACTCGACAAGACTTTGGCCCAAATCTTAGCATGGGAGCATGAAGATCTATCTCGATGGCAAGTTTGTGGACGAGGCCGACGCAAAGGTGTCGGTTTTCGACCATGGGCTTCTCTACGGGGACGGAGTTTTTGAGGGCATCCGCCTTTACGGCGGCAACGTTTTCCGCCTTGAGGAGCACCTTGAGCGCTTCGAATACTCCGCGAAGGCCATCCTGCTCGACCTGCCGCTGACGCGTGCGGAGTGGAGCGCGGCCACCTGCGAGACCTGCCGGCAGAACGGCCTCACGGACGGCTACATCCGCCTGGTCGTCACCCGCGGCGTCGGCGACCTCGGCCTGGCCCCGTGGCTTTGCGCGAAGCCGTCCTACTTCATCATCGCGAGCAAGATCTCCATGTATCCCGCGGAGCACTATGAGAAGGGCCTCGCGATCGTGACCGTGCCGACCCGCAGGATCGGGCCGGCCTCGCTGCCCGCCACCATCAAGTCGCTCAATTACCTGAACAACATCCTCGGCAAGATCGAGGCGAAGCAGTTTGGCGCGCTCGAGGCCATCATGCTGAACGATCAGGGCTACGTCGCGGAGGCCACGGCCGACAATGTGTTCATCGTCCACAAGGGCGAGCTGTTGACGCCCTCCGCGTCCCAGGGCGCCCTGAAGGGCGTCACCCGCAGCGCGATCATCGACATCGCCAAGACTCTCGGCATCCCCCTGCGCGAGGCGAACCTCACGCGGTACGACCTGTGGTGCTCAGACGAGTGTTTCCTCACCGGATCCGGGGCCGAGGTGATCCCGGTCGTCAAGCTGGACGGACGCACCATTGGCTCGGGAAAGCCCGGCCCGGTGACGAAGAACGTCCTCGCCGAGTTCAGGAAGCTCGTGCTGGTCGACGGCACCCGCATCTGAGCGCCGCCATTTTGCGCCGCAATGACGCTTCATTCGGCCCCGGTTGGGCCGTATTGATACTTACCGCAGCACCGTGCGCGCGGCTTGCCCATTGAGGCATGTCGTGGCACATTAGCTGCATAGATTCCACCACACACCATGGCCAACCCGCTTAAGTGCGATCTCTGCTCGAAACCCGCCACGGTGCACCTTACCCAGATACTGGACAACAAGGTGCACAAGGTGGACTTGTGCGAGGAATGCGCGCAGGAGAAGGGCGTGACCGACCCGAGCGGCTTCTCGCTGGCCGACCTGCTTCTCAAGGCCTCCCTGAACCCCGACCCGTCGGGCGGCGGCATGAGGTGCGAGCAGTGCGGCTTCATGCCCTCCGACTTTAAGAAACAGGGCCGATTCGGATGCTCCGCGTGCTACGACGCCTTCAAGGGGATCCTCGACCCGATGCTCGAGGGGATGCACAAGGGCATCGTCCATTCCGGAAAGGTACCGCGGAGGGCCCTGGAGCGGAAGACACTTTACGACAAGCTCACCAGGCTCGAGGTCGACCTCACCGAGGCGATCAAGGCCGAACGTTACGAAGACGCAGCCCGCTGCCGCGATGAAATCAACCAAGTCCGACAAGCCGTCGAGCAGAAGCCCTCGCGCTAAGCCCATGACCATCGGCTCGCTCATCGACACCCCGTCGGAACTGACCGACTCGACGAGCAGCAAGTCGGCCATCGTCCTTATGACGCGGATCCGCCTCGCGCGGAACATTGCCGGCCAGCCCTTCCCTGGCTGGGCGAAGCCGGCGCAGCGCGAGAAGATCCTTGAGGCCTGCCAGACGGCGGTCACCGCGACATCCGCGATGAAGCGGGGCCTAGCGGTGGGCGTGAGCGACCTCGCGGAGCTCGAGAAGAAGATCCTCGTCGAGCGCCACCTGATCAGCCGCGAGCTGAGCGGCTCGAAGCAGGGCAGCGGCGTCGTGATCAGCAAGGACCAGGCATTCTCGGTCATGATCAACGAGGAGGACCACCTCAGGATCCAGATGCTCCGCGCCGGCTTCCAGCTCAAGAAGGCCTGGGCGTCGATCAACGAGATCGATTCGGCGCTCGAGGCAAGCCTCGACTTCGCGTTCTCGCCCGTCCTCGGCTACCTCACCGCGTGCCCGACAAACCTTGGAACGGGGATGCGCGCGTCCGCGATGATGCACCTGCCGGCCCTGGTGATATCGAACCAGATGGAAAAGGTGGTCCGCGCGGTCAACCAGCTCGGGATGGTCGTCCGCGGCCTTTTCGGCGAGGGCTCCGACGCCAGCGGCAGCATCTTCCAGATCTCGAACCAGACGACGCTGGGTGAGTCAGAGGAGGAGATCCTCAAGCGGCTGTCCGGCGTCCTTCAGTCCATCATCGAGCACGAGCTCAACGCCCGCGCCCGTCTCCTGGAGGCCGACTCAGGCAAGCTCTTCGACAAGATCGGGCGCGCGTTCGGCATCCTGCAGAACGGCCACGTGCTGAGCTCCAACGAGGCCATGAACCTGCTCTCGCTGATCCGCCTCGGCGTGGACCTCGGCGTGTTCCCGGACGCGAAGCGCTCCATAACGGACCGGCTCTTCATAGAGGCCCAGCCCGGCCACCTCCAGCACGCCCAGAAGGGCGAATTCGAGGCCGGACAGCGCGATCTTTTGAGGGCCGAGAGACTGCGTTCCGAGTTTGCCAATTTCTCCCGTCCGGACTTCACTTTGTCAGCCAACGGTCAGAATTAAACCGTCCCATCACTTTCCATGTCGCAGGAACCGATGAATAATTTTACGCCGCGCGCCCAGCAGGTGCTGGCGCTGGCACGCAAGGAAGCCGACCGCTTCCACCATAACTACGTCGGCACCGAGCACATCCTGCTCGGGCTGATCAAGTTGGGCCAGGGCGTGGCCGTGAGCGTCCTTCAGAAGATGGGGCTCGACCTCGAGACCGTCCGGGCGGCCGTGGAGAAGCAGGTGGGGACGGGCCAGGAAACCAAGACTCAGGGAAGCATCCCGTACACGCCGCGCGTGAAGAAGGTCCTGGCGCTCGCAGGCAAGGAGGCTAAGGCGCTGAACCATTCCTATGTCGGCACCGAACACATCCTCCTCGGGCTGCTCCGCGAGGGCGAGGGCGTCGCGGCGCGCGTGCTCAAGTCGCTCGACGTGGACATCGAGCGCACGAGGAACGAGATCCTGCGGGAGCTTGATCCGCAATTTTCAGGCGGCAGCGAGAGCGGCGGCGAGGAGGCGGCGGCGGGCGCCCCGCAGCGCCCGGGCGGCCAGACCGACGAGAAGAAGGAGGTCAAGACCCCGGCGCTGAAGGCGTTCGGCAGGGACCTGACCGAGCTTGCCCGCAAGGGCGAGATGGACCCCGTCGTGGGCCGCAAGAACGAGATTCGCCGCGTGATCCAGATCCTCTGCCGGCGCACGAAAAACAACCCGGTCCTGATAGGCGAGGCCGGCGTCGGCAAGACGGCCATCGTCGAGGGGCTGGCCCAGGAGATCGCCGCGGGCAACGTCCCGGAGATCCTGTTTGAGAAGAAGGTCATCACGCTCGACCTCGCGCTCATGGTCGCCGGCACGAAGTACCGCGGGCAGTTCGAGGAGCGCATCAAGGCCGTGATGGACGAGATCAAGCGAGCCCGGAACGTCATTCTCTTCATCGACGAGCTCCATACGATCGTGGGAGCGGGAGCCGCCGAGGGCGCGATGGACGCCTCCAACATCTTCAAGCCCGCGCTTTCCCGCGGTGAGCTGCAGTGCGTCGGCGCGACCACCCTGAACGAGTACCGCAAGTACATCGAGAAGGACAGCGCCCTCGATCGCCGGTTCCAGTCGGTCAAGGTCGAGCCGCCCTCCGTCGACGACACGATCACGATCCTCAAGGGGATCCGCGGTAAGTACGAGGACCACCACAAGGTCACCTTCACCGACCTTGCCCTCGAGACCGCCGCCAAGCTTTCCGACCGCTACATCACCGGCAGATTCCTTCCGGACAAGGCGATCGACGTCATGGACGAGTCGGGCTCGCGCGCCCGCATCTCGGCACTCAGCAGGCCGCCGGACATCGAGGGGCTCACCAAGGAGATCGAGGATGTCTGCGCCCAGAAGGAGAAGGCGATCAGCGAGCAGCACTTTGAGGAGGCGGCCAAGTTCCGCGACAAGGAGAAGCAGCTGCGCGCCAAGCAGGAGCAGGCCACCGAGCAGTGGAAGAAGGCGCGCGAGGAGAAGCGCGTCACGATCGACGAGGAGCTCATGGTCCAGGTCGTCGCCGACTGGACGGGCATACCCCTGTCCCGGATGGAGAAGAAGGAGAGCGAGAAGCTCCTGAACCTCGAGGCCGAGCTCCACAAGTCGGTCATCGGGCAGGGCGTCGCCGCCGGCTCGATCGCGCGGGCGCTCCGCAGGTCGAGGGCGGACCTCAAGGATCCGCGCAGGCCAATCGGGTCATTCCTCTTCGTCGGACCGACGGGTGTCGGCAAGACCGAGACCGCGAAGCAGCTCGCCGCGCAGATGTTCGGCAAGCAGGACGCGCTCGTCCAGATCGACATGAGCGAGTACATGGAGAAGTTCTCCGTCTCGCGCCTCATCGGTTCGCCCCCGGGCTACGTGGGCTACGAGGAGGGCGGCCAGCTGACGGAGTCCATCCGCCGCAGGCCCTACGCCGTCATCCTGTTCGACGAGGTGGAAAAGGCTCATCCCGACGTGCTGCAGATACTTCTCCAGATACTCGAGGACGGCCGGCTGACGGATTCGCTCGGTCGCACCGTGGATTTCAGGAACACGATCATCATCATGACCTCGAACGTCGGCGCGCAGCTCCTGCAGCGCCAGACCTCGATGGGCTTTGCCGCCGCCGCCTCGAGCTTCAATGACGCCGAGAAGATGCGCGAGAAGGTCCTCGAGGAGGCCAAGAGGGTCTTCAAGCCTGAGTTCCTGAACCGCATCTCCGACATCGTGTTCTTCAGGCCGCTCGACAAGACCGACCTGATATCGATCGTCGACCTCGAGATCGGCAAGTTCGCCAAGAGGCTCGTCGACCGGAAGATCACGCTCGAGTTCACGCCGGAGTCAAAGGAACTGCTGATCGACAAGGGCTATGACGAGAAGTACGGAGCGCGGCCGCTCAGGCGCGCCGTCGAGCACTACCTTGAGGACCCGATCGCGGAGGCCATCCTGCGCGGGGACATCAAGGAGGGCGAGGCGGTCCTGGTCGTGCGCGACGGCGAAGTATTGAATTTCAAACAAAAGACGCCTCCCGCCACCACCACAGGCGTGGCGCCCTAAAAAAACGGCCAACCGCCGTCTAAAAGACCCCGCCCCCGGATAGAACGGGAGCGGGGTTTTTCGTCGCCGCCTGCCTGCCGGCTGCGTTTGATTCGAGGAAGCAATGATCCAGCGCCGACGACCGTTGTCCCTTGTCCTGCTCGCCGCCATGGCGCTGCTCGCGAGCCGGGGCGCGGCGCAAGCCCAGGGGCTGCCCCAAACGATCCCCGACCCGGAGACGATGGATCCCCCGAGCCGGGCCCGCATCGAGGCTATAGAGTCGGAGGCCACCGCGATGGGCTGGAGCGGGGTCGTCTACCCGCTGCGCGAGGCCGCCGTGCGCGCCTACGCCCACAACCGGTTCGTGGCGGCCGACGCCTGGTACCACGCCTACCGGTGGGCGGCGCTCTTCTCGGAGCCCGAAAACCGCTTTGTCGGCGGCTGGGTGAACGCGATCGTCGCCAACCACGTCAACTACGAGGGCGTGGCCGGCGAGTACAACCCGACTGACCGGCCGATCGGGCTGAACATGTCGCCGGCCCTCCAGGCGTGGGTCCTTTCGAACGAGGATTTCTCGGAGCAGTTCTTCTCTGACGTCAAGGCCGTCGACCACCTCCCGAACGTCCTTTCCATCCTCGAGGAGCTGCACAAGAGGGATCCCGAGAAATTCGAGCGGTACGCGTCCCTGGCTCTCGCGATCGCTCTGGTCTATGACGTGCCGCCCCCGCCATGGTGGCCGCACTACCAGGTGTCGAAGGAGGCGCTGCCCAGGAAGCTGCCCCCGGCGTCGGAGACTTTCGACAGGCTGACCCGCGAGGACGCTCTCGGCCACACGTACGTCAGGCTGGCGAGGTTGCGCGCGGAGGAGCTCAAGTTCGTCGTCGACGTCGCGGCGCCGGCCTCGGAGCTCGCCTGGTCCGAGGCGAACGTGCCCTATTCCCTGGACGACTTCGAGCAGACGTATTTGATGGTCAACTACAGGGTCGACCGGGCGGCCAGTTATGCCAAGATGAGCTGGACGGGCCAGCCGTACACGCTGCAGGCGATAAAGGCGCAGGGAGGCATATGCGTCGACCAAGCCTATTTCGCGGTCGAGGCCGGCAAGGCCCGCGGGGTTCCCACTCTTCTCTTCACAGGCCTGGGCCAGGACTCCCGGCATGCATGGTTCGGCTTCCTTGACGGCGAGCACAGGTGGCGTCTCGACGCCGGCCGCTACGCCGAGCAGCGCTTCGTCACGGGAAACGCACTCGACCCGCAGACATGGATGAACATGTCCGACCATGAGCTGGAGTTCCTTTCGGAGCGGTTCAGGGCCCTGCCAACTTTCGCGCAATCCCGAGTGCACGAGGAGTTTGCGGACGAATACATGCGGGCGGGGGACGCAAGGTCCGCCGCACGCTCCGCGCGCGCCGCCGTCAACTATGAGAGGCGAAACCTGGACGGCTGGGAGACCCTGATCGCGGCGAACGCCGCGCTTGGGATGCCCGCGCCCCAGCAGGAGGCCGTCCTGCGGGAGGCGGCGCTTGCATTCACGCCGCGCTACCCGGACCTCGTCGTTTCCTATGTGAACCGGGTGACGCAAAGCCTGCGAGCCCGGGGCGAGACGAGTCTCGCCGAGTTCGAGGAGCGCGGGCTCGCGGAGAGGCTCAAGGGAGACCGGGCCGACCTGGCGGTCACGCAGGCCTCGGCGATTCTCGCCCGCAGCGTCGCGTCGCAGTCGATCCCGGATCAGATCGCGACCTACAACGCGATACTGGTCCAGTTCGGGCGCGGGGCAGGGACGATCTTCTTCGACCAGATTGTGATGGGATTCGCCGAACACCTTGCGGGCATGCACATGATGCCCGACGCGCGCGCCGCAGTCGAGCGGGCGCGCGACGTCCTCGACGTCCAGCCGGGCAGCCAGGTGGCGATGGACGTGGACAAGCTGCTTGCGAGACTTAAGGACTGACCTCCGCTTTGGCTTTCCAAAGGGCCGGCTCCCGTGAAGGATGCCCCGAATGGACGCACCCGTTGCCCGCAAGCCCGCGTTGGGGTTCATATTCGTGACGCTGGTCCTGCTGATGATAGGTGTGGGAATCATCATCCCGGTCCTCCCCGGACTCATCACCCAGTTCAAGGGTGGGAACGTGGCGGAGGGATCCGGCTCCTACGGCTGGCTCGTCGGGGTATTCGCGGCGATGCAGTTTGTCGCGTCGCCGATCCTCGGCTCGCTGTCGGACCGCTTTGGGCGCAGGAAGGTGATATTGGTCGCCCTTGCGGGGTCGGCGATCGACTACGTGATCATGGGCCTGGCTCCAACGTTGGCGTGGCTTTTTGTGGCCCGGATGATCTCGGGCGCGACCGCGGGTTCGCTGGCCGCATGCAACGCCTACGTCGCTGACGTGACGCCTCCTGAAAAGAGGGCGCAGGGATACGGGATTGTCGGGGCTGCGTTCGGCCTTGGCTTCGTGATTGGTCCCGCCATCGGGGGCCTGATCGGGCAGATCAGCCTGAGGGCGCCTTTTTTTGCCGCCGCGGCATGCGTCGGGGCGAACTGGCTTTACGGGGCCTTCGTCCTTCCCGAGTCCCTTGCGCCCGAGAACCGCCGGCCCTTTTCATGGAAGCGCGCTAACCCGATCGGCTCGCTTCTGGCGCTCCGGCGTTTCCGCGGCGTCGTGGACCTGGCGTGGATGTATTTCATCTTCAATTTCGCCAACACGATGCTCCAGAGCGTCTGGGTCCTGTACATGGGCTATCGCTACGGCTGGACCACGCTGCAGCTGGGCCTTTCCCTCACCTTCGTAGGCATCATGGCCGCCGTCGTCCAGGGGGCGCTCGTGAAGCGCATCATCGGCTGGACGGGCGAGCGCAAGGGGCTCGTCATCGGGCTCGTCATCTCCTCCCTGGTGATGGCGGGATACGGCACCGTGACCCATGGATGGATGATCTACCCCTTGATGCTGATAGGGTCGCTCGGCGGAATTTCGGGACCCGCCTCGCAGGCGCTCATCACCAAGCATGTCCCGCCGAACGAGCAGGGGGCCCTGCAGGGGTCCCTCTCAGGCCTGACGAGCCTGGCATATATATTCGGCCCCGTCATGGCGGCCTGGAGCTTTGCCAAATGCATCGGCGCCCACGCCTGGATGCATGTTCCGGGGATCCCGTTTTACGAGGCTTCGGTGATCCTCCTGGCCGCCCTTGCGCTGGCCCTGCGCTCGTTCCAGCTGGACGACAGAGTCGGCCGAAAGGCCTAGGCGACCGCGTGCTGCGCCGCGGCCTCGAGGAGCGCCGCGAGGGCCGGTGACGGCGCAGGCGAGCTTCGCCATCCGACGACAAGCGTGCTCACGGGCGCTGGACCCACCAGTGCCTTGAAAATCACCTTCTCCGGGAGATGCCGGGCCTCCGACGGGGCGGCAAACGTCGCGCCCACGCCGGCGCGCACGAGCCCGACGCCGTTCGAGCGCGGCCATACCTCCTCCGCTATCCGCGGGGCCACGCCGCTCATTGCGAACGCGGCGAGCACCCGGTCATAGAACCCCGGGTTGTTGGCTCGCGGAAATAGCACGAATGGGGTGCCCGCGAGTTCCTTCAGCTGGATCGACTTCTTTCCGCGGAGGGGATGATCGGCGGGGAGGAGGACTCCGTTTCGTTCGCGCAGAAGCAGCGTTGTTTCGATCGACGGCGACGGGCCGTCGGGATGGAAGAAGCCGCACTCAATCTCTCCAGCCTGCAGGGCCGCGATCTGAAGGGCGGTTGGAGACTCGTTGAGCTCGAGGCGTATGCCCGGGAACCGCCGATGGAACCCGCGCAGGATGTCCGGAAGAACCGTCGCCATCGCGAGGCCGGTGAACGCCACCCTTAGCCTCCCAACGCGGCCCTCGGAGACCGCCTTCATGTCGGCCGGAACCCGCGTGAGTGCCGCGAGGACGGGTTCGATCCGCTCGACCAGGGCGGACCCGGCGGGAGTCAGCTCCACGTGGCGGCTGGAGCGGTTGAGCAGGCGCACCCCAAGGGCCGCCTCCAGCTGCGCGATCTGCCGGCTGAGAGCGGGCTGGGCGATCGCAAGCGCCTCGGCCGCCTTCCTGAAATGGAGGCGCCGGGCCACCTCCCGGAAATAGACAAGGTGGCGCAGTTCGAAGGGGAATTGATACTCCCTGGGCATCGATAGAAGCCAAACAAGTATTTCCCATACAATCAACTCCATGTTATGAATGTCCCCGTGCCCCGAACCCTTTTTGAGAAAGTCTGGGATTCCCACTCTGTGAAGACGCTGGCCAACGGCCAGACGCAGCTCCTCGTGGGCACGCACCTGATCCATGAGGTGACGAGTCCCCAGGCGTTCGGGATGATGCGCGACCTGGGCCTCAAGGTGGCCATGCCGCACCGCACGTTCGCAACCGTCGACCACATCGTGCCGACAGACCAGGTGAGCGAGCCCTATGCGGACCCGATGGCCGACGCGATGATCAAGGAGCTCCGCAAGAGCTGCCGGGAAGCCGGCATCACCTTCTTCGACCGCGCCACCGGAAAGCAGGGCATCGTCCACATTGTCGGACCGGAGCAGGGGATAACCCAACCGGGGACGACAATCGCCTGCGGCGATTCGCATACGAGCACCCACGGGGCCTTCGGCGCCATCGCGTTTGGCATCGGGACGACCCAGATACGCGATGTCCTCGCAACCCAGACGATGGCGCTCAGCCGGCTCAAGGTGCGCCGGATCGAGGTGAACGGGAAGCTCCGGCCGGGGGTCTATGCAAAGGACGTCATACTCCACATCATCTGCACGCTGGGCGTGAACGGCGGCACAGGCTACGCCTATGAATATGCCGGCGATCTGTTCGACCGCTTCTCGATGGAGGAGAGGATGACAGTCTGCAATATGTCGATCGAGGGGGGAGCCCGGGCGGGTTATGTGAACCCCGACGAGACCACGTTCGCGTATCTCAAGGGCCGTCCCTATTCCCCGAAAGGGGCCGAGTGGGATGCGGCCGTCACCCGCTGGCGCGCGGTCGCCAGCGATCCCGGCTGCGTCTATGACGATGTCGTCAAGATCGACGCCTCCGACATTGCGCCCACGGTCACCTGGGGCATCAACCCAGGACAGGGTATTCCGATCACGGGATCGGTGCCCGACCCGGCAAAGGCCGCGAGCTCCGATGAGCGCGCCTCGATCGAGGAGGCCCTTGCCTACATGAAGCTCAAGGCCGGCGCTCCCATCAAGGGCACGCGGATCGACGTCGCCTTTCTCGGTTCGTGCACAAACGGGCGCCTGAGCGACTTCCAGGAGGTGGCGCGCTTCATCAAGGGTCGGCGCGTCGCCCCGGGCGTCAAGGCGATCGCAGTCCCGGGTTCGCAGGGCGTCGGCGTCCTGTGCGCCGAGCTCGGGATCGACCAGATCTTTCGGGACGCGGGTTTCGAATGGCGAAACGCCGGCTGCTCGATGTGCCTGGCCATGAACCCGGACAAATTGGTCGGGGACCAGATGTGCGCGAGCTCGTCCAACCGGAATTTCAAGGGCCGCCAGGGGAGCCCCACCGGCCGAACGATCCTCATGAGCCCGATCATGGTCGCGGCGGCCGCTGTCACCGGCGCTGTGGCCGACGCCCGCGAGGTGTTCGGCGTCAGCCCTAACTGAAACCCACGAACCCCTTTTCCCATGGCACTTGATAAAATCACGCGCGTCGCCGGCAGGGCCGTCAACGTCCCCGGAAACGACATCGACACGGACAGGATCATTCCCGCCCGGTACCTGAAATGCGTCACCTTCGACGGGCTCGGGGAATTCCTCTTCTACGACGTGCGGAAAAACAGCGACGGCTCCGACAAGCCCCATCCCCTGAACGAGGCGAGGCACAAGGGGGCGACAATCCTTCTGTCCGGCGCGAATTTTGGGTGCGGCTCATCGCGTGAGCATGCTCCCCAGGCGCTTCAGAAATTTGGGATTCGGGGCGTCATCGCCGAGGGCTTCGCGGAGATCTTCCACGGAAATTCGACGACCCTCGGGATGCCCTGCGTGACCGCGAGCCGCGACGATATCGCCAGGATCGCGGCGGCGGTCGAGTCCGATCCAAAGACCGAGGTCGTGATAGACCTGGTGGGAATGAGAATTTCGTTTGGCGGCCAATCGGTGCCGGCAACCCTGCGCGAAAGCGCGCGGGACGCCCTTGTCAACGGGCGGTGGGATCCGATAGGCGAGCTACTCGAGGGAGCGCCCGAGGCGGCGAAGGTCGCGGGCGGCCTGCGGTACATGTCGACGTAACAAGCTCCAAATGAGGGATTTGGCGCGCGCGCTGGCGCGCGGCCACCCGCCGTTTCGACCCATGCCCGCGGCCTGTTATCAGCTTGGCCTCAGGAAGGTTAATCCGTAATTTCGGGGACCTTTTTTTGGCGAATCACGTCTTACTGGCACATCCATCACTATGACACTCGGAATGATCGAAGTTTTCAAGGGGGCCGGCCTCCTCATATACCCTCTGGGACTATGCTCGGCGCTGGCCGTCTTCATCATCTTTGAGCGCATCTATGCACTGCGCACCGCCGCGGTGCTGCCCCCCGACCTCGTCGACTCGGTGATGAATGGCAAGACGCTGGTCGGCGGACGCCACACGGTCCTCTCGAGGATCGTCGAATTCTCCCAGCAGCACGAGAACGACGCGGATTCGCTCAAGGCCTTTGCCAGGCTCGAGGTGAACCGGATGGAGCGCGGCGTTCCCTATCTCGACGTCATCTACGCCGCGGCGCCGCTGATCGGCCTCTCGGGCACGGTGACCGGCCTCCTGCAGGTGTTCTCCCAGATCTCGCCGGACACGGGGCTTCCCGACCCGGTGGTGTTCACGAAGGGAGTGGCCCTTGCGCTGTCAGCGACTGTCATCGGACTCGCGATCGCAATCCCCTCGCTGGTGGGAAGCGGCTATCTCCAGCGCCGCATCGACAACTACGCGGCGCAGCTGGACGTGCTCCTCGAGCGAATCATCAACAAGACAAAGGCATGAGCGGATTCCGCCAGAAGCGCCGCCGGCGGCCCGAGCTCAACCTCGTGCCGCTGATCGACGTGCTCGTGATGCTGATCTTCTTTGCGTTCGTCACGATGCAGTTCAGGTCGGCGACCATGCTCAACATCACGCTGCCCAAGATCGCGACCGCGGGGAAGAGCGAGTACAAGGGCACGGTCACCATAGGCATCGACAACAAGGGCCAAATATCTTTCAACGGCAAGGACGTGGGCGACGAACAGCTCCTCGTGCTGCTCAAGCAGGTCAGCGAGCAGAACCGCGACATCCCCGTCCTCATCAAGGCCGACGAGACGACGCAGCTGAAGAAGCTGGCGTTCGTCATGGACGCGTGCCGGAGCTCGGGCCTGAACAAGTTCAGCCTGCAGGCGCGATAAACGCATGAACATCGTCATCACCGGTGTGACGCGCGGCCTCGGCCGCGCACTCGCCGAGTGGTACATCGCCAACGGGCACACGGTCGCCGGCTGCGGAAGGAGCGGCCCGGCCATTTTCGACTTCAGGTTCACGCATCCCGAGCCGAACAGCTTTGACGCGGTCGACGTGACGCTCCCGGTCAAGGTCAACCTCTGGTCTGAGCGCGTCTTGGGAGCCTTGGGTGCGCCGGACATCCTTATCAACAACGCGGGCCTCATCAACAACCCGGCCCCCTTGTGGAAGATCTCCCCCGACGAGATCGGGAAGGTGGTTTCGGTGAACATCGTCGGTGTCGTCAACGTCATTCGTGCGTTCGCTCCCGCGATGATCGAGCGCGGAAGCGGCGTCATCGTGAACCTGAGCTCGGGCTGGGGCCGGAGTGTCGCGCCCGAGATGGCGCCCTACTGCGCGACAAAATGGGCGATTGAAGGCTTGACCAAGGCTCTCGCGGAGGAACTTCCGAAGGGCATGGCCGCAGTCCCGCTGAACCCGGGCGTCGTTGACACCGACATGCTGCGCACCTGCTTTGCGGAGGGCGCGTCGTCCTATCCCAAGGCGGACGAATGGGCCAAGAAGGCGGGCCCCTTCATCCTCGGCCTTGGTCCAAAGGACAACGGCCGGTCGCTCAGCGTCAACGGGCACGAGGACTGACCGGCCCGTCAGACCATCGGCATGTGCGGCTCGATGTCCGCCTCGTAGTTGATTCCGGCGAGCCCGAAGCCGAACAGCTTGAGGAATTCGCTGCGGTATCCCGCAATGTCGGTCGATTCGCCGAGGGTCTCAGTTGTCACGCCGGGCCAGATCCTGGCCACCGCGGCCTGGACGTCGGGTTTCATCTCGAGGTCGTCGACGCGGACGCGTCCCGCATCGTCCGCCTTCGGCCCCGACGGGGCATAGATCTGGGTGGAGAACAGGCGCTGCATCTGCTCGATACATCCCTCGTGGGTGCCCTGCGCCTTCATGATCTTGTAAAGGATGGCGATATAGAGCGGCACCACGGGGATGGCGGAGCTCGCCTGGGTGACAAGAGCCTTGTTCACCGAGATGAACGCCTTGCCGCCGCCGTTCAGCTTGAGGAGCGAGTCGATGTTCTTCGCGGCCCGCTCGAGGTCGTTCTTCGCGAGTCCGATCGTGCCGTTCTTGTAGATGGCCCAAGTGACCTCGGGCCCGATGTAGGAGTACGCCACGGACTGGGCTTCGGGGGCCAGAAGCTGGGCCTCCGCGAGGGCGCCCATCCACATCTCCCAATCCTCTCCCCCCATGACCGTGACCGTGTCCGCTATCTCCTGCTCGTTCGCGGGCCCGATGGTCACGGAGCTCACGATTCCCTTGTCGGTGTCGACGGTCTTGTTGGTGTACGGCGCGCCCACGGGCTTGAGGACGGACTTGTGCACGAGCCCGGTCTTTGGGTTCACCCTGCGAGGCGACGCAAGGGAGTAGATGACCAGGTCGACCTGGCCCAGGTCCTTCCGGATCGTCTCCAGGGCCTGCGCTTTGATCTCATTGGAGAACGCATCGCCGTTGATGTTCTTTGCGTAAAGCCCGGCCGCATGTGCGGCGTTTGTGAAGCCGATCGTGTTGTACCAGCCAGGGGTCGCGGTCCTGCCCTCCTCGGAGGGGCGCTCAAAGAATATTCCGAGAGTGGCAGCCCCGGATCCGAATGCCGCCGTCACCCTCGAGGCCAGCCCGTAGCCGGTCGACGCTCCGATCACCAGGACCTTTTTGGGGCCGTTCTTGATGGGACCCTTTGATTTTACGTGGCTTATCCATTCGCCGACATGGGCTGCGCAGCCGGCTGGGTGGGCCGTCACGCACACAAATCCGCGAACTTTGGGTTTGATGATCATCGGTTTGAAATTTTTCCGGGCTAGGGTGGGGTGGCAAGGACGATTGAGCCTCCTGCCTTGACCTCATCCAACGTCAAAGTCCCTCCCTTTTTGCCGTCTATCAGGAGGATACGATACGCGCGGTCGACAGGCGACTTCAAATCGACCGGAAAACCGTCGGACGGGGCAGCGTGAAAATACCCGCATGGGAACGGGTAGTCAGGGGAGGGTCCCTCGATCCACACCAGATAATCCCGGTCGGGGGCCAGTGCGGGCAATCCGGTGCAGCGGATCACCCCATGTCGCTCGCTGGGATCCCATGTAACGACGCCCCAAGGGGCATCCGGGCGTGGCTGGAGCGGGGCCTCGGCCCCCGGCGCCGACAGGAGCGCCACGCGCGGGCTTCGAGGCGAGCGCAGCTGCTCCAGTTCACGCCCGTTCACAATCCTTTCGGCCTCCAATTGGTTCTGCGACGCCTTGAGCTCGGCCCGCATCAGGAGATTCTCGTCACGGACCAGCTGGGTGCGGGTCTTCTCAATGACCAAAATCTCACCCACGCAGGCGAGAAGGCCCGCCAGGCAGACCGTCGTGGCCCAGGGCAGCCATGACGGCAGCGCGAATTTGGTTTCGTCCATTGGGTCGGTTGGGAAATCGAGAGAGTGGAGGCCGTCGTGCTTCAGTAAAGCCCCAGAACGCGGGCCCGGCCTAGAAATTCGGTGACAAAAGGCTCCTTCGAAATCTCGTCCCACGGCCGGTTGCTCGAAATCCGGACGAACGCCTGCCTTCCGCCCTTGCGGAAACCGTATCGAAGCGCGATCCCGATCAGCGACCGAACAGACCTCGGGTCGCCCACCTCAACCATCCGGCCGTCATAAAGCTGCCAAAACCATACGTGCTGGGGGTATCCCTCCGCCGTGAACAGGCGGTGCTGGGCCTCGGGCAGCGGATGGCCGCCAATGTCGAGCGTTGTGCGGGGATCGGCCACCTCTGTTAAAACCCATCCCGCACCGGGCCAGCAGGCGTCGGGAGTATGGGAGCCGACCAGGCCGACGGACGCCTGTCCCTCGGACCAATACGCCAGGTAAAGGGTGACCCGCTCGGCTCCTTTCGCATCGGTTCGGGTGTAGGCGCGCTGGGCCAGGTGGTCGGTCCTCAGTATCCCCGCGAAGCGGTAGAGGTCCGGCGTGGTTGCCACGGCCCACTCGGCCGCGTCGGCTGGCAGTATCGCCAGAAGATCCGGGACTGGGCTGCCTTGCCTGGTTGATGAAGTGGTGTTCGCCACGAATACGGCAAGGGTCGCCAACCCGGCGAGGAGGGTCGCGCCGAGCGCGGCTTGGGGGCGAAGGGTCTTTCTTGGGCCGGGGGGCGGCGCCGCCCGCCCGGCTGGCTTTGCCGCGGCACCCTCCCTGTCGAGAGCCATGGCAAGCCATGCGAGGATCGCGGCCGTCACCACCAGGATAGCGTAGCCTGTGGCGTCATGCCACGCCCCCTCGACCTTGACGCCCGCGTTCACGAGGAGCGTCAGGAGGAGCGAGCGGATGAAATTCATCGCGAGCGCGAGGGGAGCCGCAAGGGCCACGAGGAGGACCCGGGCCCAGGGTTTGCGGGTCAGGGCTGCCGAGAACAGGATCGCTGCAAAGACGCACGAGATAAGGCTGCGCACCCCGCTGCACGCCTCCTCGACGCCCACCGTCCCGCGTGCCAGCTCGATGATGTTTCCCTGGCGGTGGGCCGCGATGCCGAGGAGCTCCAGTGCGCGCATGACGCTCCCCGAAACCCAGAGCTGAAGCGCGAGGGTCAGGCGGGTGTAGGTGCCCGGCGGCAACGGGGCGCAGAGCGGCCAAAGCGCTGCGGCGACAACCGACGTCCACGTGAATCCCACAAGGGCCACTCGCCGGTCTGCGAAGGCGGCGATCGCCCCGCAGGCAAGGAAGGCGAATGAGCAGGCCAGCGTGAAGTCGACGACCGGGCTCGTCCAGTCGAGCGTGACGGCGAGGAGGCCGGCCGTCCAAAGGCTTGCCAGCGCAGCCGCGCCGAGGCCGCAGGATAGAACCATCGCCGTCCTTGGCGCCAGGGTGTCGCTTGCCGCCGGGCGCCTGCTGATTAGGATTAGCATCACGCATATGACCGGCATCAGGAAACCGTGGGAAAGGTCTGGATCATGGACCCACTCGGGCCAAAGGTGGAACACCAGCGCGCCGGCGAGGATCACCAGCGCTGCAAGGTTTAACTTCGCCGGGATCGGCAGCCGATGGGGAGCCTCGCTACCAGTCACTTTGAAATTCTGGCGGGCGCCCGTGCGGCGCGCAACGGCCAAAACGGGCGGCGCCGCGCTAGATTTTCACGTCGAAGAGATCGGGGTGCATCTCGCCGTCCGCCACCTTGTTGACGGTCCCGGTCATCGTGATTGAAAACCCGTCGCCGATCTCGATCCCTATCGATCCCCCTGGCATCCGCACCGTGACCGAGCGGTCGACCAGCCCCAGCCGGTGGGCGACCGCCGCCGCCGCGCTGGAGCTGCTGCCCGAAGCGAGCGTGTAGCCGGCTCCACGCTCCCAGATCTCTATCTGGATGGTGGAGCGGTCTAGAACCTTCAGGAACTGCACGTTTGTCCGGTTGGGGAAAAAGGGATGGACCTCGATCGCCGGGCCATGGAGGCGGGCGATCTCGGGCGAGAGGTCGTCTACCGGTAAGACGCAGTGCGGGTTGCCGATGGTGGCGGCCGAAAATGAAAACGTGCGGCCATTCACAACGATCGTCTCGCCGAGAACTTCGCGCGCGGGGCCGGTCACCGGGATCTTGGCGCTGTCAAAGCTCACGGATCCCATGGCGACCGTGATCAGCTTGCCCGACTCCTTGATCTGCGACTGCACGACGCCTCCGGGCGTCTCGATCGTGAACGAGGGCTTCGTCGCCCGCTTCTGGTCCCAGAGGTAGCGGGAGAAGATCCTCAGGCCATTGCCCGACTTCTCGGCTTCGGATCCATCCGGATTGAAAATCCGCAGCCCGAAATCGGCCTTTGCCGTCGGAAGAGGCCCCCAGAGTATCCCGTCCGAGCCCACCCCGAAGTTGCGGTGGCAGATCACCCGGATCTGCGAATGGTCCGGCGCCTTCCACGACGGGTAGTCGGAAGGGTCGAGCACGATGTAGTCGTTTCCGAGCGCATGGTACTTGTGAAACCGCATGCTACTTGTCCCCCTCGAGCACCGGGCTGTCGGCGTAGCCGAAGAGCCCGCGGCGCTTGATCGCCTCGGCCACCTTGGTCGGGACCATCGTTTCCCAGGTCGGGTCCCTCTCCTTGATCCGGCGCAGGACGTCGCGCGAGAAGATGTTAAGGATATCGAGGTCAAAGCCGACGATACAGTCGATGTAGTGGTTCTCGAGCAGGTGGGCGTAGAGGTTGGAAAGGTGGTCGACGATCTTCACGTTCTTGGCGTTGATGAGGACGTTCGACGTGAAGGCGTGATCGGCGATGTTCTGGCTCTCCTCGCTCTGGGCGATGTACATCTCGTAGGCCTCCTTGCGCATCGGGTACACGTACAACTTGACCGAATTGCGGAACAGGCGGCCGAAGGACTCGAGGATCCCGCCCTCGAGGTTCTCGTAGTACTTCTCGTTGAAGATTTCGAGGAGGTTGTTGATGCCCATCGCGACGCCGATCATCTCCTTCGTGTAGCGCCGGAAATAGGAGGTCAGCCTGTAGTACTCCGAGTAGTTGGAGATGAGGACGGTAAACCCGATGTCCGCCAGAAGGTCGACCCGCGACAGGAAGTCATGCGCGTCCAGCGCGCCCGCGGCCAGGAGGTTGTTCATGGTGATCTCCATGAGGACGACCATGTCCTTGCCCTTCGCGAGGGGCTCCTGGACGAACTGCGCCGTCGCGCAGGTGAGCATGTCGACGTTTACGTGGGTGACCGGCCGGAAGCTGCCACGCTCGACGAGGATCGCCTTCTTGTAAAGGACCTCGGAAGGCTGGAGCACCTCGCCCTTCTTGCCAAACATCACGGCGTTTGTGAGTCCGAACTTCACGAGGAAGAGCGACATCAGCCGGTTGTCCACCTTGTCGAACGCGGGGCCGGAGAACCGCAGCATGTCGATCTCGATGCGGTCCATCCCGAGGTTGTCGCGCAGCGACTCGATCAGCTTCCCAAGGTCGCTCCGGTAATACAGGGCGCCGTAGATGAAGTTCACGCCGACGATCCCAAGGGCCTGCTGCTGCAGCACCGCCTCCTTGTCCCACATCCTCACGTGGAGCACGATTTCGCTCGGCTCGCCCTTCGGCTCGGTCTGGAACCTGAAACCGAGCCAGCCGTGGGCCTCGTTGGTTCCCTTGTAGTTGCTCGTCGCAACCGTGTCCGCAAAGACGAAGAAGTTGGTGTGATCGCCTCGTGTGCCCGACAGCCGGTCGATCAGGAGCTGGTATTCGTGGTCCAGCATCAGCTTGAGGCGCTCCCGCGATACATAGCGCGGCGCCTTCCCATATATGGCGTCGCTGAAGACCATGTCGTAGGCCGAAATGGACTTGGCGATTGTCCCCGAGGCGCCTCCGGCCTGGAAGAACTCGCGCGCAACCTCCTGGCCGGCCCCGATCTCCGCAAAGGTGCCGTACTTCGGCACATCGAGGTTTATCGTCAGCGCCTTCTGATTTGTGGTCAGGAGATCCTTCTGCTCATTCATTCCAGGGACATTGGCTGCAGGCGCAAACGGATGCAACCCGTTCCTCCGTCACTTCTTCGCGTCATCGGTTTCTACTGGTGGAAGCGCCGAAACCGAGTAGCCTTAACAGTTTCATGAAGAACTTCATCACCTCGATGCTGGGCGCCCTGGTGGCCCTCGTGATATTCACGGTCGGCGCATGCCTGCTCCTCATCGGACTCATCGGTGCCATTGTCGCCATGAGCCAGCAGAAGAAGGCGCCCGAGGTTGTCAACGGCTCATACTTGGTGTTCGACCTTTCCACCAACATCACCGATGCGCCGCCGCCCCTGGATCTTGGCGACCTGTCGGGAGCAAGGACGGACGTCCTCCAGCTGCGCTCGATCACGCGCGCGCTCCACCACGCGGCCAGCGACAGCAAGATCCGGGGCGTGCTGCTTCTCGGCAATCTTTCCCCAACCGGCCTCGGCACGGGATACGCGGCTCTGAAGGAGGTACGTGCGGCTTTGACCGAATTCCACGCGTCGGGGAAGCCCGTCTTGGCCTACCTCGATTACGCGACGACGAGGGACTATTACCTGGCCTCGGCGGCCAACCAGGTGGTCATGGATCCCTACGGTGAACTTATCATGCCGGGCCTGTCGAGCGAGCCCTGGTTCGTCGGCGGCCTGTTCGAGAAGTACGGCATCGGCGTCCAGGTGACGCGCGCCGGCAAGTACAAGTCGTACGTCGAGACCTTCACCCGGACCGACATGAGCGCCGAGAGCCGGGAGGAGCTCCAGAAGCTGCTGGACGACGTCTGGGGAACGCTCATCACGGACATGGGCAACTCGCGCGGCCTCGGACCGGAGAAGATCCAGGCGACCGTCGACGCCGAGGGGATCATCAAGGCCTCCATCGCCCTGAGCTCCCACCTGATCGACCAGGTGGCCTACCGCGACGTCATCATCGACCAGCTGAAGAGGGAGACCGGCGTCACCTCACCGACGGATTCCTTCAAGCAGGTTCAGCTCAGCTACTATGCGAAGAACAACCTCCCGGCGGCGCCGTCCTCACTGGGCCCGGGCAAGGTGGCCATTGTCTACGCCGAGGGGGACATCGTGGAAGGCGAGGGCGACAGGTCGGAGATTGGCGGCGCGAAGTTCGCGCGTGAGATCAGGCGCCTGCGCGAGGACTCCTCCATCAAGGCGATCGTCCTGCGGGTGAACAGCCCGGGCGGAAGCGCCACGGCCTCGGAGACGATCCAGCGGGAGCTCGTCCTCGCCCGCAAGGTGAAGCCCGTCATAGTATCGATGGGCTCCTACGCCGCGTCGGGCGGCTACTGGATATCGATCTTCGGTGACCGGATATTCGCGGAGCCGGACACCGTCACGGGCTCGATCGGTGTCTTCGGGATCATCCCCAACATCCAGAAGCTGGCGAACGACCACGGGCTGACCTTTGCCACCGTGAAGACCGGCAAGTTTGCGGGCGGCCTGCTGACCATCTCGAGGCCGAGGACGGACGAGGAGCTTGCGGTGTTCCAGAAAGGGGTCGACTGGATGTACAGCCAGTTCGTCGCCAAGGTGTCGGAGGGCCGCAAGCTGCCGCTCAGCCGCGTCGAGGAGATCGCCCAGGGCCGCGTCTGGTCCGGCACCGACGCGAAGAATATCGGCCTTGTGGACGAGATCGGCGGACTAGAAGCCGCTGTCCGCTATGCCGGCAAGCAGGCCAACCTCGGGGAGCATTTCCGGATCACCGAGTACCCGAAATCCAAGAACCTTTCCGAGGCCATTGCCGAGATGCTCGGACGGTTCGCGCCGTCGAGCCTTCACCTGCGCTCCACGGGCCTCGTGGGCCAGATCACCGAGCAGATCGAGGGGGAGCTCTCATGGCTGAACGCCCTCAATGACTCCAAGGGCGTCTACGCGAGGATGCCCGTCAACGTGCTTATCCGCTGAACCGAAACGGCACGCCGTGGCCCACCGAATCCTCAATGACTGCCCCTCTACGGCGATTCCCGCGGGCGATGTGGCCACCCTCGCCGCGGGCCAGATGGTCGAGGTGATGCAGACGCTCGGCGGAAACGTCACGGTCCGCACGGACATGGGCCTTTTCCGTGTCGACCGCGCCCACGCCGCCTGCATTGAGGGCCTCGCGCTTGCCGACGCCTCCGAGGCGCCGTCCGCGGAGTTCAGCGAGAAGGCTGTATGGGACGCGATGCGGACCTGCTTCGATCCGGAGATACCGGTCAACATCGTCGACCTCGGCCTCATCTATGACCTTTCGATTGAGAAGACGCCGTCCGGGGCGAACGCGGTCGATGTGAAGATGACGCTCACGGCACCCGGCTGCGGGATGGGACCCGTGATCGCCGAGGACGCCCGCCAGAAGATCGCGGCGCTTCCCACCGTCGAGCGGGCGAAGGTCCACATCGTCTGGGACCCCATCTGGAATCCCCGCATGATTTCGGAGGCGGGGCGCAAGTCGCTCGGCCTGGAATAGGGAGCTACCTTCAGGCGGTGACGGACTCGAGGGAGCAGCCGTCGGCCTCCTCCGGCGTCTCGCAGTTCGGGCGCGCGATCACGCCGGGGTGCGGTTCCGGGGCGAATTCGCCGTCGGGAACAAGGAGGTGCCTGTCGCAGATCCCAAACAGGTCCCTCTCGGACTCGGCCCGCCGCATGTCATGCAGGAAGTCCCCCCGCGGGTCGACCCCTTGGCCGACAAAGTTGAGGTACTTCTTCATCTTGTTCACATGCGCCCGCTCCGGGATCTCCTCCATCCGGGTGGCCCTGTAAAGCCGGTCCACGTACTCGCGCACCTCCTGCAGCGAGATGCGAGCCCGGGGTTGTCCCGAAAAGCGTTCGCGGCACTGCCTGAATATCCAGGGATTGCGAATCGCGTGGCGCCCGATCATCACGCCGGCTGAGCCGGTCTCGCGGATGATCTCCGCCGCCCGTGCGGCTGAGGTCACGTTCCCATTTGCGAGGACGGGGCAATGCGCGCGCCCCGCCGCATGGGCGATCCGGTCGTAGTGCACCTCGCTCCGGTACATCTCCCGGACAGTCCGGCCGTGCACGGTCAGCAGGTCTACCCGGTTCTCGTTCACTATATCCAGGATCCTGTCGAAATGGGCGCCGTCCTCGAAGCCGATCCGCATCTTGACGGTGAGGAGGCCCGGGACCGCCTCCCTGAGGGCCGAAAGGATGGCCCTGATCCTCTCGGGGTCGCGCAGCAGGCCTCCCCCCACGTTCTTCTTGTAGACCTTGGGGGCGGGGCATCCCAAGTTCAGGTCGATCCCCGCGACCGGATGCTTGGCCAGCTCCCGCGCCGTCCTCACCATGTGCGGAATGTCCTCGCCGATCAGCTGGGCGAACACCGGACGCCCCGTGTCGTTCTCGTCGACGCTGCGCAGTATGTGGCGCTCCAGCCGGGACTGGGCATGCACGCGGAAGAACTCGGTGAAGAAGTAGTCCGGCGCCCCGTAGGTCGCGATGACCCGCATGAATGCGAGGTCCGTCACGTCCTGCATCGGCGCAAGGGCCGTGAGGGGATGTCCCTCGGCCAAAGGGGCGGGCAGTGGCTGCGGCACGTCAGGGCAGCTCGGCGCCAGGCTCATTCTGCTGCAGGCGCCACTGCTCAAGGCTCTCCGTCCGGTCCTCGACGGCGTCAAAAACGGCGCGCGCGACATAGATCGGGCGCTTCTGCTGCAGCGAAAGGACGATGGAATCGCTCGGGCGGGCGTCAATCTCAACGATCTTCGTCCCCAGCTCGTTGTCCATCGAGAGGAGTATCCTCGCGAAGAAGGTCTTGCCATCGGCATCGTTGATCACGATGCGCTCGAGGCGCGTCCCCAGGCCGACCAGGATGCTGCCGATGAGCTCATGCGTCATGGGCCTGTGGGTCTTCTTGCCGTCCAGCGTCATCTGTATCGCGCTGCCGACCGAGCGGTCGACATAGATCACAAACGTCTTTTCTTCGTTCCCCAGGAACACGGCGCACCCATTGGGGGTTTGGGCGACCCCCTTGACCATTGCGGCTACGACGTCGTTTTGCATGGGACAGGGCACCGGCAGGCGCCAATGCGCCATAAAATTGACCGCGTGCGCCCGAAAGGGCAAGCGGCCGCGGCGGCGAAATTCAGAAGCCCATGATGCTGATCTTCCACGAGCGCGCTTTTTCGAGGACGGCCTCCTTGTCCAGGACGATGACGCCCCCGGATTCCAGCGCCGCCGAATGCAGGCCCGCGTCGCGCATCGTCTCAAGGGTCCTCATCCCGAAGCACGGGACGTCGAAGCGGAAGTCCTGGCGGCCCTTGACCGTCTTTACGAAAAGGGTCTCCCCGGCCTTGAGGCCGCCGGCGCGCCGGAGCATCTCGTCGGTGCCCTCGAATGCCTCGACGGCGAGCACCGTTCCCTTCCTGACGACGCATCCCTGGCCGACGTCGAGGCGCGCGCACTCCTTCGCGATATGGATGCCGTGGTCGAGGTAGTCCTTTTCGATCGGAAACCTTCCGCCCGTCATGCAGCCCGGGCTCGCGAGCTGGTCGTCAATGAACGCGCGCGCGTCGAGGAGGCGGACCCCGATGGCCTCGATCTCCTTCGCGACCGCGCCGAATATTGTCTCAGCATTGCGGCGCTTGAGGGAAAGCAGGATCCGCGCGGCCTTAAGGTCCGGCTTCAGTCCGTCGAAGAGGCGCCGCGGCGTCACCTGGCCCGCCATGAGCGCGTAGCCCGCACCGGACTTTTCAAGGATTCGCAGGGTCTTGCCGACCTGGCCGACGTGGATGGAGTGGCGATCCTGCTCGGGGAACGTGGCCACGAGGTCCGGCGACGTCTCGTCCTCGAATGCGATGAGAATGATCGGGATCCCGGCGGCGCGGACGGCCCTGGCGACAAGCGCCGGATAGATTCCCTGGCCGGCGATCAGCGCGAGCGGCTTCTTCGGGTCAAACGACGGCGGGAGGTACGCTGAGAGCGGCGTCGGCACGGACGATGGTGGCCTCAGGTCTGCGCGCCGTAGTACTTCTTGTAGCTCCTATAGTAGCGGTAGTTCGAGTAGTACTCGATCCGCCGCGGCGACAGGCCGTTGAGGACGATGCCGAGGATCTCGTTCTTACCCTCCCGGAGCGCCTTGATGTAGAGCTTGATGTGCTTCCGGGAGGCGCGGTTGAAGCGGCACACATAGATGACCTCGTCGGCGCGCTCGGCGATCAGCATGGCGTCCGTGACCGCGCCCATCGGGGGCGAGTCGATCACGACCAGGTCGAAATGCTTCTTCAGCCGCTCAAGCAGCTGCGGGAAGATGGGGTTCTCAAGGAGCTCGGTCGGGCTCTTCGACCTTCCGCCCGACGTGAGGAGCCAGAGGTTGTCGCTGAGCTTGATGATCCCGAGCTCGGCATTCGCAAGGACGTCGCCGTCCATTTGGGCGCCGTGCTCGAACCAGGATATTATGCCGGCGGTGTTCTGCTGGCGGAAATGCCGGTGCAGCATCGGACGGCGCAGGTCGCAGTCCATGAGCAGGGTCTTTTTCCCATGGCGCGCGAAGCAGGCCGCGAGATTGCAGGAGATGAGCGTCTTGCCCTCGCCGGGGATCGTGCTGGTGACGAGGATCGACTTCGGGAAATCCAGCTTCGACTGGATCTTAACCGAGCTGTAAAGGCCGAGAAAGGCCTCATTGCCCGACTCATCGCCCGCCGCCAGGTCGGTGAGGACAATCTTCTCCTCGTCCCGGATCGATGCAATCTGGGGGATTATGCCGAGGAGATGGACGCCGATGAACGACTCCACGTCCCAGGCGCTCTTTATGCGGTCATCGACGAATCCCAGCCCGATCGCGAGGGCGAGGAAGACGATGATTCCGAGACCGATGCTCGTCCGCATGATGCCTGGGATGTTGGGCGAGACCGGCGACCCCGGTGCCGTGGCCTTGTCGAGCGGGTGGAGGGATATCTTGTCCAGGTTCTTGAAGGTGGTCGTCTGGTTGAGGCGGTCCAGGATCTCCATGTAGTAGTTCTTCGCGACCGTGGCCCTGCTCTGGAGCGAGTTGAAGTCCACGCTGAGCGCGCGAAGGCTCAGCTCCTGCGCTTCCTGGTTGGCATATTCCTTCTCGAGCGCCGCGACGCTGTCCTTGGCCGCGGCCAGACGCGTGTCCAGGTCCGCGATCGCCAGGTCGACGGCCTTCTGCAGCTGCAGCTTCGTGATCGCGATCTTGTCGGCGTTGTCGATGACCTTGGGATGCCGCTCGAGGTAGCGCTCCATGAGAAGCGCCTGTGCCTGCTCGGCCTCGCTGAGCTGCGTCTTGAGCGTCGGCACGGAGCCGTGGGAAGAGATGTACGAGATCTCGAGCAGCTCCTTGCCCTCCTTCTTGAAGTCCGCGACCTCCTGGACGAGCTCCTGGGCGCTGAGCATGTCGAGCCGGGCCGACGTCAGCGCGGCGTTAACCGACTTGAGCCTGTCCGAGACGATGTCGATGCTCTTGTCCAGCGAGACAAGCTGGTGGAGGCGCATGTAGTCCTGGAGCTCGGTTTCGGCCTGCTCGGAGTCCTTGCGAAGCTGGTCGGCACGCCCCTTGAGGTAGGTGACGGCCTCCTCGTTCTTCCCGCCGACGCTCTCGAACAGGTAGTTCATGAACTCGTCGACGTACCTGTTGGCGACGAGGGCCGCCGACTGGGAGTCCTCGTTGTGCACCGTGATCGTGATTAGGTAGCTGTTCCTGAGCGGCTCGGCATCCACGCTCCCGAGGAGAGCGGAGACCGGCGGCGGCGCGGAACCCGGGGGGAGGCGCTTCAGCGCGGCCCTCTGGAGCACCATGCGCTCCTCCGGGGTGAAGGAGGCGATGACACTGCTTCGAACCTTGTTGCTGTTGATGTCATGTATGTAGGTGTTGAGGTCGAGGTCCGAGCGGACGGACGGATCGACGACGCCCTGGCTGGTGACGACGGTCTCGGGCTTCTCGAACTGGAGGGAGGCAACCGCCTCGTACACCGGCGTCTTGCGCGCCTGCATGTAGAAGAAGCCCACCGCAACGACGACCGCGATGGGGAGCGAAACCCAGATCCGCTCGCGCAGGATGATGTAATAGTCCCGGAGTGTGCGGCGCTCGATGGCGACGTCGTCGTCGTTGCCATGGGCCGGCCGCTTCGAGGGCATTGGGAGGGCGGAGTCGGTCATCGTGGGTCCGGGTTCGCGTCAGATGATCCGCTCGGGAACGTAGACAATATCGTCGGGTTCCAGAAGCAGGGCGTTGTTCTCCCCGTTTGTCTTCGCGTTGCTCTTGCCCTTGATGAGGCTTTCCACGTCGAGCGTGATGACGCGCGTCGAGCCGTCGGGGAGGATCCGGGTGATGCGCACGCCCGTGCCAAGCGCCGTGTCCGTGAAGCCTCCGGCCTTGGTGACGAGGTCGAGCACGCTCATGGTCGACTCGATGGGAAGGGGATAGCGGCCGGGATTCTTCACCTGGCCCTGGATCGAGACCTCCCGTGGCGCGTAGTCGTCGACGGCGACCGTCACCTCGGGCTTCCTGAGAAACCGTCCGTCACGGTAGGCATTCTCAATCGTGCGCTCGGCCTCGCTGAGCGTGAGCCCGCGAACCCGGATCTCGCCGACGAGCGGGAGGTTGACCGTGCCCTTGGCGTCCACCCTGCACAGCGTCGAGAGGTCGTCCTCCTGGAATATCGTGATCCTCAGCTTATCGGTCGCCCGGATGTTGTAGACCCTCTGCTTGCCGGCATTTCCGCTTGAGGGGGCGTCCTCGGCCTTGGCGGGGACAAGCGAAGCCGCTATCATCGCGCCAACCAAGAGGGTTCTGAGGAGGATGTTCACGATAGGGGCGCTACCAGTGGGACGAAAGGGTCATGTTCGTCTGTTCCCGGGGAAATTCAGCATAGGCCAGGGTCGAATAACTCCTGTAGTAACTATAACTGAGGGATAGCTTTATGTGCTGGTTAACGGTGTAGAAATAAGCCGCGTTTAGGTCCCAAAAAGTGTCGACCCTGCTTTCCCCGCCCGGCACCACGAGGCCCTCGGCGCCGAGGAACCTGTTCTCTCCGACCGATCCTGAAAGCGAGGTGCTGGCCTTTGCCGTGAACGAGTCCTGAAAAATGAGCCCAGCGCTTGTAGATTCGATGGATTGCGCGGTCGCCGTTGTCGAGTAATCCCGCGACAGATTGGCGGTGAGGGTCATCCTGCGATTCATGTTCCAGGTCGCCGCCCCGCTCATGGTCAGGTTGCCGAATTCCTTTCCGTTGTCGGGGCCGCCGTACATCATCCGGGTCTCGTAGCCGATCTGAAACGAACCGTTGAACGGGCCGTACACCTTTCCGCTCACGCCTGCCGAAAGCGAATTGTCGACGTCGAAGTCACCCGTCGCCTCGTCGGAAAACCGGAGCCGGTAGTTCACGAAAAGATCCCTCTGCTCGTTCAGGATGTAGTAGAGAAAGAGGTTCCCCGTGTAGGTGGTCAGGTTCGTGAACAACTGCTGGTCCTGGTAATCCACGCGGTTGTAGTCAAAGGATCCCGTTATGGAATACCGTTCGATCACGGGGTATTGGAAGTCGAGGCCGACGTCGTAATTCCACGACACGTCCCGGGTGTTTACGGTGACATCGGCTCGGTTCTCACGCTGCACGCTCACGGTCAGGGACCCCGTCGTCCTTCCGGACTGCTTGGTGAGTTCGGCCGTCAGCTTCGGATCGACGTAATCCTGACTCCTGAAATTGGCATAGCGCGCGTAATCCAGCGATGCCGAGGCGTTGACGCCAATCCATCCGGCCCTACGCGTGAATTCCATTCCGAGCGAGCCCTGGTAGATCATGCTGCCGCCGCTCTGGGCGTTCGCAAAGACGTTGGAGTCGTAGCCCACCTCGACCGACCCGTCGACGAACAGGTGGTCCCTTCCATCCTCCAGGGACACCAGCGCCCGGGCCGGCGGGGGAGACAAGGCGGCCGCCATCACGGCCACCGCCGTGATAAATCGATACTGCAACCTCATGGACTCCGTGCAGGCGAAGGGCAACCGGGTTACGGGGTAATCAGGTTGGCCTGGCTCACGTTCGGTTGAACGGACGGCGTCGCCGGCACGACGGGCACGGCAACAATTTCCTTATTCGTGTCGGTCCCGTCGCCCGAGGCGGCCTCCCCCGTGCCGTCAAAAAGCTTGATGTCGCCACCCGTGCCCCCACCCGCGCCCGCGCGCGCCTGGACTTCAAAGTAGACAAGCTTTTGCGCCGCATCTGCGGTGAGCACCCGCTCCTCCAGCCACTGCTCGTCGTCCTTATTCGCGCCGGCTGCAATCTCGCGGATCTCGACGGAGTTGGGCTCTCCCGGCTTGCCCCTTCGGATGATGATCTGCTGGTGGTTCTTGACCAGGCGGGGCGTTGCAAGGGGACCCGCCTGAACGGTGGACTCTCCTTGCACCATGGAGATCACGGTGAGGTTGTCATCAGCCACGATGACCGTCTGGCGGCCATGGATAAACGCGGTCGCAAGCGATGTCTCATAGATCATCGTGCTGCCCGCCACAAGCTTACTTGTTGAAACACCGAGCACCCCGTAGTCGACGTAAAGCCTTGTGTGCGAGAGCGAGGGCTCGTCCTCGATGTCGCTTCGGTTGGGCCTGAACGACTCCTGCTGAAACTCGCGTATCTCAACTCGGGTGTTGACGTCGAAATAGATGCCGGTGCCGTTTGAGAGCACCACGGAGGCGTTCGAGTTGGGCTTTGTCTCGATTGTCGTTCCCTCCGCGTTGTAGACGGACTTCTTCGTCAGATCGTCGACCTCGACTCCCGTGTCGATCTGCGCGTCGCCCACGATGTCTGCGACAAAGAGCTTGCTGGTCGGGTTCTTCCTCCGGGCCTGCGCATGCGCGACCGTCGCCAGGCACAGTGCGGCAACGAAGTATCGCAGGAAGGGACGTGTTTTGATCACCCGGCCAGAGTACGAATTGGAGCCAATTCACGCAAGAGAGTATAATTGCTTAGGTCTCGGACCTTCAGAGGGAAACACCTAGTCGGGCCATGGTGGCGAATGGCTGTATTCGGGCTCTGCGCACAACCTGAAAATCCGGGAAATCCGGCGCATCCGCTCACTCCACGCTTACACGCGTCTTGACCGAGTTGGCGACGTAGCACTGCTCGTGCGCGAGGTGGTGGAGGTTCGCCACGTCCGCCGCGCTGGGCGTCCGGTCCCCGCTGAAGGCTATCTTGGGACGCAGCGTCACCGTGCTCACCCAAAATACCCCCTTCTTGTTTTTTGTCATAACACCATAGACTTCATCGTGATATGAATCGATTTGGTATCCCTGCCTCGAGGCGAGAAAAAGATAGGTGAGCATGTGGCAGCTTGAAATCGAGGCCACGAAGGCCTCCTCCGGATCCACGTTCGCGGGATTCGAATAGGGCTCTTTTACCGACGATGGGGAAGGGGAGGCGGGAACCACGAAGCCTCCGTCGAAGGACCACGTGTGCTCCCGGGAGTAATTGCCCTTAAGGAAGTCGGGCCCTGTTCGTTTCCAGGAAATTGTGGCCGTGTAGTTCGACATGATTGGGCAAGAGAATCGCGCGCGTGACGGATTCGTCGGTCAAATGCGCTTCAATCCAGGTGACCGTAGAAAACTTCCGTGCTGTAGTCCATTCGGACGAGGCCGTCCCGTTGGCAGCGATCATACAGGCTTTCCAATGATGAAATCATGGGAGCAAAACTGGGATGCCCCTCCTTGGGCGCGTATGAGGACGAGAGCAACCGGCCCTTCAGGCCCCCTAGATCCAGGGTCTGAAAGTTTTCAAAACATTCCTTCATCCATCTGCCCTTTCCGAATAACGCGTCGAATCGCCCCGTCTTCTCAAGGGTTTCATGGCGCACCCGCTTGAAATCGGTCCCGAACTCCTCCTTTATCGTTTCGTAGCCAACCGCGAATTCCGTTTTTTCGACGGCCGCGGTGTTCCAGATCAGGGCGCAATAGCCCCTCGGAGCCAATATGCGTCCAAATTCTCGGCGGGTGGGTGCAACATCAAACCAGTGGAAAGCCTGGGCACAGGTGATGAGTGACACCGAAGCACTCCCGAGGCTGGTGGCTTCCGCCGAACCCGTCACGCTTGTGAAATTGGCGCGCCCCCGGAATGTCGCCTCGGCCGCGGCCCGCATCGCATCATTCGGCTCAACCGCGAAGACGTTTGCACCCGTACCCAGGAGAAGGCCGGTGAATATGCCTGTCCCGGAGCCCACATCCGCAACGGTGCTTGCGCTCGATAGTCCCATTCTCGCCCGCATGAATCCGACCACTTCAGGAGGGTAACTCGGGCGGTACCGCACATAGTCGTCGACGCAGTCGGAAAAGCGCCGAAGGGGATCGAGATCTGAGAATGGGTGACGACTCGCGATCTCCACAAATGCGAGGAAGGCGGGGGATGCAGCAATCCAGGAATGCGAACGAAATTGTGAACGCACCCCTGGGCCGCGCGGCCTTCAGGCCTTTACGAGCATGAGCATGAAGCCGTCGTAGCCCTTGCTTCCCACGGTCTGAATCGCCGTGGCGCTGACCCTCGGTTCTCTGGCGACCAGTTCGCTCATCCGACGCACGCCTTGGATGCTCGGATCCAAACTTGCGTCGTCGATCACCCCGCCGTTGCGCACAACGTTGTCGGCGACGATGAGGCTTCCCGGACGCGACAGTTTCAGGGCCCAGGTGAAATATTCCGGATATCCCTGCTTGTCGGCGTCGATGAAGATGAAGTCGAACGGCCCGCATCCCTGCGCGGCGAGCTGGGGAAGGGTGTCCTGCGCTCGCCCGACTCTCACCTCGACGGCGCCCGAGAACCCGGCCGTCGCAATGTTCCGGGTGGCGACCTCGGCGTGCTTTGCCTCGTACTCCAGCGTCACCAGCCTTCCTCCGATCGGGAGGGCGCGGGCCAGCCAGATCGTGCTGTAGCCCCCCAGTGTTCCAATCTCGAGGATGGTGCGCGCCCCGTGGGACTGCGCCAGAATCTGCAGCATCTTGCCCTGGTTCCTTGAAACATGAATATCGGGGAGTCCGGCCGCGGCGCTTTCGCGAAGAGCCGACTTCAGCGCGGGATCGTCCGGCACCAGCAGGTTTGAGATGTAGCGGTCGACCGCCGTCCACTGCTCCTGGGCCATTTCTACGGGACGACGAGGTTAAGGATCCTGCCCGGAACGTACACGACCTTCACGATGTTCTTTCCCGCGAGGAAAGGAGCCACCCTTTCCTGCGCCCTCGCAAGCTCGACCGCCTTCTCCTGGGTGAGCCCGACCGGGACGAGCTGGTCGCCGCGGTGCTTTCCGTTTACCTGGAAGACGAGGCGGACCTCGGCGGCGGACATCTTTGCCGGGTCGAACTTGGGCCAGGGCGCCGCAGCCGCGAGACCCGGCGCTCCCAGTCGCGACCACACCTCCTCGGAGAAGTGGGGCGCAAAGGGGGCAAGGATCTGGATGAACGATAGGACGGTCGCGCGGCTCACCCTGGCTTCCTTGTGAAGCGCGTTCTCGAAGATCATCATCTGCGAGATGGCTGTGTTGAAGCGCATGCCTTCGATGTCGTCGCCGACTTTCTTGATCGTTTCGTGAAGGAGCTTCTGGAGCTCGGCGCAATCCTGAATGTCCTCGGCCACCTTTGGGCTCGCGCGGCCATCCTCGCCGACACAGTCGTGCCATATCTTCTGAAGGAACCGGTGGACGCCCTCGATCCCCCGGGGACTCCAGGGCTTCATGGCCTCGAGCGGCCCGAGGAACATGAGGTACAGCCGCAGGCTGTCGGCGCCATGGCTCCCTATGAGGACGTCGGGGCTGACGACATTGCCGCGGGTCTTCGACATCTTCTCGCCGTCCTCGCCGAGGATGATCCCCTGGTGGAAAAGCTTCGTGAACGGCTCGTCGGTCGGGACCTTGCCGAGGTCGAAGAGCACCTTGTGCCAGAAACGGGAATAGAGGAGGTGGAGGACTGCGTGCTCCGCGCCCCCGACATAGAGGTCGGGCCCTCCCCACCGGGCCAGGGCCTCGGGGGACGCGAACGCATGGTCGTTCTTCGGATCCGTGTACCGCAGATAGTACCAGCACGAGCCTGCCCACTGGGGCATTGTGTTGGTTTCCCGCCGAGCCCTGACCCAGGTGTCGCCGTTCGGCTTGGTCCCGGAATCCGGGACGGCGTTGCCGCTCGCGTAGTCGTACCAGAGGGCGACCCACTCGGAGACGTTGGCCAGCGCGCTTTCGCCCGTGCCGCTCGGGAGGTAGGACTGGACCGCCGGCAATTCGAGAGGCAGCGCGGACTCGGGCACGGGCAACGCGAAGCGGGCGACCCCCTCGTGAACATAGGAAACGGGTTCGGTGGGAATTGCGCCTGACAGTATGGGAGCCGCGCGGCGGTAATCCTTCTCGCTGACCCAGACGATCGGTATCGGCTCGCCCCAGTACCTCTGGCGGGAGAAAAGCCAGTCGCGCAGCTTGTAATTGACCGAATGCTTTGCCGTACCCTTTGCGGCGAGGTCATCCGTCATCCGGCGTTTGGCCTCGCGCCAGGCTAGGCCCGTGTACCCATTGGAACGAACCAGGTTTCCATCGCCGCTGTAGGGGAGTATCGGCTCTTCCGAATCCCTCGGCCGATCGGCGGGCTCGATCACGGCCACGATGGGAAGCGAGTAACGCACGGCGAACTCGTGGTCGCGCTCGTCATGGGCGGGCACCGCCATGATGGCACCAGTCCCGTATCCCGTCAGCACATAGTCGGCAACCCATATGGGCACCTTTGCGCCGTTGATCGGGTTCAGCGCGAACGAGCCAGTGAAGACCCCGCTCTTCTCCTTCGCGAGGTCGGTGCGTTCGAGGTCACTCTTGGATGCGGCCTTCCTGCGGTAGTCGTCCACGGCGGCGCGGTTCTCGGGAAGGGTCAGCGAATCGACGTGGGCGTGTTCCGGGGCGAGCACCATGTAAGTGCAGCCGAAGAGCGTATCCGGCCGCGTCGTGAAGACCCTCAGGCTGCCCAGCGCCGGCTTTTCCAGGCCGAACACAATCTCGGCCCCCTCGCTCCTGCCAATCCAGGCCGCCTGCATCCTCTTGGTCGAGTCCGGCCAGTCCACGCCCTCCAGGCCCGACAGCAGCCGGTCCGCGTAGGCGGTGATCCTCAGGACCCATTGGCGCAGGTTGCGCCGCTCGACGGCAAACCCGCCCACCTCGCTCTTTCCGTCGACGACCTCCTCGTTGGCGAGAACGGTCCGCATTTCCGGGCACCACCAGACCGGCCGCTCGTCCACGTACGCGAGGCCTTTCTTGAAAAGCTGAAGGAATATCCACTGCGTCCATCGGAAGTACCGGGGGTCGGTCGTGTCGACCTCCCGGTCCCAGTCGTACGAGAACCCAAGAGCCTTTATCTGCCGCCTGAAGTTGGAGATATTGTTCTGCGTATTGGCGGCGGGATGGGTCCCAGTCTTCACCGCATGCTGTTCTGCGGGGAGCCCAAAAGCGTCCCAGCCGATGGGATGAAGCACGTCGAAGCCACGGGCCCTCTTGTACCGCGCGATGATGTCCGTCGCGGTGTAACCCTCCGGGTGTCCTATGTGCAGTCCCGTCCCCGACGGGTAGGGGAACATGTCCAGCACGTAGTATTTGGGCAGCGAAGGGTGCGTGCCGGCGCGGTTCGAATGCTCGCGCTCCCAGAAAGATTGCCAGCGGCGCTCAATTTCCTGAAAGTCGTAGTCTTTGCTCAACGTATCCATCTTGTGAAACCCGCCACAGTGAATCAATCGCTCTTCCGGTCAATCTTGGCCGCCACCGCGCTGCTTGGCGCCCCGTTTGCCACGAGGGGCGTCGCCTCAATGAGCGGGGGTTTTGACAAGCTCCTGGACTCGGTCGTCCGGATCGATGTGAGCGAGCTCAACTTTGAGGACGGGGCTCGCCGGATCGACGCAAGCATAGGTTCCGGGGTGATTCTCACCCAGGACGGGCTGATCCTCACGAACGCGCACGTGGTCGGCCCCAAGGCGGTCGATATCAACGTGACCCTCTCCAGCCTCGAGCGCGTGAACGCTAAGCTCATCGGGTGGGACCACTGGACGGACCTGTCCCTCCTCAGGCTGAATCCCGACGAGGTCAAGAGGCGCTCCCTTGCGTTCAAGCACGCGGAGTTCGGGGACAGCGACAAGCTTTACGTGGGCGAGACGGTCTATGCTGTCGGAACACCGCACGGGCTCACACGCACCGTGACCCGCGGCATCATCTCCAACAACAACCGGTATTTCGAGGACACCGAGGGCGTCGACGGCTACGAGACCGGAAACTTCAACAGCTGGCTGCAGACCGACGCGGCGATCAACCCGGGCAACTCGGGAGGCCCGCTCGTCACCGAGGACGGGCATGTCGTCGGGATCACCTCCCGCGCGTATCTCGGAGCGAACAACCTCGGATTCGCGATTCCATCCGTGATCGCCAAGCGGATCGTGGCCGGCCTTGTCAAGGACGGCACGATCACGCGGAGCTACATCGGGATCATCCCGAAGGCGCTCCAGGACCTCGAGGGATTCTACGACCTGGCCGCGAACTCCGGCGTCCTTGTGGACAGCGTGGAGTCCGGTTCCCCAGCGGCGAACGCGGGGCTGAGGGCGGGTGACGTCATTCTCTCGATCGACGGCAAGAAAGTGGACGGGCGCTTTCCGGAGGAGCTTCCCATGATCCAGAACTTGATCGCGAGCCAGCCCGTGGGCTCGACGCTCGTGCTCGACTACAAACGGGCGTCCAGGGAGGAATCCGCCACCCTCGTCACGGCGAAGCTCGACAGCAGGATGGGGGAGGAGTGGGTCTCCGACACGTGGGGCATAGGCGTCAGGAAGGTCTCGCGCGCGTTCGCGCGGGAAAACCAGCTCGCCGACGACACGGGTGTCCTCGTGATCGGCGTCCAGAGGGGATTTCCGGCGGAAATAGCGGGCCTGGCCCGGGGCGACATCATTACAAAGATCAACCAGAGCCCGGTGGGGTCGCTCGACGTGGTGAAGGCGACAGACGCAGCCTACTCCGTCCGGCCCGGGCCCACGCTATTTGAGGTGCAGCGGGAACGACGCGTCGCACTTGTGGTCCTTAAGCCGTGAAATTTCCCGCCCTTCTGCTGGCCGCGGCCTGCTGCGTCGCAAGCGGCCACGCGTCCGATCTTCCCACCCTCTGGGCCGAACGCGTCAAATGCACCGTCGCCGTGGAATACGTGACGCAGACCGAGCTGGAACGCCGGCCCACGGTCGCCTACGGCACCGTGGTGGATTCGGAAGGGACGATCATCCTGCCATCCGCGGCGATCGATCTGAGGGTGTCGCCTGCTCAGATAAAGGATTTCAAGGTTTACGTGCCCGGTGATCCCGACGGCACGCCTGCGGAATACCTCGGGCGCGACGCCTACACGGGATGGCATTTCGTGAGGGCGAGCGCCTCCATACGCGGCCGGCTTGTCCCCGTGACGACCTTTGCCCGGGCGGACGGCTCCCGGGAAACCGGGCTCGCGGACGAGGTTTGGGGAATCGGGATTCGCAACAAGGACGAGGATTTCATGCCCTATATCCTCCAGAGCCGCGTCGCGCTGGTGCAGCTCCTCCCCCAGCGCACAGCCATAGCGCAGCAGGAGGTGGCCGGTCCCGGCCTTCCCGTATTCGACAGGGACGGCACGTTCGTCGGGCTGGGCGCCAGCTCCTTCGGGCAGACTTTCCTCGAATTCTCGGGCGCCGACCGCGACGGCGCGCCGGTCATGCTCGTCAACCTTGAGGAAAGCAGCGCCTTCCTCGTCGCCAGCGAGGTCCTTCCCTACGTGGGGAGGATTCCCAAGAATGTCTTCGGGAGGCCCCTTGCCTGGCTCGGCGCCTACGGGCTTGAGCCTATGGACCGCGAAGTCGCCGCCTTCCTCAAGCTTGAGTCTCATTCGGGCGCCGTCGTGAGCGAGGTGCTCGAGGGCAGCCCCGCCGAGAAGGCCGGGCTGAAGGCGCACGACATCATCCTGGGCGTTGACGGAAAGCCGCTGCCCCGCTTCCGGCCCGACCGGGTCGTCGTCGACTATGTCGAACGGCTGATCGCGGCCCATAACCCCGGCGAGACAATGACTCTTTCTGTGCGGAGGGGTTCCGACCTCATCGAGCTCAAGGTGCCTCTCGACGAGGAGCCGCGCCTTGTTCGCGAGGCCGAGCGGATGTATTTTGATAAAATTGGCTTCAGCGCCCGTGAATTCGTCTACGGCGACGCGGTGGCGCGGCACTCAAAGACGGGCGACCTGAACGGTGTCGTCGCGCATCTTGTGAAGCCGAATAGCCCTGCGGACCTTGCCGGTCTTCGGCCCGACGACTGGATCAAGGAGATCGACGGCGCCGATGTCTCGAATTTCGCGTCGGCCGTGCAGAAGCTGTCCGAGATCAACAAGGACTCCATGAGGACGGAAACCATATTCCTCGTGAACCGCGGGAGCGAAACCGCGGTCCTCAGGATAAAGCTGCGTTGACAAGCCATGTTCACGGGAATCGTTGAGGAAACCGGTGAGGTGGAGTCGTTCTCAAGGTCAGCGGGGTCGTGGAGACTGAGGGTCTCGGCGCGCGAACCGGCCGGCGGCCTCGTCACGGGCGAAAGCATCGCCGTCAACGGATGCTGCCTCACGGCGGTGGACTTCAATGCGACCGGAATCTCATTCGATGTCCTCGAGGAGACCAGGCGCCTCACCAATTTTGCCGCCATCGTGCCCGGAGCGCCGGTGAACCTGGAGCGGAGCCTCCGGGCGGACAGCAGGCTGGGCGGCCATTTCGTCACCGGACACATCGATGGGTCGGGAGCCATCGAGGTGTTTGAGGCCCGCGGGGCGGACCACTACTTGAGGATCCGGGGACCCAAGGACTGCGGCAGGCTGCTCGTCGCGAAGGGCAGCGTTGCTGTCGACGGCATTTCGCTCACCGTCGCCGAGGTGGAGGGCGACGCATTCGCAGTCTGGATCATCCCGCACACGCTTGCCGTGACGAACCTGCGTGTCCGTGGCGTTGGCGACGCCGTCAACCTGGAGTTCGACATGCTGGGCAAGTACGTCGAGAAGCTTCTCCAATCCCAGAGGGTCCCGGTCGCCTGACGATGCGCCTCGCCTTGACCGCCATCACCGACGAGCTGCGGCGCCTGAAGGCGAGCGGGGTCGTCAGCATCTCCGTGTCGGAGGAAGGCCTGGCTGCCCTCAGGAACTCGTTCGAGAAGCGCCCGTCCGCGCCCCCCGCAAGGCCGGCCCATCCCAAAACCCAACCGCCTGTCGAGGCTTCCGCCGAGGCGCCAGCGCCCGCCGCGATCCCCCCGCCGCCCTCGGTTGTGCTTCCGAAGGGTGACAAGAAAACCCAATGGGAGGCGCTGCGGCAGGCCGTCCTGGAGGATCCGTTCTGCAAGTCGAGGTTGCGGCCCGGCAAGAAGGTCGTCCTCGGGGTCGGAAGCCTCGACGCGTCCATAATGTTTGTGGGGGAGGCCCCGGGCGCCGAGGAGGAGATCCAGGGCGAGCCGTTCGTGGGGCCCGCCGGCCAGCTTCTCAACAAGATGATCAGCGGCATGGCCCTCTCGAGGGCCGAGGTCTACATTGCCAACATCATGAACTGGCGCCCGGACTTGCCCGCGGGCGCGGACGGTGTCCAGACGGGCAACCGGCCCCCGACGGAGAGCGAGATGGCCCACTGCCTCCCTTACTTGCGGGCCCAGATTGAGATCGTTAATCCGAAGCTCCTTGTTGCCCTCGGTGCCACAGCGGCCAAGGCCCTCCTCGGGCACGGCACCTTCGGCGCCCTGGGCGAGGTCCGCGGGCGATGGCATGAATTCGGCGGCAGGCCCCTCATGGTCACCTACCACCCGAGCTACATCCTCCGAAACCCGATCAACCGCACCAAGCGGCTCATCTGGGAGGATTTGCTGAAGGTCATGGAACGCGCCAACTTGACGATCACGGAAAAGCAGCGCGGATTTTTTATCGGAACATGAACACCACCAAGATCCTTCTCATTCTCACCGTCGGAGTCGCCGTGGCGTGTCCCCGCGGGCATGCCGCCGAAGTCGTATTCGACTTCGAGGTGCTTCGCTACGAGGCGAAAATGCTGGCCTCCAAACCGTTCACTCCGCGGCCGGTCAATGTCCCCGCGTCGCTTCTCAAGCTGAGCTACGACCAGTACCGCGACATCCGTTTCAAGCCAGGCGAATCCCTGTGGCGCCGGGACCGGCTGCCATTTGAACTCCAGTTCTTTCATCCGGGGTTCAGCTTCGACCGCACCGTGCAGATCAGTGTGATCGACGGCAAAGCCGTCGAGGCGGTCGCGTTCTCCTCGTCCATGTTCGACTACGGCTCGAACCACGTCCCGTCGGTCCCGTCCAACATCGGCTTCGCGGGCCTGCGGATCCTTTACCCCCTTAACAAGGCCGGCGACGAGCTCGGCGCCTTTCTCGGGGTCAGTTACTTCCGCTTCCTCTGCCAGCGTGCGTTCTACGGGCTCTCGGCCAGGGGGCTCGCCATCAACACAGGTGAGCCCGGCGGCGAGGAATTCCCGGTCTTCCGCGAATTCTGGGTGGATAAGCCGACGCCCGACGCGAAGACCCTCACAGTGTACGCTCTGCTCGACAGCCCTTCCATTTCAGGCGCCTACCGCATCCAGATCACCCCCGGCGCCGACACGACCATGCTCGTGCACGAGGTCGTCTACTGCCGGCACAATCCCGCCGTCCTCGGGATGGCGCCGGTCACGAGCATGTTCTGGCACGGGAAAAACTCGGATATCAGTTACAACGATTTCCGGCCGGAGGTGCACGACTCCGATGGCATGATGGTCAATACGGGAGCCGGGGAGTGGATCTGGCGACCGCTGACAAATCCCAACGCGACGCGGGTCGCGGCGTTCTCAGATGAGAACCCCAAGGGTTTCGGGCTCATCCAGCGCGAGCGAAACTTCGAAAACTACCAGGACCTTGAGTCGTTCTACCACATGCGCCCGAGCGCCTGGGTGGAACCGGTCGGCCCGTGGGGCAAGGGCGCGGTCAGGCTCATCGAGCTCCATGCGCCCGACGAGACGTATGACAACATAACGGCCTTCTGGGTGCCGGAGTCGCTCCCGCAGGCCGGCGAGCCGATCGAGCTCACGTACAAGCTGCACTGGTTCATCGACCAGATCCATCCGCCCGCGGGCTACGTCGTCGGGACACGTCAGGGTCGCACGGCGACGCAGGAGACGGACCTTGAGCGATTCGTCGTCGATTTTGACGGCGCGTACCTCGCCAAGGACGGTCCCGATCCCCTCGTCGAGGCGGTGGTCACGGTAGGGGCGGGCGCCAAGCTCGTCAATTCGACCATTCAGAAGAATCCCTTCAACGGCACCTGGAGGGTGGCGTTCGCGATCAAGCCGGACGGAAGCGGCCACCCGGTCGAGATGCGCTGCTTCCTGCGCAAGCAGCCCCATGTGCTCACGGAAACGTGGAGCTACCTGTGGCAGCCGTGACCGAGAGTCCCGGGGACAGCGCGCCCGTAATCGGTCTGCCGGAGGCATTTCGCCCGAGGACGGGCACAATGGAGTCATGGAACGCGGCCTATGTCCGCGTTGAGGATTACCTTCGGGCTCACAGGATTCACAACCGCCTTCACCAGAGCCGGCTCATCCAGAAGATCCTGGAACGCGCCGCAAGGCGTCACGCCGCCCACCCGGCGCTCGACCCCACGATGACCGCCGCCGAGGAGACCGAGGCCCTGATGGACAGCTGGTTTGGCGAGGTGCTGGACCAGGAGGGCCTGCCGCACGACAGGCTCGCGATCGACGGCAGGGTGTCGCTCCTTCTCTGCGACGGCCCCGAGCGCTGGCCCTACGCCTTCCTTGACGAGGAAAACATCCCCGCCGACTTCGTGAAGGCGATGAGGAGCAGCAATCTCGAGGCCGGACCCGATCTGGCGGTGTCCAGCATGGTGCCGCGCCCGATAGACCTCGGGCGCATTACCGAGGCGGCGGGGGAAACCCTCGAGCGGTTCGAGCGCTGGCCGGTGATGCGCGCCCTCTTTCTCTGGATCGTGTTCGCGTCGGCCCTGGCGGGAATCTTCTACATGACCCGGTAAAGATGAGAATCTTCGTCACCGAACACATGGACGCGGGCCGCCTCAACCGGCGGCGGTTTGTCTTCTTCTCGTCGGTGTTCGTCCTCACGAGCGTGGCCACGTGGGTCGTGGCCGACCTCTATTGGAGGGACACCGAGGGCCTGTCCAAGCTCGAGACTGTCCTTCTGGTCCTTTTCGTCCTTCTCTTCGCGCACATTGCCGTCGGATTCTGCACGGCGCTGGCTGGTTTCTACGTGATCAACCGCGGGGGGGACAGCAGCCGGATATCGGTGTCCGCGCCGGCGGGCGGTCCGCACCGCCTTGCCGCGACAGCGATCGTGATGCCCGTGTTCAACGAGGACGTTAGCCGGGTCTTCGAGGGACTGCGCGTGGTCTACGAGTCGGTCCAGAAGCTTGAGGGCGCTGACAACTTCGATTTCTTCGTCCTGAGCGACTCGAATCAGCCCAACCAATGGATTCGCGAGGAGGTGGCATGGGCCGAGCTTTGCAAGCAGGTCGGCGGTTTCGGCAAGATCTTCTACCGAAAACGGAGGCAGGCCATCAACAAGAAGGCCGGAAACGTCGCCGACTTCCTGAGGCGCTGGGGAAAGAACTACCGCTACATGGTCGTCCTTGACGCCGACTCGATCATGACCGGCGAATGCCTCGCGCGCCTCGTGAGCATGATGGAGGCCAATCCCTCGGCGGGAATCATCCAAACGGCGCCGAGGACCGTGCGAGGGGAGTCGCTCTATTCGCGGCTCCAGGCATTCGCCAACCGCCTGTACAGCCCGCTCTATCTGGCGGGCCTCAACTACTGGCAGCAGCACGAGGGAAATTACTGGGGCCACAACGCGATCATCCGGGTGCAGCCATTCATGGAACACTGCGCGCTCCCCGAGCTGCCGGGCAACGAGCCATTTGGAGGGCGAATCCTGTCCCACGACTTTGTCGAGGCCGCGCTGATGCGCAAGGCGGGATGGGCCGTGTGGCTCGCACACGATGTCGAGGGAAGCTACGAGGAGGGGCCTCCGAACCTGATTGAAAGCGCCAAGCGAGACCGAAGGTGGTGTCAGGGGAACATGCAGCACGCATGGCTCCTCACGGCGCGGGGCTTCCGTCCGGCGAACCGCTTCCACCTGCTCATGGGGGTGATGGCGTACGTGTCGTCCCCATTGTGGCTTCTCTTCCTCATCCTGAGCTCCGTCGAGATGGTCGGCCAGTCCGCGGTGGGCAACACGGACTCCGGGTACGCGGGCGCGGACACGACGTCACTCTTTGGCTACCCGGTCGCGCTGCCCGAGGCGCTGACCCTGTTCTCGCTCACGATGCTCCTGCTCTTCCTCCCGAAATTTGCGAGCGTCGTCGTGCTCCTCGGCCGCGGCGACGAGGCGGCCCGGTTTGGGGGACGATGGAGGGTCGCCGCGAGCGCCCTCCTGGAGGCCGTGGGTTCAATGCTCCTCGCGCCGATCAACATGATCTTCAACACGAAATTCGTCATCTTCACCCTCCTTGGCCAGGGAGTCGGCTGGGTGGCGCAGAAGCGCGCGGCGGACGAAGACGGCACCGACTGGCGGGAGGCGATCATCACCCACGGCGTGCCGACCACATTTGGCGTCGTCTGGGGCGTCTCGTCGCTCATCCTTATCCCGGTCTACTTCGCGTGGCTGAGCCCCGTTCTTGCCGGCCTGGTCTGTTCGATCCCGCTCTCCATTTTCCTCAGCAAGGCGAGCTTTGGCCGGAGGGCCATGGAGCTTGGGATATTCCTGACTCCCGAGGAGACCGACCCGCCCGAGGAACTCCGTCTGCTGGAGCAGAACCTTGCCGAATGCTACATGCACCTGCCCCCATTCGAGCCCCTCCGGGCCGACTACGGCATGATGCAGGCCGTCCTTGACCCCTACATCAACGCGATGCACGTGGCACTCCTGAGGCAGCGCCGTCCCAGCGCGGGCGCGAGGGAGTGGTTCGCCAAGCTCCAGATCCGGCTTCTAAGGGAGGGTCCTGGACGCTTCACGGCCAAGGAGAAGATGGCGCTCCTTCTGGACCCCCAGTCGATGATCCGCCTGCACCGCGAGCTGTGGAGCCTGCCTTCGGAATCCCTGGCCGAGTGGTGGCGGCTCGCGATGAGACAGTACAACGTACTGGCCGCGGTCCCGAGCACCGCGCTCTACCGCTAGGCGGACAGTTTCTTGAGCTCGGCCATCACGCGGCCGAATTCCGCCTCACAGTCGTCTATGAGCGACCCGACTGCGCCCAGCCCGTCCTTGCGGGCGATAAGCTCCAAGCGCTCGGCGATCCCCTTCAGCGCCTGGGCGCCCACGTTCGCGGAGCTGCCCTTGACCGTGTGCGCCGCCCGCGTGAACGTCGACACGTCGCCCGAGGCAAGGCACGCCCTCAAGTCGGCGAGGCGCTTCGGAGTGTCCTCAATGTAGATGGCGATGATCTCGCGGAGGAACTCACCGCCGTCACCTGGATTGAGATCCCGAAGGTTGGCGATGGCGTCGGGGTCGATTGTGGGAAGGTCGGGCACGATTTATGTGGATTGCTGGATTGTGGTTGGCTGCTCGTCAGGTTGCCCACTCGAACGAGGTGTTGGCCTCGATCTCGCTGATGGTGGTCATCCCAAGGAGCACTTTCTTGAGTCCGTCGTACCTGAGGGGCCTGTAGCCCACCTTGGCGGCGGCCTTCGTGATCTCCTGCACGCTGCGCTCCTCGGAGATGAGCGCGCGGATCTCCTCCGTGATAAGGACAAGCTCGTGGATCGCGACCCGGCCCTTGTAGCCCGTGCCGCGGCACTTGGGGCAGCCCTTGCCGCGGTAGAACATGACGTCGGTCAGCCCCTCGTCCTTGAAGTACTTCGCCAGCACTTCCCGCGAGGGCGCGTAGGCCTCCTTGCAGTTCTCGCAGATGCGGGCGGCGAGCCTCTGGGCGAGGACGCCAATGACCGCCGGCGCCACCATGTACGGCTCGACGCCGATCTCGATCAGCCGGGTGATGGCCTGCGGCGCCGAGTTGGTGTGCAGCGTCGCGAACACGATGTGCCCGGTCAGGGCGGCCTCTGTCGCGATCTTCGCGGTCTCCAGGTCGCGTATCTCGCCGATCAGGATCGCGTCGGGATCCTGGCGCATGAGCGCTCTCAGCAGAGTGGCAAACTTCAGGTCAATCGTCGCGTTCACTTGGCTCTGGGTGACCCCCTCAAGCTGGATTTCTATCGGGTCCTCGATGGTGGTGATGTTGAGTTCGGGCGAGTTGATCTCGTGAAGCGCCGAGTAGAGGGTAGTGGTCTTTCCCGAGCCCGTCGGTCCCGTGACGAAAATGATCCCGTTCGGGTTCTGCACGAGCCGCTTGAACGGCTGCAGGATCGACTGCGACATCATCATCTTCTCGAGCGTGATCATCGACTTCTTCCCCGACATGGAGAGGATGCGGATGACGACCTTCTCGCCGTATGCCGAGGGGATGCTCGACACGCGGAAATTCGCGGTCTGGTTGCCGATGGGGAGCGAGAAGCGGCCATCCTGGGGTATGCGCGTCTCGGCGATGTCCAGGTTGCAGAGGATCTTGATGCGCGAGATGAGGGCCCGGTGGAGTTTCCTCGAATACGTCAGGATCTCGCGGAGGTTCCCGTCGACACGGAAGCGGATCCGCGAATGGATCTCCTGCGCCTCAATGTGGATGTCGGTGGCCCGCTCCCTCATCGCGTAGTACACGATTTCGTCCAGGATCTGCACGAGCGCGTTGTTCTCCGCCAGCATTGCAAGCTTGTCGCCCGCCAGCTCGGGCTGGTCGAAGAGGTTGGAGCGCTCCAGCTGGCCGAGGCTGTCCTCGAGGCGCTCCTCATTCGAGTAGTGGATCGCGATCGCGTCATCGACCTCCTTCGGAAGGGCGAATACCGGGCTCACCGGAATCCTTGCGATCTGACCGAGCCTTTTTGCCGTCTCCGTCTCCTCGGGCGAGGCCATCGCGACCGTCATGACGCCGTTGAAGATGTAGAGCCCGATGGACCGGACCTTCTTGGCGACCTCCAGCGGGATCTTCTCTATCGCCTCGTCGGTGATCACCGAGACGAATGGATCGACGTAGGCAACGTTCATCCCGTCCGCCCAGAAGCGGCACGCGTCATCCTTCCCTATGATCTTGGCGTCGATCACACCCTGGACCAGATCCGGGGTGTCGCCGTGCTTCTCGCCCAGGGCGCGCAGCTCGTCCTCGCTCCCGAAATTGGGAGTCGCCCTCAGCTTCGCGAAGAATGTCTCAACTCTTGGGCTTAACACGGGCGGCCTTCTTTGACTTGAACAGCTTGCCGATCTCGGCCTGGTCCAGCTTCTCCATGGCGAACGAGGCAGAGCCCCTCTCGGCCTCGAGCTCGGCGAGCATCTCGGGAAGCGAGTACCGCACTTCGGCCAGCATCGCAGACTTCGGCGCCGCGGGTGCGTTCTCGGGCTGGGCGGGGTCGATCGCGCTCATTGTCAGGCGGGCGGGGCGTCGCCCGCCAGGTCCTCGGGCTCAAAGCAGTTGTCGATCGTCTCCGAGAGGGCTCTGCCGATCTCCTCGGGAGGCGCGTCCTTGCGGATGTAATTGGCGGCGCCGAGCGCCACGGCCTCGTCGATCGTCTGTCGGTTGGCGAGCGATGTCAGCATCACGACGACGCAGTCAGGGTTGAGGGTCTTCAGGGCGCGCAGCGTCTCAATGCCGTCCATGACCGGCATGTTGACGTCGAGCATGACGAGGTCCGGGTTCTCCTTCTTGTAGACATCGAGGGCGAGGCTGCCGTTGGCCGCCTCAAATATCCGCGACACGCCGAGGTGCCGGAGGAGAAGCGAGATGAATTTCCTGATGTGGGCCTCGTCGTCGACGAGCAATATGCTTCCGCTGAAGTTCATTTGAAAAGTGGAAGGCTTACGATGAATTCGGCTCCGCGGCCGGGTATGTTGTCGACGCCGATTGTCCCATTATGAGCCTCGACAATCTTTCGGCAGATGGCGAGCCCGAGTCCGGTGCTCTTCTCGCCGCCCGTGGGGATCGACGACAGCGTCCCATAGTCCTTGAAAAGCTTGTGCCGCTCGGACTCCGGTATCCCGGGCCCGCTGTCCCTGACGGCGAAACCGGCCATGGTTTCGTTCCCATGGATAATCACCGTGATGATCGAGCCGCGCGGCGAGTACTTGACCGCGTTGTTGATGAGGTTGTCGACGACCTGGCGAATCTTGTTCCGGTCGACGTCGACGATCGGGTCGCCGGCATTCTTTACGATCTCTATCCTCGTGCTCTTCTTGGCGGCCTCGATTTTGGCCAGATGCACCGAGCGCTCGACAATCTCGAGAATGCTCACGGGCGTCTTATCGAGCTTGAGGTGGCCCGCCTCGATTGTGGCCACATCGAGTAGCTCGTTCACGAGCAGGAGCATGGACTGGCTGGCACCGTGGATTGTCTGGACAATCTCCTTCTGCTCGGGAGTCAGGATGCCGATCGCATTCTCGTCCATGAGCTCGGCAAGCCCCCGGATCGACGAGAGCGGGTTGCGAAGGTCGTGGGCGCACATGCCGAGGAACCGGTCCTTGGCTGCGTTGGCCTCGCTCAGCTGGTCGACAAGGTGCTTCTGCTGTTCAACAAGCTGCTGGTTGCTCAGATGGGTGCGGATGCGTGCGACAACCTCCTTGGGCCGGAAGGGCTTAGTGAGGTAATCGACGCCGCCGGCGTCGAATCCCGTGACAACGTCGTCGGCCTCGCTCTTCGCGGTGACAAAGATGACGGGCGCGCACTTGTCGCCATATTTCTTCTTGAGGGTCCGGCAGGTCGCAAACCCGTCAATTCCAGGCATCATTACATCGAGGAGCACCAGGTTGGGCTCAAAAGTGGCATAGACCTCCAGCGCCTGTTCCCCGGATGCCGCCTCGGCGATCTCATAGCCCTCGTTCCTGAGAATTCCGCCAATGATGCGGAGATTAATGCGGTCGTCGTCGACCGCCAGAATCCGTCGCCCCTTTAGGTCGATGGACGGGTTTATAAGGGGGTCTTCCATTATTGGCTTCAGGCTAATGAGACAGAGGGGCTGCGCCGCAGGCCAGAGAAATACGATGGGGTAAATTACGAGTGCGGCAAGCAACTCGCATCACAAAATAGAGATATGTTGATATTAGGCTTGCGTTACCCCCTTTTGAAGCGGTTCGATGGCTGTTTCCCAGTCGAAATCCCATGTCAAAATCATTTGTGTTTTCCTCCGAGTCCGTTGGCGAAGGCCACCCTGACAAGGTAGCCGATCTCATCTCGGACAGCGTCCTCGATGCCTGCCTCGCGCAGGATCCCAAGAGCCGAGTGGCGTGCGAGACGCTGGTGAAGTCGAACCAGGTGGTCATTGCCGGCGAGATTACAACCAAGGCGAAGATCAACTACGAGCTCGTCGTGCGCGAGGCCGTGCGGGACATCGGGTACGTGAATGACGACGATGTTTTCCACTGCGACAAGGTTTTCATCCACAATCTTCTGACGCGCCAGTCCCCCGACATCGCCCAGGGCGTTGACGCCAAGAAGGCCGACGGCAAGGAGACTGCCGAGCAGGGCGCGGGCGACCAGGGACTCATGTTCGGCTACGCCTGCAACGAGACGCCCGAGATGATGCCGACCGCGATCATGTTCGCGCACCGCCTCGGCCGCGAGCTCACCAAGCTTCGCAAGGCGGGTGTCGTCGGCTGGCTTCGCCCGGATGCGAAGTCGCAAGTCTCGATACGCTACGAGAACGACCGGCCGGTAAAGGTGGAAAACGTCGTCATCTCGACGCAGCATGCCGAGAGCGTGAAGCACGCCGCGATTCGCGACTTCCTGATCGAGAACGTCATCAAGAAGGTCATTCCCACGGGGATGATGGACAAGTCGACCCAGTTCCTGATCAACCCCACGGGCCGGTTCGTTGTCGGTGGTCCCGAGGGCGACTCCGGCCTCACTGGTCGGAAGATCATCGTCGACACCTACGGCGGCTGGGGCCGCCACGGCGGCGGAGCGTTCTCGGGCAAGGACCCGTCCAAAGTCGACCGCTCGGCGGCGTACATGTGCCGCTGGGTCGCGAAGAACATCGTGGCCTCGGGGCTTGCCGACATATGCGAGCTCCAGGTCGCCTATGCGATTGGATATCCTGAGCCCGTGAGCATCTGGGTGGACGCGATGGGGACGGCGAAGGTCCCGGAGGCCAAGATCACCAAGGCCGTCCAGAAGGTGTTCAGCTTCAAGCCGGCCAACATCATCAAGCAGCTCGACCTGCTGCGGCCCATCTACCGCTCGACGACCAACTATGGGCACTTTGGAAAACCCGACCTTCCGTGGGAGCAGACGAACAGGACCAAGGAGCTCATCGCCGCCGCGAAGTAAACCGCGCAACCCTTCACCAAGAGACATCTCAACCATGCCAACGACCACCGCCACCCGCTCGTCAAACGACTACAAAGTTAAAGACATCACGCTCGCCGAATGGGGGCGCAAGGAGATTACCGTCGCCGAGCACGAGATGCCGGGACTGATTTCAGTCCGGAAGAAGTTCGGAGCCAAGAAGTCGCTGAAGGGCGTACGGATCACAGGATCCCTCCACATGACGATCCAGACAGCGGTCCTCATAGAGACCCTGGTTGAGCTCGGCGCCGATGTCCGCTGGGCCTCGTGCAACATCTTTTCGACGCAGGACCATGCAGCCTCAGCCATCGCCAAGGCAGGCGTGCCGGTCTTCGCCTGGAAGGGCGAGACACTCGAGGAATACTGGGAGCTCACCTGGAAGGCGCTCAGCTTTCCGGGCGGCAAGGGCCCGCAGCTGGTCGTCGACGACGGCGGCGACGTCACTCTTCTTCTCCATAAGGGCTTCGAACTGGAGGAGGGGAGCGACTGGGTGAATTCGGCATCGGGCTCCCACGAGGAGGATGTCATCAAGGCTTTGCTCAAGCGCATCCACGCTGAGTCGCCCTTCGTGTTCCACGAGATGGTCAAGGACTGGCGGGGCGTCTCCGAGGAGACCACGACCGGCGTCCACCGGCTCTACCAGCTTCACGAGAAGGGCAAGCTCCTCGTCCCTTCGATCAACGTCAACGACTCGGTGACGAAGTCGAAGTTCGATAACCTTTACGGCTGCCGCGAGTCCCTCGCCGACGGCCTCAAGCGCGCCACGGACGTCATGATCGCGGGCAAGGTCTCCGTCGTCTGCGGTTACGGCGACGTCGGCAAGGGCTGCGCGCATTCACTTCGCGGCTTCGGATCCCGGGTCATCGTCACTGAAGTCGACCCGATCAACGCCCTCCAGGCGGCCATGGAGGGATTCGAGGTCAATACCGTCGAGAGCGCGCTGGCCGAGGCCGACATCTATGTCACCACGACTGGCAACTGCGACGTCCTGACCCTTGAGCACATGCAGGGGATGAAGGACCAGGCGATCGTCTGCAACATCGGCCACTTCGATAACGAGATCCAGGTCGACCGCCTCTTCAAGTCCTCTGGCGTGAAGCGCGTGAACATCAAGCCCCAGTACGACTCGTTCATTTTCCCGAACGGGCGCTGCATCTACCTGCTTGCGGAGGGCCGCCTCGTGAACTTGGGCTGCGCGACGGGCCACCCGTCTTTCGTGATGTCGAACAGCTTCACGAACCAAACGCTTGCGCAGCTGGACCTCTGGAACAACAGGGATAGCTACAAGCCGGGTGTCTACCGTTTGCCCAAGCACCTCGACGAGGAGGTCGCTCGCCTTCACCTGGACAGGATCGGAGTGAAACTGACCAAACTCACCGACAAGCAGGCCAAGTACCTTGGCGTGCCGGTCGAGGGCCCCTACAAGCCCGAGCACTACCGATACTGAGACGGGGCGCCCTGCGCCGCCGCTCACTCACCCTTTAGTAGCGTTGCCACGTCGGGTCTGCTGGCCCTGAGCGCGGGGAGCGCGCACGCGGCAAGGGCTGACAGGAGAAGCAACCCGGCAACGCCCACGATGACAGGCGGATCGAAAGGTGCGGTCTCGAAAAGGAGGCTCTGCAGGAAACGCGTCATAGCCATCGCGGCGGCTATGCCGGCTGCGACGCCGATTGCCGTCAGCGCCATGCCACGGCTTATGACCAGCCTTACCAAGTTGGCAGGCGTGGCGCCGAGCGCCATGCGGATGCCGAATTCGGGCATCCGGCGGTCGACCGTGTAGGCCAGCACCGAGAAAAGCCCGACAATTGTGAGAAGGATCGCTATGGCTGCCAATACCTTCAGCACCGAAAGGGCCAGCCGCTCATGTCTCAGCTGTTCCTTCAGCTGGTCCATAATCGGGCCTGATGAAAATGTCACAATCCTTGGATCGAACTGGTAAATGGCCTCGCGGAGCTTCGTCGCGGACTCGCCGTCGGGGACAGACTGCATGTCAATGACGAAGCTCGTGATCGTTGCGGGCGACCATTCCGCGGGCATATAGATCTTTTTCCCGGGTGCGTTGCGCAGATTTTCCCGCACGTCGCCGACGAGGCCGACCACGAGCCATCCCTTGTCGGCCCCTGTGGCGCCAAATGGCTTGAGATACTGTCCGACGGGATTTTCCGTGCCAAAGCGCTGCCTTGCCATGGACTCATTGACCATAATCGAGACCTTGTCCTCCGGCGCCAGCCAGCGCCCTGCCTTGAGAACCATTCCGCCAGCCTTTTGGTAGTCAGGCGACACGTAAGCGGCGTTGACCGTCACCTTGGCTCCATCCGAAGCCTCGACCTCTAGGGTAATCCCCTCGTAGCCGGCCAACAGGCTGTTGGAGCCGAAAGCCACCCCTGAAACCCCTGGGACGCGCTCAAGCGCGTCATGGAGTCTGTTAAGCACCGCAAAGCGTTCCTTCGCTTCGGTTGGATAGGTACTTGGAAAATTTATCTGCATCTTGATCCTGTGGCTGGGATCGAAGCCCAGCTTAACGTTTTCAAGCTTCTGGAATGTCCGGATCATGAGGCCTGCCCCAACAAGGAGAATGACCGCGAATGTGGCCTGGAGCACAACGAATAGGCCCCTGACCCGCGCAAGGCTGGGGCTTTCCCCAATTGAGCCCCCTCCATTCCTCAGGCCGTTCTGGATATTGGAGCGCAGGACATGAAGTGCAGGGAAAATTGCGATGGCAAACCCCGTGAGAATTGTCGTGCATCCTAGAACGAGGTAGGTCCTCGCGCCCAGGTGCCACGAGGTCCAAACCGGCACTCCGTCTTCCGCGTTCGCGACCATGTTGAAGATGGGGACCAGCCAGTTCGCCAACAATGCGCCGATCGCGCTCCCGCAGACGCAAAGTCCAATGGTCTCCATAAGCAGCAGGCGGACGATGCGCCATCGGCTGCCGCCTAGCGCCAGGCGGATGCTGGTCTCTAGCTGCCTTCCTGCCATGTGGACCAACAGCAAGTTGGTCGCGTTCAGGCAGGCGATCGAAAAGAGGAATCCAACGGCTCCCAGCAGCATCCAATAGAGTTCGGGTCGGTAGATTTTCTCCATTTCGCCAATTGTCGACACAGCAGGTTTGATCGAGGCAATGAACCCGGACATCACTGCAGGAACGTCCACCTTGGTCTTCGCAAGCGCCTCCTCAATCTGCATTCTCGAGGCGCCCGGCCTCGCTCGGCCAAACGTTATAAGCGCGGGATCCCACGGGCTTGCCGCGTTTGGGCGAAGGATGAGAGGCCTCATCACATCCGACTCAAGGTAGGGGGGCATGCGCTTGCCCTTTGCCAGGACCCCGACCACGACGCACTCCTGCTCGTTAATGATGACCTTCCTGCCGAGAGCCGCCCCCGGTCCGCCTAGGTATTTGCGAGCGAAGCCATCGTCAACGATAGCGACGGTGTCTCGACCTTGCACTTCGTCCGCGTGGCTAAACCCGCGGCCCACCGCGGGGGCGACGTTCAGCATTTTCAAAAGATTGATCGAGATTGCGAGTGTTCCGGTGCCAACAGGCACGTGGTCGACGACAACGTTGCCGGTTTGATAAGCCGCGGCCCCGAGCTCCGAGAATATGTCTTTCCGCGTTGAATACGCCTCGTATTGAGCCTGCCAGGTGATTGGCATGAATTGGCCGTCGCCGGTCGAGGAACCAATGTTATAAAGGTCCTTCGGGGATGCCGGCGCCTTGAAAAGGACCCAGTCCACAACCGCGTAGATGGCCGTCGCCGACCCGATCCCCAGCGCGAGGGTCAGTACTGTGACAAGCGCAAATCCCTTTCTCCGCAGCAGAGACCGGACAACATACCGAATTTCGGAGATCATGCGGGGCGGCGGGGGTGAGGTTACGAGCGTGCAATCACGCGTCCATGTCTGCAACTATTGCGAGAGTCCGTGTGTTATAGGTATACAAGAGACGCATTTTGCGCCTTAAACCAACGTTAAAAGCCAAAGCACAATGACATCCGACACAGCACCCGATCTCGGTTCCGTCCCGCCTCCGTCGGTTCCGCAATTTCCCACGCTCTCCTCGAGCGACCGCCTCTGGAGCGTTCTCTGCCACCTATCGTACTTTTTCGGCTTTGCTCTGCTCTCGTTTCTCTTCCCGATGGTCGTCTATCTGGTTATGCGGACGGATTCAGCTTACGTGACGCACCACGCACGCGAGGCGCTCAACTTTCACCTGTCGCTCCTGCTCTATTTCATCTGCTGCATCCCGCTCTTTTTCATTGGGATCGGGTTTGTTCTTCTTGGAGCCATCGCCCTGACCGGCCTCATCTGCTCGATCGTGGCAGCCATCAAAGCCTCGAACGGAACGTATTATCAGTACCCGATCACGATTCGGTTCGTGAGCTGAGCAGGGTTTCAAGCAGGAAAGACAGGGCCATTTCGGCCCCAGCCTTGAAACAGGCAGATCCAGTCATCAGGATTGGATCTGCAGCGATGAACAAACTCGGACGATTCGCCGGTATCCTTCTCGCCGGGACCTTCCTGTCGACTAGGTGCAAAGCCGATGACCTGCCGGCACCTCAGTCCGTCGCGATCTTTGGCCAAAGGATCGAATATTATGACGTCGGCACGGGCCCGGTGGTGATCTTGCTTCACGGGCTGGGCAGTAGCGCAAAGGGCGACTGGGGCAAATGCATCATTCAGCTGTCCGCCCATCATCGGGTCCTGGCCATGGACCAGCTTGGTTTCGGAGCGTCGGACAAACCGATGATCGATTACGGAATCCAGACATGGGTCGATTTTCTGGGTGAGTTTCTGCGGATTGAGAACGCGAAGGATTTCACCCTCGCAGGCGAATCGCTCGGAGGGTGGATAGCGGCCCAATACTCGATCGAGGCGCTGAGAGCCCAGGGCGCAACGAACCCCTCGAACACGCTTCCCAGGCCCACGCGTCTGGTCCTGGTCGACGCAGGGGGCCACCGTCATCTTGCCGAAGGACTTGGAACGGGCGGTCCGGGGCTGTCACTCGCGGGATCAAAGGCTCTTTTGTCCGCCATATTTTTCGATCCGGCGCGAAGCACCGATGACGCGGCACGCGCCCAATTTGCAATGAGCATGTCCAAGGGCGACGGATGGACCATACACTCGCTCCTTTCGAACCGGGCCATAATTGCCGAGTGCGTCGATGACAAGCTGAGCCAGATCACCATACCGACCCTGGTCGTATGGGGGGACCACGATAGGCTGGTTCCTCTTGACGACGGAAAGGACTTTGCGAGCAGGATTCCGAGAGCCAAGCTTGTCGTTTTACCGGACAGCGGCCATGCACCGGGTATCGAGAATCCAGAGGCACTTTTGGCCGCAATGGAGCCGTTCCTTGACGTTCGATAAGCCGCGCGGTCCCCCAACTCAGTTCGAGTCGGAGCTTTCGACCATTGTCCTCGCGGCGGCAGCGTCAGCTGCCGCAACCCGCTCGACTCCGTTTGTCGTGTCAACCTCGTACAAATTGGTTTTTCCAATCGTCTTGATGAGGATGACCCTGGTCACCTGCGTCTTCACGCTGTTCTCCCTTAGCTCGCCCTTGGGCGAAAGACTTTGCTCGACTTCCATGGCGCCTCTGGCCGCTTCGGTTTTCAGGTCGAATTCGGGGAGTTCCTTCCACGAATTGACGATGTGAAAAGTTCCCTCATGGGTTTCGGTATTCCAGGTGAATCCATTGATGACAACCTGGTGGCCGACGTTGCCTCCGTTCCATGGGTGCTTTCCCACAAACCCGGGCGGAAGGTCCTGCCAGACCTCCCTCGGAAATGAGGCCAATACGGGTCGCCCTCTTCTGAGTTCCTGCCTCGTCCAGTCAAATGCGTCCACCTTTGGCGTCCAGTTGTGAACGAGCGGTGTGAACCTCGTCACGAGGCTGTCCATGGACTGATAGAAATTGGGGCTCGTCCAAGGATGATCGGTATCCGCGTTGTTAATGATTTTGTAGATGTCGACGTTGTCCACGTAGAATCCAGCGATATCCAGCCAGTGAACGCGGGCGTATACCATGCATGTCGCGCCTATCTGGTCCCTGGGGACATTGGGAGGGATGAGCTGGACCGTTTCCAGGGGGCCGACGTTGGTCGAGACCGCGATCGTGGTCTTCACCTTGACCACCTCCTTGACGATTTGAACCTGGGAATTTCCTCTGGCGAGCGGACTCTCAGCACTCAGTTTGGTGAGCCACTCCCGGTCATCTGCTTTGAGTGAACTGAGCGGAACCATCGTCTTCGAGCCGTTTGCCAGAAGAATGATGGCATAGCCATTTTCGATCCTCGCCCGGACTGCATCCTGATACTTTGGGGTAACAGCCAGCAGCGAGCCGGAGAATAACAGAAGGGCCGCGAGGCCCGATGTCTTGACCCTTGGGAAATATGGCATGTGTCAGACGCGGACATGTCTCTTGGTGGAATCACCAGAGGCGACGTATCTTATGAAACGCGAAATCCTAGACCCTGGCGATTGTGGTTACTACGTATCAGCCCAGTGTGTCGCCGCGTGGGCCCCCTTTTCGGAGCGGTGGATTTCGAAGCCTTGTCCTGGCGCAAGCTCTAGTCCCTCAGCCCTCCATGATTTGGTCCATTCCTCCAAAGCTCCGCAAGGCTGCCTGTTTAGCGGCCGCCTGGTCCATGCCGTCGGCGATATTCCGTTCCGCTCTCATTTCGAGGTGCTGACGCATTTCCTCTATCATCTCCGTGTCCAGCTGGCGCTTCCGAAGGCCCGACCCAAGAGTGATCTCTTCAGCCAATCCATGGCACGCTATGCATTCTTGAGGACACTCCCGATTGCGGCGGACATCCTGTCCCAGCTCAGCTTTTCGTCGCCAAGCCGCTTCACGCCTTTGGCGGTCAGGCTATATATCTTCGCCCGACGTCCCCGATTAGATTGGCCCCACTCCGCCTTGATCCATCCCTTGGCTTCGCTCCGGTACAATGCTGGGTACAAGGATCCTTCCTCAATATTCAAAGCGTCGTTGGAGAGCACATGGATTCGTTCGCCAATACCGAACCCATGGAGAGGCTGGGAATTGAGAACCCGGAGAATGAGCAGATCAAGGGTGCCCGAGCGCAATTCGGTCTTTTCCATCAAGGCTAACCCAAGCGTTACGGAAGAACGGATGCCGCAGCTACGATCTGCTGGGCTTCGTATTCGTTGGCAGTGTGAGGGCTCGTGCGTTCGGAAGCTAGGGTATCCACGCAGTAGAAGATATCTCAACCAACACTGGACATGAGCCCGTTCCCAAATGGTGGCCAGATAAACACGGTTTGGGGAACCCAAGGAACAGCTCCGACTAAATTCCTATTTTGGCGGCGACACTCTATCGACGCCTCACGTTCAGCGAGGACAGTCAAAACAGATTTTGACCGAGGCCACAATCCCGCATAAGCAAGGCAAATGAAGAGGTGGATTATGCTACTGCTGTCGTTGGTAGAGATTTCGCATGCGCATAAGATTTACGCCGCCGGATTCGACCCTGCCAGTGCAATTGCGATCAAAGAAGAAGCGACGAGTGACCTTTCGAAACTTCGGGCCAACGCGGAAGCCGGAGACGTTTTTGCTCAATTCAGTTTGGGCGAGATTTATTTTAAAGGTAAGGACGTGCCAATGGACAAAGTCGAGGCCGCAAAATGGTACCGAAAGGCTGCAGACCAAGGATTCGAGCCGGCAGAAGAAAGCCTCGGAAACATTTGTTTTACCGGTCAGGGCATTCCGAAGGATTTCGCGGAGGCCCAAAATTGGTTTCGGAAGGCTGCAGACCAAAAATACATACCCGCAGAATGCAATCTTGGTCTCTTTTATGAATTCGGTATTTTGGTAACAAAGGACGGCAACGAATCTGCAGAGTGGTATCGGAAGGCGGTTGAGCAGGCTAAGATTTTTGCCAAATCCAATCTCGTTGCAATGAACAGTTCTGGTGAAGCCGTACAAAAGGACACTGCTGACAGTGTGCGGCTAATGCTTACCGAAACCGCTGTTGCGAGTTTATACTTGCAAGGTCATGGGGTACTCAAGGACAGCGCAAAAGCAGCTAAATGGTATCACATGGCTGCCAATCTAGGATTTGATTCTGCCGAATATAACCTAGGCCACTTGTACGCAATAGGTGAGGGTGTGCCAAAGGACGGCCTTGAAGCTGTTAGATGGTATCGCATGGCCGCCGATCAAGGAAACCTCGTCGCGGAAAACGATCTTGGTGACCTGTATGCAAACGGCTATGGCGTTCGCAAGGACAGTGCAGAAGCAGTGAAGTGGTACCGCAAGGCGGCTGATCAAGATTGGTCTCTCGCGGAGACCAAACTCGGAAACCTCTACCAATCCGGCGATGGCGTGTCCAAGGACAGCGTCGAAGCGGTCAAGTGGTACACGAAAGCGGCCGATCAGGGGTGGTCCATTGCTGATACGAAACTCGGTGACATGTACCAAGACGGCGACGGCGTCCCCAAGGACTCCGTCGAAGCTGCGAGATGGCACTTGAAAGCTGCCGCAGACGATGGTGACGCAGTTGCCCAATTTGCTCTCGGCGGCATTTACTATAACGGCCAAGGTGTGCCGAAGGACATTGCAGCGGCGGCTAACTGGTACCGGAAGTCCGCAGAGCAAGGCAACGCTGATGCAGAAGGGCTGCTGGGGTGGATGTATCAGACGGGGGACGGTGTTCCACAAAATGACATCGAAGCCGTCAAATGGCTTCGCCTCTCGGCTCTTCGAGGGAACCCAAGCGCTCAAGCCAATCTAGGTTTTATGTGTTATAATGGCAGGGGTTTGCCGGTGGACTACGTCGAAGCCGCCAAATGGTATCGCCTCTCAGCTCAACTGGGTAACGCAAGCGCTCAAGCCAATCTCGGCTCGATGTATGCAAACGGCATCGGAATGTCCAAAGACTACATTGAAGCGGTCAATTTGTATCGCGCATCTGCCCTACAAGGAAGTAACGACGGGCAGGGTGGCCTTGGTTTTATGTATGCCACCGGGGAGGGTGTCGCAAAAGATGAGGTCGAAGGACTGGCTTGGACTAACATTGCAGCAACGGCAGGTGATCCCACGTGGGTGAAAAATCGAGAAATGATGGAAAGCGGGGTAGGTCGAGAATTGACGATAGCCGCCCAGTTGCGGAGCAAAGATCTATTGATTGAAATCGCATCAACGAAGAATGGCCAGATGCTGCCTTTGTCCACTCAATCTCCAGCGACTGCATCTTCTGAAACCACACCAAAGGCCAACGGCTCCGGTGCTATAGTCTCGACCCAGGGCTTAGTATTGACCGCGGCACACGTCGTTACTGGGGCGAATCGAGTGCAGGTTTTCACAGTGCAGGGAATGCGAGGCGCGAGAATAGTTCAAATCGACGAGGCAAATGATATAGCAATTCTCCAGCTCGACGATGGGAGATATCAACCTCTGCCCGTAGCGCCGTCGAGACGAGTTAAATTAGGCCAAACCGTGGCAACTATCGGGTTTCCTAATTTGGGAATTCAGGGCTTCAGCCCAAAGGTTACAAAGGGGGAAATTAGCAGCATGAACGGAATAGGTGATGACCCACGCTTCTGGCAGGTCAGCGTTCCTGTGCAGCCTGGCAATTCTGGAGGTCCCTTGCTCGATGAAAACGGGAATCTGGTTGGCGTTGTGTTAAGCAAGCCAAGTCTTGAAACTGCGAAGGCGACGAACGATCTGCCGCAAGACGTAAGCTATGCGGTGAAGAGCACTTATGCGCTCGCATTGCTAGATCCATATTTGAATGACACGTCGCCAGAGATGAACAAACCCGACTCAACGCCCCGTTTTGAGGATATGGTTGCTAAGGCACAGCAGTCAGTTGTCCTGATACTGGTGTACTGACTTGAGCGTTTTTCGAATACGCCCGGTATACGGCGTTGCTGTTGTGGCCCAATTCCATCCAAGCTGCTAAAGCCGCTAGGAAATCCTTCGCCTAGCGCCAACGAGTTCCGGCAACGCTGCCTAGGGCTCAAAATCAAAGGAGTCACACTGCATAGCTAGAGGCCATGTTATTCGCCATACGTAGAAAGACGCGGAAACGGCGCTAGACTCGAGCACCGATCAATCGGAAGGTCATCGTTTTCGCATTCGACTGCATGATCCATCGCTGTAGAATGCTGACTCCGTATTTCGACCGACCACATTACCGTATGACCGCGGGTCTGGACCGAACCTCCTCGAGGCTTCGAATACCGCGGCTCGGCTCCTTTGCCTTGGTCTTGTTCGTGGCGCATGCAGCTTCGAGTGCATTTTCTCAAACGACCGGCACAACGGTAGATGGGTTTGGCTATTCGGACAGCGGCGGCGCGGTGACCATTATGCAATATTCCGGGGCCGGCGGAGCCATCATCATTAAACCCTGAATGGTTTACCTTATGGCATGGAGACGATCGCCACAAAGATATCGCGCGAGACCAAGGCCCGGGCGGCTGCGGTGGCAAAGCGTCGATGCTTGAGTCTTTCCGGTCTCTTGCGAAAAGCCCTGGAAAACGAGATCAGAATGGAGAAGCCCCGGACCTGGGGCGAACGCTTCGCGCTTTTGGAAGGCGTGATCAAACACACCCCAGCCAATCTTTCCGAGATTGAAGGCTTCGATTGATACGGTTCTCGACACGGGCCTCTTGGTAGCGTGGCTTTGCGAATCCGACCAGCACCATGGATGGTGGCTGCGCCGGGGTCAAAGTTCGATAGCGTACAAGGGCGTTCCCGCACGATGGCACGATCTTCGGCCAGCAACGCGGTAATATGCGGGAAGCAGCTTAATTGTTTGCCTGCTCCGTCTCGACCGGAATTTCTACGAGCACGGTCGTACCTTTGCCCGGAGCGGAACTGATCGTCAGATTTCCGCCTACCATTTCGATCCGTTCTTTCATTCCAACTAAGCCGAGCCGCTCGGGGTTTCTTGCTCGAAAAACACTCCCGACATCGAATGATTTTCCGTTGTCGCTGATCTCCATCTGGATCAAGTCAGAGATCTTGGTGATGCGCAAACTCACCTTGGTGGCGTGCGCATGGCGTGCTACGTTAGTGAGTGCTTCCTGGGCCACGCGGAACAGCGTTAGTAATTTTACTCCGCTTAGCGCTTCGATCCCGGCGAACGCCGTCATTTGAAGTTCGATCTTTTTTCGTGCGGCCAGGTGTTTGCCATAAGCCTGGAGCGCTGGGATCAG
>CAAGKR010264402.1_pt1 | contig 65143 bp, 58 predicted proteins | sample 2556971 | NCBI WGS metagenome assembly CAAGKR01 (sample SAMEA5207829, study PRJEB30636) | soil metagenome | biome: forest; feature: boreal; material: soil | place: USA | collected 2011-09 | depth 1 m | reverse complement strand
CGGAGCGGCGGGCGGCATGATGGGCGGCGCGATGGGTTCGATGCTCGACGGCGGGACAAATTGCAAGAGTGGCGGAGTTAAAGTGCCGCTGCAAATTCATGGGACGACACAGAATCCTCAGTTCACTCCAGATGTGGGAGGGGCGACGGCGAGCCTGCTGAAATCGCAGTTAACATGCGCGGGCGGGGCGGGAGGAGGAGCCGCGAACGGAGCCGCCGGGACAGCCAGTTCGTTGGTGAAGAATCCTCAGGCGGCTGGCGCCGTGGGAGCGCTGGGCGGTTTACTAGGCGGAAAGAAAAAACCGTAGTCAGGATGATTGCCACGAAATAAAAAAAAGGACGAGCTCTGCGCTCGTCCTTTTTTTGCTTCTAGCCAATTTACATTGCGGTTCGAAATACGACTGCCTCGCGCCCAGGGGTATGGCGAAGGAGTCGCGGGGCGCCAAAGTTCAACATGAGCGTCAGCGTGTGGAACTTTGGCAGTTTACGGTTGCAAAGGCAGATGTATTGCAGTACAAGCGGAACGATACGGTTCATCGTCGGTCACGGACGGGCGAGCGTAGCTCGCCACCGCTAGGGGTAGCGGAAGCGTGGCAAGACCCACAAGGAGGCAGGATATGCGTCGCAGGCAGGGCTTGTTTGCGTTCGTATTTTTTTGGCTGGCATTATTTGTTTGGGTGGAGCTCGCGGCAGCACAAGCGGACCGAGGATCGGTGTCGGGACTAGTGACGGACCCGCAGGGCTTGGCAGTGAAAGGAGCGAAAATCACTTTGACCGGCGCGGCTACTGGTAGCGAACGTGAAACAAACGTGGACGAGGGCGGACGCTATACTGTCGAAGGATTGGCTCCCGGTCAATACGCCCTGCGAGTCGAAAGCGGCGCAAATTTCGCACCGTACGAAAATTCTTCGGTACGCGTGGTGGTGGGGCAGGAAACGAACGTCAATGTACGGATGGCATTGGGAACGCAAACGCAGACGGTGACGGTGATTTCGGATGCAGCGGTGGTGGAAACAACGCGATCCGAGAGCTCGCAGGTGGTGGGACAGCGACAAATCGACAATCTTCCGATCAATGGCCGCAATTATATTAATTTTACGCTGACAAACTCGCAGGTTACCCGCGATGTGGCTCCGACGATCGGCCCGGCGCCGAACACGGGGCTGGATATCAGCGGTGCGCGCGGCCGCTCGAATATGGTGAGCGTGGATGGCGCGGATGCCGTGGACAATTCCGTGAACGGAATCCGCGCGACCGTCTCGCAGGAAGCGGTTCAGGAATTCCAGATGATCCTGAGCAATTACAATGCGGAGTACGGGCGCGCAACGGGCGGCGTGGTGAACATCGTCACCAAGAGCGGTACGAATGATTTTCACGGCAATGTATTCGGCTATTTGCGGAACAAAGCTTTTCAGGCGCGCAATCCTTTCTCCGGCGAAGTGGACGCCAGCGGCGATCTGGTTCCGGTGAAGCAGGCCTACACGCGGACACAAAGCGGCGCGACGCTCGGAGGGGCACTGAAGAAGGACAAGACCTTTTACTTTTTCTCGTATGAATATACGCAGAGAGAAGAAACGGGTTTCTCGAGCATTGGTATCGACAATTTCGGACTGACTACAGGAAGCGTTCCCTGCATTCCGGTTCCGCTGAGCTTAACTCCGCAACAGCTGGGATTTTATCAGGCTGCTCTGACAGGAACGGGTTGTACCGGCACGGCAGCAGCGGGCCTGGAGCAGGCGGCGGTGGTTACCGGAGCATCCTCGAACGTGGCGATAAACGGGAACATCAACAAGAATGTAGACGGTACCACGGTGCCGCTGACGACCGTGTTGGGATTCCCGGCGGGCATTCCCGGATCCAATTATTTCCCAACTCCTGTTGCTTGCCCGGTCGGCCAGCAGGTTAACAGTGTGATATGCGTGGCGACCGGCCCCGGCACCGTTGGTGTTGGATTCGTACCTCTTCCGGCTTCCTATGTTGGGCTGAATTCGTTGCGCGGAAATTTTCCAATAGAAGAAAAGACGAGCCTGTGGTCCGGCCGGTTGGATCAAAGGTGGAATAATCGCAACACCAGCACGCTGCACGTTGGCGTTTCGCCTTCGCTAGTTACCGGCGTGCAATCCACGTCACAGAATCAGGTGTACGGGCAGAATTCCGGTTCGCGAACGGGAGTGAACCAATCCAGAGATTTCAACGTCACGTTTCAACACGACACGGTATTGAGCGACACGGCGATCAATGACGTTCTCGTGCAGTATTCTCGTCGCGGCATCCACTTTGGGTACTCCGAGCTGGACGGCGGCGACCAGATCGGCGTAAACATTCCTGGCTATGCGTACTTTGGCCGTGAGCCGTATTCGACGGTGGACCGCATCGAGCGGCGTACACAGTTTGGAGATATCGCGACGGTGACGCACGGACGGCATACGTTCAAATTTGGCGGGGACTTCAATCTGATTCAATTGCGCTCATCGAAACCACAGATTTTTCAATTGGATTTCGGCGGAGATGTAAACTTCGGCGGACTGGACGTATTTGGAGGCGGGTTACCTTCGATTACCGGCGCGCAATCCTACGGATTAGGCGTTCCCACCACGTACATTCAAGGAATCGGCAGTTCCAACCAGCCCTTCGACAATTTGCCGTTTTCTGTCTTCGCGCAGGATACCTGGCGGGTGACCCGCAAACTGACGCTTAATTATGGTCTTCGGTACGACGTGGAAATCACACCGCTGTTTGCGCCAGCTACCAGCGTGAACGCGCTAGCGGAAAAGGCACTGGGAGTTCAAGAAGGCATTCCGCGGGATTATAACAACGTGGCCCCACGATTCGGCGTGGCGTGGGATCCCATCGGCGATGGAAAGACGGTGATTCGCGCAGGTTACGGATTATTCTACGACCACCCGCTTCTGGCGATCGCATTCAACTCCGTGACGGCAGACGGCGGCCGATCAGTGCAACTGATTTCCGCGGGAGGCCAGGCGTCCGCCTGCGGACTCGTTACAACCGCTTGTGGAGGTGGCTTGGACAGTCCCACCAACTTGAATGGTTCGTCCATTTTTCAGGGCGCGTTGAATGCGCTCCCGAGCATGTACTATTTGCCGAATCAGCAAAGGTTCGATCCACTGCAGCCAAATTCACTGTTCGCGAATCAGAATTATCTGGCGGCAGGTTTTCCGCTGCCAATTCTTCCCTTCACCCTGCCCGTGGCAAGAAATTTTGTATACGGCTACGCGCAGCAGGCAAATCTGACGGTTGAACGTGAGATTGCGGGCACGTGGAAGATCAGCGCGGGCTATCAGTGGACTCGCGGAATACATTTGAATCGTCCGATAGACATCAATTCCACGGATCCGCAATTGCTTACCCAGAATGCGGCCAATGCAGCGGAGGCCGGACTGAGCGTGAGCAATCCCTTGACGGTGGTTGTGCCTGCAGGAACGGGAGCCTCCAATACGTGCGTTTCAACGGGACCCACTTCCAGCATTTTCCTGATTGCGCCGAGCGCTTTGGGATTGGGATATGCCGGGAGCGCGAGCTGCGGCGGAGCGCCGGTCGGTTATGTCGGCACGCCGGCATTCTTCAATTATTTCAGGCCGTCCGGACCGAACCCGTCCTTTGCCGGGCTGGTTCCCGGGGGATATGGAACGCAGGTGGCGCTTGCTGCTTTGGCAGGCTATCCGAAGGGCTTCGGCGTTCCGGTGCCGTTCAACAGCGTGGACACACAGGAGTCCGATGCCAGTTCGTGGTATAACGCGTTGACCATCAATCTGAGCAAGAGGTTCTCTCGCCATTTCGAATTGCTCTCAAGCTACACGTGGTCGCACTCGCTCGACAATGGAACGGATTTGCAATCCACACAAGAACCCGCCGACAGCCGGTTCCCGTATCTGGAAAAGGCGAACTCGGACAACGACCAGCGAAATCGCTGGGTGACGAGTGGTGTGTTCCAAACTTCGCCGCACAAGTCCGGGGAATCCTTCGCACACAACTTACTGAGCAGCGTTACTGTCGCTCCGTTGATAGAGCTTTCCTCAGGCCGGCCGTTTAACGTAATCACCAGTGAAGACACGCGATTGGACCTGGGCGCTTCGGAGATCCGCCCTTCCATCGTACCAGTGGGAACGGCGGGGGCTACTACCTCACCGTTTATTCCCGGCGCTGCGTTTCTACTGGCTACGGTGTGCGTAACCAATTCCAAAGAGCCGTTCACGGTTCCGGGAATTACGCCGCCTTATGGTTGCACGGGTAACCTGGGGCGCAATGCGTTCACCATGCCGGGATTTTTCCAGTTCGATATGCGGCTCTCCAAGGGCATTAATTTTGGGGAGCGTTTGCGACTGGATATGATCGCCGACATGTTCAACCTATTTAATCGCACCAATATACTGGCAGTAAATCAGTTGTGCGATCCCTCGGCGGGCACGATTTGCGCGGCCGGGCAACCGTCCGCGGCTTATGATGCGCGGCAGTTCCAGTTCGCGCTGAAATTGAGCTGGTAGCTCATCACGCAGGCGAGCGATTACGCGAGAAGCCCCGGTTCGCCGGGGCTTTTTTTGTGTGTGGCAATGGAATGTTGGAATGGCGCATGGCTGGATTAGCGAAACCCCTCAGAAGGCGGCTCCTGCAAGGGGAACCGAAGAAGGAGCCAAGCGAGGGCTGCTAAAGACGGCGGGAGTTGCTTGGCCATCTGGAATGCAGCAGTGCTGAATCCTTACTGTTCGCGCCGATGGCTACACTTTCGTTAGTGTCGCGTGTAAAGTAATCTTACCGTTTCCCGTGAACTCTTGGAGAAAGCATGAACGGAATTTGGATGGCTGCTGTGATTTTCGGAGTGGTGTTGATTGGACTAGTGGTATGGGTGCTGGTGCAGAACACTCAGGACCAGAATAAGAACGAACAATTGGAAACGCAGATGAATGAAATGCGGCGGGATCTCCTGGGACTTTCGACAGCGCAAACGCAAAGCACCACCAAGCTGGAGACCATTGCCGCGGGTGTGAACTCGCGCCTGGAATCCGTGACCACGGCGGTGCGCGAGGGATTGCAGGGATCGACGGCGCTAACTTCGAAAATCACTTCGGAAGCGCAGACGGCGATGTCCACGGAATTGAAAAATACGCGCGAGCAGATCAGCCAGATTCAGAAACAATTGGGAGAAGTGCAGCAGGCCGGCCAGCAAATGCACCAGACCGCGCAAACACTCGAAAATATTCTAGGCGGCACGAAATCCCGTGGCTCTCTCGGGGAAGTAGCCCTGGAGCGGTTGCTGGAAGATTCACTTCCCCGGGCACAGTTCGCATCGCAGCACCGGTTTCGTAGCGGAGAAGCAGCGGACGCAGTCATTTTCTTACGCGATCAGAAACTCCTAGCGATCGATTCGAAATTCCCCCTCGAAGCGTTTCGCCGGCTGACCGATGAAGGCGAGGACGCCAGAAAGGGATTCGTGGCCGCTGTAAAGTTGCATGCGGACTCGATTGCGAGAAAATACATTGTGGCGGACGAAGGAACGCTGGATTTCGCAATGATGTTCGTGCCCAGCGAATCGGTTTACTACGAATTGCTGATGAGCGCGGACTCCAAGGGCATTTCGGCCGACGAATATTGCCGCAGCAAGAAAATTGTCGCGGTGTCTCCCAACACCTTGTACGCGCATCTTTGCGTAATCGGCATGGGCATGCGTGGAATGCAGATTGAAGAAAACGCTAAGCGGCTGTCCGACAACCTTCGCGGCATGCGCACGCAACTGGACAAGTTCAGCGAATCGTTTGAGAAGATTGGCACGCACTTGAAGAATGCACAGTTGTCCTACAGCGAGGCGGACAAACGATTTGACAAGACATCAAACACGCTGGACACGATGTTGAACGGGACAGAGCCTGCGCAACCGATGCTGGAGGACGAGCAGGGGACATTGGCGTTGCCTGAGATTTCCGTGAAGAAGAGCGCATAGTGACATTTCGCTTTGTTGCGGTGCTCATGGGCGTGGCGGGCTCAGAGGCGAAAGCAAACGAATCGAGATTACGAAATTGCCGCGCTGCTTGCCGAGGAGTTCGAATGAAGCAGTATTGTTTACGCCGCCAGTCGAAGTGGCTCGCACGGTTGTGCCCCCCACAAGTTCAGCAATGTCGGGGGCCAGGTTACGCGCTTCCAGATTAATCTTTCCAGCGCTTCCGCGCACGCGAACCAGCAGAGAGCGGTGTTCGCCGGGCGCAAGGGACGAACTCTTCGCATCCAACTCCAGCGTGACAAATACCACAGTAAAGGCTGCCGACGATTTTTGTCCGCATTGAACCTGCACGGTCGCGGGCCCTGGATTCATATCCATGGGAGCAAGCACGGCCAAATAGGCGGGGGAAGCGGCCAGGATAAACCCTGCATTACCTCCCATGGTGACCTGGTTCGCGTCGGCATCGCCGCAAAAGCCGTGGCCAACAATCTCCATGCGATCGCTGAGAGAAGCCACTCGCGGGACGGAACCAACCTCGAGCGTTGAGGACGGGACGTCGCCGGCCGTAAGGATGGTGGTGTTGACGCGGCCCGGGCGGCCCTCGATAGCGCCAGAGATTGTGCCTGAGGACAGGGGTGCAACAAAGACGGCTCGTCCGGTGGCATCGGTGATGACCTTATCGCCATTGGAAAATTCGACTTGAACATTGGGAGTCAGTTTGCCGTTGATGTCCAACACCGCCAGCGTAGCCCGCTCGCCGGTCACGATTTTGCGCGGTAGGAGGAGAATTCGCGCGCCGGAAGCCGGTGGGACTTGTTGCCCCGGCGAGGATACGGAAAACAGACAGAGGATGACGAGCAGGCTTGTTCTCATGGGCAGCCAAAGAGTCACAACGGGATTGTAATGGAGTTCGGGGCCGGGCAGAAGCGCGGAGGCCGGCGGCAGGCCGCCCCTACGAGGGGAGCTAAACCGGGAGCCAGTGGAGGAAAACCCGCGATATTTTTCCAGACGAGGTTAGATTCGAGTATTCTTGCGGACTGCACAAGAGCTTGAAATTCGAGAATGGACGATAGGGTTCATCGAGCAAAATGGGTGCCGTGGCTAATCAGCGAGTAATCAGTTGGGTGCAGAGCCTACCGCAGGGAATAGGGGTCTGCTAGCGTGGAGGATACCCGGTGTGGGCGGGTGTGTAAGCCGGGGTTCCACGGGTGCTCGCGGTTAGCTTGGGAGGAGAGGTCGTGGAGATCGTCAGTGGTGGTGTGAGCGACGTGGGACGGGTGCGAACCAACAACGAGGATTCCTTCAAGATCCTCGATTCGATTCACCTATTCGTGCTGTCCGACGGAATGGGCGGCGAGGCTCATGGCGAAATAGCCAGCGCTCTGGCGGTGGAAACGATTGTGAAATATTGCACGGACGCGAACGAAGATTCCGACATCACGCAGACACTGGTGGCGGCGGATCACCTTAGCGAGAACTCGAAAAAGCTGCAGAGCGCAGTGCAGCAGGCCAATTTGAATATTTACGAATCCGCGCAGAAAAACCCGGCGCAGCGCGGCATGGGCGCGACGGTAACGACGGCGTGGGTGCATGACAGCAAGTTAAGCGTCGCGCACGTGGGCGACAGCAGGGCTTACTTGCTGCGTACCGGAAATCTTCAGCAGCTCACAAGCGACCATTCGCTAGTTGCCGAGCAGGTTCGGCGCGGAATTATTACGCCGCAGCAAGCGGAAGAGAGTGAGATGCAGAGCGTGCTTTTGCGCGCGCTGGGTGCGCACCCGGAAGTGGATGTAGATGTGGACGAAGTTGGCATCTACTCTGGAGACGTTTTGCTGCTGTGCTCGGATGGCCTTACGCGCATGGTGACAGAACCGGAAATTGCGGGAGCGTTGCAATCCGAGACGAATCCGACCACCGCGGCCCAGAAGCTGGTTGCTCTGGCCAACGAAAGCGGAGGGCTGGACAACATAACGGTAATCGTCGCGCGCTTTCAGGACGAAGCGAAGAAGGGTTGGTTTTCCTGGATGCGGCGAGGTGCAGCGTAGAAGAGATAAGCCTCCCTAGGAGGATTTGCATTATGGCAAAGCTTAGCCTGATGTTCGAAAGCAAATTGGTAAAGGAAGTGCCGATCGGCAGCCGTCCTGTAAGTATCGGCCGCTCTCCGGACAACGACATTCCCATCGATAATCTGGCGATATCGAATTATCACGCGCGGGTTTATTACGAAGGCGGACGCCTGGTCGTTGAGGATCTGGACAGTTTGAACGGTACGTTCGTAAACGATCTTCGCGTGGAACGGGCCACGCTGCACGATGGCGATTCGATCTGGATCGGCAAACATAACATCAAGGTCGACGCCACTGGCGATACCGCGATTCCGGTGGACTCCGGACGTAAGGCGGCGGCGCCGAAAATCAACGAAACCATGGTGCTGGATACCAAGGCACGACGGGACATGCTGTCGCAGGCTGCGGCTATGGGCGAGCGATCGCAGTTTTCGCCGGGGCGCATGAAGATGCCTACGCTAGTGGTACTGAGCGGCAAAGTGGACCAGAAGGAATATGTCTTGACGAACCGACTGACGGTGATTGGAAAATCGCCGATGGCCACGGTGCGTCTACGCGGTTGGTTCAAACCCAAGATGGCCGCGCAGATTAACCAGCGAGACGACGGCTATTATCTGGGAACCGGGGACAAAGTGCCCTCCGTAAACGGAACTCCGATCGCAGGAACGGTGCGGCTGAACGATGGCGATTTAATCGACGTTTGCGGTGTGCGGCTGAACTTCATCGTCCGGGAATAGCAGTTTTCTAGCTATGTCTACCTCTCCGGTAGGATTTCTTATTTTTTCTCTTCTACGGCGATGAGATTGTCCGTGGGGTCGCGATCGATCAACTTGTTGTAGGGATCGATGCCGGCGAAAGTTGGTTTTCCGTCCACGATGAACTCCAACGTGGAATTTTCGGTATGAAACCACTGCTTTTCGAGGTGCAAGGGTTTCAGATGTTCCTTTGTGCCACTGAAAACTCCAACCTCGATGAGATCGTTCAAAGCTACAGGCGTTTCGTTGCCGGAGCCATCGGCCTTGCGCTTTTGCGTATCCACTTTCAGAGTAACTTTGTATTTGTTACCGGGCTCCGGCATCATCGTCGCGGAGACCGCTTTATTTTCGTAGAGCACAATCGATTCGAACATATCGGTGATCATGTATTGCAACTCTGGCGGTGTCGCCTCGCGCATCGCGGCCACGAATCCACGGGTATCCGGATACGGACCTGTGGCATAGCGATTATTCTTGAGGAAGCCACGCAGTGCGGCGTTGAGTTTGTCTTCGCCGATGTAATCGCTCAAGGCGTACATCACGAGCGCACCTTTCTGGTACCAGACGTAGGGTTCTCGCTGCACGAGAGCCAAAGGCGGTTCATGCCGCGTCTCTCCGGCGCGTCCGCGTAAATATCCATCCATTTCGTATTTCAGAAACTTCTGCATATTTTCTTGGCCGTATTTCTTCTCCATTACCCGGAGTGCGGAATACTCGGCCAGCGTTTCGCTCATCATGTTGGAACCCTGTGTCATGCTGCCAATCAATTGGTGGCCCCACCATTGATGAGCCAATTCGTGGGCATTGACGAAATAGAGCAGGTCGATATCGTCGGGTTTTTTCAGCCGCTCGATGAAGCCAATTCCCTCTGAAAATGGAATCGTGTTCGGAAACGATTGGGCAAAATTCCGGTAGCGGGGAAATTCCAGCACCCGGTATTGCCCGAACTGGTAGGGACTGAAATTCTTGTCGTAGTAATCCAGCCCAGCCTTGGCCGATTCCATCATCTTGTCGACGTTAAACTCGTGGCCCGGAGTGTAATAGACCTCGAGGTTTATGGCTTTCCAGTTGTCGCGCCTTACCTGGTAGCGGGCGGACAGGAACGAAAAGAAATCGTTGACCCTCGTGTCGCCCATGTCGTACTCGAAATAACGGCGGCCATTCTCCGTCCAATCGCGCTTCAAATAGCCTGGTGCGATGGCAAGTTGATCCGGCGAAGTGCTGACGATTGTGTGAAATGTGACCCATTCCGAATCCGGAGTGAAGAGGTTTAGATTGGAATAGCTGGGGTCGCCAGGAGGCGCCATTTCTTCGAGCTCGCCTAATTTCTCTTCTCGCCGGCGGACTGGTTGGTCGAGTTCAAGAGCTTGGTTATAGCCAATGGTCGGAAAGTAATCGCGATCGAAAAATGTACCGTTATAGGCCATTTCTGCGCGTTCGCCCCCATCTTTAAAGCCCCGGGCGGTATGGGATGCGCGGAAGTCCATACGCAGAGTCTCGCCAGGTTGCAAAGGCTGCTCTAGCTTGTAAATCTCGTAGAAATGCTTTTTGTCGCTGACGGTGTTGTGGAACGGCCGGTCAAAGCGCACTTCGTCGACGGATTCCCGCGCTTCGGTGACGTGCAATTCGTCGATGCCCTTATCCGTGTTGTTGACCAGCAGGTAGTGACCGTCCGCCTGGAAGGAACGACGCTCCGGAAAGATATTAACGTTCACATCGACCGCGGTGACCTTCGGCTGTGGGAGCAATTCATATTTCTTGTAGCGGCGCTCGTATTCGGCTTGCAGTCCACGACTGAATTTTGCTGTCCGTGTGTCGTTCAAGACGTAGGCGTTGTAATAGAACCAGCCGCCGGTGGCGGCGGCGAGCACGAAGAACAAGACGGCAAAGCCCGCTGCGCGGGGCAAACGTTCCCAAAATAACTTCATGCGCACGGGAACGGTCATTTCAGTTCCACGTCGAGCCAGCAAAACGGCTATCACGCCCAGCAAGCCGCCCACAAAGAGCCAATACAAAATGATCCAGAACAGGGCGTGAACGAAATGGCCGTAGCCATTCATGTCGGAATATGTGTATGGGGTAATTTCTCCGTAGAGGAGCAGCCGGTTTTCGATTCCATAGCGGTACAGCACGGGAATCAGAATGATGAAGCCGATGATGATGGCGTGGCCAACAAACTTATTGCTGACCACGGTGTGAACGAACAACGCCAAGAGAATAACCATTAAAAACTGCGGAAAGCCAATCAGGTACAGTTCTTTTAGGTATTGGGATATTTCAAAATGGTAGTAGCCGGCGACGGTCTGCATCACCACGCCAGCCAGCAAAATAATGCTCATAAGAAGAAACTCTGCTATGGCCAGGGCAGTAAATTTGCTGAGGAAATCCGTCCAATCGCGAAGCGGGAGGGCGTCGTGTATCTGGTCGAAGCGTATGTCGCGTTCCCGCCAGATTAATTCGCCGGCGTAAAGCACCGCGACGATATAGAGGAAAAGGTAGGCACCGCCCTGCAGCACATTCAGCATCAGGTAGGTAACCGGCCAGACTTTAACCCCGTTGATCTCTCCAGCAAACGCGCCATTGATCGCACAAAAAATCAGCATAAGCATGCCGATGGCCCAGAAGGGAATCTCGCGGAGAATATTCTGTAGTCGGAGCTTCGTCATGGAAACAAATTGAAGCCAGGTCGTTTTGGCGTTGAAAATCTGATGGACAACCGGCAATTGCGTAACTGCGCGCGGCCGGATTCGCTTTTCTTCTTCCTCAACTTCGGCCGCTTGGCGCGCCTTGCGGTTGGCGCGGCGGCCGGCCAATGCTTCCGCGGACATTGGGAAAAGAACGTAGGTCAGCGCGAGTACGACGATGCCGACACCAACCCATAGCAGGCGATTGTAGAGAAAAATGCCCGTCCATTCCAAATGCTTGCTGTTGCGCTCGACGACCGTCCAATAGCGGGTGATAGTGCCGGTAAAAATTAGACCAAGGGGGTCAAATACCGAAGGCCAGAAACGGTCAAGCTTGTTCGTGGCTACGGTGGAAATTGCGAGAATCAGGTAGAGAGCGAGAAGAGAAACGCCCTGAAGATAAACCACCACGATTCGCCGCGAGAGGGCGGCAACGCAAAAATACAAGGCTCCCAGGAAGAAAATGTTCACGACCGTCAGAGAGAAAAATGGTTGGAGATAGCTGCCAAGATGAACCGGGGCGAGACGCGTCTTGTCCGCCCAGGGCATGAACGTTCCGATAATACCGCCCCATGCCAACCCGCTGAACACGAACACGGTGGTGATGAAAGACGCGGCCCACTTGCCGCCGAGGTACGCCAATTTGGTGATAGGTTTAGTGAAAATCAGACTGTAAGTATCTTGCTGAAAATCGCGCAGAATGGCCGGGCCAAAGATGGCGGCGATGAGAATGGAACCAAAGCCGGTGAGTTGGGCAAAATTTTGAAGAAGCGCATACGGACCGTTGAGAAACACTTTGCCCGGGCCCACGGGACCAAAGTCCTCGACAGAAACGGAGAAGAACATCATCAGAAACGGGATCAGGAAAAAGATATAAGTAGAGACGCTGCGCAGGCGAAGCTTTAATTCAAACCCAAAAAACGTCCAAAGCATTCGGGGTCTCCTTTCAGTTGCGCTCGGCGCTGCTCAAATTGAAGAAATAAACATCCTGCAAATCGGCTTCTGCTGGAACAAAACCCGCACCGGGCGAAGCCTCCGCATAAACGCGCACTTCGTGCAAACCGCCGACCAGGTGAGTGGAAATCACGTGTAGGTCTTTTTCGAGGGCTTCCCTCTCCGCGTCGGTAGCCACGATTTTCTTCCAGACGCTGGACTTGAGCGCTTCGATTGCCTGATTCGGCACGCCTTCGAGCAGCAATTGCCCCTGGCTAATGATGGCCATGCGCGAGCAAAGCTCCCGAACGTCTTCCACGATATGGGTAGAGAGAATTACCACTACGTTGCGTCCGATACCGCTCAAAAGATTCAGAAAACGATTCCGTTCGGCAGGATCGAGGCCTGCGGTGGGTTCATCGACGATAATCAGTTTCGGATTGGCGAGCAGAGCCTGGGCAATCCCGAAGCGCTGCTTCATCCCGCCGGAATATCCTCCCAGCGGCTTCTTGCGACTGTCCCAGAGATTGGTCTGTTGCAAAAGGCCTTCGACAGTTTCCTTGCGCTCCTTGCGATCGGTGACGCCCTTCAAGACCGCGAGATGATCGAGCAGAGCAAGGGCAGGCATTTTGGGATAAACCCCGAATTCTTGCGGCAGGTAGCCGAGAATTTTCCGGGTTTCATCTTTTTGGGTAACAAGATCCAGATCATCGAGCCGGGCGGAACCGGTGTCGGGCTCCAGCAGGGTCGCCAGGATTTTCATCAGTGTGGATTTGCCCGCGCCATTTGGCCCAAGCAAGCCAAACATGCCTTGCGGAATTTCCAGAGAAATGCCGCGAAGGGCGCGCACGCCCCCGGAGTAGGTCTTCGTCAGATTCTGTATCGATAGCAAGAGTTCACTCCTGAATGCGGCGTTGGATAGCTTTCTAGACGTAAGAACCACAGGAAAGGACTCAGAAAGCGAGGAGAAAATATACCGCACTTATCAATTTTAGGGAGGATACATTTCTGGAAGAAGTGGTGGTCTTCGGAGCGATTGGTCGGTAGTTCGCGCAGAAGGATTTTGCATTAATCCCAACACGCTGGCATAAAAGACCAGCGCTACAGCCAGAAAATAATAATCAGTCGCGGAAATGATTTGAAATCGTTTCCGCGACTTCACTTGAATAACCGGCTTTGTATTTATGGTTTGGGCTGTTCTGTCTTCGGTGCGTCGGTCTTGGGATCGGTTGGCTTTGCGGACCCATCCTTTGGCGCATCTTCCTTGGGCTTGATAGATAGCAGTTCCACTTCAAAGACCAGCGTTGAGTTCGGAGTAATATCCGGACCAGCAGCACGGGTGCCGTAGGCGAGCTCGGCGGGGATGAATAGTTCCCACTTCGACCCCACGGGCATGAGTTGCAGGGCTTCCGTCCAGCCTTTGATTACCTGACCGACTGGGAACGTCGCCGGTTGGCCGCGTTTGTAGGAGCTGTCGAATTCCTTACCCGTTAACAGCGTGCCTTTGTAATTGCAGACGACCGTATCAGCGGCTGTAGGTTTCGGACCTGTCCCCGGCGTAAGGATTTTGTATTGCAAACCGCTGGGTAGAGCTAGAACACCCGGTTTTGTCTTGTTGGCTGTGAGAAATGCGTCGCCGGCCTTTTTGTTGACGTCTCCCACGACTTTGGCCTTTTCCTCCTGATGCTTGCGCACGTCAGTCTGTAGTTCGGTAAGAGCAGCTTGCGCCTGTTCTTCGGTCAATTGTGGTTTGCCTGCCAAGCCATCCCGCAGCCCCCTGGCGAGAATGGCGGGGTCAATGTCCACGCCCTGGGCTTTCATACCCTTGGCCATGCTCATGCCGATAGCGTAACTGGCCTTGTCTTTCGCAGTTTTCAAGGGCAGCGGCGCGGGCTTCGCGGCGGTGGTGCCAGGCTTTGCAGCAGGCGCTTTGCTCGCCGGAGTGCTCGCCCCCGGCGTTTGCACCGCGGGAGCTTTTGGCGAGGTTGTCGCTGGAGGAGTTTGGGGTGGATTCGCTGGCGGCGTATCTTGAGCGCTAACCGAGAACGCCAGACCGATTGCCGCGAGCAGAGTAACTGCCGGTGCGTTGAGTGCTTTATGCATCCAGATATTGTTACATTGACGCGCTTCGTTCGCAAATTAAGAGTTCTCACCACTGATTTGGCCCGACCCGTAAGCAGTGCTTGCTCGCGTTTTCTCGCATCAGTCGTACCAAATTTTGGTGCCGCCAGGGCGGGATAGTTCGTACCCCAAACCTGTCCTTTTTGTGTCTAATAAAAAGATTTATAGTTGAAGCTACGCCGCCGGCCGAATTTCGAGATTCCGCGCTCTCCGGCTCAAAGGTCATTTACTCACTTTATGTGGATCGTACGATTAGCACTTGCCAGACCGTATACGTTTATCGTCATGGCGATGGTCATCATTCTGTTGACGCCGGTTGTGTTACTCCGCACACCAACAGATATTTTCCCGGATATCAACATACCTGTTATCAGCCTGGTTTGGACTTTCACGGGGCTGGAGCCGCAGGAAATGGAACAGCGCATTACGTCCAGCGTGGAACGAGGCATCACCACACTGGTGAACGACGTGGAGCACATCGAGTCCCAATCGCTGGGCGGCATTGCGGTAATCAAAGTGTTCTTCCAGCCGGGTGCGAATGTGCAGACTGCGCTGGCGCAAACGACGGCCATCTCTCAGACGTTCATACGCTTTCTTCCTCCGGGGACAACGCCGCCGCTGGTAATTATTTATTCGGCGTCGACGGTTCCGGTGCTACAAATCGGGCTAACCAGCGACCGTCTGAGCGAGCAGCAGATTTTCGACTACGGCAATAATTTTATCCGCACGCAGCTGGCTACCGTGCAGGGAGCCGCAACGCCCTTTCCCTATGGGGGAAAACAGCGGCTCATTTCGGTGGATATCGATTTTGCGGCGCTGCAAGCGAAGAATCTTTCCGCCGTGGATATCGTGAACGCCATCAATGCGCAGAATCTGATTCTGCCAACAGGAACGGCCAAGCTGGGGGTACTGGAATACAACGTGGAGATGAACGGCAGTCCACGAACGGTGGCGGAGCTGAATGATCTTCCTGTAAAAACGGTGAACGGTTCGACGATTTACATGCGCGATGTGGCCCATGTGCGGGATGGCTTCGCACCGCAGACCAACGTGGTGATGGCCAACGGCCAGCGTGGCGTGCTGATGAGCATCTACAAGATCGGCAATGCCTCCACACTTACGATTGTGGACCGCGTAAAAGCGATGTTGGAAGAATACCGGCCGCAGCTTCCGGAAGGTCTTAATCTGACGACCTTTTTCGATCAGTCTCTGTTCGTGCGGGCGGCGATTCAGGGCGTATTACGCGAAGCGCTGATCGCCGCTTGTTTGACGGCGTTCATGATTCTTTTGTTTCTGGGAAACTGGAAAAGCACGCTGATCATTGCCATCTCTATTCCTCTCTCTATTCTTGTCAGCCTACTCTGCCTCAGCGCTCTCGGAGAGACGATTAACATTATGACCCTTGGCGGATTGGCGCTGGCCGTGGGTATCCTGGTGGACGATGCCACAGTAGAAATTGAGAACATCAACCGTAACCTGGCCATGGGCAAGGAAACGGTGCAGGCGATTCTGGATGGCGCGCAGCAAATCGCCGTTCCCGCGCTCGTTTCCACACTGTGTATTTGCATCGTATTCATTCCCATGTTCTTTCTTTCCGGAGTAGCAAAGTTTCTGTTCGTGCCGCTGGCCGAGGCAGTCATCTTCGCTATGCTCGCTTCTTATATGTGGTCGCGAACGATTGTCCCCACCATGGCGATGTATTTATTGAGCGCGGACGACGAATACATTGCGGATTTGCATAAGGGCGAAAAAATGGGATTCTTCCGCCGTTACCAACAGGGATTTGAGCATGCCTTCGAGCGATTCCGCAGCGGGTACCGGAATGCATTGGCCACCGCGATGGGGAGTGCCGTGCTCTTTTCCATCTGTTTTCTGGCTTTTTGCGTTCTTTCTACTGGCATCGTCTTTTTCTTGGGGCGCGATTTTTTCCCCGAGGTCGATGCCGGGCAAATCCGGCTGCACATGCGCGCCCGTACCGGCCTTCGTGTGGAGGAAACTTCACGGCTGGCCGACCAGGTGAACGCTGAGATCCGGCGGACGATTCCGGATAAGGAACTCGTCACCGTTCTCGACAACATCGGACTTCCGTATTCCGGAATTAACCTGACCTATAGCAATGCGGGAACGATTGGAACAGCGGACGCGGAAGTGTTGGTGCAATTGAAGCCGGAGCGCGGAAAACCAACCAGTTACTACATGAATTTGCTGCGAAAAAGTTTACCGGAGGAGTTCCCGGGGGTTCAATTCTTCTTCCAGCCTGCAGACATCGTTACGCAGATCCTGAATTTCGGCACTCCTGCTCCAATTGATGTCCAAATCGTCGGCCCGAATCAACTGGGGAATTACGCCGCCGCGTTGAAACTAGCGAACCAAATGCGGCATATTCCCGGCGCGGTGGATGTCCACGTTCAGCAGGCGTTTGATGAACCGACGCTTTATCTGAATATCGACCGGACACGAGCGCAATACGTGGGCTTGCAAGCGCGGGACATAGCGACCAATGTGCTGGTTTCGCTGTCATCCAGTTTCCAGACCGCGCCGAATTTCTGGGTTGACCCGAAGAACGGGGTCAGTTACAGCGTGGCGGTTCAGGCTCCGCAGTACCGCATCGATTCGCTACAGGCGCTGGAGAATACACCGGTGACCGGAACGGGTCCTAATGTCACTCCGCAGATTCTTGGCAACCTGGTTTCCACGTCCACCGTGGCGCGACCGGCATCCATCTCGCATTACAATGTTCAATCCATGATCAACGTTTATGCGTCCGTGAATCATAGCGACCTCGGCTCGGTTTCCAACGAAGTAATCCGGCTAACGAAGGATCTTCAGAAAGAACTGCCGAAGGGCAGCCGGCTGGTGCTACGCGGACAGGTGCAGACGATGAAGAGCTCGTTTTATGGGTTGGGCGTGGGATTGGTAGGGGCGATTGTGCTGGCTTATTTGCTGATCGTGGTGAATTTTCAATCCTGGCTTGATCCGTTCATTATTATCACCGCGCTTCCGGGAGCGCTTGCTGGAATATGCTGGATGCTGCTGGTGACGCACACCACCCTGAACGTGCCATCGCTGACGGGGGCGATCATGTGCATGGGGGTCGCGACGGCGAATAGTATTTTGATGGTGTCCTTCGCGCGAGAACAAATGAACGAGGGTAAGTTGCCATTTGAGGCGGCACTGGAAGCCGGCTTCGTGCGCATTCGCCCGGTCATCATGACGGCGCTAGCTATGATGATCGGCATGATTCCGATGGCTATCGGCTTGGGAGAGGGCGGCGAACAAAACGCGCCGCTGGGTCGCGCCGTGATCGGCGGGCTCTTGTTTGCCACACTGGCCACGCTATTTTTTGTTCCGTGTGTTTTTTCCATCATTCACGGCTTTTTGGAAAAGAAAAAACACCGGACCGCAACGGCCTGAGCGTAACGACACGAGGCGAAAGAGTTCGTGACGAGGGAGATGTATTGAACATGACAGACGTACCAAGCAGAACCGCCCAGGAACCGGGAGAAAAAACACCGAAGAGCAGGATTTTTTTTGCTTTTATTGTCGGAGCATTGGTGTTGTTTCTCGTCGGGGTGTTCCTGATGTTCCAGCGCAAGTCGGAGTTCCATGCGCTGGCGAAAGAGACGGAAACGTCAACGGTGCCGACCGTGGCTGTGATCCGCTTGAACGCCGAACCCGGCAACGACAACCTGGCACTTCCAGGAACTTTGCAGGCCTATGTCGAATCGCCTATCTATGCAAGGACCAGCGGTTATCTGCGCAAGTGGTATCACGATATTGGAACGCGTGTGACCCAGGGAACGCTTCTTGCTGAAATTGATGCGCCGGAAGTTGATCAACAACTCTCTCAGGCGCAGGCCGATCTGACCACAGCACAGGCGAATGAACATCTGGCGGAGATTACCGCAACGCGCAACCTGGAACTCTTGAAGACCGATGCTATTTCAAAGCAGGAGGCTGATAATTCCAACGGAGATTTGGCAGCGAAGCGTGCCATTGTGCAATCTGCGGAGGCCAATCTTAGGCGGCTGCAGGAATTGAAATCGTTTCAACGGGTGACTGCGCCGTTCAGCGGAGTTATTACGCAACGCAACGTGGATATCGGGACGCTGATTAACGCTGGAAACGGCGGCACCACGCAGCAGCTTTTCTTTCTGGCGCAAACGGATCCGATTCGCGTGTTCGTGAATGTGCCAGAAAGCTCAGCGGCGTCCATCCATCCCGGATTGGGGGCTTACATTGAACTGACCCAATATCCAGGGCAAAAGTTCCAGGGCAAAGTGGCCCGCACTTCGGAGTCGATTGATCTCTCGACGCGCACTTTGAACACAGAGGTCGACGTTCCGAACGGTTCGGGCCTTTTGCTGCCCGGTGGATTTGCGCAGGTTCATTTAGAGGTGAAGGCCACGGGGCAGCGTTTGCAAGTTCCGGTCAATGCGCTGCTGTTTCGGTCCGAGGGATTGCGCGCCGTGGTGATCGATTCGAATCAAAAGGTGCGGTTGCGGCCACTGGTGATTGGCCGCGATTTCGGCACCACGCTGGAAGTTCTGAACGGCCTAAGTACCGAGGATTGGATCGTCTTGAACCCGCCGGATTCGCTCGAGGAAGGCCAAGAGGTCCATGTCAAACAGGTTGCAAATCCAACGACACCGGTGACGGTGCCACAACCGCCAACGGGTGCGGGACCGGCAGCGAAGCCTGCAAACATGAGCGCCGCGCCAGCCAAAAAGCAATAGAGATGGTGAAGCAGGAAGAGATTGAAAAGGCCGCGGAGATTATTCGTTCTGGCGGGCTCGTGGTGTTCCCCACCGAGACTGTTTATGGATTAGGTGCGAATGCCCTAGACGCGAGCGCGGTACGCAAGATTTACGAATTGAAGGGCCGCCCTGCCAATAGCCCTCTGATTGTGCATGTGGCCAGCGCAGACGAGGCGCGCGAATTGGCTGCGGAGTGGCCGGGGGCTGCAGAACGCCTGGCTAGAGAATATTGGCCCGGACCCCTGACACTTGTGCTCCCCAAAAAAGACATCGTCCCGGACCAAGTGACGGCCGGATTACCGACCGTGGGACTACGCGTGCCACGACATCCAGTAGCGCTGGCGTTGCTGCAGGCAGCGGGCGTGCCAATAGCGGCGCCGAGCGCAAATCGATTCACACAGCTTTCGCCGACGACCGCACGGCATGTGCGAGAAGCTTTTGGCGAGCAGACGCCCTACTTGCTGGATGGAGGAGCATGCGAGGTTGGCATTGAATCCACGGTGATTGCGGTGACGAAGCAGGGATTGGAAGTGTTGCGGCCCGGGATGGCGTTTGTGGATGAGGCTGCCGCGGCGGCCGAAGAGCCACTCGACGGCGCACATCGTGCTCCTGGACAGACCAAGAAGCACTATAGTCCGCGCACCCTGGTGCTGCTAGTGAGTGATGGGCAAATGCCTGCAAATGGTCGGGGGGCTTATCTCTATTTAGAGAATGTTGCGCCAGCGAGTTGGGTGCAGAGAATGCCAAACGGACCGGAAGAATATGCAGCACAAATTTATGGCATCTTGCATGAGTTAGACAGCCAGGGATTTGCCTGGATTGCGGTGGAAATGCCACCGCAGAAGGCGGAGTGGGCCGCGGTTAGAGATCGCCTAACCCGCGCGGCGTATTGAACACGCTTTCGCTATCGGAAGCGCATCTTCGCTCAATATTGCTCGGCAACTTCGAAGTATTTCTCCGCTCCCTCGCCTAAGCCATTTCGATATAGAATGCGCGCATCCCCGAGATCGAGGTTAAAACATGAGTAAGCCACTACTTCCTATCCGCGCGGTTCTACTGTTTGCATTATTGATCGCCGCGATCGCCATGATGCTTGGCGTGGTTAGCCGTGCGAAGGCGCAAACCAGTTCCCCCGGTACGGACAAGCCATTCGTCATTGAGTATTACTACAAGACGAAGTGGGGCCACGCTGACGAATTTCTGACGCTATTCAAGAAGAATCACTATCCAATTCTGAAGAAGGAAGTGGAGATGGGCCGGATGCTAAAAGTCTACATGGTGCAACCGGTGTACCACACCACGGAAGATGGTCGCTGGGATTATCGTGTGACCATCGTCTACAAAAATGCCGCGATTGCGCATGACAGTTTCGATTCTGGAGCGCTTATAAAGCAACTGTATCCGGATCAGGAGACATACAAGAAAGAAGAACAGCGCCGCTTCGAAATTCTGGACGCCCACTGGGATTTGCCGATCAAGGACGTCGATTTGGAGCCACGCTAAAGGCGAAGGCCCACTACCCGGGAAACTTCAGAGGTTGTCCAGGAAAAACTGAGTGACCCGGTTCATCAGCACTCGGCGCGCCGGAAGATCGCTTACCCCATGGCCGCGGCCAGGAAAAGGCAGGACCTCGACGTACTTGCCTGCCTTGATCGTTTCATCAATCAAACTCAGGGTGTTGGAAAAGTGCACATTGTCGTCGCCCGTTCCATGGGCAATCAGGAGTTTACCCTTCAATCGCGCGGCATTTTTGATCGGCGATGAGTCGTCGTAGTTCTCTTCTTTCTGCGGCAGCAACCCAAGGTATCGCTCGGTGTAAATGGTGTCATAGAAGTGCCAGTCCGTGACCGGACCCCCGGCGAAACCAGCCTTGAAGACATCGGGAGCCTCGAACATGGCGTGCAGTGTCATGTGGCCGCCATAGCTCCAACCCCAGATGCCGATGCGTGCGGGATCGACGAAAGCTTGATGCTGCAGCCAAGCAACTCCATCGCGCTGATCGGACAATTCCTGTGCACCAAACCGGAAATGAATCGGCTCTTCGAAAAGATGGCCGCGGCCGGCGGAGCCGCGATTATCCAACGAAAAAATAATATAGCCCTTCTGTGCCATCAGTTGGTGCCAGAGAAAAGTGTTCCCCTGCCAGGCGTTAACAACCACCTGGGCGTGCGGACCGCCGTAGGTATAGATGAGCACGGGGTATTTCTTGAGGGGATCGAAGTTTGATGGCTTGATAATGCTGCAATTCAAGGAGACACCATCGTGAGATTTGATAGCGAAGAATTCGACGGGCGAAAGATGAAATGGCTCGAAGATGGCGGAGCGGTTGTTTTCGTTTATCACGGCAGATTTTGTGCCGTCTGCGCGGAAAAGATCCTGGCGTGGCGGGGCAGCGGTATTCGAGAACGTGTCGATGTAGAAAGCGGAGTTGGGAGAGAACTGAATGGCGTGCGTGCCGGCTTCCTTGGTGACGCGCGCAAATCCTGAACCATCGAGAGCAACGCGATATAGATGGCGCTCCATCGGAGATTTTTCCGTGGCGGTGAAGTAAACCGAGCCCTTGGCTTCGTCTACCGAGTCTACGCCCGACACTTCCCAGTCGCCCTTGGTGATTTGCGCAAGCTGTTTGCCGCTGCCGTCGTAGAGATAAAGATGACGGTAGCCGGAACGCTCGCTGGACCACAGGAAACGGCCGGATTTTTTGAAGAAATAAAGATCGTCGCTGACGTTGATCCAGTATTGGTCCTTCTCAGTGATCAGCGTTGATGACTTGCCCGTGGCCGCATCGGCGAGGAGCAGGTCAAGAACCGTCTGATCGCGATTGATGCGTTGGATGGCGACGTGACTTGAGTCTGGCAACCAATTCACTCGAGCGATGTAGACGTTGCTGTCGGCGCCGGTATCCATCGGGCGGGGTTCGCCGCCGGTTATAGCCGTCACAAAAACCTTCACCACGGGATTATTCCCACCCGCAACGGGATAGCGCTGTAGGTCCGCCTCGCCGGTGAAAGAATCGAAATCGACCATGGAAAATTGCGCCACCTTGCTCTCGTTCATCTCGAGGAAGGCAACCGACTCGGAATCGGGAGACCACCAATAGGCCGTGCTGATCTCGAGCTCCTCGGGATAAACCCAGTCCAGTTCTCCTTTGCGAATTTCCTCCGTGCCGCCCGTGGTAAGCGCGCGCTCCTTCCCTTCTGCAGAAGTGATTAGCCAAAGATTGTGATCCCGGATAAAGCTGACGTATTTTCCATCGGGAGAAATTTTGGGATCGTTGAGTTCGGCTTTGCCGGTGACCAAAACGCGACTGGCTTGCGACTTCAAATCAAACCATACCAAGGCCGTGGGGCTTTCAAAGAGTAATGCATCACCCGAGGGTGCCCACTGATATTGCGAGGGTGCGTGGCGACCCAGACCGGTGGCCTGGGAGGCTTTGCCCTCCGGCTTCGGCAACAGTCGATCCATCTTGTCGGCGGAGACCAGCACGGAACTCTTGCCGGAAACGGAATCGATTACCAGAAGATCGGTTTTCGCATCTTTCCCGATTCCGGTAGTTTGTAAAAAGCTAAGCTTGGTATTGTCCGGAGACCAGGCCAGGCCGCGATTTAGGCGGCCACCGAGACTTTGCGGCCCATAGATTCGCTCCACCGAGAGAACGCCCGGCGGTTCGGCTGCGGCCGTTTTGGTTGCGGCATTCTGCGCAGAGAGTCGGGCGGGCAAAAGAGCAGTGAACATGAAAATTGCTACGGTGAGTGGAAACTTCTTCCCTCGAACAATATTGGGCATCGTGTCTCCTTCGTTGAGGACGAATTTGCTGCGGGCAGGTTGCAAGTAATATGCCGTGGACTAACCCGGGGGCCATTGAAAACTACGGCCGCCGAGCAAATGCAGGTGCAAGTGAGGAACCGTTTGGCCCACGCCGCTGCCGTTGTTGATCACCGTGCGGAAACCGTTCAAGAGCTTGTGCTCTTTGGCAAGCTTTGCGGCAACCAACTGCAACTTGCCGACTAAGGCCGCGTCCTCTGGCGTAGCATCTTGCAGGGAGGCAAAATGTTTGCGCGGGCAGATCAATACGTGCGTAGGAGCCTGCGGGTTAATGTCCGCGAACGCAAATACGCCTTCGTCTTCATAGAGTAGCTTCGCGGGTATTTCCTTTGCGCCGATTTTGCAGAACAAACAGTTCTCGCTCATTTGATCGCTCCTGTTGGCCCGGCCTCATCGAGGCGAAGAATCATCGGCTGAAACCCTTCTTTGATGCGAAGTTGCTCGCCAAAATCGTGGGCGGCACCTTCACCGGAAATTTTGCCTACCCGCACGCGGAAAAAAGGACCGCCCGCGGGCTCGTACGTCTGTATAAAGATTGGCGAGTACGAAGCGCTGAGACGTTCGCGCAAGCGGTCCGCATTGGCACGATCATGGAAGGCGCCTACCTGCACCGTGAAATAACCGGCGGTGACATCCACATTACCAAGAACTTCCAAACGCACAGGAACCACACCTGGACCGATTGAATCGATTTCGCGCGCGGCGGCTTGCGAAAGATCGATAATGCGGTTGTCCACGAAAGGTCCGCGATCGGTAATCCTCACCGTGACAGTTTTTCCGTTATTCAAGTTGGTCACGAGCACCATGGTTTCAAACGGCATAGTGCGATGCGCCGCGGTGAGCTTGTACATGTCATACACTTCCCCGTTAGACGAGCGGCGCCCGTGAAAGGGGTTGCCATACCAGGAGGCATTGCCTTCCTCGCTGGAACCGCCAGGGAGAGGCGGAGGAGAATTTTTGGAGCGCTTCGGCCTAGGAGCGGGTCCCTCAGTTGGCGGAGGCGATGGGGTGGTGTTCTTGGCGGTTTCGTCCGGCGTCACAGAGGGCTGCGAGAGTCCGGTAGTGGAGGGGCGGTTGGCTATGGGCTGTTTGGACGCACAGCCGCCCGCTAGCAGTGTAGAGATCAAGATGGGGGCGAAAAAAGGACGGCGGGCGGCGGTCACGGTTTGGGTTCTTGATTAACGGTCGATTGGCGATTAGCCACGCGCGCTTCGAGCTTTTTTGAAGCTTCAGCGAGTTTCTCGGCCACTTCGCGGAGAAACTGCGCGGTGCGCCGCTCCGTTTCGGGAGCCACTTCGTCCTCCACATATTTGCGCAAGCGGGTTAGTTCTTCGTCCAGACGCTTGCCGAGTTCTTCGAATTTGTCCATGTATCGCCTCTGCGCCGGAACCATATGCGCGATTCCGGTATTATAGGAACGCGTAAATGATGGTGCAAGGAGGAGTGTTGGCACTTCCCTATCAGTGGCAAATGCGCGTGGAGCGCTTGAAAAGAATGTTCGGCGGAATGTTTGGTGGCGGCGGTGAGCGACGGCCGCAACTTTGCCCCGCGTGTGGAGCGTTGGTGGGCATCACCGCCACGAAATGCCATGAATGCGGGACGAATCTGCGCTTTGGATTGGCAGCCTGGAGCAAGGGGCTGAGTGAATTTTTTGGCGGCCATGCGCCGGTTACGACCGTCATCCTGATCGTGAACGTCGTCATGTTCGCGGTGAGTCTGCTGGCGACGATCAAGTCGAATGAAGGCGAAGGCTTTAGTCTGCTCTTTGGAATGGGGAACCAGGCGCTCTATCGCCTGGGCGCAAGCAATCCCTATGCAGTGCTGATCGAGCATCAATGGTGGCGGCTGATCACCGCGAGCTTCCTGCACGGCGGATTATTGCACATTGGATTTAACATGATGGTGCTGCTGGATATTGGGCCCATTGTCGAAGAATTGTATGGGTCACCGCGTTATCTTTTCCTCTACATCGTCACCGGTGCGGCGGGTTTTGTGCTCAGCGTATTTCATCATCCTGCGGTTGGAGCCAGTGCATCGCTGTTGGGACTGATTGGTATCATGATTGCCGTGACTACCAAGCGCAGTGGCGCGGCCATGCAGGCGCTGCGCTCGAGATTAATTTCGTGGGTGGTGTCGATTTTTGCGATTGGCTTTCTGGCAGGTGGAATGATCGATAACTGGGGGCACTTCGGTGGATTGGCCGCCGGGTTCATTCTGGGAAAGCTCCTGGCGGACCGCGAACCGGCGGGTCCGGGCGAGAAGAAGACGGCTTACGCCCTTGGCTGGGTTGCAGGGCTCGCAACCATCGCCAGTTTCATTCTCATGTTTTTGCATTACAGTGACCAGCTTCCGGGCACTAGGTGAGAGTCACTACGGTACGTGTAGGCGCCGCGCTACGACGAAGGAATAGTGAAATCCTGAGATGGTGACCAAGACGGGAACCAGGTAGATCAGGAAGCGGCTTAGTAGATCGACTTGTTCGATGGGATAGGCCGCGCCGAGCACCGCGAAAAATACCAGCGCGATTTCGAAAAAGGTCGTGGCTTTGCCGAGCAAGCTGGGCGGAAACGGCCGGTAGCCCTGAATCAGCAGAATGACCGCTGCGACGATGAGCATCAAAACGTCCCGACTCAGGACCATGACCGTCAGCCACCAAGGAAGCTTTTTGTCCATGGCTAGCACCACGAAGGACGAGGAAAGCAGCAATTTATCGGCGATGGGATCCAGGTAAGCACCGAGCGCCGATTTTTGTTCCAGCGTCCGAGCCAATAACCCATCGACAACATCGCTGAGAGCCGCAATCACCAGAACCAACAGCGCCCACTGATATTTTTCGTAAAGAATCAGGATCAGAAAAAACGGCAGGATGCCCAGGCGCAGAAACGTTATCTGATTCGGAACCGTCCAGATGCGCGCTCTCATTTTCTAAAGAATAACGTAGTTCAGGCGAACTGCGCGAGGTATTCGGCGAGGGAGCGGCCGAGCTTACGCTGAAAAACATCGCTCATGGATGGAATGGAGCCAGAAGGTTCGTCAAGTGCGACGCGTTCGACCCGCGTCATGGGGAAAAAGACAGTAGGCAGCCCGACACGTTCTCCATCGGGATCATTCACCTGACGCACAAAATGATCGAAGGAATTCAGGTCCACGCCGCGAATGGTAACCCCACTGGGATTGATGTCCAGCAATAAGCCCCAGACTTTTTCCTTAGGGGTGTGCAGACTGACAATCACGATGGAATTAGGTTTCATGTTGTGCTTGAAATGACTGTGGATAGTCTACCGCAAGGTGTCGGAGTTCGCGGGAGATTCAGAAAGAATCGCGCTTCAGTCCGTTATGCGCGGCGGTCAGCGTGATTGCCCGACGCAATCGAACGCCTGAGTGAGCCACCACAATGCATCTTGAATATCGTCGCCGGATGAAAGTTCGAAGCCGAACCATCCTTTCCGGGTGACGCGCGTGGAAAGATTGAGTCCTGGCTCTTTCTGCGCCTGCAGAAAGAGCGAAGCCGGCATAGGGTCGAACTTCAGCATGAAGGACGAGGGTGTATCGAACGCGCGCGTTCGCGGTATGGCTGCAAATATCTTTCCGCCACGGTAAAACGACCGAAATCCGAACATGGGTTTTGTAGTGATGTCTGGCCACGAACAGATTTCGGCTTCGATGCTAGCGGACCAATGCCGCATCTCGTCACTTATAGGGACAAGTCCGCGGCGGGGTCGATGGATTGATGAGGGTTTTGCTTTGCCGGGTCTTGACGCGCGCTTTTCCATGGTGAATATCTTGAAACCGGTACAACTACACAGGCATCGGAGCGGGGCCGGCAGGGGGCAGCAAGAGGGTTGCGGCGGTTAGCGATCGGACCTGTTCGAGGGTGGCGTCGGGAGCGAGCTCGCGGAGCAGGAGTCCTTCGGGGGTTACATCGATGAAAGCCAATTCTGTGACGATGTGATCAACGACTTCCACGCCCGTGAGTGGCAAAGTGCACTTTTTCAGAATTTTCGGTTGGTTGTCGCGCGTGGCATGTTCCATGGCGATGTAGACGCGACGCGCGCCGGCAACAAGATCCATCGCGCCGCCCATGCCTTTCAGCATTTTGCCAGGGATAGCCCAATTCGCGAGCGTTCCCTTTTCGTCGACCTGCAGCGCGCCGAGCACGGTGAGATCGACATGGCCGCCGCGAATCATTGCAAACGAATCGGCAGAAGAGAAATAGCAGGTGCCCGGCAGTTCGGTCACTGTTTCTTTCCCGGCGTTGATCAGATCCGCATCCACTTCCGCTTCGAGCGGATACGGACCAACTCCCAACATACCATTTTCCGATTGCAGTACGACGTCCATGCCCTTGGGAATGTAGTTGGCCACTAGCGTAGGCATACCGATTCCAAGATTTACGTAGAAACCGTCACGCAATTCCTGGGCGATGCGTCGGGCAATACGATTGCGTTTTTGTTCGTCGGTCAACGGCATGCTGTTCAGTTCCTCGGTAGCTGGGGTGCAGCAGTGCTACACCCCTAGGGTCAAGACTTGCGCGTGGTACGTTTTTCGATACTTTTTTCATAGCTGAGGCCCTGAAAGATGGCGTTCACAAAAACGCCTGGAGTATGAACCGTATCGGGATCAAGTTGGCCAGGTTCGAGAAGGTGTTCGACCTCGGCGACGACATAATCGGCAGCGGTGGCCATCATGGGATTGAAATTTCGCGCGGTCTTGCGAAAGATCAGGTTTCCCCAACGATCGCCTTTCCAGGCTTTGATGAATGCGAAATCGCCACGCAGAGCCTGCTCCAACACATAGTGACGCCCATTGAATTCCCGGGTTTCTTTGCCCTCGGCAACCATCGTTCCGTATCCCGTCGGAGTGTAAAACGCAGGAATTCCCGCACCACCCGCCCTCAGCCGTTCCGCCAGCGTGCCTTGCGGATTGAGTTCGACTTGCAGTTCCGCGCTGAGTACCAGCCGTTCGAACAATTTGTTTTCGCCGACATAGGTGGAGATCATTTTTTTCACTTGGCGATTTTGAAGCAACAGACCAATGCCGAAGCCGTCGATTCCAGCGTTATTGCTGACGATGGTGAGATTTTTTGTCCCTTTCTTGCGAACTGCAGCGATAAGATTTTCGGGGATGCCGCACAAGCCAAAGCCGCCCGTCAGGACGGTCATGCCGTCGCGGAGATTCGCAATAGCCTCGTCGGCCGATGCAATTCGTTTATCCACAGAATTCTTGTAGCACAGGCTTCGGCCTGTGTCTTTGTGTTTCTAGGCTTGAGCCAGGAGGACGGATGCTATCGCGAAAAACCTGGGGCGTCATTCCGGTAATTTTGCGGAAGGCGCGGGTGAAATGGCTTTGATCGGAAAAACCGGTCTCGAGACTGATCTCTGCAAGTGGCAGTTCAGGATTTAACAAGCGCGTGCAGGCGGTACGCGCTCGCAGGCGATGCACGTATTCGCCGATTCCTTCTCCTTGGAAGCGGCGAAAAACTCGAGACAGATGCACCGGATGAACCTGCGCTTCCCGGCTCAATTCGTCGAGAGTGAGGAGGCGACAGTGTTCAATGTGCAGTTTGTCCAGCACCCGCGATAGCCACTTGGGCGGATGCAGCTTTTCTTCGAGAGGAAGCCGAGCCGCCAGAGCGACCGCTTCTGCCAGCAGGCTCTCAACGCAAAGAGCGTCCGGCTGGGCGCAACCAATCGTTTCTCGCATGAGTTTCAAGGCTAGCCAAATCAGGCGGCCGCCACGAGTGTCTTCATAGGCCAGATCCAGATTGCCGGAGCATTCAGCGATTCGGTTTTTCCAGCCGGCTCGCAATTCAAAATGAAAGAAACGTAGGCCCGCCGGTCCGATTTCGTCCTGATGTGGAACGCCGGCGGGGCGGAACATGATGGAAAATGGACGGAATTGCTTGTGCTGGCGGCCGTATCGCTCACCATACTGCCCATCGAGAAGGAGACCGAAGAATGGCAATTCGTGGGAGTGGTTCGGCAACTGCCGTGGAATGGCATGGCGAAGATCGGTGAAGATTGCACCGGAGTGAATAACTCTGCCGCGAACGGCACCGAAGAAATTGCCGCTGCCGAGGCGATGTTCAGAGGATGAATCCGGGAAATGATTTGCCATGGGATGTCCTCCGACACTATTCAGGAAGGAGGTTGTGTTTATTCTAGACACGTCTCTCCTAAATTCGTTAGGGTTATCGCGCAATGAACAGTTTCCTTCGGGAGGATTCCAATGACGCGTATCGGCATCTTGTTGAGCATATCGTTGACACTACTGGTTTGGATTGCCCGGGCGCCTCAGGCAAATGAAGCTAAAGGCACAGCAACCAACGCACCTAAATATACGGCGGATGGGCGGCTGATGTTCCCGGAGAATTACCGCGAGTGGGTGTATCTGACCACGGGAATCGACATGAGTTACAGCCCGAACGCAGGCATGGATCATTCGATGTTCGACAACGTCTTCGTAAATCCAGAATCGTACAAATCCTTTCTGTCGACGGGAACGTGGCCGGATAAGACCATCATGATTCTGGAGGTGCGTGGCGCTGCCAGCAAGTCTGCGATTAACAAGGCCGGGCATTACCAAACGCCGGAAATAATGGGAATGGAAGCCCACGTGAAAGACGAAGCGCGTTTCCCGGGGACGAACAAGTGGGCGTTCTTTGAATTCAACGCGGGAAAACCGGCGCAGATGGTTGCCAAGGAAATGGATTGCTACTCGTGTCACCGGGAGCACGCGGCGGTGGACACGACATTCGTACAGTTTTATCCGACGCTGATTGGGATTGCTAAGCGGAAAGGGACGTTGAGTGCGCCTTACTTGAAGGAGGAGCCGGAGGCCGGTAAATAAGTTAGTGATGAATCCAGAGTGATCAATGCGAAGAGGATTCCTTTTTTTTATCCCACGGCGAGGCCAAAGTGGCGGACCGCCTCGGAGGGCTGCCGCTACAGCAACAGAACCTAGCGAGGAGGCGTAAAGCGGGCGCCAATTTGACGGCGCGATTGGGCTAGAGGCTACGAAGGAGTTTGTAGAGTTCGTTAGCAGCGTCGAAGTCGGCTTCCAGTTCGCGGGATCCAAGGCGTTCGCGCAAGTCATCGATGCGGCGGGCGTAGAGGTCCAGTGCGGCGGAAAGAACTTCTCTGTTCGTCAGCACGATGTCGCGCCATGTCGCATAGGAACTGCCAGCGAGGCGGAGCGAATCGCGCAGGCCGGGGCCAGCCAGAGTGATAGGCAGGCCGTTTTCGTCGAGATGGTCGTAGAGAAAAGCACCAAGTGCAACGGCCGCAAGTTGCGGCAGGTGCGAAGCCATGCCCACGGCGTCGTCGTGTTGTTGCGCGCCCAACCAGAGCGTTCGCGCGCCAATTTTTCCCAAAATTTTCACAAATGCGCTAGTGCGTGGATCATGCTCTTCGCCCGAGGCTCCGATCAGAGCGTAAGTTGAACTGCCGAACAGATCTGCATCGGCCTGAGCGATGCCAGATAGTTCGCGGCCTGCCATTGGGTGCCCGCCAAGAAAGAGCGGTCCCGTTTCGACGTGGAAGAGTTCCGCAGCAGCCTGCGTGATACGGAGTTTAGTGCTGCATGCGTCCGTGATCAGCGCGTGCGGTGTGGCGTGGCGCGCGATCTCCGGAAACAGATCGATGGTGACGCTGATGGGTAAGGCGATGTAGATGAGATCGGCGTTACTGATTGCAGGGGCGAGTTCGCCGGAATGCGCGTGATGGATTGCGCCGCGGCTCTGCGCTTCGCGAACGACTTCTTCACGATCCCAGCCGGAGACTTTGATGTCTGGCATGAATTTGCGGACAGCTAGCGCGAAGGAGCCGCCGATGAGCCCAGTGCCGAGAATGGTCACGCGCTGGATCAAATGCGCCATGTGAATTTGCAGGTTCTCTACTTTCCGGGATTTGTTGGCAGCAGAATAGCACGTTACCCGGTCTGCGAAGCGCTAGGCGTAGGCTCGGTGGGGGGACAGCTTATTCGTTAGGCGACTGTACGACCTACGGCAGGCGCAATAATGCGCAACTCCGCCATCAAACGTTCAAACTGCGCAGGCTCCAACGATTGCGCGCCGTCGGATAGAGCGTGATCGGGATCGTTATGAACTTCAATAAGCAGCCCATCCGCGCCCGCCGCGACTGCGGCCCGCGCCATGGGAGAAACTTTGTCACGACGACCGGTGCCGTGCGAGGGATCTGCAACGATCGGCAAATGCGAAAGCGCTTTGATTACCGGAATCGCTGCAATATCCAGGGTGTTGCGGGTGTACGTCTCAAAGGTGCGAATGCCGCGCTCGCACAGAATCACATTGTGATTTCCGCCGGCGAGGATATATTCTGCGCTGAGAAGGAGTTCCTCAATGGTGGCGGACATACCGCGCTTTAGAAGCACCGGTTTCCGTACTTCGCCAAGAGCACGCAAGAGGAAATAATTCTGCATGTTGCGCGCACCCACCTGAAAGATATCGACATATGGCGTCATCATCGGAATCTGTGAAAGATCCATGACCTCGCTGACCACGAAGAGTTTGAATTTGTCGGCGGCTTGGCGGATTAGCTCGAGACCCTTTTCGCCCAGGCCTTGAAAGGCGTAAGGCGACGTGCGAGGCTTGAAAGCGCCGGCACGAAGGATTCTGGCACCGGCTTTGGAGATCGATTCCGCCACCGAGTGGATTTGCTCGGGCGATTCCACGGAGCAAGGGCCGGCAGCAACGGCAACTTCAATTCCGCCGATGGTGACGCCGCGGCCGAGATTAACGACAGTTCCCTGCGGCTTGAATTGCCGGCTGGCCAGCTTGAAGGGTTGCGTAATGCGAACGACTTCGCGCACTCCCGCAAGAAGCTCGAAATCGCGGTGATCAAAGTCGCGGTGCACGCCGACCGCGCCCAGGACAGTGTGTGAAGCGCCCGTAGAGCGGTGTATGTCGAACCCACTGGAAACAACGCGATCGATAACGTGCTGGATTTGCTCGTCGGTCGCGCCTTCTTGCATCACGATAACCATGTCTTCACAACCTCTATTTATGAATTCGTTTTCCGATGATAAGAGCTAAATCGAAAGGGCTTGTCCCAGCAGCAGCCAGTCATTTCAGGTCCTTCGGAGGATGCAGCTCGTTTAAGGCCAAGCGCTCGGCGCTGCGCGCTTCGTCGATGATCCGTTCAAAGAGACGGTGAATAGCGGCGTCGGTCAGTGGGCCTTTGTTGTTGCTCTCCGCGTTGGCCAGAACATCTTTCTCTCTGTCCGGTTGATACAGCGGCACCTTCGCTTCTTGCTTCAGGCGGCCGATTTCCAGAGCGCACTTGGAACGCTCGTTCAGCAGTTCAACAAGCTTCTTATCAATCTCATCGATGCGGCGCCGCCAATCGGAGAGATTCATGATATGGCCTCGCGGCGCGACAATCCCTTGCGCCCTGCTTCTTTGAGGGCACGGACACGTTCGCTGATTACCGCGCTGGCTGCGGCGGTGGAGGAGGCCTTCTCGATTTCGGAAACAAGAACCGAGCCGACCACGGCGGCGTCTGCTAGTCCGCCCAACACGGAAACGTGGCCGGGCAACGAAATGCCGAATCCAACCGCGATGGGAAGTTGCGTGAACATGCGAGTGTGACGGAGCAGCGCAGGCAGATCGTCCGGAAGAGAATCTTTCGCGCCTGTCACGCCGGTCCGCGCAATGAGATAGAGAAATCCAGAAGAGCATGCGGCAATTTTTTTCAAACGCTCGTCGGTAGAGGTCGGCGCGGCAAGGAAGATGGTGTCGAGACGATTCGCGTGTAGTATCCGGCGATAACCCTCGGACTCTTCGGGAGTAAGGTCAATAACCAGGACACCGTCCGCACCGGCGGCCGCTGCATCCGCTGCAAATTTCTCCACACCCATTTGCACGATTGGATTGAAATAGCTGAAGAGAACCAGGGGAACCTGGCTGGTTTTCCGAATGCGGCGAACGAGCTCGATAACGCCGACAAGCGATGTGCCAGATTTCAGCGCGCGCTCCGAAGCACGTTGAATCGTCGGGCCATCGGCCAGTGGATCGCTAAATGGCACACCTAGTTCGATAACATCCGCACCTGCCTTCTCAAGCGCGAGAACAAATTCCAAACTAGCGTCCAGCGTCGGATCGCCCGCGGTCAGAAAGGCGACGATGCCAAGTTCGCCGTTCGCACGGAGCTGCGCGAATCGTGCCGAGATACGAGTCGAAATTTGAGGCACACTGATCATTAATTTTTGCCCGAATTATAGCAGGCGCTTGTAGGTGTCCATATCCTTATCGCCGCGGCCGGAGAGATTGAGGATGACAAGGTCCGTCGGTTTCAATCGTGGCAAGCGCTCGATCAGACCCGCCAAAGCGTGGGCGGACTCCAGCGCAGGAATGATCCCCTCGGTACGAGAGAGCAACTTGGCGGCCGCGAGTGCGGCCTCATCGGAAACAGCGGCATAGTCGGCGCGGTGCTGGTCGGCAAGCCACGCGTGCTCCGGGCCTATGGCGGGATAATCCAAGCCCGCGGAAATGGAATGCGTTGCCGCGATCTGGCCGTCCGCATTCTGTAACACGTAAGTGTACGTGCCTTGCAATACGCCGGGGCGGGCTCCGGTAAATCCTTGATGCGCGGCGAGCCGGGAGGCGTGCTCACCGAGTCCGTTGCCTCGGCCACCGGCTTCGATGCCCACCATTTTAACTTCGGAATCTTTCAGGAATTCGTGGAAGAGCCCGATGGCGTTCGAACCGCCTCCAACGCAAGCATACAGGTGCGTGGGCAAACGCTTTTCCGCTACCAGGATCTGCTCTCGCGCTTCACGGCCGATGACCGATTGAAAATCGCGGACCATGGTCGGATAGGGATGCGGGCCAAGCACCGATCCCAGTAGATAGTGCGAGGTTCGCACATTGGTAACCCAGTCGCGCATGGCTTCATTGATGGCATCTTTCAGCGTGCGGCTGCCGGACTCCACGCCAATAACTTCCGCGCCCAGCATTCTCATGCGCGCCACGTTCAGCGCCTGCCGCGTCATATCTTCGGTGCCCATGTATACGACGCACTGCAAGCCGAGATGCGCGGCCACTGTCGCGGAGGCTACACCGTGCTGACCTGCGCCTGTTTCCGCGATGATACGCGGCTTGCCCATCTTTACTGCGAGCAGGCCCTGTCCGATCGCATTGTTAATCTTGTGCGCACCGGTATGCAGCAGGTCTTCGCGCTTCAGGTAAATGCGTGGGCCGCCGAATTTCGCGGTCAGTCCGGCGGCGAACTGCAAAGGGGTGGGTCGGCCCGCAAAATCCTTCAGAAGTCTGCGCAGTTCAGACTGAAACGTCTGGTCGGCCTTGGCAAGCTCGTAGGCATGTTCCAATTCAAATAGCGGCACCATCAACGTTTCGGGGACGTAGCGGCCCCCGTAGGGTCCGAAGCGTCCGGGAGAATTGGCGGGAATCGTGAGTTGACTGGCCATGGAAACCCTATTGTCGCATAGACACTACTGACCGCCTATCCAGCAGCCTACGGACCAAAAAGCTTGAATCTGGGAATTCATTTTGTGCGACGGTAAAGGCTCGTATTACGAAACTCTTCGCCGTTCGGCTTAATTCCGAACTGAGTGATGCGCATGGTTTGGTGACCGGGAAGCATCTCGCGTGTCCACCGATCAACTATTTTGCCGTCGCGCTTCAGACTGCTCTCAATCACCATGTCGCTGAGACGTGTCACCGCACCGGCAGCGACGATAGGCTGCTCGCGCCCGTCCAGAGCGCCTCCGCAAGTGACTCGGATCGGGTTCTGATCGGCATCTTCTGCGTCCAGATGGAATTGCAGCCCGCCAGGAATACTCTCGATCACATAGCTGGCGCGAAGCCCGGGACGGCCGTGTTCGTAATGCAGAGTGGACGGGTCGAGTTCCCAACTGCCAACAAAGGGATTGGGTGTACTGGCAGCGGCATTAAGCTCGTTAGCCCGACTTACCTCCCCGAAAAAGGCTCGCAGCTTGCCCACGTCTTTCTTGCCGGGGCGAGACTCGACACCGGTAGTGACATCCACGGCGTAAGGATGCACAGCGGCGATAGCTTCGGCCACGTTTTCGGGAGTGAGACCTCCCGCAAGGAGAATTCGACGGGAAGCGGCAGCCTTGCCAGCCAGCGTCCAATCCCCGGTTTGTCCCGTGCCTCCGAATTCTCCGGGGACAGCAGCGTCAAGCAAGAAGGCGTTAGCGGCTCGATATTTCGAAAACGCGGCCGGCGGGCTTCCCCCCGCGACGCGCAAAGCTTTGATCACGGGGATTTTCTTGGCGACTGCGGCGACAGTTTGCGGCGTTTCGTCGCCGTGCAATTGCGCAAAGGCCAGGCGCAGCGCGAGCGAAAGAGCGATCACCGCCTGCGGCGACCAATTGACGTAGATACCGACGGGCGAAACGAAAGGTGGAAGTTCGCGGATTATCTTGTCGGCCGTGGAGGGTGAGATTGCCCGGGGACTCTGCGGGTAGAAGTTAAGACCGATGGCCGAAGCGCCGAGTTCCACGCAAAGCAGGGCATCAGTTCGATTGGTTATGCCGCAGATTTTTACGCGAACCATACTCTCTATCTTACTGGAAGCATCGAAAAAATTGGTGTCGCACGAATTTATTTGGAGTGCGGGAGCCGGCTGCTGCTCTTACGAGTAATTCTGTGTAACGATTAAAGCCGTGAAGGCGGGAGGCAGAGCTCCCGCACTCCAATGACGGCAACCCGGCCTGCATGGCCAGGAGCGAATGTGCGGAATCAAGGGTAAGGTTTGAGTAGCTGCGTTAGCGCTGCGGCTGGATCGGCAGAGAGCATCAGATATTCGCCTATTAGGAACGCGTCGAAGCCTGCAACCCGGAGTTTGCTGAGGTCTTCGTGAGTGCGCAAGCCGGATTCACAGATGGCAAGACAATCGTCGGGAATTTCGGCGATGAGTTCGTCGGAGGTTTCGGCGCGTACAGTCAGTGTTTTCAGATCGCGGTTGTTCACACCGATGATGCGTGCGCCTGCGGCAGTAGCACGGTGCAGTTCCGCGAGGGTGTGTACCTCGATAAGCGGCTCCATGCCAAGTTCGCGCCCGAGCGCGATGAGCTCGTTCAGCTGATTGTCACCGAGGGCAGCGACGATAAGCAAAAAGCTATCAGCGTCATTCGCCCGGGATTCCCAGACTTGCCACGGGTCAAAAATAAAATCCTTACGCAGAATAGGAAGTTCTGTGTTTTTGCGGCTATCGCGCAGGTTTTTCAGTGAGCCATGGAAGAATTCTTCTTCGGTGAGTACGGATAGAGCCGCGGCGCCGGCAAGTTCCAACGACCCGGCCAAGGCGATAGCGTCGAAGGGATCGCGAATGATGCCATGCGAAGGCGAGGCCGGCTTCAATTCTGCAATCACGTTAATCGAGTTGCGAGAGATTGCGGCGACAAAATCACGGACGGGCGGCGTGGCCTGCACTCCATATTTCAATGCTGCGAGGGGTAGCACTCTCTTTCGATGCTCAACGGAAGCCCGGCGGGCCTCCAGGATACGATCGAGCACCGTTCCGGTATTGGCATAAGCACTCATGGCAAGAAGTTTGTATGCTAGATAGGTAGGATGCGGGTGTCAAATTCGGGAAATGGCAAGCTGGGATTTCGGCGGCGAACAGGGTGGATGAATGGGTTACGAAAAGGTGTATGGGGCTTTGCTAGAAGCGATCGCAAATGAGGCGGATGCGATCGCGATGCATTATTTTCGAAGTCCGGAAATGCGGGTCGAGCGAAAGTACGATGGAAGCGCAGTAACGCAAAGTGATAAGGCCGTCGAAACTATGGCCCGCGCAAAGGTGACCGCCAGCGGTCTGGCATTGGATGTGTTGGGCGAGGAGATGGGCGGCGATAGTGCCAAGGGCCCCGCAAAAAATGGGCGGGCTCGGATGATTATCGATCCCATCGACGGCACCGAAGAATTTTCGCGCGGCATTCCCACGTTCGGAACACTCATGGGCATCGAAGAGAATGGAGAAATCGTTGCGGGCATGGCGAGTGCGCCAGCCCTATCGCAGGGCACTCGCTGGTGGGCGTATCGAGGCGAGGGAGCTTTCCGCAACGGCCAACGTATTCATGTTTCTAATGTGGAACGATTAAGCGAAGCAATGATATTTACCACCGGCACGGGACCCAGCAAAGATCCGCCCGCACGTGCGGCCATGCGCAGGCTAGCGGATTCTGCACGCAGTAGCCGATCGATGGGCGGCTTCTGGCAGCATATGCTGGTGGCCGAGGGATCGGTAGAAGCGGCAATCGATTGGACCTCTAAGCCTTGGGACCTTTCCCCTCTGGGAATTATTGTCGAAGAAGCGGGCGGAAAATCGAGTACGGTAACGGGCGAGCGGTCGATCTATCACGGCCAACTGATCAGCACGAATGGGGTGCTGCATGAGGAAGTCCTCGGCATTTTGCGCGCAGGTGCGTGAGTGAATGCAGATGAATCGCTGAGGATTCTCGCGGATGAAGTGAGTACCTGCCGGATCTGTCCCCGGCTGGTGAACTATCGCGAAACAGTGGCCCGCGAAAAAAGGCGTATGTTTCGCGACTGGACATATTGGGGACGTGGAGTACCGGGCTTTGGCGATCCCGCAGCGAAGTTGTTCATCCTTGGGCTGGCCCCCGCGGCACACGGAGCAAACCGGACGGGACGCGTGTTTACCGGCGATCGGTCTGGAGATTTTCTTTACCGCGCTTTGTATCAGGCGGGCTTGGCGAATCAACCAACATCGGTGAAGCTAGGCGATGGATTGCAGTTGAAGAATGCCTATATAGCAGCGGCGGTTCGGTGCGCGCCACCCGCGAACAAGCCGCTGCCGAACGAGATTCTGAATTGCCGCCGTTATCTGATGCGAGAGCTGAACATTTTGCGGCCCAAAGCGGTTCTGGCGCTGGGGAAAATCGCATGGGATGCCTACCTCGACATTTTGAAGCAAGACAAGAAAATCAATTCGCGGTCAGCGTATAAATTCTCGCATGGCGCGGAAGCTAGGTTTTCCTCGGACATGCCACGCCTATTTGGCGTGTACCATCCCAGCCAACAAAACACCCAGACGGGGCGGGTAACTCAGGCGATGTATGCTACAGCCCTAAAGCGAATTGCAACTTTTCTAGATTAGCTGGGTTAGAGTCAGCCGGGTCAGGATGTGGATTTGTCCCGGAAATCCCGCATATGCTGAGGATACCCTCTAACTGGGGACCGCATCCAAGCAACCATCCGGGCATTGGGCCGAATTGATTCGAGCAGGAGACCTACATGAATCGCTTACAGGTGTATTCTCGATTTTTGAGTGGCGCCGGGGTTGGCGCGACATTGCTGATCGGTTCGCAAGCTTGGGCACAGGACGCCAGCGCCCCGCAAGGTCGGGTAACGAGCAGGGATGAGATTCCTCCGGACCACAATCTGCCTAACGACTCCGCGCACAACGTGGATCAACATGTGGCTGATGGACAGCGGCATGGGCTACCACTGGAGACGTATGCCGTGGTGCCGGGCACGCGGTTTCTGGTGAGCCTGGAACAGGATTTGAATACAAAAGAGGTAAAGCAAAACCAGTCGTTCCGTGTGCGCACTCTGGAACCGCTGGAAGCGGGCAGTGGAATTTATCTTCCGAGTGGCGTGGAAATTCGCGGGCACATCAGCCGGGTTGAACCGGCGGGCGTGACGGGCAAAGCCAGACTTTGGCTGACATTTGACGAGTTGCAAGCGCGATTCGCCACCTTGCCGATCATCGCCGAAGTTGTTTCCGTACCGGGAGATCACAGCATCAAGTCTGGACCGCTGCAAGAAGGCGTTATTGAAGGGCGCAGCGGCACACAAAAGGATGCTACGCAGGCTGCCGCCGCTGGCGCAGCCACCGGCGCGGTGAAGGGCGTGAAAGACAAAGACAAGAAGGAAGCTGCCGAGGGAGCGGCCATGGGCGCATTGCAGGCTTACCTGATGGAAGCGGGCCGCGGCGAGGAACTGCAATTGCCCAAAGGCGCCAAGTTGGAACTGGAATTGGGACGTGCGCTGTATCTTGTGAAAGAATAACTCAAGCCTCACCTGAAACTGAGTTTAGATTGTAAGCTGCGCATTGTAGGCTACCGCAACCCAATTGCCGTTGGTGCAATTCTAGATTAGCTAAAACCGTAAAAGCGGGAGTAGAACTCGAGTAGAACTCCCGCACTCGAAATGGCTTGCTTGGCATCTCGGTAGCGCCTTGTTAGAGTCGTAGTACCCAATCCCAACCGATGGACCGTGGTGTTTGTACGGATGAGGCGAGCCGCATGGCGGAAGAGATTCGAGCTGTACGCACGGTAGAAACCGACGAACGAAAAGACCGGGTATTGATTGTCGAAGACGAAGACAATGCGCGCAAGGGCTACGAGCAGTTGCTGCAGCGCTGGGGATATGAAGTTCTTGGCGTAAGCAACGCCGAAGACGCGCTGGCCAAATTCTCTACCTTCCAACCGGATACATTGATTGCAGACGTGGAATTGCCTGGGATGAACGGGCTCGACCTGCTGCGTCAATTGGGCGATGAGTTGCACGATGTTCCTGCGGTGGTGATCACCGGCAAAGGCAGCGAAGAACGGATTGTGGCGGCGATTGAGGCTGGAGCCTTCTGGTACATCGAGAAACCGCTGAAGGGCCCCGTGTTAAGGGCGCTGTTGGACCGGGCGTTGAGCAAAGCGCGCGACGCGCAGAATCTGGCGATTCTGCAGCGGCAATTACGCGAAGCCGGACGTATCGGCGATCTGGTTGGCGGCTCGAAACCGATGCAGGAAGTGATGCGGATTGTGGAGATGGCCGCGCCAAGTTCGGCATCTGTGCTGATCACCGGAGAGACCGGCTCCGGAAAAGAAATTGTCGCGAGGACCATTCACAAGCTTTCGCCGCGCAATTCGGGACCGTTCGTCGCCATTAATTGCTCGGCGATTCCGGAATCGCTGATGGAAAGCGAAATTTTCGGGCACGAGCGCGGGGCCTTCACCGGCGCGGCGGAGCGTCGGATTGGCTGCTTCGAACTAGCGGATGGCGGGACTCTGTTACTGGACGAAATTGGCGAAATGCCGCCGCCCACGCAGGCAAAATTGCTGCGCGTGCTGGAAGACCGCAAAGTCCGGCGGCTTGGCAGTAAGGTGGAAACCCCTGTTGACGTGCGGGTGCTGGCGGCGACGAATAAGGATCCTGAACAAGCAGTAGCCAGCGGACAGCTGAGACAGGATCTGTACTTCCGCCTTAATGTTTTTCACATTCATCTGCCTCCCCTGCGAGAGCACAAAGACGATATTCCACCGCTGGTCGAATATATGCTGCGGGACATCAACACCAAACACGGCAAGAGCGTGCGCGGAATTGGCGCGGAAGTGCTGGATATTTTCATGGGGCACACTTGGCCGGGTAATATTCGCGAACTCCGCAATATTCTGGAACGCGCCGCGATCATGTCTGAAAAAGACTTGATTGGCCGCTCCAGCTTGCCGGGAGAATTCGGGCGTACTCCAGCGAAGGGCCCAAATGATCTGACCTCCATAAAGTTTCCCATCGGAACGACAGTGGACGCGATGGAGCGCGAATTGATTGTGCAGACGCTGGCGGCAACGGGAAATAACAAAACGCGGGCCGCGGAGCTTTTGGGAGTCAGCCTGAAGACGTTACACAACAAACTGAAAGAATACGGCAGCGAGCGTGCCGAGACGGAGTCGTAGCTGCTATGCAGCTTGGGCTGCGCGCGAAACTTACGATGATCATGACCGGACTCGTGCTGTTGTCCGTGACCGTACTGTCTAGCGTATTTTACGAACAACTGCTGCAGCAAGTGATGCATGACACCGATAAGCGAGCCACCGAAATGGCGCGAGAGGTGTTCTATTCCGCGCAACACGCAGTGGTCGACGCAAAAGCGCAGGGATTACGACCGAACTCCGACGACCCGCGGGAAACCCACGAATACGTAAGGCACGCCTTTGAAGTGAGTGATGGCCTGACCATGCGTTTGCAGACCGCCGGCGATTCACCTTCCATTTATGAAGTCTCGATCGTGGATCGTGATGGCGCGGTGCTGGTGTCGAGCGACGCCGCACTGCCGGGAAAACTGGCAATACGGCACCCGCCGTTTTCGCAATTAGTACAAAGCCCGTTTGTGCGTCAAGTGCGTATCCTTGCGGAAAAGGCGCACATTTATGAAGTGGATTATCCGTTCAAGCTGCGCGGAGCCCCATTCGCAGAAGTGCGCGTAGCCGTTTCCACTAAGCTGTTGCTTGATGATGTTAAGCCCCGCTTGCGACGCTGGACCACGCTGGTGGCGCTTGCGCTAGTGCTGTCGACAATTCTCGCGGCGGTAGTCAGCGGAGCGGCATTGGCGCCCATCCGCGATATCCTTGCCCAACTCGAACGGATTTCTGCCGGCGAGTACGACTCCCCTACGCTCGGAGCGAAGATATCGCGCGGTGGAACGGACGAACTTGGCCAGGTGCGGCAGAAAATTTCGCAAGTGGGTCAGCAACTTCGCGGCGTGCATGAAATTTTCAGCTCCCTTCGCGAAAACATGAATTCAGTGATGGCCGGACTGGAAGATGGCTTGCTTTTGTTTACCCGGGACGCGCGGGCCGTGATGGTAAGCCCGGCGGCAGAAAAGCTTATGGGTGCGCCGGCATCTAATTTTCTAGGACGCCGGGTTACCGACATTTTCCCTGCGGGACATCCGTTGCATGAGGCGCTGCGGCTGGAAGGCGACGAACTGCATGAAATCGCGTCCGAAACGGAGTTTGTAACGGCGGAAGGCAGGAAGCGCATCAGCGTTAGTGTGCAGGAAATCCAGGAAGGCGGCGAACGCATGGGCGCTCTGGTGACCCTGCGCGACCTCGACTCCATTGAAAACATCAACACGCAACTGCAGGTGAGCGAACGCCTGGCGGCAGTCGGCCGGATTACTGCGGGCGTGGCGCACGAAGTAAAGAATCCGCTGAACTCGATGCGCTTATGGCTCGAAAATCTGAAGGAATGTTTGCCGCCGGAAACGGATGGAATGGCACAACAGGCGGTACATGTTCTGGATACCGAGATTGATCGTCTGGACGCAGTGGTGAAACGCTTCCTCGATTTTTCGCGGCCGATGGATGTGCGGCTCGAACCGACCCAACTGGCGGATCTACTGCATGAGGTTCTTGAAATCGCGCAGCCGCAATTGCAGAGGTCCAATGTACAGGTGGCGCAACTGATTCCCATCGGCGTACCGGAGGCTTTTGTGGACCGCGCTCTGCTCAAGCAGGCGGTGCTGAATCTGGTGTTGAACGCCACGGAAGCGATGCCGGAAGGAGGGCAATTGCAGTTGACACTCAGCCGCCGCGGAGAGATGGCCGAAATTACCGTGGGAGATACCGGCAAGGGCATCTCGTTGGAAAACCGGCAGAAGATCTTTCAATTATTTTTTACAACGCGGCCGGGCGGAAGTGGCATCGGATTGGCGAGCGCGTTCCGAATTATTCAACTTCACAACGGCTCCATAGATTTTACGACGGAGCTTGGTCGAGGGACGACGTTCCGGATCGAACTGCCTTTGGCCGCTTGAGAAGAGCATGTCAACCAAACCAACACCCGGCCCTGTCGAGCGACACGCTGCTGTAGGAAAATTGCAGTGCCTGCTGCTGTGTGTTTGGGCAGCGTGGTGCGGTGGATGCTTTATGAAGAAATCCTCGGCGTACCGAATTACGCCCGTCACGCTGGCTCATCCGATTATTCCGTCGGCTTCCTCTGCTGAAGGGATGGAGGCCCCTCCTGATATCGCGATTGAAGCTCTCAAGTTGCCGCCGCGATTGGTTGCCACTCGCAGCGCTCCGGCACGGCCACGGGTCGCAGCGGCTCCTCCGGCTGAACCTGCGGCGGTGGGAAAGCCCGCGGATCCTCTCATCGAGCCAGATTTGACGCAGGAGGAATTGAACACCGCGAAGTCCGGAACGCAGCAGAGTCTCAACATCGTGGAATCAAATCTGGCCGAGACACAGGGCAAGAAACTGAACAGCGCGCAGCAAGACGTAGTCTCCAAGATACATGGATTTATGGAAACCGCCCGCGAGGCCATAAAGAATGGCGATTGGGTACGCGCGAGAAACCTTGCGAAAAAAGCCGAAGTGCTTTCATACGAATTGGTGGCGAAGCCGTAGAACTACTCGGGCATACGTACGCCCGTTTCGCGGTGCGATAAACTACAACCATGAAACGATATGATGCGGTGATTGCGGGTGGCGGCTTGATTGGGGCTTCGATCGCGCTTGAACTGGCACGCACGGGCCTCCAGGTGGCTTTGTTCGACGCGCAAGAACCCGGGAAGGAAGCATCCTGGGCCAGCGCGGGTATCATTTCGCCTGCCCCGGAAAGTCCGGGAATGATTTCAATGGTGCCGATTTGCAAAGCGAGCGCATCGCTGTATCCGGAATTTGTACAGCTTGTCGAGGAATTGAGCGGTGAGGTGGTTGGCTATCGCGCCAAAGGCTCGCTTGAGATTGTGCTCGGGGGAGACGCGCAAGAAGAAGTGAGTACGGTGATGGCCGTGCATCACGGTGTGGGACTTGCAGCCGAAGCATTGACCGGGGAACAGGCCCGAGAGCTGGAGCCTTCCCTTACGGAAGAACTTCAAGCGGCAATTTTGCGGCCAGACGAAGCCTCAGTGGACAATCGCGCATTGACCTCGGCCACGCTAAAGGCAGCGCGCCAACAATCCGCACAAATTTTTACCGGAAATGGGGCAGCCGCTCTTTGGCTGGAAGAAGGTCGCTGCAAGGGACTATTACTGGCAGGCGATCGGGTAGAGGCCGGGTGGACAATCGTTGCAGCAGGGTGTTTCTCCTCGCGAATTGAGGGCGTCGCGCGTTATGCGCCGGTCTTCCCTACCAAAGGCCAGATGCTTGCTTTGCGTTGTGAGACGGTAAGGCTGGAGCGCGTATTGTGGGCCGAAAAAGTATATTTAGTGCCGAGGAACGATGGACGAATTCTGGCGGGTGCGACGGTCGAGCACGTGGGGTTTGACCGTGAAGTTACCGCAGGCGGGCTAAGGAAGCTACTGAGTGCAGCCATCGAACTGATTCCTGCATTTGAAAAAGCGCGCATCGAAGAAACATGGGCGGGCTTGCGACCCGATTCTCCGGATCATTTGCCTATACTTGGGCCGACGGATTTGGACGGATTGTTGATTGCCACCGGGCACTTCCGCAGCGGCATTTTGCTGGCGCCAGTTACGGCAATGCTGGTAAGGGAGTGGATTTGTTCGCAGAACGTAAGCGTGGACTGGGAGCGATTTAGCCCCATGCGATTCCTGGAAGCACGCAAAACGCAGACTGCTCCGGGATGAGTCTAATTGGGGGAAAGGAATATTGGGTAGCTTCAGAACTGGCGTAAGAGCCAACGCTACATTTAAGCCACGGACCGCTGAGGTTGTCGATAGTTTTAGTTCTGGGGATTTTGCTGAATAACCACCGTGCTGGATTGGCCGACGTTGCTGTAATGGATTTGGTCGGCGTCCAATTGTAAATCGCGTTCCAACACCAGATCCATAGATGAGCCGCGAGGAAGTTGCGCCTCTGGACCGCGCGAGAGCAAGACCGCGGCGAGGCCAATCACTCCGCCGGTTCCCGCTCCAATTCCCGCGCCTTTTCCGCCGCCTGCAATGGCGCCAATGCCCGCACCCGCAACCGTAGCTGTTGCTACCTTGGCGGCATCCGCTCCTTTGCCGCCGGGACCGGTAATTTTCCCTTCGGAGTCGGTTTTCGTTTGGCCGCCGTCTGTGCTACGCGGTTCTGCATTCATATCAACAGTGTAGCCATTCGGGAAAATCAGGGTGTTGAGACGCAGACGGAGTTCACCTTTGCCCTTCACGCGGCCTGGGCGTTTGGTGTCGCTGACTTCGCCGCGCATGTAGGAACCCACCGGGACAACAACTTTATTGTTGATAGTGATGGGAAAAGAGGTTCGAAAATAGACCGAGTCGCCGGGTTTAGCGGTCGCAGTCGAAATTCCGTTTTCGAGAGTTACTCCGATGCGCGTCCCGGTCGGTACAAGTACATATGCACCCGTTTTCGCTTGGGCTGGTGCGGGTTGAACGGGTTGCATAGCTGGTGCAGGCGCATCGGGTTGCGGGCCGTCCGCAACCTGTGCCGCGGCAGACATAGCGTAAATTGATAATCCTGCTACGCCGACCGTAATCCAGCGATGAGTCGTTGCGAACTTCACGGGAATCCTCCTGCTTGCTAATTCGGATGCTGTGGCACGATGCGCGGGATGCCTGCGCACAGAATAGTCGAAATTGCCGTCGGCAACTAGCCTCAGATAGATCAATCGATGTTAGCGCTTGGTGGCGGATGTGTCGTGTTGAGAGAATGAGGCAAGGAGTTATTCATGGCCAAACTGGCACTGATTTATGGGATGCGGCTGCTCCCTGTGGACGATTTGGGAGAAGTGAAAGAGGCGACGGTGGTACTGAAGAACGGAAGGACTACGCGCGTGGCGATGCACCTGATCGAGGGAACCAAAGAAGAAATCGAAGATACGTTCCGGCAATCGATCGATGCGTTCTTTGAGATGTATCCAGAGATTTAGGAAAAGTTAAAAGTTCATCGTTCTACGATTTAAGTAAATCGAATCTTCCTGGGAATGCCAGCGAAAAATGATTGCTGGTTCGGCTTACGTAAGACTTAGAGCCTATTACTTACAACTGATGCTCACCGATTTCCGAAATTTTCCGGATCCTCGGTCGGGTCGCCGAGATTATCGTTGATAAGGACGGTAGATTGCCCGGTCAGTTCGAAACGCTTACGGCACTTGTAGCATGCACCGAGATCATCTAAACGCACCATGTAGGAACTGGCCTTGGCGAATTTGCGGCGGTCTTCCTCGCCCATGCCGCGCGGTTGTTCCTTTTTTTTACGGCAAACCTTCCAACGCACAGGAAACTCAAATTCAAAACGGCAGCTCGGACACACCTGTTTGATTTTGCGCGTCTCTTCCTTTTCGCTGTAAAAAGCGCGTTCGTCCATGTTTAGTCCGGGCCTTCCGCCGCTTGCGCCATTGTAACAAATTCAAGGCCGAGGTCACGCCATCGTGGAAGCCAGTATTCGAGTGCCGCGAGCGTGAGAGCGCGGTCGCCATTGAGTCTGGTAGAATCGCCGTCATGTAGACAGAGAATATCGCCACTAGTGGGTTTTGATGTAGTCGCATTTTTCCCCATGGCCTGGAGCGCATTCATGGCGATCGGCTGCAAGCGCCAGGTAAGCCATTCAACCGAATTAGCTCTCCAATCTCCAGGCAGTTGAGACCAAGTGACAGTTCGCATTTCGAGTTGGTGGACAATTTCATTCAACCAGGGACTGCGATAGCCGAAGGGCGGGCGAAACCAACGCGGAGATTCCCAAGTCGCATGGAGAATCGCTTCGCTGCAGCCCCGAAGTTCGCGTCGCGTTTCGGACGGCCCGCAAAAAAACAAGTTGGGATGCGTGTCGGTGTGATTGCCTAAGACATGTCCTCGCGCATGAATTTCTTTGGTCAGAGCGGGGCATTCTCGCACATGCTTTCCGATCACGAAAAAAACCGCTTTGGCATTGTAGCGATCCAACAGATTCAGCAATTTGGGAGTAATCGCCTGATTCGGCCCATCATCAAAGGTGAGGGCAAGTTTGCGGGCGGCATTCGTGGAGGATATGGTCGGGCCAAAGAGTTGCGAGGAGGGGTGAACCGCTCCGTACGCGGTCAATCCCGCCAGTCCTCCCAGCGCCGTCGTCGCCGCTATCCACCACGACCAAGAAGAATTCATCGACAGCATTCTCGCATGGGAACGAATGTCACGGGAGTATAAAGGTGTAGCGCAATTCACGACGATTGATGTGGTAGCGTCTGGTCGATTAGGAGACGCTGTTCAAGGCGAATGCGATGAAATGTGCGGTCTGCGGGCAGGAATATGGACTTTCGCACAATTGTGCTGGACCGCTTTCGGCGGCGGCATAGAGTATTGCTCTTACAGATCTGCCGCCGCCGATCGATGCGAAGCTGGGCTATTATATCTGGGCGAAGCGTGGAAGATTGCTCGTTGGGATGATCTGGCCATTCGGAGAAGTTCGAAAGATTCGAAGGCTACAACTTACGGCGTGTTGTTCTGACTCGTGTCGGCAGTAGTGATTCTCCTGTTTCAAACATACCCGGCAATGAAAATACGGGTGCCGAATGCCCTGCCCATGGCATTCGTGATTGGGCTCGTTTTCGTCATTATCGTTGGCGCGATGTTTATGGCGCTGATAACGGTTTTGCAACTTATCCTATGTTATGTAATTGCCAAATTAATCTTTGGAGCTAGCGGGAAATTCATAGAGGTGATGAGGCCGCTTTTGCTGGGCTGGTTTGTAAACTACCTGGTGCTGATCCCAGGTGTGGGGATCTTGCTGGCTGGGATTGGTTGGACTGCGGTATTGATGATGGTGTTCGAAGAGATTGACGGAATCGGGCGCTTGCAAGCGTTCGGGATATCGGCGCGAATTAATCTCTGCTTTTTTGCAATCCAGTTTGCGATGACGCCGGTGACGCACCATCTCTAGCAACCTTTTGGCATGAAACAATCTTCCATGACAAATACGAGTCTGAGCTTTTAGAAGTTAGTCGCGGCTTCGGCAACTGTTGGGTAGAGGTGAACCAATTTATCGACGCTGGTCATTTTCAAAATATCTTCAACAACTCCAGCGGCGCCCGCAATGCGCAGTTCCCCCCCGTCTTTCTTTATTTTGGCTTGAGACACTACCAAAATCCCTACACCAGTACTGTCCAGCATCGTGATGCCCTTCATATCAAAAATAATCTTGTGGGCGCGTTCTTTGAGGATTTCCGCCAGCTTCAGCTCCACATCGCGGGCATTGTTACCCAGAATGATGCGTCCGGCCATTTCCAGAACAACAATGTCAGGAGCGAGGTTCTTCCGCTCAATGGTGAGAATCATCGATACACCTCAGTGCCAAAGCCGCGCGCTTTGGCGCTTCACGTAGACCGCTGGCCGGGGACTGGACGCGCTCTGGATTCTACCTCACCGAGGTAGGCACTGGAATGAAATTGCGTTTGCTTGCTCAACCAAGCAAGCAGGCGCTACAAGCGGAAGCGGGCTGCCCGCGCCTCCCCGGCAATTTCATCATCGCCACCCAACTGGGCTATTTCTTACTCCGGCTTGCGCAATTCGTTTAAATCAATGCCCAGGTGCTGGCATTTCTTGTACAGGTGGCTACGCTCCAAACCCAATGCTTTGGCCACGTTGGTCATGTGGAAGTTGTGACGACGAATTTCCCCGAGCAACACTTCCCGCTCAAAGGCTTCGGTGCGCTCCACCATCGTTCCCTGCCCTATACCAATCGCGGCGTTTACGCCGGCCGCTCCACTTGTTTCGGTACTCGGAATAGCGAGACGCACGTCTTCCGGCGTAATGGTCTCTTCGTTAGCCAGGAGCACGAGGCGCTCCACGATATTGCGAAGCTCTCGCACATTGCCGGGCCAGGAATAACGGCGCAACGCGGCGATGGCATCGCTGGCAAACACTTTTTCCTTCCAACCATTCTGTCCGGCCACTTGCTTGGCGAAATGGCCCACCAGCTCTGGAAAATCTTCCGCTCTTTCGCGCAGCGAGGGCAGGTTGACGGGGAAAACGTACACGCGGTGGAACAGATCGCGGCGAAAGGAGTTCTTCTTGATGAGTTCTTCCAGGTCGCGGTGGGTAGCGACGATTACGCGCACATTCACCTTGATTGGTTTATCCCCGCCGACGCGCTCTATTTCGCTCTCCTCCAATACGCGAAGAAGCTTTGCCTGCATGGAGATGGGCATGTCGCCGATTTCGTCGAGGAATAGCGTGCCGCTTTCGGCTTGTTCGAACTTGCCAAGATGCCGCCCGCTCGCGCCGGTGAAAGCTCCTTTTTCGTGACCGAACAGTTCGGATTCGATCAGCTCCGCGGGAATCGCCGCACAATTGAGCGTGATAAACGGGTTTTCACGTCTTGCTGACTTTGCGTGAATTGCGCGAGCGATCAATTCCTTTCCCGTCCCTGTCTCGCCCATAATGCACACGCGCGTTTCGCTGGCGGCCACGCGATCGATCTGCGCGAGAAGCTTTTTCATCGCGGGGCCGCTACCCACGAGCTCATGTTTACCCAAACGGGTACGAAGCTCGCGGTTTTCACCCTCCAGACGCGACAAACGCAGTGCGTTATCGACGGTGACCAGAAGTTTGTCCGTACTGATTGGCTTTTCGAGAAAATCCAGTGCGCCGAGGCGCGTTGCTTTTACCGCCATTTCGATGTTGGCTTGTCCGGAAATGAGCACGACTGGGGTCGGAACGCCCGCTTTCTTTAGTTCTTCGAGGAGTTCCAAGCCGCTCTTACCCGGCATGACCACATCCGACAGGATCAGATCAAAGTGGGCTTCCCGGAGAAGTTCCATCGCGCGGAGGGCATTGTCGCAAACCGTTGCTTCATGACCGGCCAGACGAAAGGCACGCGCCAGAGATGCCAGAGTATTGGGATCATCATCGATCAGCAGGAGATGCGCTTTGCGGGGCACGGGCGTTCCTCTTGCGGCTCTAATCCGTGGCTGCGGCAGTTTGAGCCGCCTCATTCACGCCGGATATCGCGCGTGCCTTTGGAGCCACTACGACACCTGCCTGCCGCTTCGGCAGGTCGATGTAGAAAGTGGCGCCATGTCCTTCTTCACTGGTAACGCTGATGGTTCCGTGATGATCATTCACCACGGACTGGACGATCGCGAGGCCGAGGCCGGTACCCTGCACTTTGGTAGTGTAATACGGAGTGAACAGCCGAGAACATTCTTCCGGCGTGAGGCCTTTGCCGCTATCTACAACTTCGATACGCACCAGATCGTCCCGATCGGAGGTCCGCAATGTCAGCGTCCCACCCGCAGGCATGGCATCCATAGCGTTAAGAACCAAGTTTTGAAAAGCGCGATGTAACAACTCGGCATCGCCATCGATTTCCGGCAGCCCTTCGCTAAGGAAATATTCTGTGTTGATGGGAGGTTTACCCACAGCGGCAAATTGCGCTTCGAACAGACGCACGGCGTTGCGCAGTTCCTCGTTAACATTGACCTTTGAAAACTCTGGCGCTGGCATTCTTGAAAAATCGTTGAAGCGGCCAACGATCGAATTTAGATTGGCCAGTTCGGCTTTCAAGGTTGCGGTGGCTTCACTGAAAACCTCTTGAAATTGCTCCGGGCCTAGTTGTCGCGCTCGTTGCAAATTTTCAACCGTGATTTGCAGCGGGAATAATGGATTGCGCAGCTCGTGGACTAGCCGCCGGGCCAACTCTCTCCAAGCCGCGACGCGCTCGGTCTGCACCAGTTTTTCTTTTTGCGTCGCTAACGTGCGGGTCATATCATTAAAAGCGGCGCCCAATTGGCCAATTTCATCGTGGCCCCGCGCTTCAATCTGGGTATCCCAGCGACCAGTAGCTACTTGGCGTGCGGCATTGGAAAGTTCTTCAACCGGCCTGGTAATACGGCGAGAGACCCACCAGCTCACCAGCAAACCGATAAGCAAAGCTGCCAGCGAAACCAGCCCTGCGGTTTTCAAGATGTCGCGTTTCAGGGTGATTAGCTCTTTGCGTGAGCTTCCCAACAACAGCACTCCGAGAAGCTCACCATTCCGCCCCTTGAGCGGCATGGCGTGAAAGGTTTCGGAAGCCGCTGGATCGCGGCTCCAATCGATGGTGCTCACAATTTCTTCGGGTTGCTTCTGAACTTGTTCGATGAGCGGCTGCAAGAGCTCCGGCTGCGGGACCGCCCCCGCGGCATCGGTTAGCGCGGTAGGCACGAAACTTTGCTCCAGGTTTCGGTACAGCAGCGCACGCATCCCCGCCGGCAAAATCAGCGACGCAAGAAAATTCTGGTCCAGTTTGCGGCCGCCAATAATGTAGAAATTCTTGTCGCCTACCGGGAGCGAACGGACTGCGGTTAACGAGAGCGCGACGCCTTCGGGCAGCTCTTCGCGCTTTAGAAACGCCTTCGACCCGCGCCAATCTTTCGTGCTGTTTACCCAATCATTCTTGTAGCCGACCCGGGAAGGATATTGCGCGGAGGAGATAAGAGAGCCGTCGCCATTTACGAATTCCACGAAGTCGAGGCCATGATCCTGCGCCGCGCCATTGGCATCATGCACGTACAGCGAGGTATCGGCATTTTGACGTGCCAGGTCCAGCGCCATGCGTAGGGTAATGTCCGCGTTTGTGACATTCTCTACCTGTTGAACGACGGTTTCGCCGCTTTGCGCAAATTCTTGATTGAACTGAGCCACCAGCGCTTTGCTACGCTGAGCGTCCATTTCTTCAAAAGCCTGCTGCGTGTAGTAGGTAACGCCGTAGGCGACTACAGACACAGAAGCCAGCACGGTAATCAGAAAAATCAAAAAAAGCTTGGTGCGGAAGCTCACGGCCGCCTCCTGGTTTTTCCGCCCCACAATGGGCCAAATTCCATATGTACCCAGATCGATTCGCTATTCCGAGTTACATAACCTTTGGATGCTAACACTTTTTCTAGAGACGTTACCGGGCAGCGTGGTCCGTACCGCCCGGCCCGTCGACTCCTCTTCTCGCTGTGCTCTTCCCCCCCGTGAACGCTGTGTTACCGTCCCTCCTGCTTCTCCGCTCCTTCTGCATCTCTTGCGTAACGCTCCTGGCAGCTCTACCTTCTCTCAATTATTGGCAGCTACGCTGTCTTAAGGACGCCGCTTATTCGCTTTACGCTGCGCCGCGGCGGTAGCTACGGGCGCGGGGTTGTCGCTATCGTCATCGCTAGCGGGTGCGGCGTTAGTGTCTCCTCCGTTGTTATAGGAGTTGGTGAAGGCTGAACGCATCACGTCAGAAGCGAAGAAGTTCTTGCCATCCATCGGCACCATCATAATTTGCAGTTTGTCCGAGAGACGTTCGGCGATGATTTTCTGAATCAGCATGGGATTGGATTTCAGCACGCTCGCTTCAAACTTCATACGTTCGGCGTCCGCGCTGGCGGTTACTCGAATACGGTTCGCTTCGGCTTCGGAGAGATTGTGTTGACGTTCCAGCTCGGCCTTGCTGTCGATCACCTTGGCCTGAGCCGCGGCATCCGCATTCTGCAGCGTCGCTTCCTTGCGTGCCTGTGCCTCCAACTTGCTCTGTTCAATCTGCTTTTGTTTCAGGGGCAGAGTGTATTGCATGGCATCGGATTCGCTCTTGGCCTGCAGCACATGAACTTGCGCTTGCGCTTCCGCTTTTTTCACGTCGCGCACTTTCTGCGCGTCGGCTTCGAGTTCGGCAATTCGTACTTCTTTCAACTTAATGTCCTGCTCAGTGGTCAGCCGCTCGTCTTCCTGCTCCTTCAATAGCAGCCCTTCAAGTCCCTTGGCGTACTCCTCCGGCAACTGAATATCTCGCAGGAGCACTTCCCGCACCACGATTCCATCCGTAGCAAGCCGAGTCTTGATGGCCTCGGATGCCCGTGTGCGCAGTTCTTCGCGCTTAACGGCGAAGATTTCGCGTGTTTCATAGTTGGGGCATAGCTGGCGGTAAATGGAAGACACCACCGGCCCCACAACCTGCTCATCCACGGGCCCGGGAAGATTTTGGTGAATACTACTGAGCCTGGAGGGATCGAGGCGGTAACGAACAGTGACTGCCAGCCCGATGTTCAGGCCTTCGCGCGCCTGCACGATGAGCACTTCGGCTGCCCCTTCTTGTTCCGTATTCGCCGCCGTGGTGTACACCCGTTCCCGCGTGTCATACAGCACGACGCTGTCTATCAGTGGCGTCACCAGGTGCACGCCGGGATACAACGTGCCGGGGTGCACGCCGGAAAGCTGGCTGACGCGGATGCCCGCCGCGCCGTCCGGAATCACGATGATGCTCAATGCCACCAGCAACGGCGCACACGCGGCCAGTGCCCATGGATAGGCCTGCCTCCAGCGAACGGGTCCGAAAGGGCGACTCGTGCCCAAGGCTGGCAGCTCGCCGCTCCCGTCTTCTTTTCTTTTTCGAGCTAACAGCCAGTTGAGCTGCAGCGCCGCGTAGACATCGTAAGCAACAATCCCCAGAGCGGTAGCGAAAATTCCCAGGCTGAGGATAACCAATAGATATTTCAAGGTAAGCATGCTCTTTTCCTCTCTTCTCTATTTCCGGTGCCGCCGCGAACTGACCTTGGGTTCTTTCGACCATCGCCAGTCGCATGTCTCTCCCGGAAAACTCTTCGTGCGCTCTCCCGATCAGTTCCTAGCGCGAATTGCCGTAGGCCTGGGCAGCGAGTCGCGTGCCGCGCTCAATCGGCGCACGCAGTATGCGGCGGTTCGCGGTTGCCGGCCGCATCAGTCGAAACATCCCGCGCAATAAAAGCCAGTCCAGAGCCAGTCCCAGGAACAGCGTGATCAGAGCCGTAATTACCAATGCTGCGAATTGAATGAAGGTGTCCATCGTTATTCTCCTTTGCAGACCGGTGGAGACTTGCTTGCCGCTCGCCAGTCCGTCGTGGCGTACGCTCATTGCAACGGCACACGGGCATCCAAGACGTAACGATTGATTGCACGAGGTTTATGTAAAGGTGAAGAGAAAACGGATGTGGGTGTTGCGACACGCCGTGTCGGGGCAGACGCATCGCCACTCGTTCCTACATTCGAGGCCTGACGGGCCGAATGGGCAGCAACTTGGTCTAGCTGGTATTCGGAGTTACCCTAAGATTAGTGAAACTCGGTGAGGTTCTGTCTTGATGGCACAATCACAAGGATTCCGGTTAGGCCGCGTGCTGGGAATCCCGATCTATATTGACTTCAGCTGGATCATCATTTTCAGCTTGATCACCTACATGCTTTCGCAGCAGTTCAATAAGCAGCATCCGCAGTGGACCACTTCGCAGCATTGGGCCGTGGGAATCCTCACCAGCCTGTTATTTTTTGGCTCCGTGCTGTTTCATGAACTGTCGCACAGCGTTGTCGCTCAACATTACAAGCTGAAAGTTGTATCGATCACGCTTTTTGTCTTCGGTGGCCTCGCTCGTATCGCCCGCGAACCAGCCAAGGCCAGTCAGGAATTCAACATCGCTATCGCGGGACCGATTTCCAGCGGTTTTCTCGCCGGAGCCTTTTTTCTGGTGACTCTTGTTTTTCCATACAACCAGATGATTGGAGCCCTGGCTACTTACTTGTGGCAAACCAATCTGCTTTTGGCGATATTTAATCTGCTGCCCGGCTTTCCTTTGGACGGTGGCCGTGTCTTTCGCGCAATCGTTTGGGGATTAACCAAGGATTTCAGCAGAGCGACGCGTGTTGCAGGATTCAGCGGCAAGATGATCGCATACCTTCTGATCGGCTCTGGGCTGTGGTCTGCGATCAAAGGGAGCTGGGGCGGAATCTGGACCGGCCTGGTGGGCTGGTTCCTGTTGAACGCCGCGCACGCCAGCGTACAGCAAGTAACCATTCGCGAAACGCTGACCGGCCTGACCGCGTCGGACGTAATGAGCAGCGAGGTGCCGACGATTCCGGGGAATATGAGCCTGGACGAATACAGCAGTGAAGTGCTGCGCACCGGACGGCGCGTCCACATTGTGACCAGCGATGATCGCCTGGTCGGGCTGATGAATGTTGCCGCGCTGAATACCGTCCCTCGCGACGAATGGAATATGAATTCCGTGCAGGCCGCGATGGTGCAGCGGGAAAAAATTCTGTGGGCGGCTCCGGAAGAACCCTTGCAACGGTTGCTGGAACGATTGATAGCGGCGGATGTCAATCAGATGCCAGTGGTGCGTCACGCGGAAGATGGCGCCGCCAACATCGTGGGTATGGTTACGCGCGACGCGATCCTCCGCGTGATTCAAACACGCAGTGAGTTGGGATATGCAGCGGTCCCTGCGCGCTAGATCGATCTAAGGGCGCATCGCGCTGAAACGAAATCCGCCGACGCGAAAATCTACCGAAATCGTGGAGAAACCAGCTCTTGCAAGCCGTGCGAAGGCAGAACCCGGGGGCACCGGCGTGAAAGTGCTGCCGATATGACCGACATGGTTCAGCCAACTGTCGTTGATCTCTAATCCCAGGAAAACACCACCGGAGCGCAGCACGCGGAATGCTTCCGCAAAAGCGCGATCCTGGAGCTCGCCGGATTTCAAATGGTGCAAAACCAGAATGGCCATGGCCGACGAAAACGATTGGTCCGCGAATGGCAGATAAGAAGCATCCCCGCAAACCGCCGCGCTTCCTCCTGTTTTATCCCCATCTGGATTATTTCGCGCTCGTAATTTTGCCAGTGATTTTGCGTCGTATTCCAGCGAAGTGACACGAGGGACTCTCTGCCGCAAATCGGCGGTGGCTGCTCCATAGCCCGCACCGATTTCGAGCACGTGACCTCCCAAGCGCGAACTGGACAGCACCCATGGGATTACCCGCTGCTTGCTGATGTAGCGCCATAAGGAAGAAGAGCACAGAGCGTGTTCGAAGGCGTTCATGGATTCGGTAACGTTGATTGAAAGTGTAGCGCATCGAATTAGCAACGCGGGTGGAATCTCTCGGTTCCCTCGGACCTGCAATAAACGTGCACGACGAGCTACAGCATGCAGATCCTTAACACTTCCGGCAGACGCTTCCTTCATCTCCCACGATGCTGTAAGGTCGTTGCATGCGGCGTGCGCTCTTCTTGATTTTTCCTTCTGCAGCGTTCTCTTTTGTCGCTGTGTTGTTGCTAGGGGCAACACTCTATCCGTCACAACCACTCTCGATCGCTCAGGGTAACGAGGCCCATCTTGGATTTGACCGGAATGAATATCCCGGCGATGCAGCCTTGCCACTCCTGCGCAAAACGTTTGCTTTTACCAGTTACTGGATTGGCCCGCCACCGGGAGAAAAACATAGCACGTGGATCGGAAAGCGCGCGCTTCTGAAAGAACAAGGATTTGGTTTTGTAGTGCTATTCAGCGCCCGCGCCAGTAGAGCGCTGAAGAATGTCACCGATGCGAGGCAAAAAGGCACTGTGGATGCGGAGACGGCCGCGAAGTCGGCAGCGCAGGAAGGGTTCTCAAAGGGCACGATCATTTTCCTGGATGTCGAAGAGGGTGGGCGCTTGCCGGACCCTTATCACGAATATCTGCATAGCTGGTTCGAGGGATTGGTGCGGGCGGGATATCGAGCTGGGGTGTACTGTTCAGCGATTCCTGTGAATGAGGGGAACGGAATCAGTATTACCACCGCGCAAGACATCCAATATCATGGCAGCTCGCGCGAAATTTCTTTTTGGGTTTACAACGACGCTTGTCCACCTTCGCCGGGATGCGTATTTTCGATGAACGCTCCGCCGCCGTCACAGAGCGGATTTTCGTCGGCATCGGTGTGGCAGTACACGCGATCCCCCCGATTCAAGGAACTTACGGCGCACTGCCCAGCAAAATACGCGCCCGATGGAAATTGTTATGCTCCGGCCGACACCGCGCACAAATGGTTCTTGGATGCGAATGTGGCCTCGTCGCCAGATCCTTCGGCGCCAAAATAAAAAGGGCGGCGTAAAGCCGCCCCTACTCAATCTGAGTTACCCGGAAATCGCCAGGGCAGCAATTAGAGTTGACCCGCGCCGCCGTCGACGTTCAGCTCCACTCCCGTGATGTAGGACGAATCTGGAGACGCCAGAAACGCCACTGCAGCCGCAACTTCTTCGGGTTGGCCGAACCGCTTCATGGGATTCGTTTCCGTAATCTGCTTTGAGAATTCATCAATGGCTTCTTTCGGCAAGCCGGTGCGGCCCAAAATAGGTGTCTCAATCGGTCCTGGAGCTACTGCGTTCACGCGGATTTTGCGCGGGAGGAGTTCCGTTGATGCGGTGCGTGCCAGATTGCGCAAAGCCGCTTTGGTGGCTGAATAGACGCTAGCGTTGGCGTTTCCCTTGGTGGATACAATGCTGGTGTTCAAAATAATAGAGGCTCCATCATTCAAATACGGAACAGACTTTTGCACCGTGAAATATGCGCCTTTGACGTTGGTATTGAACTGCTCATCGAAATGCTCTTCGGTAACAGCGCTCATCGGCAGAAATTTGGCAACGCCAGCGTTTACGAACAGCACGTCGATCTTCCCCAATTTTTTCACTACCTCAGCAAAAAACTTGTCGATTTCAGGAAGTTTACTGATATCCGATTGCAGCGCTAAAACTCCATTCCCAATAATCTTGACCGCTTCGTCTAGAGTCTTTTGGCTTCGACCGGAAATAGCCACCCGCGCGCCTTCTTCCGCAAGCCTCTTGGCCGATGCCAGACCGATGCCGCTGTTACCGCCTGTAACCACTGCAACTTTTCCTTCTAATCTCTTCATAATTTCCTCTCGCCTCGAAGGGCTGAATAATTGTGATTGATATACTCTTTGATGAGTATTGAGTCAGTTGGTTATAACCAGTTCGGTTAAACTCGACTGAGCCCCTCGATTGCCCCTGTTCAAGCGGTGGGGTAAACTGCTTGACTTGTGAAAGAGACTCCCTCCATCCTCGGTCGAGCCATCTCCCACTACACCGTGTTAGAAAAACTCGGCGGCGGCGGTATGGGCGTGGTCTACAAGGCCAAAGACACGCGCCTCGGCCGCAGTGTGGCGCTGAAATTCCTTCCCGACGACATTTCACACGACACCCAAGCGACCGAGAGATTTCGACGTGAAGCGCGCGCGGCCTCCTCGCTCAACCATCCAAACATCTGCACGATTTACGATATTGGGGAATTCGAGGATCGCCCGTTCATCGCCATGGAACTGCTTGAGGGCCAGACGTTGAAGCATCGCATCGCAGGTAAAGCGATCGCGATATCCGAGATCCTGGATCTTGGCATCCAGATTGCCGATGGCCTCGAAGCAGCTCATACCAAGGGCATCGTCCACCGCGACATCAAGCCTGCAAATATTTTCCTCGTGAATCGCGGTCCGGCAAAAATATTAGACTTCGGCCTTGCTAAGCTCGTGAGCAGGGTGCATGCGGCAGATTTAGTGAGCGAAACGTCCATGCGCACCCAAATGGAGTTCGATAGCGGTGATCTTCTGACCAGTCCCGGCAGTTCGGTCGGTACCGTCGCGTACATGTCCCCTGAACAAGCGCGAGGCGAAGAATTGGACGCACGCTCCGACCTGTTTTCGCTTGGCGTAGTCCTCTACGAAATGTCGACCGGTGTCGTTCCTTTTTCCGGTACGACAGTTGCCTTGATTTTTGACGGCATCCTCCATTCCGAACCCAGTCCGGCAACCAAATTAAATTCTCGATTGCCCCTGGCTATTGAGAATGTTTTTGGCAAAGCGCTTGAGAAGGATACCGACCTGCGCTACCAGACCACCGCCGAGCTTCGCGCCGACCTCAAGCGCATCAAGCGTGACCTTGATTCCAGCCGGCGCCCCGCTGCCGAAAAAATCGATTCATCGAGTCCGCATACCGCCACCGCAGCGGCCCCACGAAAGTCCGTTGCCGTGCTTTATTTCGAAAATCAGAGCGGAGGCAAAGAAGACGAATATTTCCGCGACGGCATGACCGAGGACATCATCACCGAGCTTTCCAAAATCACCCAGCTGCAAATATTTCCACGGTCGGAGATGCTGGCCTTTCGTGACAAGCCGACCTCCGCTCCACAAATTGGTCAGCAACTTGGCGCCACGTTTGTGCTCGAAGGCACCATCCGGCGCTACGGAGATCGCTTGCGCATCACCGCACAACTTGTCGAGAGTGCCACCCGGCATTCAGTGTGGGCCGAGCGTTACGACCGCCAGTTGGAGGACGTCTTCGCCATCCAGGATGAAATCGCCCGAAGCATTGCCCAGGCCCTGCGTATCACCTTAACCCCCCAGCAAGAAAAAACCATCGGCCTTAAGCCTACCGACAATCCCCTGGCGTACGATTTTTATCTGCGCGGCCGCAACTACACGCGCCGCGAAAACATGGACTACGCGTTGCAGATGTTCGAACAGGCCATCAAGCTCGACAAGAATTTCGCGTTGGCCCACGCCGGAATCGCCAATTTGTGCGGTCTAATCTTCGAATTGCGCGAGCAGAACCCCGACTGGATTTCGCGCGGCCTCGCCGCTTGCGATCGCGCCATGGCTCTGGCTCCAGAGTTGCCAGAGGTGATGGTGGCCCGCGCACGACTTTTCTACGCGCAAAAGAAGTTCGACGAGTCGGAGCTGATGGCCCGCCGTGCCATCGAGCGCAAGCACGATTGTGACGGCGCCTGGAATATCCTCGGTCGGGCACTCTTGTCCAACGGCAAATATGAGGAGGCCGTAAATCTTGCCGAGCAAGCAATCGAAGCCAATGGAGACGACTACAACACTTATGTTCCTTACAATACTTGCCTGAAGCGCCTGGGGAGAAAGCAGGAAGCGGAGCAATTTCGCCAACGCATGATCGGAGTCCTGCGGCAACAATTGGAAATGGTTCCAGAAGACGTGCGTGCCCGCATTCTGTTGTCGACCAACCTGGCTTACAGCGGGGACGCGGCAGAATGCGTTCGGCACCTGCAAACCGCCGTCGCGCTTCGTCCCAACGATGGCAATACTCTATACAATGCCGCCTGCACCTATGGAATTCTTGGGAGAAAGGCCGAGGCGCTCGAGACGTTCAAAAATGCTGTTGCGGCTGGTTATGGCAACATGAATTGGGCCAACCGCGACTCCGATCTGGATTGCCTCCACGATGATCCTGAATTCCTGAAAATTGTTGGAACTCAGGGCGCTCCCCATAGCAAGTAATTCTTCGCAACTTAATCTGTGCAGCCTCGGCTTCGAGATTTGCCGTGCCGGCGAGTCCGCTTTAGATTTTTCAATCGAAATGACGTTGCATTACCTATACAACGCGCTTTTCTTGCGGATTGCGGCAAAGTGAAAGAAGCATGTCCCGGAGATTTCGCGCTCAACCGACCAATAAGACGGCGAGTGCCGCAGCGACTACCAATGCCAGGATCATGGCAAATGCTATGGTATGGCGGCGTTGTTCGTACGCGCGGCGGGATTCCGTGGGCTTGTGAATTACATGTTCCATAAGTGGCTCTATCTTTGTTAACACGCTTGAGACTAGCGTCACAATCCGCAATCTGACGCACTGCGGCGAAGTGGTGACTCCCGTTGGTGGAAAAGGTAAGTCATCGATTATTTTCATTCGCAGCGAAAAAGGGCAGGCGCCTCACGCCGCAGCTACTAGCCACAGTGCGAAACAAGGGCGCACCGCTGAGCATCTCCAAAGGCATCTACCGCGATTTACGCCGTAGATGAATCCGTGCACCAGGTCGCAGCCTGCAGGCATGCACGCTCCCGAATCGCGCTGAAATCCAGCAGTTGTAGCTGCAAAATGGCCAGCTTTGCGCGGTTACGGGCAAGCCCAAGGACCATCTCCATTCAGCAAAATGCGAATCCAGGCAGGCTCGGTCCCTGCTTTTATGAGATATTGTCCCGGCTCGGCCACGAACTTGGTGTCGAGTACTAATACTGTCAATCTTTTTATCGCTTTTTGTTCGCGCGAGAGTACCCAGTGCTGGCCCTTTGCAAGCCGCTCATTGCTAAAGTGTTCTGATGGCTAACCCACGCCTTGTCAACTATTTACCTCTGCGCCGCATCTAATCAAACGCTAACAATTTATTGACCTTTTCCACGCATAGCACCCATCACAATTATTCGTGAGGCCACCTCTCGCCTCTAGGGTTAAGGTGAATGTGTGGGGAGTTTCGAGCCGCTCATTGAGCTCGCGCCCGCAAAAAGTGGGCAGAAAAAGGAGTAAGTCCCTATGACTCAACAACAATATCTTCTGGCCAGCGATTTCGACCAGACACTCAGTTTTAACGACTCGGGAGTCGTTCTCAGCGAGCTTATTGGCCTTCACGATTTTCATGCAAAAGTGAAGGGCTTGTCGGACATTCACCTCGTCCAACAGGGCGCGGAACTGTCTTATCTGATCTTGCACGATCCCGATTTCCGGCGGGTCCGCTGCGAGCACCTCGTGGAAACCGGGAAGCGCATACGCTTGAAGCATGACGTGGCCCTCTTCGCCAAATCACTCAGCAACCTTTCAGACGGCTACAGAATTCCCTTCTATGTGATTTCTGCAGCCCCGCAGGAGATTATCCAATCTGCGCTTGAGGGAATCGTCCCGCCCGAGAATATTCGTGGCACGCGTTTCCACTGGAACGAGAGCAGCGGAGAAGTAAATGCCATTATTCACGCGACCGCAGGATGGGGAAAGATCTTCGTCCTGGAGGAAATTCGCGCCTCGCTGGGTGTCAGCCACGACCACGTTATCTACATGGGCGACGGCAGCTCCGATCTGCCGGTGATGATGCACGTGAACCAGCATGACGGCTTAACCATCGCGGTGTCCGAAGCCCAATTCATCACCAGAGTGGCCCGCCGCACTGTCTTGAGCGACAACGCCATGAGCGTGCTGATCCCGGTCCTGGAAGAAGTGCTGCGTTGGGATTCCGCCAAAATCCGCCGTTTCTTTACCGCGCGCGGTTTAACGGTTCGCGAGTGGGACAAAATGCGCACCGACATGCTGACCATTGGAGACACTGCGGACGTACTGGCAGTCTCCACCAGCCCCAATAACTAACAGTTTGTAGAGCGGCAGTCCGGCTGCCGCTCTACAAAAACTTGCCTGACCAGTCACGCCCCCACCGTATTACCCCCACTTTTGTTATCCTTATCCTTCGTCGAAGGAGGGAAAAATGCCGCGCAAAAATATTCTGATGTTGGCTGGGGACTACGTTGAGGACTACGAAGTAATGGTGCCCTTTCAGGCGCTGCTGATGGTCGGCCACGTCGTGCATGCCGTGTGCCCTGGGAAAAAAGTCGGCGACGTAGTGCGCACGGCCGTTCATGATTTCGAAGGTGATCAGACCTATTCGGAAAAACGTGGCCACAATTTTGTGTTGAATGCCAGGTTCGATGAAATCAATCTGCAGGAATATGACGCGCTCGTGATACCCGGAGGCCGCGCGCCGGAATATCTTCGATTGAATGACAAGGTGCTTGAAATCGTACGGCACTTCGCCACACAGAAGAAGCCGATTGCGGCGATCTGCCATGGCGCGCAGATTCTAGCCGCCGCGGGCGTACTTGAAGGGAAGAAATGCAGTTGTTACCCGGCCGTTGGGCCGGAAGTGACACAAGCCGGCGGCTCGTTTGTGAACCTCGCCATGACCGACGCGGTCGTCGATGGTAACCTGGTTTCGTGCCCGGCATGGCCGGCACATCCGGCCTGGCTATCCAAATTTCTGACTCTATTGGGAACGCGGATCGAGTTGTAAACGCAACGTCATCAACGATCAACCCCCACCGACAATCTATCGAAGTAGGAGTGCAGCGGTGCTGGACACCCACGAGGCGAATCGCGGGAAATGTGGTTTCGCCCCTTTCTAAAATCCCTACACGGATAGATAATTATTCGCTTGCCACTCCAAACTTGAGGCGAACTCTCGAACCATGGCTAATCGCAACGGAAAGAAAGGCGTGATCGGTATCTTGACCGGAGGAGGTGATGTTCCCGGCCTCAACCCCGCGATCCGAGGTGTTACCCTGCGCGCTCTCCATGAAGGCTTCGAGGTGATCGGCTTTCGCCGTGGCTGGGGCGGTCTGGTCGATATCATCCGCGACGAAAAGCATGACAATTCAAATAATTTTCAGCACCTCACTGCAGATCTTGTAGATCGCGCCGGCCGCACCGGAGGAACATTTCTGCATTCTTCTCGCACCAATCCGGGCCGCGTTGCCAAGGGTAACGTCCCTGACCATCTCAAGAATGCCTACAACGCGGAGAAGAATGATTTGACTCCGGAAGTGTTAAAGAACCTTTCCTGGCTTGGTATCGAACACATGATTCCCATCGGTGGCGACGACACCCTCAGCTACGGCGTGCGCTTGCACAAAGAGGGCGTCCGCGTAGTGGCCATCCCCAAAACGATGGACAATGACGTGCCCGGCACGGATTACTGCATCGGCTTCAGCACCTGCATCCCCCGCACCATTCAGATGACCAATGCGCTACGCACTTCGGCCGGTTCTCACGAGCGCTTCATGGTACTGGAAGTTTTCGGACGCTACGCGGGTTTCACCGCGATGTTGCCCACCATGGCCGGCGCCGGCAATCGCTGTGTGATTCCGGAGCATAAATTCAATATTGAGAAGCTTGCGGAATTGATGGTCTCCGACCGCAACCGCAATCCCAGCCGCTATTCGATTGTTCTGGTGTCCGAAGGCGCAATGTTTGAAGGCGGAGAGATGGTTTTCCAAAGCGAAGCCGCCGATGCGTTCGGCCACAAGAAGCTGGGCGGCATCGGCGATCTGGTCGCGGAAAAACTCACGGAACTTTCACCGAAGTACAACGGGGGAAAGAAAATAGATTGCATCAGTCAGAAGCTTGGCTACCTGGTTCGCTGCGGTGATCCGGATTCGATCGACTCCATTGTGCCCATGGCCTATGGAAATTTGGCGCTGGATCTTATTTTGAAAGGCGCTCACGGACGATTGGTCGTTCTGACCAACGGGCGCTATGGGAACGTGCCGATCGAAACCATCACCGCTACGAAAAAAGGAATCAACATTAAGGATCACTATAGCGTCGAGCGGCTTCGCCCCGTGTACCAGAGCTTCGAGGGACTGCCGCTGTTCCTCATGACTAGCGAACTGGGATAACTGAATGGAATCGCCTTCCACAGAGCATCACACCGCATTGATTGTTGACTCCAGTCCCGAGCTGAATCAACTTCTCACAAATCTTTTCGACCCTGCCGCTTGGTCCGTTCACTTCGCTGCCGATAATAAGGAAGCGCTCTTACTCGCCAAGGAACACCCCTTTGATCTGATCATTACGGGAGAGAGAACCACCGGGGAGGAAGACATCGAACTGCTTCAGCGGTTGCGCCTGGTGCGCCCGCACACCCGACTGATCATCCTGACCGATGAATTCATTCCCGGCGATGTACTTGCTTCCATCCGTGAGAGAGCATTTAGTTATTTCGCGCGGCCCTTCTCCACGGAAAAATTGGCCGAAATGATTCGCATTTCCATGACTGAACCGCATTGGGATGACGGCATCGAGATTCTTTCGGCCATGCCCCAGTGGATTCGCTTGTCGGTGCGCTGCGACGTCCTAACCGCGAACCGCTTGATCCAATTTTTCCGCGAAGCTTCTAATCTTCCCGATGCTGAGAAAGAAGAGGTTTCCACCGCGTTCCGGGAAATGCTCCTCAATGCCATGGAGCATGGCGCGCAGTTCGACCCCACGCAGTTTGTGGAGATTTCTTACGTGCGCACGAAGCGCATGATTCTGTGCAAGGTAAAGGATCCAGGCAAGGGATTTTCGCTGGATGAGCTAAAGCACGCAGCCATCACTAATCCTCCGGAAGATCCATTCCGCCACATGGAGGAACGGGAAAATCGCGGCATTCGGCCCGGTGGTTTTGGCATTTTGATGGCCAAGAAACTTGTGGACGAGTTGCTCTACAGTGAGCGAGGCAACGAGGTTTTACTCGTAAAATATCTAGACAAGCGGGAAGAACCGCCAGCAACTTCCGAGTAACCGCAGTAGTCTTCCCTTCCCCTCTACTTCGATCTCTCTGCTCATGCTATTCTTTTCTTGCCGCGTGGCCGTTCGGTGCGGCTGTGGCGAAATTGGCATACGCGGTGGGCTTAAAATCCACTGGGGTTTTCCCCGTTGTCGGTTCGAGTCCGACCAGCCGCACCATTTTTTCGCAGTACATTCACCGAATTTCTGGAGCACCGATCCCGCCTCCAACCGGAAATCGTTCTTCAGTTTTTCGTCTATGAATGAATCCTCAACCTCTCCAGGGGAATCTGATTTGAAGTACAATCCCTTGGTCCACCCGACGGATCGCGGCGCTACACCCGGATTCCGCCTCGGGTACTTTTTGTCCGCGACGGAGAAACCGTGACTGCACCAAATATGGATCAACTCTGCATCAATACCATTCGTACTCTCTCCATCGACGCCGTTCAGAAAGCCGACTCCGGCCATCCCGGCGCACCTATGGGCTTGGCCCCGGCCGTTTATTCTCTATGGCACAATTT